>Ga0157370_10009407_pt1 | contig 10445 bp, 8 predicted proteins | sample C35metaG_FD_113463 | JGI IMG/M metagenome (GOLD analysis project Ga0157370, IMG submission 113463) | Corn rhizosphere microbial communities from Kellogg Biological Station, Michigan, USA - C3-5 metaG | ecosystem: Host-associated > Plants > Roots > Rhizosphere > Soil | place: USA: Michigan... | reverse complement strand
TACCTGTCGCGGGCCAAAACCGGCGGCGTCAAGGGTGGCTTGGGGTTGGCGGAAGATCGTGCTGAAGCGTCGATTGCTTGTCGTCAGGTCGGTCCGATCCAGGTGCCTGATAACTTGAAAGATGGCGAGGAGGTGTTCAAGGAGCGCACTTCGCTGGTGTTCAAGACCATGCAGGTGGTGCGGTTCTTCGATAAGAAGCGCAATACCCTGGTCTATCTGGTGTATAGCGACCGTGTGATCGAGGGCAGTCCGCAGAATGCCGTGACGGCCATTCCGATCCTGCCGTGGGCGCAGCAGTAAGACAAAAAAAGGCGAATCTCTGGATTCGCCTTTTTAATCACTTTTTTGCAGGCAATAAAAAACCGACCCTGAGGTCGGTCTTTTTAACGCATCACACTTAGGCAGCAGCAGCTTGGCTGAGATCCTTGATGTGACCGTTCAGGCGGCTCTTATGACGAGCTGCTTTGTTCTTGTGGATGATGCCTTTGTCGGCCATACGGTCGATTACAGGCACAGCCAGAACGTACGCTTTCTGAGCAAGTTCGAGGTCTTTGGCATCAAGAGCCTTGACCACGTTCTTGATGTAAGTACGAACCATGGAGCGCAGGCTGGCGTTATGGCTACGACGCTTCTCAGCCTGTTTAGCGCGTTTTTTGGCAGAAGGTGTATTGGCCACCGTCGAGCTCCTTGAAACTTTGGGGAAATGACTAAACAAATAAGGCCGCGAATCATGCCGATGTGTCGAAGGCTTGTCAAGCGCGGTTCAGTGTTGCGGGTTAAGGATCTATCCGCTGTCCGACGGGCGAGCACACCCTGCATGGGTGATTTATTTGCCGGCCGGTTCTACACTCGCCGCCTTTGCCTTGCGGCCCATAGGGCGGCGCCGACATTTGCGGTGGCGCAGCTTACTTGATGCGGTAGAACGAGCGTTATGAATTTACTCAAGTCGCTGGCTGCGGTCAGCTCGATGACCATGTTGTCCCGGGTGCTGGGCTTTGTTCGCGACACCATCGTCGCGCGTATTTTCGGCGCCGGCATGGCCACAGACGCCTTCTTCGTTGCGTTCAAACTGCCCAACCTGCTGCGCCGCATTTTTGCCGAGGGTGCGTTCTCGCAGGCCTTCGTGCCGATTCTGGCGGAATACAAAACCCAGCAGGGCGAGGAAGCGACCCGCACCTTTATTGCCTACGTATCCGGGCTGCTGACATTGGTATTGGCGGTAGTCACCGCGCTGGGCATGATCGCTGCCCCTTGGGTGATCTGGGTAACGGCGCCAGGCTTTGTCGACTCGCCGGAAAAATTCGAGCTGACCTCGTCACTTCTGCGCGTGACCTTTCCTTATATATTGCTGATCTCGCTGGCCTCCCTGGCTGGCGCGATTCTTAACACCTGGAATCGCTTCTCCGTGCCGGCCTTCGTGCCGACCTTGCTCAATATCAGCATGATCGTGTTCGCGCTGTTCCTGACCCCGTATTTCAACCCGCCCGTCATGGCGCTCGGTTGGGCGGTACTCGTTGGCGGTCTGCTGCAGTTTCTCTATCAGCTGCCGCACTTGAAAAAGATCGGCATGCTGGTTCTGCCGCGCCTCAACCTGCGTGATGCAGGGGTATGGCGCGTGATGAAGCAAATGGGGCCGGCCATTCTCGGCGTATCGGTCAGCCAAATTTCGCTGATCATCAACACCATTTTCGCCTCCTTTCTGGTCGCCGGCTCCGTGTCGTGGATGTACTACGCCGACCGCTTGATGGAACTGCCCTCCGGCGTACTGGGCGTGGCGCTGGGGACCATCCTGCTACCGGCGCTGTCGCGCAGCTTCTCCAGCAAAAATACCGAGGAATATTCGCGCTTGCTGGATTGGGGGCTGCGGCTCTGTTTTCTACTGGCGCTGCCATGCGCCCTGGCGTTGGCCATTATTTCCGAGCCATTGACCGTTTCGCTGTTTCAGTACGGAAAGTTCAGCGCGCACGACGCGCAAATGACTCAGTTCGCCCTTATCGCCTATTCGATGGGTCTGCTCGGCATCATTTTAGTGAAGGTGTTGGCACCCGGTTTCTATGCGCGGCAGAACATTGCTACGCCAGTGCGTATCGCGCTGGTCACCTTGGCAGCCACTCAGGCGATGAACCTGGTGTTCTTCTTCACCTTGCCTTATCCGCACGCCGGGCTGGCGCTGTCGATTGGCTTGGCGGCCTGTCTGAATGCAGGCCTGTTGTTCTGGCAGTTGCGCAAACAGCAGCTGTTCACGCCGCAGCCGGGCTGGTCGCTGTTTCTCATCCGGCTCATTGTCGCTGTGGTGGTGATGGCCGCGGTGCTGCTCGCCGTGATGCACTGGATGCCCGCGTGGGATCAGGGCGACATGCTGATTCGCCTGCTTCGTCTGGGTGCTTTGGTGGCCAGTGGCATTGCCGCGTATTTCGGCGTGCTGCTGTTGTTGGGCTTCCGTTTGCGTGATTTCGCCCGCCGTACGCTGGCCTAATCCCTACGTAAAACGCGGATTTATTCGCCTGTACATCCGCATCCGCTGTCGCCTGTTGTACGGCGTCGGGTGTGCGTATAATCGCCCACTTTGTGAGCAAGAAGCGTCCTATGCAGCTGGTTCGAGGGCTTCAAAACTTGCAGCCCCAACACCGGGGCTGCGTTGCCACTATTGGCAATTTTGACGGCGTGCACCGTGGCCACCAGGCCATCCTGGCGCGGCTGCGCGAGCGCGCGGACGAATTGGGCGTGCCCAGTTGCGTGGTAATTTTCGAACCGCAGCCCCGCGAATTTTTCGGCCCCGACACTGCGCCGCCGCGCCTCACGCGCTTGCGCGACAAGCTCGTCTTGTTCGCCGAAGCAGGCGTTGATCGCGTGTTGTGCCTGTCCTTCAATCGCCGCCTGCGTGAACTCAGCGCCGCCGAGTTTGTGCAAACGGTGCTGCTTGAGGGCTTGGGCGTGCAGCATCTCGAAGTGGGCGATGACTTCCGCTTCGGCTGTGACCGTGCTGGCGATTTCGCTTTTCTGCAAACGGCCGCGCAGGTTGAAGGTTTCACCCTGGAAGCCGCCAGCACCGTTGAAATCGACGGTTTGCGCATCAGCAGCACGCGGGTTCGCGAGTCGCTGGCCGCCGCCGATTTCGCCTTGGCTGAGCGCCTGCTGGGGCGCCCGTTTCAAATCTCCGGGCGCGTGTTGCACGGTCAGAAATTGGCGCGCCAATTCGGCACGCCGACGGCGAACGTACAACTCAAGCGGCGTCGTGTGCCGTTGACTGGCGTGTACCTGGTAACCGTCGAGCTCGACGGCAAACCCTGGCCTGGCGTCGCCAATATTGGCGTGCGGCCCACGGTGCAAGGCGATGGCAGTGCGCACCTGGAAGTGCATCTTTTGGATTTTGTCGGCGATCTCTATAGCCGACGTTTGACGGTGGCGTTCCACCACAAGCTGCGCGATGAGCAGCGTTTCGCCTCCCTGGAGGCGCTGAAGACGGCGATACACGCGGATGTCGCCGCCGCCCGTGCCCTTTGGCAGGGTCAACCGCTTAAGTGAAGAGCCTGAAATGACCGACTACAAAGCCACGCTAAACCTTCCGGATACCGCCTTCCCAATGAAGGCCGGCCTGCCACAGCGCGAACCGCAGATTTTGCAGCGCTGGGACAGCATTGGCCTGTACCAGAAGCTGCGTGAGATTGGTAAGGACCGGCCCAAGTTCGTGCTGCACGATGGCCCGCCCTGTGCCAACGGCACCATTCACATCGGTCACGCGGTTAACAAAATTCTCAAAGACATGATCGTGCGCTCGAAAACCCTGTCCGGGTTCGACGCGCCTTACGTGCCCGGCTGGGACTGCCACGGCCTGCCCATCGAGCACAAAGTGGAAGTCACCCACGGCAAAAACCTGCCCGCCGACAAAACCCGCGAGCTTTGCCGCGCCTATGCCGCCGAGCAAGTGGAAGGGCAGAAGGCCGAATTTATTCGCCTGGGCGTTTTGGGCGATTGGGCCAACCCGTACAAAACCATGGACTTCGCCAACGAAGCCGGTGAAATCCGCGCCTTGGCCGAAATGGTCAAAGGCGGTTTCGTATTCAAAGGTCTGAAGCCGGTTAACTGGTGCTTCGATTGCGGCTCGGCCCTGGCTGAAGCCGAAGTGGAATACCAGGACAAAAAATCCTCGACCATCGACGTGGCGTTTCCGATTGCCGACGACGCCAAACTGGCCGCTGCATTCGGTCTGCCAGCGCTAAGCAAGCCCGCCGCCATTGTCATCTGGACCACCACCCCGTGGACCATCCCGGCCAACCAGGCGCTCAACGTCCACCCCGAATTCATCTACGCCCTGGTCGATGTCGGCGACAAGCTGCTGATTCTGGCTGAAGAACTGGTGCAAGCCTGCCTGACCCGTTACGGCCTCGAGGGCACGGTGGTTGCCACGGCGCCCGGCGCAGCCCTGGAACTGATCGACTTCCGTCACCCGTTCTACGACCGTCTCTCGCCGGTTTACTTGGCCGAATACGTCGAGTTGGGCGCTGGCACCGGCGTGGTTCACTCCGCCCCGGCCTACGGTGAAGACGACTTTGTAACCTGCAAACGCTATGGCATGGTCAACGACGACATCCTCACGCCCGTTCAGAGCAACGGCGTGTACGTCGAGTCGCTGCCATTTTTCGGCGGTCAGTTCATCTGGAAAGCCAACCCCGCCATCGTTGAGAAACTCAGCGAAGTGGGCGCTCTGATGCACACTGAAACCATCAGCCACAGCTATATGCACTGCTGGCGCCACAAGTCCCCGCTGATCTACCGCGCCACCGCGCAGTGGTTCGTCGGCATGGATAAACAGCCCAACACTGGAAACACTCTGCGTCAGCGCGCAGTTAAAGCCATCGAAGACACCCAGTTCGTGCCGGCCTGGGGCCAGGCGCGCCTGCATTCGATGATCGCCAACCGCCCGGACTGGTGCATCTCGCGTCAGCGCAACTGGGGCGTGCCGATCCCGTTCTTCCTCGACAAAGCCACGGGCGAGCTGCACCCGCGCACCGTCGAGCTGATGGAAGAAGTGGCCAAGCGCGTCGAGCACGAAGGCATCGAAGCCTGGTTCAAACTCGACCCGACTGAACTGCTGGGCGACGAAGCAGGCAACTACGACAAAATCAGCGACACCCTCGACGTCTGGTTCGACTCCGGCACCACCCACTGGCACGTGCTGCGGGGTTCGCACCCGATGGGCCACGCGTCCGGCCCGCGCGCCGACCTGTATCTGGAAGGTTCCGACCAACACCGCGGCTGGTTCCACTCCTCGTTGCTGACCGGCTGCATGCTGGACGACCACGCCCCGTACCGCGAACTGCTGACCCACGGTTTCACCGTCGATGAAAACGGTCGCAAAATGTCCAAGTCGCTGGGCAACGTCGTCGCCCCGCAAAAGGTCAACGACACGCTGGGCGCCGACATCATGCGTCTGTGGGTTTCGGCCACCGATTACTCCGGTGAAATGGCCGTCTCTGACCAGATTCTGCAACGCAGCGCCGATGCCTATCGCCGCATCCGCAACACCGCGCGCTTCCTGCTTTCCAACCTCAGCGGCTTCAATCCGGCTACCGATCTGCTGCCGGCCGAAGACATGCTGGCGCTGGACCGTTGGGCCGTCGACCGTGCCCTGCTGCTGCAAAACGAGCTGCAGGAACACTACGGCGAATACCGTTTCTGGAACGTGTACTCCAAGGTGCACAACTTCTGCGTGCAGGAGCTGGGCGGCTTTTACCTGGACATCATCAAGGATCGCCAATACACCACCGCCAGCGACAGCCAGGCGCGCCGTTCGTGCCAGACCGCGCTGTTCCACATCGCCGAAGCGCTGGTGCGCTGGATCGCGCCGATCCTGGCGTTCACCGCCGACGAGCTGTGGGAATACCTGCCGGGCGAGCGCAACGAATCGGTGATGCTCAACACCTGGTACGAAGGGCTCGCCGCGCTGCCGGAAGGCTTCGAGCTGGACCGCGCCTACTGGGAACGCGTCATGGCTGTGAAAGTGGCCGTGAACAAGGAAATGGAAAACCAGCGCGCCGCCAAAGCTATCGGCGGCAACCTGCAAGCCGAAGTGACCCTATACGCCGAAGACGCCCTGGTCAGCGACCTGGGCAAACTCAGCAACGAGTTGCGCTTCGTCCTGATCACCTCGACCGCCGCCGTGGCACCGCTGGCCAGCGCGCCAGCAGACGCCGTTGTGACCGAAGTCGCCGGCCTGAAACTCAAAGTGGTGAAGTCTGCTCACGCCAAGTGCGCGCGCTGCTGGCACTGCCGTGAAGACGTCGGCGTGAACCCGGAGCATCCGGAAATCTGCGGTCGTTGCGTCGACAACATCAGCGGCGCGGGCGAGGTTCGTCACTATGCCTAACGCCCGTCTTGGCCGCTTGTCCTGGCTGTGGCTGAGCCTGGTGGTGCTGATCCTCGATCAGGCCACCAAGCTCTACTTCGAATCGAACCTGAGCCTGTACCAGCAGATCGTGATTATTCCCGACCTGTTTAGCTGGACCCTGGCCTACAACACCGGCGCTGCTTTCAGTTTTCTGGCCGACAGCTCCGGCTGGCAGCGCTGGTTGTTCGCCCTGATCGCCGTGGCGGTCAGTGCGACGCTGGTGGTGTGGCTCAAGCGCCTCAAGCCTGAAGAAACCCTGCTCGCCGTGGCCCTGTCGCTGGTGCTCGGGGGCGCGCTGGGCAACCTGTACGACCGGATCGTGCTCGGCCACGTTATCGACTTTATCCTCGTGCACTGGCAGAACCGCTGGTATTTCCCAGCCTTCAACATCGCCGACAGCGCCATCTCGGTTGGCGCCGTGTTGCTGGCCCTGGACATGTTCAAAAGCAAGAAAGCCGGAGAGCCCGCCCATGACTGATGACGCCCTGCGTATCGGCCCGGACAAACAAGTGACCCTGCACTTCGCCCTGAACCTGGAAAACGGCGACGTGGTAGACAGCACCTTCGACAAGAAACCGGCCACCTTCAAAGTGGGCGACGGCAACCTGTTGCCCGGCTTCGAAGCCGCCTTGTTCGGCCTCAAGGCTGGCGACAAGCGCACCCTGCAAGTGGAACCGGAGCACGGCTTCGGCCAGCCCAACCCGCAAAACGTGCAAGTGATGCCGCGTTCGCAGTTCGAAGGCATGGAGTTGTCGGATGGCCTGCTGGTGATCTTCAACGACGCCGCCAACACCGAGCTGCCCGGCGTGGTCAAAGCCTTTGATGACAGCCAGGTCACCATCGACTTTAACCACCCGCTGGCCGGCAAGACCCTGAGCTTTCAAGTCGAAATCATCGAGGTCAAACCGGCCTGACCCGCCGGTGACCTGGCACCTGCCCTCGGGGCGGAAGAGAGAAGCCCCATGCAAGAAGTAGCCATGCAAATCAAACTCGCCAACCCGCGCGGCTTCTGCGCCGGCGTTGACCGCGCGATTGAAATCGTCAACCGCGCCCTCGAAGTCTTCGGCCCGCCGATCTACGTTCGCCACGAAGTGGTCCACAACAAATTCGTCGTCGAAGACCTGCGCGCCCGCGGCGCCATCTTCGTTGAAGAACTGGACCAGGTGCCCGACAACGTCATCGTCATCTTCAGTGCCCACGGTGTTTCCCAAGCCGTACGCAAAGAAGCCGAATCGCGCGGCCTGAAAGTATTCGACGCCACGTGCCCGCTGGTGACCAAAGTGCACATCGAAGTCGCCCGCTACAGCCGCGACGGCCGCGAATGCATCCTCATCGGCCACGCCGGCCACCCGGAAGTCGAAGGCACCATGGGCCAATACGACGCCAGTAATGGCGGCGCTATTTACCTGGTTGAAGACGAAACCGACGTCGCCAACCTGCAAGTGCGCAACCCCGAAACCCTGGCCTTCGTCACCCAGACCACGCTGTCGATGGACGACACCAGCCGCGTCATCGACGCCCTGCGCAGCCGCTTCCCCAGCATCGGCGGCCCGCGCAAAGACGACATCTGCTACGCCACGCAAAACCGCCAGGACGCCGTCAAACAGCTCGCCAGCGAGTGCGACGTGGTGCTTGTCGTCGGCAGCCCCAACAGCTCCAACTCCAACCGCCTGCGCGAACTTTCCGAGCGCCTGGGCACCCCGGCCTACCTGATTGATGGGGCCGAAGATTTGCAGCAAGGCTGGTTTGAAGGCAAAGCGCGCATCGGCATTACCGCCGGTGCTTCGGCGCCAGAGGTGCTTGTGCTTGGCGTAGTGCAGAAACTGCGAGAGTGGGGCGCTACGGGCGCGGAGGAGCTGGAAGGGCGGCCGGAGAATGTGACGTTTTCGATGCCGAAGGAGTTGCGGGTTAAGGCGATTTAAACGCGCCCTTGTCCACAAACAAAAAGCCCCGCACTAAGCGGGGCTTTTTGTTGCGCGCAGCGTTAGCGCTTCCAGCAGTCTGCAACAGGTGCATTGCTCGTCACACCGCGCACGCCGGTGTTGGTGACTGTCAGAGACCCGCATTTGTCACCGGCCATCATTTTTCCTGCAATCGGCACAGCTCGCAGCGTGTAGCCACTTGCCGAAATTGCGCTGACTTCCAGGTTGTACATGGCCTCACCTTCCTTTGGCGATGTGGCAAAAGGAAGGTCGGGCGCGGCAGCACCATCGGCTGCCTTCGAGTAGAAACCATGGCCGGTGTACCAACGCTCCATATATTGCGACAGCTCAGTCAGAGAGCCTTGCGCGTCGGAGCGTTTGGCCCCTTTCACGTATTCGGTGTAGCTGGGGTAAGCAATCGCCGAAATGATGCCGATGATGGCCACCACTATCATCATTTCGATCAGGGTAAAACCGCGTCCCCGGACGCGGCTCCCGAGGGTGTATGCAGAGTTCATATCGTTCCTTATCTCAATTCACGCCAGGAAACACGGTCGGAGAGGCGGGTGCCTGGTGGGACCTCTTCACAGGTTGGGTCTTTGCCGGCTGAACCCGCCACGCAAATCAGGTCTTTCGGCTTGTCTTTATCAGGGTCGCCCGTGCCGTCGCTGCCCTTGCCATTGAAGAACGTCGGAGTCTTGACCACGCCGTCACCATCTTTTGAACGGCCGGAGTACGGGATTTTTGTGCCGTCCGGTGCGGTGTAGTAGTCGCCTTCGTTCAACGTGCCGTCACCGCTCATATCGAAATAGTTGTAGCTCAGGCGACCGCCCCCGAAGAGGTCTAGCGACATTACCCAACTCGTTGCGCCGCCTGCGCATGGATCTTTCGACGGTGTCAGGGTTGCAAACACGACTACACCGTTTCGGATTGCAGCCCGCGATACAACGCGTTCACCAGTCAAGGTGTTGGAGCCGCCCTGGGCTTGTTTCCACAGCAGATCCAGGAACCAGCCGGTGGAAGATGCCGTTATGGTTGTGTTGCTCAGCACTCGGCCTTGAATGCCTGTGCTGGACGTCTTCTGATTGATGATCTTCTGTTCAAGCAGTGTCGAGCGATTGCTGTTGATTGCCGTGCCCTTGTCGATGATGCCGTAGAAGCTATCGGTGTGCTGGGAAAGGGTTAGGTCGTTGTCAGTGGTTTGATAGAACGTGCCGGTACCAAACAGGATGATCGGACTACCATCCTTGTTCAATGCGGCAGACAGCGGGGCGGTTATCGGTTGCACATTACCCGCGCTGTCGCGCGCGGTGAACAGCGGCAGTGCGGTGCTTCCCGACATCAGGCTGCTCGGCACGCCCCAGCTGCTTGCGCTGGTGCCGTTCAAATCGATACGCCACAACTTGCCTTGGGTATCGCCTACATAGATGCGCTCAGCCATGCGGTCGTTGTTCAAATCGATTGCCAGCGGCTCACCCAGATAACCGGTGGTGGGTACGGTGAACTTTTTGATGATCGAACCGTTCGCTGCATCAAGGAGCCACACCGCACCGGTAGTCGTGGCGTTAGCTGAGTAGCCACTGCTGACCAATACACCAAATTTGCCGTTTGGCAGCGCTACGATCGACGCTTTGAAAATGGTGGCGCCCATGTCCGGGGCGTTGAACTCCCACAAGACGTTGGCATTGGTCATGGTGGTGGGGTTGGTCACATCGAGCGCGAATACGCCATTACCGCCGGCGCCCGTCGTGCCTACCACGATGGTTTTCCAGGCGCCGTTGATCCATACATCAGAGGTAGCGGGTGGGCCATCAACATAGTAACGGTGGGCGTAGGTAGGGTCGGTAAGCTTATAAAGGTCGCTGGCTACGCTACGGGGTACATAAGCAAACAGCTCGGCGCCGCCAGTCGGCTTGGCATCGAAGCCGTGCAGCATCCCGTCGTTAGCGCCGACCACTACAACAGGCGTGCGTTGCTGATAGCTAGTGTTCGAGCGGAACGTCAGATACGCGCTGCCGGCGCTGCCCCATTGGGCATTGCGCAACAGGCTATAGCCATAGTCCTGAATGCCGACGTAAACGGGGTCGGAGTTGATGATGTCGACGAGGCGCCCGCCGCGTTGAAGGAACGGATGG
>Ga0157370_10009405_pt1 | contig 10447 bp, 10 predicted proteins | sample C35metaG_FD_113463 | JGI IMG/M metagenome (GOLD analysis project Ga0157370, IMG submission 113463) | Corn rhizosphere microbial communities from Kellogg Biological Station, Michigan, USA - C3-5 metaG | ecosystem: Host-associated > Plants > Roots > Rhizosphere > Soil | place: USA: Michigan... | reverse complement strand
GGCGCCGCAGCGTTCGCATTGGGCGGTATCGGCCCGCGTTCCGGGGGCGCAGGTGGGGCCACGCCGCCCCACGCGACCTTAAACGCTGGATTGGCGCTGGATGCTTGACTCGTGTCGCGTTGGCCGCAGGCACTCAGCAGTGCGATCGCGGCGATGGCAATTACGATTGATGATTTCATGGTCTATTGGTCACAAAGAGATGGTTTCCAATCACACCCCGAGTATCGGGTGTGCCAAGGCTTGTAAGCACGTTGGAATCTCGGTCTGATCGACCCCTTTTCATTCGAGCGGCGTCAGACTGTGTTGGACCGAAAACCGGACGAGCGCCGCAAAGTTGTCAAGACCGAGCTTCTGCATCATGCCGTTGCTCGCCTACAGATTGGACAGCCGAGCGGGCCGATTGTTGCTTGCCGGGGTCACGCCGCCGGGGCAACGTCCCGGCTGGTGGTGGCATGTCCGGTTCTGGCCGTTCAGCGAAATTCGCGAACGCCCGCTTTCCTATCCAAGCGACCAGTTGGACGTGTCCGTTCCTTGAACAGCGCAGTTCGACAGGACCAGACAACGGTTTACATGGCTACCCATCGGCAATATAACGTGGGTGTCGGTTCGCAACCAGACGGAAAGCTTGATAGTTCCGGTAGGGAGTACTGGACTGTTCCACATCTGGAGTCGAGTTCTGCGGCCGAGCCAACGCCCGTTTCCCGGATATTGAACTCCGCGATCCGCGTCAACGCCCCTGTTTATTGGGCCTCGTCGGCGCACGCTTGGGTAGCAGCTCGGATGTGATCAGCGGACGGCGCTTACTCGATTGCCGTTCGCATTCTCGTGCTTGCTCCTGCTGCTAAACGAGGCTTCCGTGTGGAGGACCTGATCGGTCTGATCCATCGCGCGATATCCGGCCAGGTCTCCCTGAGGATGCGCGATCCCATGAACAGCCCGATGTGGCCGCCGGGAACGAGCTTCTTCTCGATCTTGCGTGCCGGCGTGCCAAGATACTTCTCGGCGTTGAAGACTTGCTCCTTGGTCGCAATGTCGTCGGACTCGCCGGCAAGAAGATAGACCGGACAGGCCACGTCCTTGAGGTTCAAGCGCTGCCCGAGGCCGATGAAACGGCCTTCGGCGAGCCGATTCTCCTTGAACAACTCGACAATAGCCTGGAGATACCAACGACCCGGCAGGTCGATCGGGTTTTCATACCAGCTGCGGAATGTCTCTTCCTTTCTCAAATAGGCCGGATCGTCGATGTGCTCGTAGAGGTCAATGTGCTGCCTGATGTAGTGCTTTTCCGGGTGCATGCCTTTCCATCCCTGCAGCATGAAGTTGCCGAGCATGAGACCGCCCCCCATTGCAATCAGCTCTTCGAAGAATGACCGGGGATGGGTGTGCGCCATGCGCCTGACCGGGCCGTTTCCCGCATCGGTGTCGATCGGCGCACCGGCGAGCACCAGGCGCGCGACTTTGTGCGGGAAGCGCGCGGCGTACATCGCCGACATCCAGCCGCCCTGGCAAAGCCCCACCAGATTGACGCGTCCACCGAGATCATCGACGCACACGTTGATCTCGGCGAGATATTGATCGATCTCCAGGTCCTTCATGTCCTCGGTTGCCGACTTCCAATCGGTGAGAAAGACACGCTCCAGGCCGTTCGCGAGCAGCGTTTCGATCAGGCTCTGGCCCTTGTGGTAATCGGCGATAATCGCAGTATGCCCGGCATAGGGCGCATTGACGATTGTCGGCACGCCCGTGGCCGCAGGCGTCGAGTAATCGCGAAACACCATCGTCCGCAAGTCGAGCGTGATGCGGTTCGCGGTCGCAAGCTTGGGCCTCAATTCGTGATGAATCTTTTCTTCTTCCGCTAGGAACGCGAGGTTCTTCCCGACGAGTTCGAGGCCTTGTTCAGCGATCTGCTCGGCTGCCGCCAGCGGCCAGAACAGCGGTACGCCGATGCCGGAAAGCTTGTGGGGAGCAACATGAGAAGAATGGACCATGGCGAGCCTCGACAAGGATGAGGTAAGGGTTGGCACACGTCTAAAAGCAAAGCGGATCCGTTGCGAGTGGCGCACAGCGCTGGTTAGGCTCCGAGGTAGGCCCGCCTTACTTCCGGGTCTTCGGCAAGTTCGGAAGCTGCGCCCTCGCGAACGATGCGACCGGTTTCCATAACATACGCCCGATCGGCGACCTGGAAGGCCGAATGCACATCCTGCTCGACGAGGAGGATCGTGACGCCTTCACTGCGGATGTCGACCAGCACATCGAGCAGGAGATCGACAACGGTTGGAGCGAGGCCCAGGCTCATCTCGTCGACCATCAGAAGTTTCGGCGCGGCCACGAGCGCCCGCGCCATCGCGCACATCTGCTGCTCGCCCCGGACAGGCTTCCGGCCAGTCGCCCGCGTCGCTGCTCGAGGGCGGGGAATAGCGCGTACGCGCGCTCGATGCTACCTTGGACACCCGCCTGGTCGGTGCGGCGAAACGCACCCATCAACAGGTTGTCCTGCACGGTCATGCGGTCGAAAAGCTGGCGTCCCTCGGGTACCTGGACCAGCCCCAGATTGAAAACCTCGTCCGCCAACATGTGGTTAATCTCGCGTCCGCCAAACCAAATCCGTCCGGTACAGGGAATCACACGCGACAGCGCACGCAGCAAAGTCGTCTTGCCGGCCGCATTGCTGCCGACGATGGCTACAATCTCGCCCGCGAAGATCTCGAGGGAAATTGCCTGCAGGACCGGCATTTCGCCGTAGCCGGCGCCAAGCTCGGTCACCAGCAGCAATGGATCGTTCACGCGCGCCGCCGTCCGAGGTAGGCTTCGACCACCTGTGGGTCGCGAAGTACCTGCTCCGGTGCGCCCTCGGCAATCTTCTCGCCGTGGTGCAGCACGAGCAGTCGGTCTGACAGGCTCCGGATCGCTTTCATCACGTGTTCGATGACCAGGATGCTGACGCCTTGATCGCGTACCTTCTTGATCATTGCGATCACCGCTTCGATTTCGACCAGGTTGAGACCTGCCATCACCTCGTCGAGCAGTAGCATCCGTGGATTCATCGCGAGCGCCTTGGCGAGCTCGAGCCGCTTGCGATCGGGGCCGCCCAGCGCCTCCGCACGCTGACTGGCGCGATGCGCCAGGCCGACGAACTCGAGCTTCTCGCTTGCGACACCGCGCGCGCGAGGCAAATTGTGATCACCGCCTCCCGTGCCGAACAATGCACCCACGGCGACGTTGTCGAGCACGCTCAAGCCTGGAAATGGGCGCATGATTTGAAACGTACGACCGATGCCCAGACGTGCCCGGCGATACGCCGGGAGGCGCTTCAGGTCGCAACCGTCGAACGTGACGTCGCCGTCGGTGGCGCTCAGGGTCCCGCTGATCATATTGATCAGCGTCGTCTTGCCGGCACCGTTGGGGCCAATGAGACCGAGAATTTCGCCGCGCTCAAGTTCGAAGCTCACGTCCGACAGCGCGACCAGTCCGGCAAAGCGCTTGGTGAGGCCGCGAACGTTGAGAAGTGATGGCATGTTTTCTACAACCGATGAACGCGGACGTTTTCGGCGAAGTAGTGCCAGCCGAACTGCTTGAAACGGCGACCGAGATCGGCTAGACCTCGCGGCATGAACACTACCGCGATCACGATCACGACGCCGAAGAAGAGGCCGGCCAAGTTCGAGATTTCGGTCGACAGAACCTCCGAGATACCCGACAACAAGAACGCACCGACTACCGGACCGAGGATGGACCCCGGGCCGCCGAACACTGCCATGATGATCATCTTCACATTCAGCCCGATGTCGAAGGCGCTGACCGGATCGAGGAACGTGATCCAGTAGGCGTGGATGCCGCCAGCCAGGGCGGCGAAAAATCCCGAAAGCGCAAACGCGAGCACCTTGTAGAGTGTGGTGTCTACGCCCAGGACGGCCGCGGCCTCCTCGTTCTCCCGGATCGACATAAGCCCGTATCCGAATCGGCTGCGTGCGATCCAGAGCACTGCCAGCGTCGTCAGTACGAGCAGTCCGAATGCCATCTCGTAGAACAACGCGTCGCCCCGAAGCAGGGGCAGCACCAGGCCGGTGTTGCGCCCGGCGATGTCGACGTTGGACACGATCGCGATCATTACCTCGGCCAGAGCCAGCGTACAGATCGCGAAGTAGTGCCCTCGTAAGCGTAGCACCGGCAGGCCGAGCACTACCGCAAAGGCCACCGCGAGTACTGCGCCCAACGCCAACCCGACCCCGAATGGCAGGTGCCACTGCACCATCGCGATAGCGGTGCCGTAGCTGCCGAGGCCGTAGAACACCGAATTGCCGAACGAAGCGTAGCCGGCGTAGCCGCCGATGATGTTCCAGCTCTGGGCAAGGGTTGCCAGCAACAATGTACTGATGCCGAATTGGATCAGGCTTGGCGATGCTATCCATGGCGCGGCCGCCATTACGATCAGCGCCACGCCGATGCCCGCCCATAGAATCTTGCGGCTCAGGTGGTTCTCCTCAGCAGGCCGGTCGGGCGCACGATCAGCACCAGCACCAGGATGCCAAAGCTGGCGACGTCGGCGTAAGTCGGTCCGATATAGAGCGCGGTCAGTGACTCGACGATGCCGAGAAAGAGTCCCCCGGCAATCACGCCCAACGGGCTTTCCAGCCCGCCGATGATGGCAATGGCGAACGATTTCGCGGTCAGGCTTGTCCCGATATACGGATTGACCTGCGACACCACGCCATAAAGCCCGCCAGCCGCTCCGGCCAGCGCGGCGCCAAGGCCGAAAGTGAGCGCGTAGACGCGGCGCGGCTCGACACCGTAGAGACGCGCCGCGATCAGATTCTGCGCGGTCGCGCGGATCGCGCGCCCGAGTCTAGTTCGTGCCAGGAACAACCAGAGGATGATGGTGAGCGCCAGCGCCACAGCGAACGCGAGCAGGCGCACCACCGGCACGGCCGCGCCGAACAACGCGAAGTTGTCACCGGCGTAAGTGGGATTGATGGTGCGAAAGTCCGCACTGAAAGCGATTTGTGCGAGATAGGTCAGGACGACGTCGATACCGAACGTGATCAGCAGCGTGTTGAACATCGGCGCCCGGATGACCAGGTTGAGCAGATACCGCTGGAGCAGATAGCCGAACGCGAACAGCGCCAGCATCGTCAGCGGGAGCGCGACAAACGGATCGATCGACAGCCCCGTGAACAGGTAGTAACAGACGTAGGCGCCGAGCATGATCAGGGCCCCATGCGCCAGGTTCACGATGTTGAGCACGCCCCACACCAACGCCAGCCCGAGCGCCATCAGGGCGTAGAGTCCCCCCAGCAGGATGCCGTTGACGACGACTTGCCAGAGCAGACTCACGTTCACGCACCGCCCATCGATTGCCGGCAGCCGCTTGCCTGGCGAACGGTGGAAGGAGGGTAAAGAGTGGGATGTTGCCCGCCCGTTCGCGGCTCGACGGGCTCACTCGCCAACAGGCCCCATCAAGGTGTCTTCAGCGCTTGCTCCATGCGACCATCGGGTACTCGGGCTTGTCGACGAATCCTTTCTGCCCGTAAATCGGCACTACTTTACCGTTCTGAACCTGGATCACCGTCTGCGGCAGGCTGATCTGGCCAACCGCATTGAACTGAATCCGACCATACAGGCTCTCGAAATCCACGTGTGCGATCGCATCACGCACCTTTGCCGGGTCGGTGGTCCCCGCGGCTTCGAGCGCTTTGGCATACGCTTCGACAACGGCGACCGCGGAAGCCGCGTGGTAGTCCGGCTCATAGCCGAAGCGCTTCTGATACGCCTGCGCGAACTTTTCCGCGTTACCGAAATAATCGTCCTTCTGTGCCGCCGACGGCAGCCATGAGGTCATGCCGAAGGCGTAGTCCGCATCCTTGCCGAGCGCCTTGCGGAAATCGGCGCTGGGAACGCCGACCGTGAAACTGTAAAAATGCGGATTGACATTCAGGCTCTTGGATTGGCGAATGAAATTCAGGATCTCGGTTTCATGGCCAGCCATCAGCACGGCGTCCGGCTGGGCACTTTTGATTCGCGACAGCAACGATGCAAAATCGGAGGCGTTGGTGCTGTAGCGTTCGTCGAGGACCGTCTTGAGACCCGCCTTGCCCAGCAGCTCGCGCGTGCCGCTGGCGACCGAGACGTCGAAGGCATCGTCGGCGTAGAGCAGGGCCACGGTCTTCGGCGCCGGGTTCAACTTGCCCATGGCTTGGATCGTGCTCTCGAAGTACTTGCTCGCCACCGGCAGTGTGCCGAAGATGTACTTGTAGCCGCGGTCGAAGATCTGGTCGGAGGCGCCGCCGCCCTGAATCATCGGCACCTGATATTTTTCTGCGACCGATGAGGTAGCGATCACCGAATCGCTGGCAAACGGACCGAGCAGCAGATTGATCTTGTCCTGGGAGACCAGTTGTACGTACTGCCGCACAGCGAGATTGTTATCGGACTGGTTGTCCAGAATCTTCAACGCCAGTTGTTCGTGGGTGTTGCCGATCTTGACTCCGCCCGCCTTGTTGATCTGGTCGACGGCGAACTGGTAGCCGTCGCGATAGTAGCGGCCGGTGTTGGCCAGCGGTCCGGACATCTGGATGGAGGCGCCGAGGGTGATGGGCGCTGCGGATGCTTCGGCAGCAAAAGCAAGGATCCCAAGCAGTACAAAGAGTAAGCGTTTCATTCGATCCTCCATTCCATTAGCGTTTTCAAGCCCGTGCGCAAAGGCTGGACCGCGCGCGCGTTTGCAGATACCGCGGACCTCGGGAAAGAGAATTTCATTCAATCCCTCGTTCCATGAGAAGCACGGGTACCGCGAAGGGACCGCCTGCATCGCCATCGGTTTTTCCACGTCTTCGCATGTGATCCACGCGACACGTCCACGCGGAAGTCCGCGCGTTGTTGGGCCAGTGTGGGACGCAGGCGAGCGTGACGGTATCGGGAGAGCTGGACACTTCCTGTAGGAGTGTCTTGACTATCGGGTTCGCCGGAGAGACCGGCGGCAGGGATCCGACCATTGGCAAGTCGCGGCGGAGCGCCGAATGTTCCGCAGCGGCGCCGCGCTCTATCGAGTCAAAGCTTCCCTACAGCGGCTGTCAAGGCCCCCCGGCAGCCGACCTTTAGCCGCAAACATACATTGTGTAGGTTGAGACCGGCGTTGCCGGGAGGCGTTACGATGGTTGCCGCCGTGATGCAAATCGGATGTGCAGGGACGAGGCCGAAGTCGTCGTCGAGTTGAGAGGTGATTTGCCATGATTAGCGTTCTGCTGGCGGACGATCACGCGGTCGTGCGCGACGGTCTGCGTGCTCTGCTGGAGGCGCAGACGGACATCGAGGTAGTGGGGGACGCGGCGAACGGGCGGGAGGTCTTGCGCCTAGCGCAGCAACTGCATCCGGACGTGGTGGTCATGGACATTGCCATGCCGGAGTTGAACGGGGTCGAGGCGACGCAGCAGATGCACGATGCGTATCCATCGACGCAGGTGCTGATTCTGTCGATGCACTCGACCACGGAGCATATCTTTCGGGCGCTGCAGGCTGGGGCGCGGGGCTATTTGCTGAAGGATTCTGCTGGCGCTGAGGTGGTAGACGCTGTTCGGGTGGTGCATGCGGGCCGGCGCTACCTCAGTCAAAAGATTGCGGCGACCGTGATTGACGACTACATCGCGGAGCGGCACCGTGCAAGTCCTCTGGAAAGCCTGAGCAGCCGCGAGCGGCAAATCCTGCAACTGGTGGCGGAGGGCAAATCGAGCGCCGAGATTGCGGCGATACTGTTTCTGTCGCCGAAGACGGTGGACACCTATCGCAGCCGGCTGATGCATAAACTGGACATTGGCGACTTGCCCAGCCTGGTCAAATTCGCCATCCAGCATGGCGTGATCCAACTCGAGTGAACGCTGGAAGCCTTTGCATCAATCAAGGCTTCCCTACGCCAATCATCAAGCACCTGATAGTCGGTCATTGCGATGCCGACTACAGTTCGGCACAGGTGCGTTGTACCAGCCGCATCGAACACGACGCATCACGAATTCCTAGGCAGAGGAATGCATGCTGAACCGCCCGTCACTGCCTTATTCGAGGCTCCATTCACCAAGCGCCAAAAATCGTTGCTGACGATCGACGTGGCGCGCCACTGTATTGGTGGTACGCGCGACCGTATTGAAGCTGTCCAAGAAACCTGACAGCAAGTGTCACAGAAACCCGATAGCGGAACGAAGGCCATGGACTCAAACTGTACACAGTGGTCGCGACCCCCACAGCTTGGCCCGACAAGTAGCAATTAGGCAGCTAATACTGCGGATGGCGGCCATCCGTTTAAGGTGTTGTTCCCGGAATGCCGGCGGTCGGTTCTTGAGGGGAGGCAGCGCACCCTGAGATGTGCGGACTGCATGCGCCAAGAGGCTATCGCCAGTATGTTCTTCTACAACGAAAGGAAATATCATGAAGCGCGTTTATCTCTCTCTTGTGGCCGGAATCGTTACCCTCTGTCTAGCGGCCGTCACAGGAGTCGCGGTAGCGGCGGATATCCATTCCCAACCGCCTGCCAATTTCAAGAAGGTCAGTACGCTCGTCAAGCTGCCGGAGTATCTACCAGGGCTCGGCGTGCTGTACGTCGATCCATCCACGCTGCCCGTCGGGCCGTTTCTGGGCTATGACAAAAAGGGACATTTGGTCAACGTTACCTACATGGTGCCCTTGAAGGATCTTGATGCCCACAAGAATTTTGAAGATGTGGGCGGCAAGCTCGGCGATCTGAAGATCAACCATACCGATTTCAGTTACAACCCAGGGCACCCCGGAGTCGAAGAGCCTCACTATCACATCATCCAGTGGCTGATTACCAAGCAGCAGCAGGATGCCGATCTCAAATAGAGTAAGCCGAATCTGGAGGCGGGGCGAAAGGCGTGGCAACGCAGCTCCGCTTCGGGGACTGACAGTCGCATGGCATAGTGGACGCGGGTGATTCTGCTTAGCCACGCCGCCCTGGATGGTTTCGATTGTTACGAATGTTGAAACCTCCATGCGCCCGGCGCCGCTCTGACGCCAGAGCGATTCGTTAAAACAACATAAACGCAACGCGTGACGAATCCGGTACCCGAGGCCGCACAGAAGGCCTTTCCAGCGATTCGGTTGATCATGGAAAAGGGCTCGGTACCAGCCCCGCAGGCAACGGACAAACATGGTCATCTCGACGAATACACAACGGTAGGAGTCAACCCATGGCTAATACATGGCTCAAGACCTTGAGAACCGCCAATCCTCAGGAAGGCTTTGAGCTCGCGATCAAGCTCTCCCAGATGGGCGTCAAATATACGCAGCCCTTGGCGGACATTCGCGACAAAGTAAGACCGACGTACGCGGAAAACGCCGACAGTCTGATCGCAGCCTCACAGGTCGTCGCAACGAACTTTCGGACCGTCGCAGCAGCCAATGATTACTGGCTTGATAATGATGACCGCGCGCACGTCTGACCAGTCGCGAGTGTGATGCAGCGTCGAGGCAAGTGGAACTCTCGGAGGCTTCAGACTGATGCGCCCCAAGTGCGCCCGCAGCCCCGCAGTACCAGCACCCTGCAAATCGTGCGCTGGATGGTCAGGGGTTGTCTTCGTGGCGATCGCACGACGGCGTGGCATGGCATCGTCTCGGAAAATCAAAAGAAACGTATACCGTGATCAACGTTGTATTGACTGCTGGGGAGCTTTGATAGACGGCGTAGGGAACCTTTTGACTCGGTAATCGACGAGAGCACCTATCTGCCAAGGCCTTCGCTGCCTGCGGTTGTCATGAAGTGGCGCCCCGGTTCGAATGAGCCGCGGCACCACAACGCGCTCGATTATCAAGAATCTCCGACAGCGAGTGTCAAAGTCTCCCGCTACTACCGCGGTCGCCGGACTCGCACACTCGCCTAACGACGCGGAGCCACAGGCGTGGCGAGTACCTCAGACTTGACCGCTTAACAAACCAAGGTATCCCGACTATGAGCAAAATCACACGCAGAGACATGCTTCGAACAACAGCCGTCGCAGGATCGGCGGCGATTGTCTCCTGGTTCGGCGCTCGGGCAGGGATCACCGAAGCCGATCCGTTGGATCCGCGCCCGGTGGCTTCGGGGACGTTCTCTTATTTCACCGTGCCGGAAATCGCCTTTATTGACGCGGCGGTGAGCCGTCTCATCCCGGCCGATGAACTGGGCCCGGGCGCCAAGGAGGCCGGCGTCACGTTTTTCATCGACCAGCAGCTTGCAGGATCCTTCGGTCGGGCGGAAACCTGGTACATGCAGGGTCCATGGAAGGAAGGGACGCCGCAACAAGGCTACCAGCTTAAGCTCACGCCGGCGCAGCTCTATCGCGTTGGTATTCAAGGCACGGATGAATATTGTCGGCGAACGTTCAATGCCAAGCCTTTTGCCGAACTCGGTGCCGCCGATCAGGAAAAAATCCTCCATGGACTCGAAAAAGGAGAGATCGAGCTCGCG
>Ga0157370_10009404_pt1 | contig 10449 bp, 9 predicted proteins | sample C35metaG_FD_113463 | JGI IMG/M metagenome (GOLD analysis project Ga0157370, IMG submission 113463) | Corn rhizosphere microbial communities from Kellogg Biological Station, Michigan, USA - C3-5 metaG | ecosystem: Host-associated > Plants > Roots > Rhizosphere > Soil | place: USA: Michigan... | reverse complement strand
CAGCAGAAACACCCCGGCCTTGACCATGGTCGCCGAGTGCAGATAGGCCGAGACCGGTGTCGGCGCCGCCATCGCGTGGGGCAACCAGAAGTGGAAAGGAAGTTGCGCACTTTTGCTCAAGGCGCCGATCAGGATCAGGGGTAACAGAAGGGGGGAGAGGGCATGTGCGCGAATCAGATCGGCGGCGGCCAGGACCTTGTCCAGGTCAGAGCTGCCGACCACATGGCCGAGCAGCATGACCCCCGCCAGCAGGCACAACCCCCCCGCGCCGGTGACCATCAACGCCATGTAGGCGCCGCGTCGTGCGTCGGCACGGTGATGCCAGTAGCCGATCAGCAGGAACGAGAAGAGGCTGGTCAGCTCCCAGAAAAACACGATCTGGATCAGGTTGCCGGAAATCACCAGCCCGAGCATGGCGCCCATGAACGCCAGGAAAAATGCGAAGAACCGCGGCACTGGATCGTCCGGCGACATGTAATAGCGTGCGTACAGCGAGACCAGCGTGCCGATGCCCAGCACCAGCATCGAGAACAGCCACGCGAACCCGTCCATGCGCAAGACGAAGTTCAGGCCGAGGCTTGGCAGCCAGAAGAATTCTTCGCGGATTACGCCGCCATGGGCGATTTGCGGGTACAGGAACGCGACCTGGACGGTGCCGATCAGTGCGATCAGGCCCGCGAGCAAGGGGGCTGTATTGCGTGCGTTGTGCGGCAGGACGGCTGCCAGACAGCTGCCAATAAATGGCAGAAGCAGTAGAACTATCAGGGACATAGGCTTCTAATCTGCGGGAGTTTGTGAAGCATCATACGTGCCAGCTCCCGGATCACCAAACGCGAAGCTGTCGCAGAATCCTACACGGTAGACGGAAAAAGCCTGATTCACATTGTTTCAACGGGCCGGTTTAAACCCTTCTGGCCCCATCGCGAGCAAGCTCGCTCCCACAGGGGCCAGTTGTGTTCACACTCTGGTGGCACAACGCAGAACCCATGTGGGAGCGAGCTTGCTCGCGATAGCTATCTATCAGACGCCACAGATCTCGCGGTTTAACCCTGTGTTTCCCGCTCCAACTCCTCCGCCGCCGCAGCACCTTTACCCTTGGTCTTCAACTCACTCACAATCACCGCCGCCACGATCAAACCGGCACCCACCAGTGCAATCGCCGGCAGCCGCTCCCCGGCAATTCGCCCGACAATCCCGGCCCACACCGGCTCCCCGGCATAAATCAAGGTCGCGCGTGTCGGCGAGACACTCTTCTGCGCCCAGTTCATCGCCACCTGAATCGCCGCGCTCGCAGCGCCAAGGCCCAGCGCGCTGCACAACAGCAGCCATGAGAAGTCCGGAATGTGTTCCTGGGTCGGCACCACCATCAAGAACGACAACACCGACGTGGTCGCCAATTGCACCACGGTCACTCGACGCACATCGACCTGACCGGCATAGGTGCTGATCAGGATGATTTCTGCGGCAATCGCGATGGCGCTGATCAGCGTAGCGATTTCGCCAGGGCTGAAATTGAACGAAGCGCCGGCGGGTCCCGACAGCAGCATCAACCCGGTAAACGCCAGCATGATCCCGATGCTTGGCATCAGCCCCGGACGCCGCCCCAGTACCAACCATTGCAGCAACGGCACGAAGGGTACGTACAACGCGGTAATAAACGCCGACTGACTGCTGGGAATGCTCTGCAAACCCACCGTCTGCAAGCCATAACCGAGCATGATCGCCACCCCGATGAACGCCCCGGCCTTGAGTTCGAACAGGGTCAACGCCCGCAGGTGTCGCCAGGAGAACAGCGCGACCAGACTCGCGGCAGCGGCAAAGCGCAGACCGACGAAAAACATCGGTCCACTGACGGTCATCGCATGCTGCACCAACAAAAAGGTTCCGCCCCAGACCATGGTGATCAGCACCAGCACGCACTCGGCTTTGCTGAACCGTGAGACGCGGGGGGAGGTGGGAGAAGAGTTCACTGACGTCATGACCTTGCGCGCTACTTGAGGGCGACGCACAATGCGCCGAATGTTGCGCAGTATACTGCCCAACCCCACCAAGTGAGCAATATAGTGCACAAAGATTCCACCCCGCGGGCTTCGGTCCTCCAGCACGTCAGCCAGAACGTCCGGCGCTTGCGCCACGCCGCTGACATGAGCCAGACCGTGCTGGCCGAAAAGTCCGGGGTCAGCCGCCGGATGCTGGTGGCCATCGAAGCCGGCGACAACAACGTCAGCCTGACCACCCTCGACCGCGTGGCCGAGGCACTGGACGTGAGGTTCAGCGACCTCATCCAGGCCCCGGACGCCCGTGACACGAACCGCATCAACGAAGTGGCGTGGGCCGGAGTAATCCCCGGTAGCAAAGCCGTTTTACTGTCCAAGGCCACCGCCACCCGCGAAGTGGAACAATGGGAATGGTGCCTGCAACCGGGGGAAATTTACCCGTCGCAACCGGACGCCGAAGGCTGGAGCGAACAGATCTACGTGTTCGAAGGCTGCCTGACCCTGATGTTGGGTGACACCCCGCAGCACATTGCTGCCGGTGAGTTCTTTATGTTCGCCAGCAACCAGCCCCATGCCTATCGCAATGACGGGCCGGTGGCGGCGCGGTTTGTGCGCAACGTGGTGATTTGACTGTTGGCTCATCAACAGTGAATAGACACTTTGCTCTTTTAAAGCTGATGTTATTTCTTGGAAAGCATCTCAACCTGTTGAAATAACTTGTAATCATGTTCAGGCACGACTTCTGCAAATGCGAACAGAGCATTCACCAGAACCCCGGAGCCGGTCCATGACAACCCCCGCCAAACCCCCAAGCATCCGCCGCGAAATTCGTCTGAACGCGTTTGACATGAACTGCGTCGGCCACCAGTCGCCGGGCTTGTGGGCGCACCCGCGCGATCGTTCGTGGCAGTACAAGGATCTCGAATACTGGACCGATCTGGCGAAGATCCTTGAGCGTGGCAAGTTCGACGGTCTGTTCATTGCCGATGTGCTCGGCATCTACGACGTTTACAACGGCAATGGTGACGCGGCGATCCGCCAGGCCGCGCAGGTGCCGGTCAACGATCCGCTGCAACTGATTCCGCCAATGGCGCTGGTCACCGAGCATCTGGGGTTCGGCCTGACCGCGTCGTTGTCTTTCGAGCACCCGTATCCATTCGCCCGGCGCCTGTCGACGCTCGACCACCTGACCAAGGGCCGGGCCGGCTGGAACATCGTCACCTCGTATCTGGAAAGCGGCGCCAAGAATATTGGCCAGAAAAACCAGACCGAACACGACGCCCGCTACGACTTCGCCGAGGAATACCTGGAGGTTTGCTACAAACTCTGGGAAGGCAGTTGGGAAGAGGGCGCGATTCTGCGCGATCGCGAGCGGCGGGTCTTCAGCGACCCGCGCAAAATGCACGAGATCCGCCACGTTGGCAAACATTTCCAGGTGCCGGGCATTCACCTTTGCGAACCTTCGCCGCAGCGCACACCGGTGCTTTACCAAGCGGGAGCATCGAGTCGTGGCAAACAATTTGCGGCCGAGCATGCCGAATGTGTCTTCGTCGCCGCACCGTCGAAAGTGCTGCTCAAGAAAACCGTGGCAGACATTCGTCGCCGCGCCGCCGAGTCCGGGCGCGATCCGCGCAAGATCCTGATCTTCAACCTGCAAACGGTGATCCTTGGCGAAACCGACGCGAAGGCCAAAGCCAAGTTCGAGGAGTACAAAACCTGGGTCAGCTACGAAGGTGCCATGGCGCTGATTTCCGGCTGGACCGGCATCGACTTCAGCCAGTTCAAACCGGATGAACCGCTCAAGCATGTGCACACCAATGCCATTCAATCGGCGGTGGAGGCGTTTTCCACGGCGGATCCGAACAAGGTCTGGACGCCCAATGAACTGGCTGACTGGGTCGGCATTGGCGGGTTCGGGCCATTGTTTGTCGGCAGCCCCGAGACAGTCGCCGATCTTCTGCAAGAGTGGGCGGAGGAGACCGACGTAGACGGTTTCAACCTGGCCTATGCACTGACCCACGAAACCTTTATCGACGCGGTGGAGTTGCTGGTGCCGGAGTTGCAGAAGCGTGGGGTGTACAAGACCGACTATGCGCCGGGGACCTTGCGTGAAAAATTGTTTGGGGAGGGGCCGCGTTTGGCAGACGTTCATCCCGCAGCGGGTTATCGGGATCTGGCGGCGTTGCGGCAGCAGGAGAAGAAGGTGGTATCTGCTTAGACGCCATCGCGAGCAGGCTCACTCCTGCAAAGGAGGGGTGTTTGTGTGCTGGAGGGCAAAACATTAAGGTGGCAGACAGTGGATTTTTATTCAGGGAGTCATTGACCGGTGAGTATGGAATGAGCGAAATCCAAAGCGGACAGGCCAACGACGCCATCCGCCATGCAGACATTCTGATTATCGGCGGCGGCCTCAGTGGCGCGATGCTGGCCGCGCAGTTGTTGCGCTTGCCTGGCCGGCGCTCGGTGCTGGTGATCGAGCCGCGCGCCGAGCTGGGTCGGGGCGAAGCCTATAGCGCGGTCGAGTTGGGCCATACGCTGAACGGCAACGCGGCGCGCATGAGTGTCGACCCGGACAACGCCGATGACCTGACGCAATGGCTGACCGAACACATCGCCGCCGGTGGCTGGCCGGAATCGGCCGAGCAACCTGTGCCGATCAGCGAGTTGTTCCCGCCACGCGGCCTGTTCGGCGTGTACGTGCAACAACGCCTGGCCGAGGCGCAAGCCGTCGGGGCGTTGAATGGCTCGACGGTCGAGCATGTGCAGGCCGAGGTGATTGATCTGCAAGCGGGCGACGATTCGGTACGGCTGACATTGAGTGACGGTCAACGCTTGCAGGGCGCTTATGCGGTGTTGGCGACGGGGATGTTTCCCGCGGCGCGCACACCGCAGACCGAGTCCAGCGGTTTGAACGCCGCGGCGCTGGATCCGTGGGATGTGGCCGCCATGCGCCAGCTCGATCCGCAGTCCACCGTGCTGATCATCGGTTCCGGCCTGACCATGGTCGATGCCGTGGTGTCGCTGGAGCAGGCTGGGCATCGTGGGCCGATCGAGGTGTTTTCGCGTCACGGCTTACTGCCGCACGTACGTCGCCAACCGCCGGCCTGGGTGGATTTCCTGGCCGAGGACCAGAGCATTCGCACACCTCGGCAGTTAGTGCGTGAACTGCGCCGGCACTGCCGGCAGGCCATCGCTGAAGGCATCGACTGGCAAGCACCACTCGACACCGTGCGTGCACACATTGGCCGGTTGTGGAATCAGGCGACGGACCGCCAGCGTCGGCAATTTGTGCGGCATGTTCGGCCGTGGTGGGAAAGTCATCACCATCGTTCGCCACCGCTGAGTGCTGCCTTGGTGGAGCGTTTGCACAGGGAAGGGCGGTTGCGGATTCAGGCGGCGTCGTTCAAGGGCCTTGAGCCCGCGTCGCAGGGCGGCGTCAGCATCCGCATTCGTCGCCGTGGCGAAGAGGGCACCTGTGTGGTTCAGGGCGCAGCGTTGATCAATTCCAGCGGCATCGAATATGACTGGCGCCGGGTTGCTCGACCGTTGCCACAACAACTGTTGGCGCGCGGGTTGATCCGACCGGGGCCGTTGGCCTTGGGGATTGCAGCGGCTGCAGACGGCGCCGTGCTGGATGCCGGTGGTCAGGTTGCCACTCGCCTGTTCGCCATGGGCCCCCCGTTGCGCGGCATGTGGTGGGAAAGCACGGCGGTCACCGACGTCGCACTACAAGCCAAGGCCCTCGCCGCACGACTGACGTAGGAGCTGCCGAGCCTGCGAGGCTGCGTCCGGCCGCGCAGCGGTCGTAAAATCAGGCGATGCGGTGTTTCAGTCAAACCGAGTGAGTAGGGTTTACGACCGCTGCGCGGCCGGACGCAGCCTCGCGGGCTCGGCAGCTGCTACAGGAGCCGGTGTGTTTCCAGGAAAAACCCCGGGTAGATTGGGTCTGCCCGGGGTTTTTTGTGTGTAAGCGGCGCAAAGCTGTTGATCAATAACGCTGATATTTCGAACCGAACTCAGGGCGGTTTTCAGCGACGTACAGCGTGGTCGGCTGGCTGTCCTTTTTATCGACTTCGACAGTGTTCACATTGAGGGTGGCCGGTTGGCTGACTTTCACTGCCGCGACAACCTGCGAGGTGGCGTGGGGGGCGGCGATAGCGGACGTTGCGCCAAGAACCGAGAGGGCGAAACCAAGACCGATGAGGCTTTTCATGGGATTGCTCCAGAGCGTGGGAAGAAGATGTCGCCACTGTAGTGCTGGAGCCCGGCCATGAAAAAACACCCTTGGGCATAGTCGTTATCGAGCGCGCTGATCCGTTGTCAGCGAGGCGTGCGGTCGATCAGCCAGCGCTGCTTGATATGTTCCAGGCGTCCGTCGCGCCTCATCTCGTCCAGCGCCAGTTGCCAGCGCGCCACTTGAGCCGCATCGGTCTGCGGTGAAAACGCGATGTACGTACTTTGCTTCATCAGGGGCATCTGGTAGTGCAGCCGACTGGGCGCCAGCCCGACTTCTCGCGCCATCGCCGTGATGGACAGGGTATCGGCCACCACAAATTCTGCACGGCCCAGACTCGCCAGGCGCATCATTTGTTCGGGCGTTTCGACGCCGTACAGGTTGTTCAGGCCTTGCTGTTGCAAGTAGCTGTAGGCCAGCCATTTTCGCGGAACGGCGATTCGGCCCAGGCTGGCGGTCTCGCTCAGGGCGCGGACAGGGGGCAGGGTGCTGTCGGTGGCGTAGAGGGCCGTTTCCACCTCCATCAGCGGGCCGACCCACTGGTACAGGCCTTCGCGCTCGGCGGTGCGAAAGATAGTGAACACCCCGGTGGCGGGCTCGGTCCCGGCATCGCGCAAGGCCCGCAGCAAAGGGACTTGCTGCAAATGCACCGCGTCGCCCGTGCGTTGGGCCAACGCCTGCACCACATCCACACCAAAACCCACCAGTGTGTCGCCTTGCTGAAAGTGCAACGGTGGGTGGTTGTCGGTGAGCAGTTTCAGGTCTGCTGCGACTGCGCCAACACTCAGCAACAGCAGCAAGCAACCGGCAATGCGCTTCATAAATCGTCCCTGATGAAATGAATCGCGCAGCTTAGTACGAGCGGGCGGCACTGTCCCGAGGAATTGCCGGGGCTTTTGTGTCAGATCGTAGGATTTAAAGGCTGTGGGATTTGCGTATGTTTCGGCAGTTTCTATATACAAAACCCCTAGGAAGATTCTGCGCCAAGCAATTCCACCGGGTACGAGAACACGTAGCCTTCGCTGCGCACGGTCTTGATGTAGGTCGGCTCGCGTGAATCATCCAGCAAGCGTTGACGCAAACGGCTCACCAGCAAGTCGATGGAACGCTCGAACAGGTCGGCGTCGCGGCCTTGGGTCAGGTTGAGCAATTGGTCGCGGCTGAGTACCCGCTGCGGGTGATCGAGGAAGACGCGCAGCAAACGGTATTCCGCGCCACTGAGGGCCACCAGCGTGTCGTCTTCGTCCAGTAAGTGGCGGGCTGTGGTATCGAGGCGCCAGCGGCCGAAACCGAGCAGCCGGCCGGTTTCGGTGATCAGCAGGTTCGGCGGCAACATTCGCGTGCGGCGCAATACCGCATTGATCCGCGCCAATAACTCGCGGGCGGCGAAGGGTTTGGTCAGGTAATCGTCGGCGCCCATTTCCAGGCCGAGGATGCGATCGGTTTCGTCGTTGCGCGCAGTGAGCATCAAAATCGGTGTGGCTTTGTGTTTGCCGGCGCGTAATTCTCGGCACAACACCAGGCCGTCATCGCCGGGCATCATGAGGTCCAGCACAATCAGGTCCACCTGATTGGCTTCCAGAAAACTGCGCATCTGCCGGCCATCGGCAACCACTGTGGTGCGCAGGCCGTTTTTCTTCAGGTAATTGCCCACCAGCTCGCGGATCTCCCGATCGTCATCGACGATCAGGATGTGGTTCACATGGTCCATTGCACAAACCTCTTCTTATTAGTTCGCTGCGTGCTACACGGCGCCATGCAGATTTGTATCGCACTGTATCGGGCGCGCTGTTTGACACCTTACGCCTTAATAACGCCGTTTTGACGACACATGGCAGATACCTTGGGGCGGTTGAATGGGCTCCATCGAGACAAGACGACTTGCCTCACCACCACCGCCTATCGCAGCCCTGAGGAAATCACCATGAACTGGAACACACTCGTTGCCGCCAGCTTCTTCGCTGTCCTGAACATCGCTGCGTTTTCAGCCCATGCCGATGATCAAACCCAGGCGCAGTCCTCTGCTCACGGCGCGCATCTGGATATCAAGAAAGTGCTGTCCACTGAAGACTCCGGCAGTGGTTGCGGCATTGTCAATGCTCGCCTGAACTACCTTGATTCCAGCGGCACGCACAAGGTTCTCGATTACAGCAAACTCGCGGACTGCGCCAATCAGGGCGGTTGATCGGCCCACTACGTCGTCCAAAACAATCGTTGAATGACTTATAGGGAAATCACCATGAAGATGAATGTGTCGGGCAATAAAACCGAATCACGAGGCCGCCGTTTGATGGGACCCGCGGTGCTCGCCTTTGCGCTGATGCAGTTCGGTGTTCTCGGTGCGGCCAGCGCCCAAACCAGCACCGCGGCCACCGCTGACTCGGTGGAGGCCAGGAAGGACACCTTCGGCGCGCTGAAGCATGTCAAGGCTGGCTTGCTGGACGTGGCTTACGCCGAGGTCGGCCCCGCCAATGGCCCGGTGGTGATTCTCCTGCACGGTTGGCCCTACGACATTCACAGCTATAGCGAAGTGGCGCCATTGCTGGCGGCCAAGGGCTACCGAGTGCTGATCCCGTATGCGCGGGGGTATGGCGACACGCAGTTTCTGTCCGACAAGACCTTGCGCAACGGCCAGCCTTCCGCGCTGGCGAGCGACGTCATCGACTTCATGGATGCCCTGAACATCAAACAGGCCGTGCTTGGCGGCTACGATTGGGGCGCGCGTTCGGCGGACATCGTGTCGGCGTTGTGGCCGGAGCGGGTCAAGGCGCTGGTCTCGGTCAGCGGTTATCTGATCGGCAATCAGGCGGCGGGCAAGAACCCGTTACCGCCCAAGGCGGAGTTGCAATGGTGGTATCAGTTCTATTTCGCGACCGAGCGCGGCCAGGCCGGCTACGAAAAAAATCGTCACGACTTCGCCAGGTTGATCTGGGAACTGGCGTCCCCGAAATGGAAATTCGACGACGCGACCTACGACCGCAGCGCCGCTGCCCTGGACAACCCGGACCATGTCGCGATCACGATTTTCAACTATCGCTGGCGGTTGGGCATGGTTCAGGGAGAGCCGCAATACGAAGCACTGGAGCAACGCCTGGCCAAGGCTCCGTCCATCACGGTGCCCACCATTACGATGGAAGGTGACGCCAACGGCGCACCGCACCCGGCAGCCGAGGATTATGCCAAGCGTTTTACCGGCAAGTATGAGTACCGGCTCATCACCGGCGGCATCGGCCACAACCTGCCACAGGAAGATCCGCAAGCCTTTGCCAAAGCGGTGATTGACGCTGATCACCTGTAGCCACGTTAACCCCTGTAGGAGTGAGCTTGCTCCTACAGGGGTAAATAGTGTTGGTCAGGTCGAGGTTATGCCACGACCTGATAACACGGCACATACGCCGCGCCGCCCGGCAGCTTCATGCGGTGCTGGGCGACGAAGGCTTTGAGCAGTTGATCCAGCGGACGCATGATCGCCGCATCGCCCCGGATCTGGTACGGCCCGTGTTGTTCGATCAGGCGGATGCCTTTGTCCTTGACGTTGCCGGCGACAATGCCGGAGAACGCGCGACGCAGGTTGGCGGCCAGTTCGTGGGCCGGCAGGGTCAGGCTCAGTTTCAGGTTGGCCATGTTTTCGTGGGTCGGGTCAAACGGGCGCTGGAAGCCTTCGTCGATTTTCAGCAGCCAGTTGAAATGGAACGCGTCATTGCGCTCGCGACGGAACTGTTTGACCGCTTTGAGCCCCTGCGTCATCTGCCGTGCGACTTCAGCCGGATCGTCGATGATGATCTCGTAATGTTTCTTCGCCGCGTCACCCAGCGTGGCGCCGACAAACGCGTCCAGTTGTTCCAGATACGGTGCGGCATGTTTCGGCCCGGTGAGAATGACCGGGAAGGGCAGGCCTTCGTTGTCCGGGTGCATCAGGATGCCGAGCAGGTACAGGAACTCTTCGGCCGTGCCTGCACCGCCGGGGAAAATGATGATGCCGTGGCCGACGCGCACGAACGCTTCCAGACGTTTTTCGATGTCCGGCAGGATCACCAGCTCATTGACGATCGGGTTCGGCGCTTCGGCGGCGATGATGCCCGGCTCGGTCAAGCCCAGATAGCGACCGCCGTGGATACGCTGTTTGGCGTGGGCGATGGTCGCGCCTTTCATCGGGCCTTTCATCACGCCGGGGCCGCAACCGGTGCAGATGTCGAGGCTGCGCAGGCCCAGTTCGTG
>Ga0157370_10009402_pt1 | contig 10449 bp, 7 predicted proteins | sample C35metaG_FD_113463 | JGI IMG/M metagenome (GOLD analysis project Ga0157370, IMG submission 113463) | Corn rhizosphere microbial communities from Kellogg Biological Station, Michigan, USA - C3-5 metaG | ecosystem: Host-associated > Plants > Roots > Rhizosphere > Soil | place: USA: Michigan... | reverse complement strand
TGAAACCGGAGCCGGCGCGCCCTGATACACGTCTGGTGTCCACAGGTGGAAAGGAACCAGTGACAGTTTGAAGCCCAGACCCACAATCATCATGCCCAGACCTGCCAGCAGCAGCGGCTGGTGCAGCATCACGCCGTCGGCCAGGTTTTTACCCAGCGCCACGAAGCTCAGATCACCAGACTGCGCGTAGATCAACGCCATGCCGAACAGCAGGAATGACGACGCCGCAGCGGACAGCAGCATGTATTTGATGCTGGCTTCCAGTGAGCGTTTTTGACGGTAGGCATAACCAATCAGGCCGAACAGTGGCAACGAAATCAGTTCGATTCCGAGGAACATTGACGCCAGATGGTTAGAGCATGCCAGCAGAATGCCACCCAGTGCGGCAATCAGCACCAACAGGTAGAACTCTTCCCGGTTGTCCGGATAACCGGCCAGCCAAGGATAGGCAAAGGTGCTGGTAGCCAAGCTCGCCAGCAATACCAACCCAATGTAGAACATTGAGTAACCGTCAACACGAAGCAGTGGAGTGACGTCCTGCGGCCCGACCTGCCCTACATAGTAGAGGGAAAGCAGAGCCACGTTCAGACCGATAACTGTCAGTGTGGCATTCAGGAAATGGTCGCGTCGCCACGCAATGGACAGCATCACCACCACCACTGTCAATCCGACGATCATCAGCGGTAACAGTGCGATCAGATTTTGAAGTGTAAATGTCATGGCGAGTTACGGCCTTGTCGTTGAAATTGTTGAAACTGATGATCCGAACCAGTGCTGCACGTTAGCCATCGCCGCGCTAGAGGTATCGAGGATTGGCTGAGGATAAACACCCAGCGCCACCAGCAGTACCACCAACAGCAGAATGATAGACAGTTCGCGTGCGGTCATGCCCTGCAGCGGCTCTTCTGATTTTGCTTTGCCGTAGTAAGCGCGCTGCATCATCACCAAAGAGTAAACCGAAGCAAAGACCAGACCGAAGGTCGAGATGACAGTGATCACCGGAACAATCGGGAAGCTGCCAAACAGGATCATGAATTCACCGACGAAGTTACCGGTGCCCGGCATACCCAGTGTTGCCACTGCGAAGAACAGCGACAGCGCAGGCAGGTACTTAATCCGCCCCCACAGTCCGCCCATCAGACGCATATCGCGGGTATGCAGACGCTCGTACAACTGGCCGCAGATGATGAACATACCTGCCGCAGACAGGCCGTGAGCAATCATCTGAATCACAGCGCCCTGGTAAGCCAGTTGGCTGCCGGTGAAGATAGCAATCAGTACAAAGCCCATGTGCGAAACAGAGGTGTAAGCAATCAGACGTTTGATATCGGTCTGAGAGAACGCCATCCACGCACCGTAGAAGATACCGATAACGCCCAGCCACATAGCGATTGGCGCGAACTCATGCGACGCATTCGGGAAGAATGGCAACATGAAGCGCAACATGCCGTAGGCTGCGGTTTTCAGCAAGATACCTGCCAAGTCAACAGAACCCGCCGTTGGTGCCTGACTGTGGGCATCTGGCAACCAGCCGTGCAATGGCACGACAGGCATTTTCACCGCGAAGGCGATGAAGAAGCCCAGCATCAGCAGGTATTCAACGTTGTGCGACATCGGAGTCTTCAGCAAGTCAGCGTAGTTGAAGGTCCAATTGCCGGTCGCGTTGTAGTGAACGAAGACCAGACCGAGGATTGCAATCAACATCACCAGACCGCTGGACTGGGTATAGATGAAGAACTTGGTTGCTGCGCTGATACGTGTTTTACCGTCTGACGCTTTGTGTCCCCACAAGGCAATCAGGAAGTACATCGGCACCAACATCATTTCCCAGAAGAAGAAGAACAGGAACATGTCGATAGCCAAGAACACGCCGATCACGCCGCCGAGGATCCACAGTAAGTTCAGGTGGAAGAAACCCTGATATTTCTGGATTTCACGCCATGAACAGAGGATAGCCAAGACGCCGAGTAACCCGGTCAGCACCACCATCAGCAAGGACAGGCCGTCCAATGCCAAGTGGAAGCTGATACCAAAGCGCGGGATCCACGGCACAGAGAACTCTGACTGCCATTGTGGAATGCCGGTCGGGCTAGTTAATGAATAACCACCCTGCAACCACAGTTGCAGGGACAGTGCTAAGGTCAACCCCATCGAGATCAGCGCAATCCAGCGCGGTACTTTGCTGCCGAAACGCTCAGTCTGCCAACACAGCAGCCCGCCGATAAAGGGGATAAGAATTAGCCAAGGAAGTAGCATGGCGTTTTGTGTCCCTATTTGTTCGTACTATCTGTTCTTAAAGAATCAGCAACAGTGCCAAAACAACCACTGCTCCCAAACCCATGGACGCGACATACCAGCGTGTCTGACCGTTTTCACTTAGCGTCAAGCCACGGTTCCCCAAACGGGAGAACACTGCAGGCAGATTCATCAGTGAATTCAGTGGATCACGTTGCAGCAGCTTAGCGATGGCCAGATACGGCTTGACGAAAATCATGTCGTATAACCAGTCGAAGCCCCACGCGTGGAACCACCAGACCGTGAAGAAGCGGCCAATGGCGCTTTTCGCGATGCTGTTTACCAGTGAGCGTTTGCCAAGGTACAGCGCGGCTGCCAGCAAGATGCCAACAATCGCCACAACGCCCGAGGTGATTTCCAGGGTCAGTACACTGCCGTGCGCCAGCTCAGTCGTCTCAGGCAGTACGCCTTTCAACGGTGGCACGATCATCGCACCGATGAAGGTGGACAATACCAACAGCACCAGCAGTGGCAGATGGTGAGTAATGCCTTTGCCCGCATGCGCTTTAATCTTCTCTTCGCCGTGGAACACGATGAAGATCATGCGGAAGGTATATAGGGAAGTCATAAACGCCCCGACCAGACCTGCAATCATCAGATTGAGATGGCCGTTTGCCCATGCACCCGCCAGAATTTCATCCTTACTGAAGAAGCCCGCGGTGATAAGTGGCAAGGCAGACAGGGCTGCACCACCGACCAGGAAGCAGACATACACCAGAGGAATCGATTTACGCAGGCCACCCATCTTAAAGATGTTCTGTTCGTGGTGGCAGGCCAAAATGACCGAACCAGACGAAAGGAACAGCAGCGCTTTGAAGAACGCGTGCGTCATCAGGTGGAAGATGGCGGCATCCCACGCCTGCACGCCCAATGCCAAGAACATGTAGCCAATCTGGCTCATGGTGGAGTAAGCGAGAACGCGTTTGATGTCGGTCTGAACCAGTGCGGCAAAACCTGCCAGAACCAGCGTCACTGCGCCAACAATACCTACCAGGTGCAGCACTTCAGGCGCCATCAGGAACAGGCCATGAGTACGTGCAATCAGGTAAACACCGGCGGTAACCATGGTCGCGGCGTGGATCAACGCAGATACCGGCGTTGGACCAGCCATGGCGTCAGCCAACCAGGTTTGCAGCGGAAGCTGTGCAGATTTACCCACTGCCCCACCGAGCAACATCAGCGTCGCCCAAGTGATAGCGGTGTCGCCAACGGCCAGTTTCTGCGGAGCCAGTACCATCAGCTCGCGGAAGTTCAGCGTACCCAGTTCGCGGTACAGGATGAACAGTGCGAAGGCTAAGAACACGTCACCAACGCGGGTCACGATGAAAGCTTTCATCGCAGCAGCGCCGTTGGCTGGGTGGGTGTAGTAGAAACCGATCAGCAAGTAGCTGCACAGGCCCACGCCTTCCCAACCGAGGTACATCAGCAACAGATTATCTGCCAGTACCAGAATCACCATGCTGGCGATAAACAGGTTGGTGTAAGCGAAGAAGCGCGAGTAGCCCTCTTCACCGCGCATGTACCAAGACGCGAACATGTGGATGAAGAAGCCAACGCCGGTCACCACGGACAGCATGGTCATCGACAAGCCATCCAGCGTCAGGGTAGCGGCGATGTTGAAGTCGCCCACTTGCATCCAGTTCCACAGGTTCTGGTTGAAAACTTCATGGCCCGCAGCGCGCTGCGTCATGAAATCAATACCGACATACAGGGTCGTCAGCGCAGCCAGACCAATAGAACCCACACCTACGGTGGCGGAAGTATTCTCAGACCAGCGACCGCGTGAGAAGGCCAGCAGAACGAAGCCAATCAGCGGGAACAGAATTGTTAAATATAATAGGTTCATCCGCGCATCTCACTGACAGTGTCGATATTCAGGGTGTGGCGACGGCGATAGAGTTGCAACAGCAACGCCAGACCGATACTGGCCTCAGCCGCTGCCAGACTGATTGCCAGGATGTACATCACCTGACCATCAGCTTGCCCCCAATAGCTCCCAGCCACGATGAACGCCAACGCCGCTGCGTTGATCATCACTTCCAGACTGATCAGCATAAACAGCAGGTTGCGACGGACAAGCAGCCCGGTCAGCCCCAAAACAAACAGAATTGCGGCCAGGATCAGGCCATGCTGTAGAGGGATCATGCTCTCTCCTCCGTTTTTCTTTTCGCCATCTCAGTGGTCGCTGGTGCGTCACCGAACACTTCGCCCGGCTTGCTTTCGCGGCCAATGTGGAAGGCAACAACCAAACCGGCGAGCAGCAACATAGATGCCAATTCAACCGCCAGAACGTAAGGGCCAAACAGCGCGATGCCTACTGCCTTCGCGTCTACCATGGTGCCTTCGATGCCGTGAGTGTGCAGACCAAGAATCGAGGTGATCATCACGCCCAGCAGGACCAGCGACAGGATGGAAGGCCCAATCCAGGTCGCCGGTTTCAGCCATGCACGTTCTTGTTCTTCGACATTGCCCAAGTTCAGCATCATCACCACGAACACGAACAGCACCATAATGGCACCGGCATAAACGATGATTTCCAACGCACCGGCGAAGTACGCGCCCAGCGAGAAGAACACCGCGGCGATCGCCAGAAGCGAGACGATCAGATACAGCAATGCGTGAACCGGGTTGGTGTGCGTGATAACACGCAACGTCGCCAACACGGCCACCACGGCTGCAATGTAAAATGCAAATTCCATGCTTGCGGCTCCTTAAGGCAACAGACCTTTGACGTTGATCGGTTTGGCTTCGTTTTCAGCTTCGCCTTTCGACTTGCCGTCAACTGCCATACCGGCCATCCGGTAGAAGTTATATTCCGGATATTTACCCGGACCCGAGATCAACAGATCTTCTTTCTCATACACCAGATCCTGACGTTTGAACTCACCGAGTTCAAAGTCTGGCGTCAACTGAATGGCCGTAGTCGGGCAAGCTTCTTCACACAAACCGCAGAAAATGCAGCGCGAGAAGTTGATGCGGAAGAACTCCGGATACCAACGACCGTCTTTATGTTCAGCTTTTTGCAGCGAAATACAGCCTACTGGACAGGCTACCGCACACAGGTTACAAGCAACGCAACGCTCTTCGCCGTCCGGATCGCGCGTCAGCACGATACGTCCACGATAGCGCGCAGGTACGTTAACTTTCTCTTCCGGGTACATCTGGGTTTCGCGCTTGGCGAAGGCATGCATGCCTATCATCCACAAGCTGCGAACCTGGGTGCCGAACCCGACAACTATCTCTTTCAATGTCATGGCTAAATCACCCCTTATTGCGCGTTGTACAAGATGACCGCAGCGGTCGCCAACAGGTTAAGTAAGGTCAACGGCAGGCAAACTTTCCAGCCGAAAGACATCACCTGGTCGTAGCGGGGACGCGGCAAAGCAGCACGGATCAAAATGAACATCACCATGAAGAAAGCGGTTTTCAGCGCAAACCAGATAAACGGCGGCAGGAATGGACCCTGCCAGCCACCGAAGAACAGCGTCACAATCAGCGCTGACACGGTAACGATACCGATATATTCGCCCACGAAGAACAGACCGAATTTCATACCGGAATATTCAATGTGGTAACCGTCGGCCAGCTCTTGCTCAGCTTCCGGTTGGTCGAATGGGTGACGGTGACATACCGCAACGCCGGCAATCGCGAAGGTCACAAAGCCGAAGAACTGCGGAATGATGTTCCACATGTGGGCCTGTGAGTTAACGATGTCCTGCATATTGAAGGAACCCGCCTGTGCTACCACGCCCATCAGAGACAGGCCGAGGAACACTTCGTAGCTCAGGGTCTGGGCCGACGCACGCATTGCCCCCAACAGGGAGTATTTGTTGTTACTGGACCAGCCAGCGAACAGCACGGCGTAGACGGTCAAACCCGCCATCATCAGGAAGAACAGGATGCCGATGTTCAGGTCGGCGGCGAACCACGTTGAGCTCACTGGCACGATAGCGAAAGAGATCAGCATTGAGCTGAACGCAATCATTGGCGCCAAAGTGAAGATCGCGCGGTCGGTGAAACGCGGAACCCAGTCTTCTTTAAAGAACATTTTGATCATGTCAGCAACGAGCTGCAAAGAGCCGCCCCAGCCAACACGGTTCGGTCCGTAACGGTTCTGGAACAGACCGAGCAGACGACGTTCGCCGAAGCTCATGAATGCGCCACACACCACCACGACCAGCAAGATCACGACGGCTTTCAGAACCGCAATCAGCACCTCAACAACTTCAGGTGTAAACCAGCTCATCGTGTTGCCTCCCGCAGATTTTCAACCGTTGCGCCCACCAGAACCGGAGAAATTCCCGGCAAGCCCAGTGGCAGACCAACCTGTCCCTGATGCAAGGTTTCGCTCAGACGAACTGGCAGAGTCAGGGTCTGGCCGCCGCAGGTGAATTCCACCTGAGCACCGGCGTTAACGCCCAACTGCGCCGCATCGGCTGGGTTAACCATCACGTAAGGCTGTGGCATACGCTGCTGGATCACGTGCGAACGCTGGCTCATCTCTTCACTACCAAACAGGTGGTAGTAAGGAGCAACGCGCCATTGGTTGCTTTCCGCCGCGAAGGCCGCAGGAATGGTGGTGAAGTAGTCAAGGCTGCCCTCGCCTGCTTCAATCATACGCACGCCCGGATCGCCAAAACGCAGACTGCCACCGACTTCGCTCTGGAACTTGTTCCAGGCTTGTGGTGAGTTCCAACCCGGCGCCCAGGCAAACGGCACTTGATTACGTTCAGCTAACGGGTTGTTGTTCCCTTCCATGGAGAAGGCGAACATGGTGTCTTTATCTTGCGGCTGACGTGGTTCATGCACGCTGATGTTAGCGCGCATCGCAGTACGGCCACTCGAACGGTGCGGAGAACGCGCCAGTTTCTGACCGCGAATGCGGAAGCTGGCGTTTGGTGCAGCTTCAACCATGCCTTTCAGCTGTGGCAGAGCGGCGACGCAGGCTTCGATCACGTGGTCTAACTGAGTCCAGTCAACGTGACGGCTGTTAAGGGTTGAGTGCAGCGAGTGCATCCAACGCCAGCTTTCAAGCATCGCAACAGAAGTGTCGTAATAAGCCGGGTCATAAACCTGGAAGAAGCGCTGGGCGCGGCCTTCCTGGTTAACCACGGTACCGTCACTTTCTGCGAAGCTGGCCGCAGGCAGGATAAGCGTCGCTTTGTCCATGATGCGGGTACGCTGATGGTCAACAACCAGCAGGTTTTCAACTTTAGCTAATGCTGCATCAACTTTGGCTTCTGGCGCCTGACGGTAAAGGTCATTTTCCATCACGATTGCGCTGTCTGCGCCGCCGTTAGCCAACAGTTCGAGCGCGGCGTCCAAAGTACCGCCGCCAATCATTGACAGGCCGATGCTGTTGGAAGAGGTCGCTACGAAGGTGATACCGACATCGCTGCCGCGCACTTTCAAGGCTTTAGCCACGTTGGCTGCCGCTTCGATGATGGCGTCGCTACCCGCATTGCTGCCGGTGATGATCAGCGGTTTACGTGCGCCTGCTAATGCCTGCACGATCACGTCGATTTTCTTGTCGAGGCCTTCAGCCAGGTCGGTGACAGCCGGAGCAGACTCGTCCAACCCGTGGGCGATAGCGAAGCCGAAGCGGGCTTGCTCATCTACCGGCGCGCGGTAGTTGTATGCCGCGATGTCATCGAGCTTGGTGTTATCAACGTTGGTGATGAACAGCGGGTGCTTAGCGTGCTGACCGATGTTCTGTACCGCCGCGATTTGCCAGTCGGCAACGCGCTGTGCCGCAGCCATTGCGCGAGCTTTGCCTTTTACTGCCTGACGAACAGACAGGGCAATGCGCGCGCCGGTTTGGGTCAAATCTTCACCCAGCACCAGTACGGCGTCGTAGTCTTCGATTTCACGCAGGGCTGGCGTGTGAACGCCGCTGTTGCGCAGAACGTTGAGCATCAGCTCAAGGCGGCCTTGTTCGGCTGCGTTGATACCGGTGTAGAAGTTCTCAGCACCGACCAGCTCGCGCAGCGCGAAGTTGCTTTCGAGGCTTGCACGTGGAGAACCGATACCGATGGCTTTTTTCGACTGACGCAGAATATCTGCCGCGCCCTGCATCGCTTGTTCAGCGTTCAGTTCGATCCAGTCGTTGCCACGCAGCTGCTGTGGTTTCTTCGGACGGTCTTTGGCGTTGACATAGCCATAACCGAAACGACCACGGTCGCAGAGGAAGTAGTGGTTCACGGTGCCGTTATAACGGTTTTCGATACGACGCAGTTCGCCATAGCGCTCACCCGGGCTGGTGTTACAGCCGACGGAACACTGTTGGCAGATGCTTGGCGCAAACTGCATGTCCCATTTACGGTTATAACGCTCAGAGTGCGTTTTGTCGGTGAACACGCCGGTCGGGCAGACTTCTACCAGGTTACCGGAGAACTCGCTTTCCAGCGGGCCATCTTCCGGGCGACCGAAGTAGACGTTGTCATGTGCGCCGTAAACGCCCAAGTCTTTACCATCCGCGTAGTCCTTGTAGTAACGGACACAACGGTAGCAAGCGATACAGCGGTTCATTTCGTGAGAGATGAACGGGCCGAGATCTTGGTTGTTATGAGTACGTTTGGTGAAGCGATAGCGACGCATGCTATGACCGGTCATGACCGTCATATCCTGCAAGTGGCAGTTGCCGCCCTCTTCACACACCGGACAGTCGTGTGGGTGGTTAGTCATCAACCACTCAACCACGCTCTCACGGAACTCTTTGGCTTCGCCGTCATTGATGGAGATAAACGTGCCATCGGATGCCGGTGTCATACAAGACATCACCAAACGACCGCGCGTATCTTCCGCGTTTTGGTATTGCTTAACCGCACATTGGCGGCAAGCGCCGACGCTTCCCAGCGCCGGATGCCAGCAAAAATAAGGAATATCGAGGCCAAGAGAGAGGCAAGCCTGCAACAGGTTGTCCGCTCCATTTACATCGTATTCTTTGCCGTCTACATGAATCGTAGCCATAGTCAGCATGCTTCCACGTGGCCCACCTTTCAGCGGGCGTTAATCAAAAATTCTTGCCGGGTTGGCGTATATCGTTCGACAGCGCGTCCCTTGTTCTGGGATTTCGCGCGCAGCGGGCTCACGTCCGCCGCTTGGTGCCTTCACTACCAGCGCTGTTTCAGCAGGTTGTTTGGCTGAATACCGCCAATCGCCCGCGCATTGCTGTAATGCTGCTTGGCGATGCCCGCCTCAAACTCGTCCCGGAAATATTTAATCGCACTCTGCAGTGGCTCCACGGCACCCGGCGCGTGTGCGCAGAAGGTTTTGCCCGGACCAAGCTGGCGGCAAAGCTGCTCGAGCGTTTCGATATCGCCCGGTTGGCCTTCGCCACGTTCCAGCGCGCGGAGGATCTTAACGCTCCACGGCAAACCGTCACGGCATGGCGTACACCAGCCGCAAGATTCACGAGCGAAGAACTCTTCCAGGTTACGCACCAGGGAAACCATGCCAATTTCGTGGTCAACGGCCATTGCCAGCGCAGTACCCATACGGCTACCCGCTTTGCCGATGCTTTCGAAATCCATTGGCAGGTCGAGGTGGTCGCCGGTCAGGAAGTCCGTCCCTGCCCCACCCGGTTGCCAGGCTTTGAATTTCAGACCATCGCGCATGCCACCGGCATAATCTTCGAGGATTTCACGTGCGGTGATACCAAACGGCAGCTCCCAAACGCCCGGATTTTTCACCCGACCGGAGAAGCCCATCATTTTGGTACCGGCATCATTACTTTTGCCTGCGGAAATACCTTTGTACCAATCCACGCCGTGCTCAACGATAGCCGGCACGTTGCACAGGGTTTCAACGTTGTTGACACAAGTTGGCTTGCCCCATACGCCAGACGATGCTGGGAAAGGTGGTTTGGAACGCGGGTTAGCACGGCGGCCTTCAAGGGAGTTAATCAGCGCAGTTTCTTCACCACAGATGTAACGCCCTGCGCCGGTGTGCACCACAAGTTCAAAGTCAAAACCGGTACCGAGGATGTTTTTCCCCAGGAACCCAGCGGCTTTGGCTTCTTCAATGGCTTTACGCAAGTTCACTGCTGCTTCGATGTACTCGCCGCGCAGGAAGATGTAACCACGGTAGGCTTTCAACGCGAATGCGGCGATCAGCATGCCTTCCACCAGCAGGTGTGGCATTTGCTCCATCAGC
>Ga0157370_10009399_pt1 | contig 10451 bp, 8 predicted proteins | sample C35metaG_FD_113463 | JGI IMG/M metagenome (GOLD analysis project Ga0157370, IMG submission 113463) | Corn rhizosphere microbial communities from Kellogg Biological Station, Michigan, USA - C3-5 metaG | ecosystem: Host-associated > Plants > Roots > Rhizosphere > Soil | place: USA: Michigan... | reverse complement strand
CCACCATCTTGCTTTGTTTCACTTACATGGTTAACTCCACTCTTTGGCGGATTTACAGCATCTGAGTCATCCAAAAGCGCACTTAATCCTTTACCTAAACCTGTTTTTCGCTGAAAAGACGTCATTAAAAATATTTTTAAATAATTGCTGTAGTTGTATTCTGTACTTCTTTAACCATTCCGTTTTTATGAACAATTTCACGGGCAAGGTTCAGGTAGTTAATTGCCCCCTTACAAGTTGCATCGTGCATAATTACAGATATACCATAACTTGGAGCCTCACTTAAACGGGTGTTGCGCTGTATAATTGTATCAAAAACCAAATCCTGGAAATGGGTTTTAACCTCTTCCACAACCTGGTTAGATAATCTTAAGCGTACATCATACATCGTAAGCAAAATCCCTTCAATCTCCAATTCAGGGTTTAAACGGTTTTGAACAATTTTAATTGTGTTCAAAAGTTTCCCCAAGCCTTCAAGGGCGAAATACTCACACTGAACCGGAATAATTACTGAATCAGCAGCTGTAAGCGCGTTAATGGTAATTAAACCTAAAGATGGAGAGCAGTCAACAATAATAAAATCATACTGATCCTTAACTTTTTCAAGAACAGCTTTCATTTTATATTCCCTGTTATTCAGGTTTATCATTTCAATTTCTGCCCCAACCAAATCGATATGTGCCGGAAGCAAGTCAAGATTAGGTGTTTCAGTTTTCTGAATCGCATCTACTGCATCAATATCATTAATGATACACTCGTATATGCTATTCTTGATGCTTCTTGGATCAAAACCAATACCAGAGGTAGAATTGGCCTGTGGATCCGCATCTACTAATAATGTTCTGTATTCTAGTACGGCTAAACTTGCAGCTAAGTTAATTGATGAAGTAGTTTTACCTACACCACCTTTCTGATTTGCCAATGCAATAATTTTACTCATCTATCTTATTAATAATTACAATTATTCTATAACGGCTTGTATTTACTCGACGTAAATCTATAAAAAATGCTATTTTTGTGTTTATTTAGGCATATTTTAACGAATAGCTAAGATACAAACTAAATGGCAAAGTTAGTATTAAAGCCATAAGTGTTTTAAACATCTTATTAACAATTTATACATGGTAACCATCATATCCGGAACCAACAGGCCCAACAGCAATACACTAAAAGTTGCCAAATATTATCAGAAAACACTGGCATCAAAAGGCTTAGAATCAACCATCTTTAACCTCGAAGATTTACCAGCTCAGCTTATCAGCTCCGACTTATATGGAAAACGGAGTCCTGAATTTGCTCCTATTCAGGAAATGGTAACCAAAACCACTAAATTCCTTTTTATTATTCCTGAATATAACGGCAGCTTTCCCGGTGTACTAAAAGTTTTTATTGATGCCTGTAATTTCCCGGAAAGTTTTTACGATAAAAAAGCGGCCCTTGTAGGTGTATCATCCGGCAAATACGGAAACATTCGCGGTGTTGATCATTTTGGAGGTGTATGTAGCTATCTGCACTTACACGTATTACCTTTAAGGCTGCATATTGCCACAATCAAAGTAGAATTAAACGAAGAAGGTGATTTCTTTAAAGAAGATACACTCAAATTTACTGACCAGCAGATGAATAAATTTATTGCGTTTTAAAGCTCATCCAGGTTTTCCCTTCATTTCCAAAAACAAAGTATCCGGGATATAACATTTCTGCTAAATCTTCCAAAGCAGCTACAGCAGTACCAGCCTCATTTGCAATTGCGGCCTCATCATCCCAAAGATATACCCTATCATACTCAACCGATGGCCAATCTTTGCTCAACAGCGAAGGAACAATACCCATCAATTGCAACATACCAGTACTCTTCTCGTAATAAATAACAATTCTGGCTGTGTTAACATCATCTTGCAAAATTCCACCAGCTTCGGCAATAAGCTCCTTCAAATCCTCATTAAGCTTGTTCTTCGTATCCAGAAAAGCAACTGCAACCTTATCCATAAACTTTATTTTATGCTGAATTATATCTACCCGTTCCTGAAGATCCTCGCGCATTTGTTCATCCTCAATCCTATTTATAACCGCATTTAAAAAAGACATATTGATTTATTTATTACTTTGTGCAAAATTAGTATTCCTAAACTGATGCATCGTATTATAATAAATATTTTTTGCGCACTGCTTCTGGTTATTGCTTTCTCTTGCAATACATCTTCCTCTAATAAGGATAAAAAAGTATTCAACATCAATCTTGATCAGAATTTAACTTCTCTCGATCCGGCCTTTGCACGTAATCAAAATGCCCTATGGATGATAAATCAGGTGTTTAACGGATTAGTACAGATCGATAGCGATCTTAATGTAATCCCCTGCATTGCAAAGAACTGGCAAATATCTCCTGATAAATTAACCTACACTTTTAATCTTCGCAACGATGTATATTTTCATAACGACCCCATCTTCCCTAATGGAATAGGCAGAAAAGCGGTAGCTTCCGATTTTGTTTACAGTTTTTATCGCCTTATCGACCCTAAAGTTGCATCATCGGGAGGATGGATATTTAGCGATAAGGTAAAAGACATCAACAACTTTGTGGCAATAAACGATAGTACTTTTCAGGTTAAGCTTTTAAAGCCATTCCCAGCATTTATGAAATTACTTACTACTCAATATTGTTCGGTAGTACCAAAAGAAATTGTAAACCACTACGGCAAAGATTTTCGGAGCCACCCCATCGGAACAGGCCCTTTTAAATTTAAATATTGGAAAGAAGATGAGATATTGGTATTACTCAAAAATGAGAACTACTGGGAAAAAGCCGGCAATAACAAACTCCCTTATCTTGATGCGGTAAAGGTTACATTTATTACTGATAAGCAAAGTGCATTCATGAATTTCCTTAAAAAGGATCTCGACTTTTTTGACAAGGTCGACGGGAGTTATCGTGATGATATTTTAACAAAAAGCGGAAAAATGACCGCAAAATATAAAGGTAAATTCAACCTCCAAAAAGGTCCTTATCTTTGTACAGAATATGTAGGAATACTGGTAGACACCAACATAGCAATAGCCAAACATTCTCCTTTAAAATATAAAAAAGTAAGGCAGGCTATAAATTATGCTATCGATAAACCTAAACTAATTAAGTATTTACGCAACAGTATTGGTATCCCCGCAACGGCAGGCTTTATTCCTAAAGGAATGCCAGGGTTTGACAGTACTGCAGTAAAAGGTTATCATTACGATCCGGAAAAAGCAGCAGAACTCCTGGCCCAAGCCGGTTTTCCAAACGGCAAAGGAATGCCTCAGGTTACCCTTAGCACCTCTACCACTTATAAAGATCTTATAGAATTTATACAGGGTGAGCTCGCAGCCATAGGTATCAAAGTAAAAGTAGATGTTAGCCCCAATGCAAGTTTAAGAGACTTAATGTCTAAAAACGAAGTGAATTTTTTTAGGGGTTCCTGGATAGCTGATTATCCTGATGGCGAAAATTATCTTGCCATGTTTTATTCCAAAAACAAAGTCCCGAATGGGCCAAACTACACCGCCTACTACAATAACGATTTTGATAAGTTATTTGAGGAAAGCTATTATGTTAGCAACAATGCACAGCGTTATCTACTATACCAAAAAATGGATCAAATGGTAATTGATTATGCTAATATTGTACCTATCTATTACGATCAATCTGTAATTATGACTCAAAATAACATTCGCGGATACAACATGAATCCACAAAACCTAATGATCCTTAAAACAGTCATAAAAAACTAAGCCTTACCAATTTAAACTGGTAAGGCTTAGTATATAATCTTTGTGATTCACGGTACTATTGTACACCACCGCCACCCATTCCACCTTGCTCTTCTTTTTTCAAGTCATCGTTTTTAATCGATTTCTTTTGAGTAAACTTAAGCTTACCAAAGTTATAGCTAAAGTTTAAACCGAATGAGCGTAACGGATAATGAATATCAGTATTCTGGCTTGATGTTGGTGTATTATTTACAGTTTTGATATTCAAATCCCTGCTAAACGGATTCAGTACATTTAAACCAATAGTTGCCTTTTTATTAAGAATCTCTTTTTTCACTGCTCCACCGTAAAAATACATCGCATCAGTTTTTCCCTGAAACGTTCTTCTTGGCGAGTTAACTACTCCCCAAAGCTCAGTACTCCAACCACCCTGCAAAGCATACGCTGACCTTGCAAATGCAGTATAATTAACAAAAGTTCCAGTGTTTATATTATTATTTGCATTACTTACATCGTAGGTGTTCATTCCAAAATTGGCCATTAAAGTCCATTTTGGTTTAGGGTTATATGATCCAAACACATTAAAACCATACGATTGACTTGTACCAACGTTTGTATACGATGTTAAGTTTTTATTTACACCATCTTCTACTATTGGCCTGATAAAACTCTCAATAACATTCTTTGTATTGCGATAAAATACCGAAGCATTAATCACCGATCCTTTAATAAAAGTTGAGTATCCAAGTTCAATATTGTCACTTAACTCAGGCGACAATTCCGGATTTCCCTGCATTGGGTTATAAATGTCACTTTCATTTCTAAAAGGATTCAGATAGAATAAACTTGGTCTTTGTATCCTTCGGTTATAACTCACCTTTACGGTAGTCATACCTTTCAAAGTCTGTGATAAAACCAAGCTCGGGAATAAGTTAAAATAGTCGTTTTTAAACGGAAGGATATTGCCTGCCAATCCATCAATCTTAGTATACTCAGCTCTTAAACCAGCCTTTGCCGTAATTTTTTTAGTTAATTTAAAACCAAGTACACCATAAGCAGAACCAACATTCTGATCATAGTCAAAATCCTGGGCATTCTGGTCATAGTCGCTTATAATATTTCTAAAAATACCTTTTAAACCTGTCTCAAGAGTAGTTGTTTTACTAAAAGGATAAGTGTAATCTGTTTGCAAAGTGTACTCATTATTTTTACCAGTATTACCACCAATTAAGGTAAAATCAGGCACCCCTTCACTTACAAACCTGTTTGTAAAATCACTGGTATTCCTTCCTCTCGAAAGCTGCGCCGAAACGCTCAATTCTTCACCTTCCTTTTTACTCGTTTTTCTATAATCAACGTTCCAGTCCATGTTATTGAAGCCCATATCCATATCTCTTATATTCTGAGAAAAGACATTATTTGTTAATATATCAGAGCTTCCAGGCCCTCCGTTAGAGAATCTGTTAAACTTAACTGTTGAGCTAATATTATGGTAACTGTTAAAATCATAGTCCATTCCGGCACTTCCGTTATAGCCAACTCTAGACCATTTAGAAAAACCATTCTGCGAAACTGTATTTGTAACTCCGTCTACAACAGAACTATTAAACACAACTACTTTCGAATTCTGCGGATAAGCATGATTAACCCCCAGGTTACCTGTTAAAGATAAACGACCCGTTTTAGCATTTAAATTAAATGCACCATTATTTGAACGTGTTCCGGCTGATGTATTTAAACTTCCACTAACACCTTCTGCCGTTTTCTTCTTGGTAATAATGTTAATAATTCCGCCAGAACCCTCAGCATCATATTTTGCAGAAGGGCTTGTAATTACTTCAACACTTTTAATTTGCTCAGCAGGAATCATTTTTAAAGCATCTGCAACACTGTTGGCCATTGTTCCCGATGGTTTTCCGTTTATTAAAACACGAACTGAGCTTCCACGCAACTGCACATTTCCATTTATATCAACAGAAAGCATTGGCACTTTACGCATTACATCAGTAGCGTCACCACCGGCATTGGTAATATCAGCTTCAGCATTATAAACCAATTTATCAACCTTATTCTCAATTAATGATTTTTCACCAACAATGGATACTTCTTTTAGGTTGCTTTCTGTTGGGCTTACATAGATTGTCCCTGCATTCAAATCCGGTTTTTCAGGAGTGGTTTTAACGGATATTGACTTAGTTTTATATCCCATAAATCCAACCGAAAGTTTGTATTGATCTGGTGCTACATTTTGCAAAACAACTTTACCCTTCTCATCGGTCACCCCTCCGTTTATAGATTTATTATCTGTAGCTTTTACTAATGATACACTTGCATAGTCGATAGGTTTTTTTGTAAGCGAGTCTAAAATCACTGCTGTAATACGTCCAGTTACTTTAGGTTTTTGTGGCGCTCCACCTAAAGAAAACTGAGCATTAGCATTCAGCATCATTCCCAATCCCGCAAATAATAGTATAATTCGTTTCATAAAAATTTTATTTCTTCAATTAGTCTGCGCAAAATCGGTTTTGTTACACTTTTTATCAATAGAAATCAGATTATTTGCAAACCGCAAGCGGTGAAATGCTCCTTTTTATCGGCCAAAAGCTTCAGCCAGTAATTCATAAGAGCGTAACCTTGCTCCATGATCAAAAATATGGGAAGTAGCCATAATCTCATCAACCTGTGTTTGATCCAAAAATTGCTGCAAATCCTCCTTTATAGTTTCCTTACTTCCTGTAAAAGTACAGGCAAGCATTTGCCCTGCCTGTTCTTCCTCATAGTCTGTCCATATACCTTCCATACTATCCACAGGAGGCTGTAATAGTTTCCGTTTACCGGTTACAATCCCTCTAAAAAGTTGATATAAAGAAGTAGCAAGCTTATTGGCTTCCTCATCAGTGTCGGCAGCCACAACATTTACACACGCCAAAACATATGGAGCTTCCAAATACTCAGACGGCTTAAAGTTTTGTCTGTATATATTTATTGCCGTAAGGAACTGAGCCGGGGCAAAATGGCTGGCAAAAGCGTAAGGCAAACCCAAAGCAGCAGCCAATCGGGCACTGTCTGTACTCGATCCCAATATCCATATCGGAATATCAAGCCCTTCACCAGGAATAGCTCTTACACTGCTCCTATGATTATCAGGCGACAAATAAGCTTGCAATCTCAGTACATCTCCCGGAAAATCCTGAGCTGCGTGGATCCTTTCGCCTCTAATGGCCGCAGCTGTTACCTGATCAGTACCAGGAGCCCTTCCTAAGCCCAGGTCTATCCTATCAGGATATAAAGATGCAAGGGTTCCAAACTGCTCTGCTATAACTAATGGCGAATGATTTGGTAACATTATACCTCCGGCACCAACTCTTATTTTTTTGGTTCCCCCAGCTATATGCCCTATTACCACCGATGTTGCAGAACTCGCAACACTAATCATATTATGATGCTCTGCCAGCCAATATCGGTTATACCCCCATTCTTCAACATGGCGGGCAAGATCTAAACTTTTCTTAAAAGTATCGGCAGGGGTTTTACCCTCAATTACTGTGGCTAGGTCTAATACAGAATATGGTATGGTATTCAATAATTTCTTCATATGGCTTAAAAGTAGGCTGCAAAACTACAGCCTATTTCAACCAAAATTTATTTTCCAATCACTATATGACTTTAAATCCACCGAACTCTAAAAAGCAGAAGTAAAATTCTATCTTGCAGGTATGAGACTATTAATTAAATGCCTGCTTTTTATTGTTGCTATTCAATTTACAGCAACTACACAAACCTTACTTGCACAAGAAATAAAGGCCGTTGTTCCAGGAGATTTTGCCGACCCCTCTATTGTCAGAAAAGGTAATGAGTATTATTCAATAGGTACTTCTTCAGAATGGGCACCACACTTTCCCATATTTAAATCCACAAATTTAAAAACATGGAAACAAACAGGGTATGTATTTAAACAAGCTCCTGAATGGGCAAATGCCTCTTTTTGGGCACCTGAATATTATTATCACAACAAAACGTATTTTATATATTACACCGCCAGGCGTAAAAAAGATGGCATTTCCTGCATTGGAGTGGCTACTTCCAAATATCCTGATAAAGATTTTATAGATCATGGAATCATTATTGAGCATGGCAAAGAAGCAATAGATGCATTCGTATTTAACGACAAAGGGCAGCTATACATCACATGGAAAGCCTATGGATTAGACGGCCGACCAATTGAAATACTTGGCAGTAAGCTATCAGACAACGGCTTATCTTTAATTGGTGATTCTTTTACAATGATGAAAGATGACCAGGGAATTGGCCTTGAAGGACAAAGCATTCTTAAAAAAGATGATTACTACTACATGTTCTATTCCGTTGGAAATTGCTGTGGCAGTAAATGTGATTATAATGTTAGGGTTGCCAGAGCCAAAACTTTTCAGGGCCCTTATGAAAACCATACAAAAAATCCACTCTTATTTGAAAATGAATGGTGGAAATGCTCTGGGCATGGCACTTTTGTAAACAGCCCAGATGGCAAATCTTATTACATTTACCACGCTTATAACAAAGCTAGCAATGTTTTTACCGGCCGCCAGGGTATGCTTGCGGAACTTATTTGGGCCAAAAAAAATGAATGGCCCGAATTTAAAGAACTGTCACCTGCACCAAATCAACCTTCGGCCAATAATTTCAAAGCTAATTTTTCTGCAAAATCACCAGCTGTAGACTGGCAGTGGGATTTCAGAAACTCAACACCCAAGTTGATACAAAAAACAGGGATCTTACACTTATCAGGCACGATCAAAAAAGAAAACAATGCGGGCATTGCATTAACCCTTCGCCCACACTTCTTAAACTACGAAATGCTTACAACGGTTATTAATAACAACAATGCATTAAAAGGCCTTGTACTTTATGGTGATGCAAACGCCGCTACTGGTATCGGAATAGCAGCCAATCAAGTCCAGTTCTGGACTGTTAAGGACAATAAATTAACTGTCCTTAACACAGCTACCATCAACAATTCCAATTCCCCGGTTCAACTTAAAATGATTGTAAAATCTGACCTTACTTGTCATGTTTACTGGAGGCAAAAATCAACTACCTGGAAAGAACTATTAGCAGGAGATAATGCATATTCTATAGACTTCCTGCCTCAATGGGACAGAAGTCCACGAGGCGGCCTAAACTTTAAAGGTAATCCTACAGAAGAGGCACAATTTTCATCATTTGAGCTTAATTATTTTAACAAATAAATCTATATTTGATCTGCTCTCTTATCACAACCCACAATTAAACTCAAAACAATGGACGTACTCAATTCTATCAGAAAAATTGATACAAGTTCTCTGGTAGACCGCGTAGAAACTAAACTTGTTGAGCTACTTCAGGCAAAACAACTTAAAATTGGAGACAGTATCCCAACAGAGTTAGAACTTTGTACCTCTCTTGGAGTAAGCAGAACTGTTGTAAGGGAGGCGTTATTGCGATTAAGACTAATGGGCTTAATTGATACTAAAAAGAAAAAAGGAACGGTAATTACAAGCCCGGATATCTTTGCAATACTTGGCAAAAGTATGAATCCATATATTCTGGACGAGGAAACTTTACGGGAAATTTTTGAAATAAGGCTTACCCTTGAAATTGGAATGGCCGACTTTATATTCCGCAATATTACACCCGAAAACATTAAAGAATTAAAGGCCATTGTAGCTAATGAACCTGAAGTGGCTAAAGACTATCTTTTTGATATTGATCATGAGATTATCTTTCATTCAAAACTTTACGAAATCACCGGAAACCAAACTATGAAAAAGTTTCAGAAAATGTTGCTTCCAATATTCGATTACGTAAACAACAGTGGCATGCTAAAAAAACCAACCACTTACGGAAAATTCGTTTCTCATAAAGGGTTGGTTGATATTTTAGAAAATGGTTCCCCAGAATTATTCAGAAATGCAATGCGCAATCACCTGGAAAACCATTTTTTAAGATTAGCTCTTGTGTAAACTTTAATTTCCCTATTGCTTATAAAGGCCTATTTCGGCAATAGCCGGATTTAACCTTGATGAAATAATCCTTAATCTTACTTCCGAAGCCGTAACAGGGGCAAAACGCAATAACCGTTTGTAGCCAATGGTAGTACCTTTTACGGCTTCTTTCCATTCACCTCCATCCTTATACTCCAAAACGAATCGCTCTACCCGCTGTCCTACTCTCAGGTTCTCTTGCAGTAGCAACAGATCAAATTGCTTCGACTTGGATAACTTAAAATCAATAGCAATTGTACTATCAGCTGGCTTTGTTGCCCAGGCTGTATTATCTTTACCATCAAACAATGCACTTACTTTTTTTGCATTGCTACCTTTAACTACCGCACCTGCCAGCAAATTTTCAGCAAACACATTATCCTTTTGTTTCTTAAAGCCCTGCAAAGATTTTATATCACTATCACTAATCAGGCCCCGGGTATCCGGAGGAATGTTTAATAACAATACGCCATTTCTTCCAACAGAACTATAGTAGATATCCATTAACTTTTCAGGAGATTTAACATCCTTGTCTTCTTTTGTATGATAAAACCATCCCGGACGAATAGAAACATCAATCTCTGCCGGATACCATACCAAACTTTGAGCTTTTGCAATTTTAGCCCTGCTGCCCAAGTCATTTGCCATCATATCTCTTGGAGCAAATTCAACTTTCTGTTGTGAGTT
>Ga0157370_10009395_pt1 | contig 10454 bp, 10 predicted proteins | sample C35metaG_FD_113463 | JGI IMG/M metagenome (GOLD analysis project Ga0157370, IMG submission 113463) | Corn rhizosphere microbial communities from Kellogg Biological Station, Michigan, USA - C3-5 metaG | ecosystem: Host-associated > Plants > Roots > Rhizosphere > Soil | place: USA: Michigan... | reverse complement strand
TAGAATCTTTTCCTCCTGAGAAAAGTAAAACCGGTTTGTCAAACTGTGAAATTACTTCTCTGAAAATGTATATCGCTTCACTCTCTAAAGCGTTTGTTTTTAATACTGAACTCATTGTTTTTTGTTTGATATTTTTAGCCTCAAGTTTTAGATTTTAAATTGTGAGCTACTCTAAAACTTTACGCTGTTTATTCTGTTCTCTTTATTCTTCATCGGGTTAAAACCCATAAAATATAAATTTCTTCTCCAACCTCTCCCCGGATTAAAATCCGGCGCTACAATATGAATCGTTCCTTCGGAACTTTAAATCTATATTCTCTATTTTCTTTCCTCTTGCATCTAACTACTCCTTCTTAGCACTATGCAAACCACACTCTTTATGGCTTGATTCCCACCACCATCTTCCGGCTCTTATATCTTCACCCGGAAAAATTGCTCTGGTACACGGCGCACATCCAATACTTATGAAACCTTGTTTGTGCAATGCATTTTGGGGTACATTATTTTCCGAAAGATACGTTTCAACTTCTTCTAAAGTCCACTTTAATAACGGATTGAATTTTATGATTTCGAAGTTTCCATCGTATTCAAACAAATGTAGGTCTTGTCTGTTTTCCGATTGTTCGGCTCTTAATCCTGTAATCCAAACTGAATTTCCTGCTAAAGCTTTTCTCAGCGGCACTACTTTTCGAATAAAACAGCATTCTTTTCTGTTTTCTACCGAATCATAAAAGCTGTTTGGTCCTTTTGTTTTTAGTAAATTTTCAACCGCCGCAGCTTCTGGAAAATAAACTTCAATAGGTCTTTTGTACTTTTTTAATGTTTTGTGAAAAACGTCGTAAGTTTCCTGAAATAACCTTCCTGTGTCTAAAGTAAAAACGGTAATATCAGTATTGCTTTTTGCAATAAAATCAGTAATTACCTGATCTTCCTGACCAAAAGAAGTAGAGAAAATTACTTTTCCCGGATATTCTTCTGCTAAAAAAACTAAGGTTTCATCCAGCGAAAAATCTTTAGTTTTATCTAATAATTCTTGTATAATAATCGCACTCATAATCTCTTTCTCCCTATCTAAAGAATTACAATAATTTAGATAATGTTTTCAAACTCAATAATATAATTAGAATCCCAACCGCAACCATCATTGGTTTTCTTTTAAATTTATTTACCAAATAGGCTGCTAATGGCGCTGCTATAACTCCTCCTAAAATTAATCCTATAATTACCTGCCAGCCATGAATTCCGCCAAAAAGCATAAATGTGATACCACTTGCAAACGAAATTGCAAACTCAGCTGCGTTTACAGAACCAATTGTATATCTAGGGTTTCTTCCTCTTCCTAGTAATGTTGAAGTTACAATTGGGCCCCAGCCGCCACCTCCAACAGAATCCATAAAACCTCCAAAAAGAGCTAACGCACCTAATTTTTTGGTTTTCTTTTTTACAATGCTTTTTTTCAGCGCTTTTTTGATGATAATAACTGCCAGAATAATCATGTAAACTGCAATAAACGGCTTGATAATATCTCCATTTATAACATCCGACAATAAATAAGCTCCTATTATCGAACCTAAAACACCTGGAATCAATAAATGTTTTACCAGTTTTTTGTTGATATTCCCAAATCGGTGATGTGAAAGTGCCGATGCTCCGGTTGTAAACATTTCAGATACGTGAACTGCTGTACTGCTTACAACTGGCGGAACTCCGTAAGCCAATAAAAATGACGTTGAAGTTGCTCCGTAACCCATTCCTAATGTGCCGTCTACTAATTGAGCAAAAACCCCAATGGCAAAAAACACTAAAAATTCCTGATTAAATCCCTCAATAAAGCTTTCTACAGAAAACTCTGCGTAATGATTGTAAATCAATGTCGACAATAAACCTACTAATAAAACAACAGGAATTACAACCCAAAGCTTTTCTTTTATTGATGTATCTGACTTAAAGCCAGCACTATTTATTTTCAGTTCTTTCTCCATATCAGCGATTGAATTTGTTTTTAAAACAATTACCCTATCGGGTTAATAGATTACTTTGCAAAAATACTACTTATTTGTAATAATCAAAACAATATTTCGATTTTTTTAAAGCGCTAATTACGCATGCATTACATTCTAAAAGAGATATTTAAAACTTTGGCAGATAAATTTCACAAATAATGCTATTTTAAAAGATATTTAAACAATATAAATGCTTAAAATGTTTGCGTATTAATTAGGTATTTTAATCTCTACAATATCTATAGGATAATTATAAAAATGTCGTATTTTAGCGCCAAACTTTTTTTATGGATTTTCAGATTGGTCTTGTAATCGCCGGGTTAGTAGTTGGTTTTATTGTTGGGTTGACAGGTGTTGGAGGTGGTTCTTTAATGACTCCTATTTTATTATATTTTAATATTCCGCCAACAACGGCAGTTGGAACAGATTTACTTTATGCCGCTTTTACTAAAGCCGGAGGCGTATTTGTTCACAATAAAAAGGGAAACATCAACTGGAAAATTACCGGCTGGCTGACATTAGGAAGCGTACCAGCAGCCTTAGTAACTTTATGGATATTAAACAGCATTAAAACAGATATTGAGACTATAAATCGTGTGATTAAATACAGTTTAGGCTGGGCTTTATTGTTTACATCGGTTGCGATTATATTTAAAAATAAAATTTTAAAATATTCTCAGAAACATGCTGGAGATAAATTTCATAGTGAAAGCACTACCCAAAATATGCTCACGATAGGAATTGGAGTTTTATTAGGCGCTACGGTAACTTTAACTTCTATTGGAGCGGGCGCTTTAGGAACTGTAACTTTGTTCTTCCTTTATCCGCTTTTGCCTACACCTCGTTTGGTAGGAACTGAAATTGCACATGCTGTTCCTTTGACTCTTGTTGCTGGAATTGGCCACGCCTCTATGGGAAATTTAGACATAGCGCTTTTAGGGCAATTATTACTTGGGTCGCTTCCAGGAATTTATATTGGGAGTAGTTTGAGCGGAAAAGTACCTGATTTATTTCTAAGAAATGCGATAGCGGTAATGTTGTTTATGGCAGGATATAAACTGATTTTTTAAAGAAATAAAAAAAATGCCCATTTCAGAAATATTGAAATGGGCATTTTTGTTTTAAATAAATCTTTTAAAAAGCAATATCAGCCAAAGAATTACTTTCTAATATTTTGAGTGTGTTATCTCTAACTTCGGTCATTAAACGTCTTGCGGCACAAGTCGATTCGTCATCGCAGTCGTCGCATTTTTCATAAAAGTTATGACTTGCACATGGCAGCAATGCAATTGGTCCTTCGAGAATACGGTAGACTTTTGCCATGCTGATATCTTTTGGATCTTTTATCAAATAATAACCACCACCTTTTCCTTTCTTGGCGCCAAGAAATCCGGAATTACGAAGTAATAACAAAATACTTTCCAGAAATTTAATCGAAATGTGTTCACTTTTGGCAATTTCGGCAATTTGTACAGGTTCGTTATTTTCTCTCCTGGCTAAATATGTAAGAGCTTTAATTCCGTATTTTGTTTTCTTTGAAAGCACTATTTATAATTTTAGATTTTAGAATGCAGATTTTAGATTTTATCTAAGATAAACAAACTACCTATTTTTCTGAAACAAAAATAAGCTTTTTAAACGAGAAAAATAACACATGTAAATTTAAATTCTACTAATTCAGTATAGTTTAACTTAATTTGGTTCGTTTGCGCCAATTAAATTAAACTCATGAAAGGTTTTTATATTTTCTTCTAATCCTTTTTTATTCACCACATAAGTACCCGTAATTGAATCGTGCCAGCCTCTTGAACCGCCTAGAAAAGTTAAGGCATCGAAAGGAATTAAACGGCACAAACTTCTTCTAAAAGCAGTTCCAAAAGTTGGTTTTTCTCCATTCTCATCCACAACAATAGTTCCCGTAATAAATTTACCTACTGATCTTCCAAATAGTCCTTCCATTACAGTATAATAAACCACAGATATGACTATTACAATAATATTCCAGCCTAAATCTCCTAAATTATCAACCCATAATCCAAGTTCAGTTAACCCGAATAATGCGGTAAGAATACCAATTAAAACTCCAATTGTAATTAAGATGATCGCAAAAAAGATCAAATCGATTATATAATTTAAAAAACGTGCTCCAGTGGAAGCCAATAATGTTTCGTCTAAAACGTAAGTAGAATTGCTCATGGTTTGGTTGGTTTAATTATGAATAGTTTTTTTGATTCAACGCTAACAAAAATATATTTTTTACTGAAATAATGACCAAAAAGAATGACGATTTTTAACAGTAATAAATTTACAGTAAAAAATCGTCATTATATAATTTAGAAAATCTAAAATGATTTAATCAAGCGCTTGCTTTAAATCGGCAATTACATCTTCTACGGTTTCTAGACCTACAGAAACACGAACTAAACCTTGCGTGATTCCAACTGCTAATTGATCTGCTTCAGATAATTTGCTGTGCGTTGTAGAAGCCGGATGCGTAACAATTGATCTTGTATCGCCAATATTTGCCGATAACGAACAAAGTTTAATTGAGTTCAGGAATTTTCTTCCTGCTTCGATTCCGCCTTTAATTTCAAAAGCAATAATATTACCTCCTAATTTCATTTGCTTTTTAGCAATTTCATATTGCGGATGCGATTTCAAGAATGGATATTTCACGCTGTTTACATTTGGATGTGCCTCTAAAAACTCCGCTACTTTTAACGCATTTTCGCAATGTCTCTCAACGCGAATTGCCAAAGTCTCTAAACTTTTTGATAAAACCCAAGCATTAAACGGCGATAAAGCCGGACCTGTATTTCTTGAAAACAAATAAATCTGTCTGATTAAATCTTCGCTTCCAACAGTAACACCGCCTAAAACACGTCCTTGTCCGTCGATTAATTTTGTTGCTGAATGCACTACTAAATGAGCTCCAAATTTAATTGGCTGCTGTAAATAAGGCGTTGCAAAACAGTTATCGATAATTAAAATCAGATTGTGTTTTTTAGCGATATCACCTAATAATTGTAAATCGATTACATCTACACCAGGGTTTGTTGGCGATTCTGCGTATAATATTTTTGTATTTGGTTTAATGAAACTTTCAATCGTTTCCGGTTTGTTGATTTCAAAATACGATGTTTCGATATTCCATTTTGGAAAATAAGTCATAAACAAAGCGTGCGTTGAACCAAAAACGCTGCTTGCAGAAACAATATGATCTCCAGCATTTAATAAAGCAGCAAATGTTGAATAAACTGCCGCCATTCCAGTTGCGAATGCGTAACCAGCTTCAGCTCCTTCCATCTTGCATATTTTCTCTACAAATTCGGTTGTATTTGGATTACTGAAACGGCTGTAAATGTTTCTTTCTTTTTCTTCTGTAAAAGAAGCTCTCATATCTTCGGCATCTTCAAAAACAAAGCTTGACGATAGGTACAAAGGCACCGAGTGTTCCAGATATTGAGATCTTTCTAATTGTGTTCTTATGGCTTGTGTTTCAAAACCAAATTCTTCTGTGTTCATTGTGTTGTTTTTTGTTTCAGAGTTTTTTGTTTCAGAGTTTCAGGTTTCAAGTTTTTGTGTAAACAAAAACAAAACTTAAAATCTTAACTAAAACGAGTATAATCATTTACCAATCCAAGCATTATCTAATTGGCTAATTTCCAAATTATCTAATTCTCAAATTGATTAATTTACTTTTTCTAATTCTTCGTTGTTTAAAACCACTTTGTAGTTTATTGTAGCTGTTGGTTCGATTGTTTTAGAAACAGAGCAGTATTTCTCGAAAGAAAGCTGTGCGGCACGCTGTGCTTTTTCTGGATTAATATCGCCTTCTAAATAAAAAACCACATTTATTTCTTTAAAAGGTGTTGCTTCACCCACTTTTACGCGCTCTCCTTCTACCTCAGCATTAAACGAAGTGATTTCCTGGCGTTGTTTCTTTAAGATCGAAATCATATCAATTGCGCTGCATCCGGCAACGCCCATTAAAACCAATTCCATTGGGCTTGCGCCTAAATCACTTCCGCCAAATTCAGCTCTGCTGTCAACGTCAACTATATGGCCGCGTTCATTTTTCAGTTTAAAATGAAAAGCGTCATTTACTCTGTTCAAAGTTACTTTCATTGTATTGTTGTTTTTTGTTTTTTTTTTATTCTTGTCATTGCGAGGAACGAAGCAACCTCACTAACAATTACACAAAGCTTGATTTTGCAAATGTGATTGCTTCGTTCCTCGCAAGGACAACTAGACTTTTTATCCTTTATCTGACAATCTCAAAATATCTCCAAAAACTCCTCTTGCTGTTACCGCAGAACCTGCACCAGCTCCTTGAATAACAATTGGACGATCTCCATAAGATTCTGTGTAAATTTCGAAGAAAGAATCAGAACCTTTTAATCCGCCTAAAGCAGTATCTGAAGGCACTGAAACTAATTTTACTTCTAAATTTCCTTTGTCATTTTGCAAATCACCAGACAATTCACCAATGTATCTTAATACATGATTTGGTTTCTGATCGGCTTTTATTTTATCGTAAATTGGGTCGAATTCTTTTAATTTGGTTAAGAAATCGGCAACGTTTCCTTCGCGTAAATGTTCCGGAATTAGGTTTTGAATAGAGATTTCTTCAAACTCATTTTGCAAATCTAATTCTCTTGCCAAAATCAATAATTTTCTTCCCACATCATTTCCGCATAAATCCTCACGCGGGTCTGGTTCTGTATATCCATTATCAATTGCTTCCTGCAGAATTTCGCTGAACGGAGCATCTTTTGCAGAGAAATTATTGAATAAATAGCTTAATGTTCCCGAAAATACTCCTTTTATTTTTGTGATGTTTTCACCAGAAAGATGCAGTAACTTAATCGTATCAATTAAAGGTAATCCCGCACCAACATTGGTTTCGTATAAATAATTCTTTTGATTTTCTGCTAAAGCTTTTCTCAATTCTTTATAGAAACCATAACTTAATGTATTGGCAACTTTATTTGACGAAATTAAATCGAAACTGCTTTCTACAAGCGGAATATAATTTTCTACAAAAGCAGCACTTGCTGTATTATCAATTGCAATTAAATTCTCTAAATGATATTCATTTGCATAAGCGATAATGTCTTTTATTGTGTAAAACTCCCCTTTAGACTCAATATCGGTTTTCCAGTTTGAAGTTACGCCGTTTTTATTTAAAAGCAATTTTTTAGAATTGGCAATCGCAAAAACATTCAGCTTAACATCTTTACGTTTTTCAATTGCAGAAGCCGATTCTAAAATTTGGTTAATCAACGTTCCTCCCACTAATCCGTGACCGAAAATAGCGATGTTGATTTTTTTAGAAACTCCAAAAATCTCTCCGTGAATTACGTTTAAAGCTTTGTTTAGTTCTTCTTTTTTCACAACCAAACTCACGTTTTTACCCGTAACTGTATTGTTGAATAATATTGGAACTATTTTATTTTTAATTAATGCTGTATAAGGTTTATGGAAAGTACTTAAATCCTGACCGATAATTGAAATTACAGACACATTATCTGTTACTGTAATCTGGTTTACATCTTTAGAATAAAAGTCGTTTTCGAACTCTTTTTCTAATTCAACCATTGCAAGCGTTGCTTTATCTTTGGCCACAACCAATCCAATTCCTCTTTCTGAAGAACCTTGAGAAATGATGCTTACGCTGATGTTATGATCGCCCATTACTTTAAAAATTCGGGCATCTACTCCTGATTTCCCAAGTAATCCGCGTCCTTCCAGATTTACCAAAGACACATTTTCTAAAACAGAAAGTGTTTTGATTCCTTCTTTAGCCGAATTTGAAGTGATTAAAGTTCCGTGGTTTTCGTGATTGAATGTATTTAAAATACGAAGCGGAATGTTTTTTTCTAACAACGGAATAATCGTTTTAGCGTGCAGAATTGTTGCTCCAAAATTGGCTAATTCATTCGCTTCATTAAACGACAGGTATTCGATTTTTTTAGCATCAGCAACTAAATCAGGATTTGCCGTGTAGATTCCGTCAACGTGTGTAAAGTTTTGAAGTTCTTCGGCATCTAAATAATTAGCAATTAACGAAGCCGTGTAATTACTTCCGTTTCTTCCTAAAGTTGTGGTGTCGTTGTTATTATTTGAACCAATGAAACCAGTAACGATATTTACCGTTTCTCCATTATGTAATTTGAAATAATTGATTACGTTTTTCTTAGACAATTGTTCTAAAGGCTGTGCGTCTCCAAATTTCGAATCGGTTTTTAATAACTCTCTTGTGTCTACAAAATTGGCAGGGATTCCTTTTCCAACTAAAATTGAAGTCAATAATTTAGCCGAAAGCAATTCTCCTTTAGACAAAATCTGATCTTTAATTTTATTGCTGTAATCGCCAATTAGGCTTACACCTTCAAAAAGTTTATCTAAAATATTAAATTCTTCAGATAGATCAACTTGAGGAAAATCTGAAATCTGATAGGCTTTAAAGCTTTCTAACAACGGTTTGTAGTTTCCGTTTTTAGCCGCAATTCTTAAAATATCTTCTAATTCATCTGTTGCATTTCCACGGGCAGAAACGACTACGGCAATTTTTTCGCCTTGATTTACTTTATCAGAAATGATTGAAACTACTTTGTTAAGTCCTTCTCCGTTTGATAATGATTTACCTCCAAATTTTAATATTTTCATTTTATTTTGCTATTGTTTCTGCCTTAAAAATATCGGCAAGTAAATGATCTAATTGTTTGTACTCGATTAAAAAAGCGTCATGTCCGTGAACCGAATCTATTTCGCTGTAAAAAACATTGTTTTTAAATTTCTTTAATTCATTGTAAGTTTCCAGATTTTCTTTTGGTGTAAAAAACAAATCTGAATTGATCGCCACGATATGAATCGCTGCGTTTGATTTGGATATTAACGTTTCAAAATCGGCACTATTTCTGGTAATATCTATGGTTTTAAGCAGTTGGTTCATCAATTTATAAGATGCTAATTGATAACGTTTCTGCAGTTTTTTGCCGTGATGCTCCAGCCAGCTTTCGATATTAAAAATCAAAAGATCCTGGTTGATGGTGCGTTGAAATTTTTCTTTGAATGATTCCGGAGAACGGTAACACAGCATAGCGTGAATTCTCGCATCTTCGATTGGTTTAGACGAATTGTTTAAAATTTGTTCCTGTAGATAGCAGTTAGCGATCATCCAGTCAGTCGATTTCCAGTCGGTTGCAATAGGAATTAGGTTTTCGGTAATATTGGGTTCCAATGCCAAAATTTCCCAGGCAATACCGCCGCCGACAGAACCGCCAATTATGGCAAATACCTGTTCTATATTTAAGGCTTTTAATCCTTTGATGAAAATTCTCGCAATGTCTCTGGTTGTAAAATCCTGATAGTTTTCGATTATAAAAGAATCTGTTCCGTTTCCGGGAACATTAAATGCCAGAACCGTGTACTTAGCGGTATCTATTGTTTTATCATTGCCAATTAAATCACTCCACCAGCCGTTTTCGCCGGTAACATCGGCATTTCCTGTCAGGGCGTGATTAACCAAAACAATTGGTGCGGTATGCAAAGGCAGACCAGAAAGTGTAAAACTTAACGGTAACGACGGATATAGTGCACCACTTTCGGTGATGAAATCTTGTATTAGGATGGGATTTGGTATATTTTCCAATTTCAAATCTTTTTAATTTTGATTTGTGTGGAAATATTAGAAAGAAAGTCTAGAGTTGAAACTAGAAAAATTCTTGTTGTTATCTTTCCACGTTTGGGCGTGGTAGAATGCAGCACCTTCTTCGATTTAACGAAGGGTTGCTAAGGATTCATCGGGTCTAATCCCTCGTCCTTTCTTTATAACATTTCAATACGTGTTTGAACTTAACGGTGCAAATTAACTACTAATTTCTTAAACTAACAAATTTTATCGAAACTGATTGCTCAATTTCTTAAACATACTTCAATCAGAAACTATTGTACGCAAAAAATTACCGAACAAATTGCCCAGTAAATTTAAGCAGGTTTTTAACCTAATTTATGAGTGCTTTTCAAGTTAGATGAAAAGGGTTTCATTTTCTTTTGAATACATCAAAAACAATAATGAATTTGGTGCTTTTTTCTCCGCTTTTTTATCTGTTTCAGTTGTTCCGAAACTTGGGTGGATTAACTCGTTTACTGGCGGGGGATTATTTCTTTCGATTTTGCTTCTGAAAAGTTTTTTTCTTAAGTAGTTAATTGTGCTCATGATGTTTAAGTTTATGTTAGTTATATTTTAATCTTTATTATTTCTTTAATTCTTTGTTATGCAAGCTAAATGGAATAAAAAAACCCTTTTGGGTTTTTAATACCAAAAGGGTTTAAGTTTTTATAGAACTTATATATACTTTTAGTATCAACAGACGCGTACACAAATACGTGCGACATTAAACATCTTGTTCATCTGTAGGGACTTATTCATTTGCGTTTTGACTG
>Ga0157370_10009394_pt1 | contig 10455 bp, 11 predicted proteins | sample C35metaG_FD_113463 | JGI IMG/M metagenome (GOLD analysis project Ga0157370, IMG submission 113463) | Corn rhizosphere microbial communities from Kellogg Biological Station, Michigan, USA - C3-5 metaG | ecosystem: Host-associated > Plants > Roots > Rhizosphere > Soil | place: USA: Michigan... | reverse complement strand
TCTACATAAAAAGGACTTTCAATACCACTTTTCAGGGTAAACCTTCCGAATTTAATGATGCCTAGTTTGTAGCACTCTAAGAAGAATTCTTTTTTACTTTCCAATAATTGTTTTCCACCCTGTTCTCTGTCTAATACCACAACGATGTCAGAAACTTTAAGATCTTCCTGTTCTATTTCAGGAATCGTTTCTAACAAAGATTTTCCCGAAGTGATTACATCTTCTACCAAAAGACAGTTTTGTCCTTTCTGGTAAATTCCTTCAATCAGTTTTTTTGTACCGTAGCTTTTAGCCTCTTTTCTTTTTATAATTAATGGAATGTAGCTTTCCAGAGACATTGCAGTTGCCATAGGAAGAGCAGCATAAGGAACTCCACAGATTAAATCAAAATTATCTAAAGGAAGCATTTCCAATAAATAATTAGCAAGATTTTTTAAAATTTTAGGATCTGAAGCCAAAGGTCTCAGGTCTACATAAAAAGGACTTTCAATACCACTTTTCAGGGTAAACCTTCCGAATTTAATGATGCCTAGTTTGTAGCACTCTAAGAAGAATTCTTTTTTACTTTCCATTATTTTTTATTAGATATTGCAAATTTAAGGAATTGAAATAAGGCTTAAAAATTTATCGCTCATTTGTAAATAAAAAACCACCCCGGATTGACCAGGATGGTGTGAAAAATATAATAAACTATTATTTTACGATTTCAGCATCAATAACTTGGGTACCGCTGTATTTTTGCTGGGCTTCCCATAATAAAAACTTGTCAACCTCTTTGATGAGTTTTGGAATGGTAAGTGACAATACTGCCAGATCATCCATCACTCCAAGCACAGGTATGGCAAATTCAGGAAGCAGGTCGATCGGAGAAATGACATATAAAATCCCCAGTAAAGGAAGAATAATGTCTATGGATCTCATCGGATAGGTTCCTCTTCTCCACATTTTGACCATTCTGAAAATATCAGGGATCTTTTTTACAAAGCCCTTGTGATTGATAGCTTCTTTTGCAAGATTTAATTTTGAATATTTCATTTTGTGTTTGGATTTAATAAATTTTTCAACGATATAAATTTCACAAATCCTGTACCAACAAATTATAAAATTTAGTTAAAATATTATTTGATGATATTGTCAATGAACTGATGCACAGTCTCTGTGTTCCAATCTTTTGTAGCATCTTCTTTAATAAGGATTCTTCCGTGCTTATCCAACAGGAAAGTGGTAGGGAATACTTTAGGAAGAATTTTCTCAGAAATAGGGCTTTGAGCAATATATACAGGAACAGTATAGTTATTTTCTTTTAAAAACTTTCTTACATCTTCTTCCTTATCATTCATAGCTATCAATACGAAGTCTACATGATCTTTTCTGGTATCATAAAGTTTCTGAATAGAAGGCCATTCTTTTCTGCAGGGCGGGCACCATGTTCCCCAGAAATTCAGGAAAACACCTTTATCCTTAAAATTTTTAAGATTGGTGCTTGGCGCATTGATTCCTTTAAGTTCTATATCGTAATCCTCTTCACTGATATGAACAGCATTTTCAATGGTGGCTACCGGAAAGAACGTATCCTTCAGGAAATTCCTTATTCCCGGAACAAATGCAACAACACCAATGATTACTATGATTACAATATAAATGATACTTTTTTTCATATCTCTTTTTTATAGAAGATCTAAAATTTCCTGAACAGCATCTTTTCCTCTGTTTTTGGCATAATATATCTGCAGATCATTATAAAAAGTATCTTTTGGATACGCTTCAGGATCAGCTTTATATTTCATCAGAAGCTCATATCCATATTTTGGACGTGGTCCCCACGAATTTTTTACATTCAGGTCTTTATCCAGAATCAATACTTTAGGGATAGATTCTGTACCATTGGTCAGAAACTGATTAATTAAGCTTTTATCGCTGTCTCTCAGGAAAACTCTTACTTTATTATGCTCTTCAAAAAATCTGAAAAGTGCAGGCACTGTTGCGCTTGCATCTCCGCACCATGCTTCAGAAATGATTAAAATCTTTCCGTCAAAATTTTTGGCAGCAAGTTCTTTCAGCTGATCTTCATCCGGAACGTATTTTTTTACCGTTCTGTCCATTCTCTGAAGACCCAGCTCATAATATTGTTTATAGTAAGCTTCCTGCTGGTTGGCAGGATTCTCTAATCTTTCTTTTGCAATCTGAAGATATTCTTCAAAGGAAATTCCTTTATCCCAGTAATTTTTCATTACCAAAAATATTTATATTAAAAATTATTGATGTTTCTTGTTTTGTTGATCAAAAACAGGTCTGCCAGTACAAATGCAGCAAGACTTTCCACTACAGGAACTGCTCTTGGAACTACACAAGGATCGTGGCGTCCTTTTCCTTCTACGATGACAGGATTTCCGTCTTTGTCAATACTGTCCTGAGGTCTAAGAATAGTAGCCACAGGTTTGAATGCTACACGGAAATAGATATCCATTCCATTAGATATTCCTCCCTGAATTCCTCCTGAAAGATTAGATTTTGTAGTAAAATCCGTATTGAAAGCATCATTGTGCTCTTTTCCTGTCATTTTGGCACCACAGAAACCGCTTCCATATTCAAAACCTTTACAGGCATTGATATTAAGCATTGCTTTTGCCAGTTCGGCCTGAAGTTTTGAAAAAATAGGTTCACCAATTCCTACAGGAACGTTTTTAATCACACAAGTGATGGTTCCGCCGATTGTATTACCTTCTTTTTTTATTTCTTTGATTCTTGCAATCATCTTTTCCGCTGTTTCAGCATCAGGACAGCGAACATCATTGCTTTCCGTTTGAGAAAAATCTAACGCCTGATATGGTTTTTCGCAGAAAATATCCCCTACGGAAGAAACGTAAGCGTTGATCTCAATGTTGGATAAAAGCTGTTTCGCAAGTGCACCTGCTACTACCCAGTTCATTGTTTCTCTTGCAGAAGATTTTCCGCCGCCGCGGTGATCCCTGAAACCAAATTTCTGGTCATAGGTGAAATCTGCATGGCTTGGACGATATGCCCCTGCGATATGATCATAATCTTTCGATTTCTGATTTTCGTTTTCAATGATAAAACCAATTGGGGTACCTGTTGTTTTTCCATCAAAGATTCCGGAAAGAAACTTTACTGTGTCACTTTCTTTTCTTTGTGTAACGATTGCTGATTGGCCGGGTTTTCTTCGGTTCAGTTCGTACTGAACCTGATCGAGATCTACTGCTAAACCTGCCGGAAAATTATTGATGATACCGCCATAAGCCACTCCGTGACTTTCTCCAAATGTTGTAAGACTAAGAAGATTACCTAATGTGTTGAACATACTACAAAATTACCTTTTTTTCTTCAGATAATAAAGTTTCTGGATTTGTTCTATTTATCAGTGTTTTTGATATTATTGATAACCTTTTGGGCTTCCTTTTTTTCTTCTGAAGTCATTTTTTTCCAGATAAATCCTTTTTTAAGATCATTTTTGTCTGAAAGCTGAGGGAAAATACCTGCTTCCACATAGTCAAATATATAGTTTGGATTAACGGCAGGAATTGGAGTATCAAAACTGTAAGGATAATGATGAGAAATATTAAATTTAAAATTTCCGACTTTAAATGTGTTAAACTGATGATACTCGTAGGTTGAAGGTTTGTAAAGCTGTTTTTTATCAAATCCTGTCATGAAACTTCCTACTCTGAAACTTGGAATATACCTCTGGATAAATTCAGGTAAAGATAAGATAGAAATACATAATAAGCTTAGCGCTGAAAAAACAGTAATGGATTTCTTTCGGTCAAAATATTCATAAAACAGAACGAAGAATATCACGAAAAAAACATCTATAAAAAATCTGTATTGTGCGGAAAATACCAGTACTAATATACTTTTAATCAATAATGAAATACAAATCAGTGTGATGAGCTTTTTCTTTTTTATCCAGGCAAATGCAATGAAAATAACTAAGCTCAGAACAAAAAGAATATTGATTTTGGATTTGATTCCTTCCAGAGAAAACCAGTTTTTAATATAATCCGATGTTGAAAATTTTTGAATTTCCTCATACGTATACTGCATGTCATAGGTTTTCATGATGGCAAATTGCGACGAAATTTTTAAGACTTCCGTATTGGGTTTCCATGATACTCCCAAATCACCTATTGCTACAGGAAAAACAGGATAACCGAATACCCAGATATTTTTCATGAAGAAAAGCACGAGGATTATACTACCTAAAAATAATGGTCTGAAATTATTTCTGAAGATAAAGAAAGAACTTAAAAATGTCAATATCGGCAGCCATATCATGGTAGGTTTTATGGCAAAAACAAAGACTGAAAATGCAAAAAGCAGCTTGGTATTTCTGTTCCCGGTTATAATTTCATTTAAAATAATGAGTGAAAAAATAATGACAGGAAGATCCGGACTTGGCGATTGTGAAAACAGCAATAATACCGGTATGAAACAAAGGTGTATCCAGCTTTTTCTTTCAATGGTATAAATGCTGTAGATGATGAGCAGTATGGTATTGATTCTTAGAAACGGGTCGGAAAAATTTGAAAACCCAGCCTGAAAGATATGCCAGATAGACATTTGACCCAGTGTCAGATCTATATTGGAAATTCCTTTTACCAGTCCATATTCTGTAAGCCACTTGAGTGTGGGAATATAATATCCGAAATGATCTAATATATAAGGATAAAAAGAACCGGCGAACATAATTATCATAGAACTTATGCCCAATAATGCAAAGTCTTTTTTTGAAAGCTGATAAAATTCCTGATAGAGCTTATGTTTAAAGAAAAAGAATAATCCGAATAGTATGGAAGCTGCTTCTACATAGATATTTAAGGGGACAAAAAAAGAAAGAAATGTCCATATCAGACTTATTCCCAGGGTTCCGGATAGAATTTTTCCCGAGATTCCGTCAAATAAAAATCCCCATATATTTTCCATGATTTTTCCCCAGCCCATCAGGACGGGAATGATAAAAATGGAAGAAAACAAAATCAAAATCATAAAAAAAGATTGCTTAAAAATAAGCAATCTTTATATTCTATTATTAAAAATATTTTTTAGCGCGGTTGTACTCTTCCGTCTTTTCTATCTTGTGATCTACCAATGGTATATCCTGTAGCTCCTCCTACAACACCACCAATTACAGCTCCCAGTCCTCTGTTTTTCTTAGCGATCAGGGCTCCGGCTGCAGCTCCACCTACAGTACCAATCACGGTTCCCTTAGCGGCCTTGCTCCATCCTTTTTTCTGAGTAGTTCCTTGTGAAGTACCACTTCCGTTATTGGCATAACTTCCGTTGCTGCTTCCTCCTGAATTGGAATTTGAGCTTCTGTCTCTATATATTGTTCTGGTTTCTCTGATCACCTTTGGTCTTGAATTATTTTCAGCAGCTCTTGCTTTTTTGTTTTCTGATATACTGTCTGCTTTTTTCTGAGCTTCATAGACCATTTTTTCCTTTTCAATAGCCAATTTCTGTTTTTCTATTTCAAGCTGTCTTGCCTGAAATTCGAGCTTCTGTGCTTCCAGTGACTTCTCTGCAACGCTGTCATCTTTCTTGCAGGCCGTCATTAAAAAGACGGATAAAAAACCTGCTAATACTATCTTTCTCATAATTCAAATTTTAATACGATAAAGCCATAACGACTTTGATTTTAATTATATTTTCAATTATGAAGCCAAATTTTAGTTAATAAATGTTAAAAGCAATAATAAAAAAGAGAGTTAATTTTATATAATGATCAGTTTTGTACTGTTGGTGGTAGATTCCGGTGGTTTAAGAATAATGATTCGATTTTTTTGATTGTATGCTTTCACACGAAAAAAACTTATTAAACTAAATTTTATCAGAACATTTATAAATTTTAGTTCACTGATAGTTTTTATTGAATTCATATAAGTTGACTACTTTTGAATACCAAATTACGTTTAATATGAAAAAATCAATTTTTACAGTATCAGCATTAATTGGATTGCTGGCTGTTACAACGTCGTTTTCTTCTCCGGAAACAATAGAGAATAATAAAAACTGTTCAGAAATAACTGATACAGCGCCAAAAACTCAGACTTATAAGATTCGTTACGGGCTTCTTTCTAAAAGCGGAACAAAAATTCTTTCGGGAAATTATGATGTAGGAAGTTTTGTTGCCGAAAATATAGCTACCGGAGAAATATATGATACTTATTATGGAGGTGGATTTCAGTCGGTTCCGCAATATTATGACGGCCTTCCGGCAGGAACTTATACTTTTTCTGCGATGCAGGGACAAGGTGGCTGGGTTGGGTATGGAACAGTAGTTGCTACAGTTTCGGACGCACAGGTAGATTCTGATGGATATATTACGGTGTATATTCCGATCATTTGGGAAGAATAGGGTTTGTGAACCCAAAAATATTTAGCTAAATTTACGATTCTGGGAATAAGGTTTTTTTAGATATTAAATAATCATCTATCAGCTTTATTTTCTTTATGCAATTCTTAATAGCGTAAAATTATTTTTGATGTAATCTTCAGGACCAAGTTTGACTCTTATATAAAGTAATCATTCTTCTGTACCATATTGTATTTATATTTTTCTCTTAAAGAAATATAATAATAACTGTTGTGTTGAGTGATTCTACAATATTCTGTTTGGATTTTTTCTAAATAGATTTTTTTCATCATTTGTGTTTTTTAGGCCTCCTTCAGGAGGCCTTTTTATTTTTGACCGATTTTTCAAAAAAAGTTTATGATTATGCCCATATAATAATTGTACAGTAGATGGTATATTTGATAAAACATTTCCATTCCATATTTTATCAAAAAGACTCCTCGTTTCGAGAAGTCTTTTGTTTATATATTATCTAAAGTAACTTTTATTTTGCTGATTAAGCGTTCTATTCGGTTGTTCTGATAATTAAGGAGTTCAAATATTTCCTGTGAACTGGTGAAAATTTCAGGAACCGTTTTGTTGTTGATATTTTTGAGTCCCCGTCTCTTCATAGTCTCATGGATCACTCTTGCAAATGAGTCTTTTGCGCTTTGTTTGGATTTGTCCTGGGAAATTCCATCAGAATGCATTCTGTATAAATATAAAGGTTCTTTGAGGTATTTTACTTCTCCCTGTTCCAATATTTTTAAGTAAAGATCCTGGTCTACCGCATTTTTCAGATTAGGATTAATTCCTTTTGTTCTTAAATATGTTTCCCTTTTGAAGGTAAAGAAATGGGCAACCTGAATAGGGTAATTGAAAAAATAACGGTTGTTGTAGATTTGCTTGGTGCCGGCATATATACTTTTAGGAGTAAGATTTTCATCACAAAGTCTCATCTGGGAATAAACGGCTACCAGATCATTTTTATGTATAAATTCATGAATGGTTTTTTCCAGTGCTTCCGGATAAATGGCATCATCCGGATCAAGGTAGGCACACAGATCTCCCTGAGCATATTGTATGCAGGCTGCTTTTGTAAAACCACAACCTTCATTGATGGTGTTATGATAGAGTTTGAAGCGGGAGTCATTTTTAATCAGTGATTGTATAATCTCTACTGAATTATCTGTAGAAGCATCATCAATAATAATTACCTCCCAGTTTTCATAGGTTTGATTAATTAATGATTGATAGCATTCTTTAAAATACTTTCCATTATTATAGTTGGCTATAAGTATAGAAAAATTTATCACGTTATTTTGAATTAATAATGTAAAATTATAAAATAATACATATGAAAAACATAACCTGGATCATAGTATATTTCATATGTTTTTATTATATTTTAAAGATTATGAGTGATAATTGTATTCTTTATATTGTTTATTGGTGAATAATATATAAAAATTAAAGACAAATCGATGATAGGTAAATATTTAGTAATTATTTATTGTCTTTTTTTGAGAAATAGTTTCTAAAAGCTGGGAAATGCTCTATTTAAAAGAAATAATCATTTTATGATTATACTCATAAAATAAGAATAAAGACTGGTATATCTTTGGTGTAAGAATTAATAGATAAAATAATTTTTATCTCTGAAATAAAATTTTTTTTCATCATTTGTGTTTTTTGAGGCCTCCATTTTTGGAGGCTTTTTCTTATGATGAAAAGTTTTAAAGATCAAATAGTATTCTGCCTTCAAACGGTGTATCCCATATGATAAATACTTTATCATTTGATTTTCGTAGAGGAGCCTGAACTACTTCATAGTCTCCTTTTTCGGTCAGTCTTTCTATGATAAGATCAGAACCTTCATCTATTTCACTTATTTTATATTCCAACTGATATTCTTTTTCATTGCTTTTTGTGAAATCTTCTTTACTAAAAATTCTTTGTGCCATGATTATTTAAATTTCTTGGATTGGTTTTAATAAAGAATAAATTATGCCAATAGGATATTGATATTATTTTTTTTGAAAGTCAATACACTATATATTTCCTGAATATGAATTTTATTTTATAAAACTGTAAATTATTTTTTTTCTAACATTTCTATCCTGATATTATATTTATCTGAATTAATTATAAATAATTATGAAGTGCTTTTTAAAGCATCAATAAAATAGGTTTAAAATGCTGAAATTATAAAAATGATATCACACGAATAAATCTGTTTTTTTTGTCAAATTTGTTATTCTTGGCACGATTTTTCGATATAGAAATATAACTCATGTTTAATTTGAGTTTTCATGGTTATTAGTTTTTATCCTCGGAATTTCCGAGGATTTTTTTTTGAATTGAAATAAAAAATCCCCGCCAAGTGGCAGGGATATTTATTAAGGCAGGTTTGATAAATCATCTAATTTACTTTCTAAAGACAGAACTTCAGCATTGTTATACTGATGTGCTTTATCAAGTAAGTGTCCCAGATAAATGACGATAGAGTCTATATTCCTTCTTGAAATAAAAATATTTTCTCTTTGAATTTCCTCTTCTATTTCTTCCACATAATCTATTTCTTCATCATCAGCTTTGTCTTGTATTTCCTTTTCATACTGTATTGCTGCGAGTATGAGGTTTTTTTCTTCAGGGGTAAAGTGTATCATCAGTATTTGATTTTAGTATTATTTTTCTATAGATTCTTTGATCCCTTTTTTAACGGCATATTTTATTAATCTGTAAAAACCATAAATACCACCGAACATCAATAGGGTTAATATAATTGCTGAAATGATAATGTGTGTTGATGATATTGATAAAAACATGGTTAGCTATTTATTAAAGATATGGTTATTATTTTTTCATAAATATAATAATATATGTGTGATAATGAGGTAAGAAATAAACACAAAAAAACCTCTAAATAACTTAGAGGTTTTTTCTGAGGTACCTAGCGTACCCAAACAATGCGTTTTGATGAAATGCTAAAACATACTAAAACACGTATAAATGTATTATTTGTGGTAATTTTCGACTTCATTGTGTTGCAGTGAATTTCATTTGATTTTACACTTGTTGGAATTTTGTTGGAATAATTGTAGCGTTATTTTGTATATTTGAATAATTAAAAATACAAAGATATGGCAACCGTTAAATTCCGTGTACTTCATAAATCGATTAATGCTCAAATATATTTACGCCTGTCATTAGGTAGAGGAAATGTTTTTCAGTCTAAAACAGGTAAAACAATTAATTCACAATTTTGGAGTAGTAAAACATCAAGGCCAATTCAAAAGCTCCCAGAGCTTAAAAACTTAGTCATAGAACTTAATGAGTTGGAAACTTTTATTATGAAGAGTTATAATTTAGATTATGCCAAAGGAATTATTTTTAGTAAAACATGGTTAGATGAGAAGATCAATTCTTTTTATAACCGTATTGATGATAAAGTAGATGATAGTATTTTTATTATATATCTTTCTAATTTTATAGATTTTAAAAGAAGCCTTGCTTCTAGTAAAAATAGTACCATTGGAAAATATATTAATTTAAAAGATAGATTCATAGACTATCAAAAGGAAAAAAAGAAAAACTATTTAATTGAAGAAATCAATTCAAAAGTTTTACTTGATTTTAAAAACTATCTTATAGAAGTATGCAATTTGTTAGAGACTACTGCAACAAGATTTATTAAGAATTTTAAAACTGTGATTTTTGATGCGAGAAATAATGGAAAACAGATTAATCATCAGATAGCAGGGCTTAGTATTGGATCTACCAACAGTGAACATAAAGTCTTTTTTTCTCTATCTGAGATCGAACAAATAAAAGAAATTGCTACATTAAACAATGATTGGATTTTAGCGCGAGATTGGCTTATTTTAGGCTGCTATTTAGGGCAAAGAGCAAGTGATTTATTAAGAATGACTAAAAAGATGATTTACACTAAAACAGATTCTGAAGGTAATTCATTCAGATTTATTGAAATTACTCAACAAAAGACAGGAGAAAAAGTTGTCATTCCATTACATGATGAGGTTGAGAATATTCTTCTCAAATATAATGGAGATTTTCCTCCGGTGTTTGCGAATAATCCAGGATCC
>Ga0157370_10009391_pt1 | contig 10459 bp, 7 predicted proteins | sample C35metaG_FD_113463 | JGI IMG/M metagenome (GOLD analysis project Ga0157370, IMG submission 113463) | Corn rhizosphere microbial communities from Kellogg Biological Station, Michigan, USA - C3-5 metaG | ecosystem: Host-associated > Plants > Roots > Rhizosphere > Soil | place: USA: Michigan... | reverse complement strand
CTCGGGCTGGGAGCTCTACGTGGGCGGCAACGGCGGCATCAAGACCGAGGTGGCGCAGTTCCTCGTGAAGGTGAAGACGGCCGCCGAGGTGATGGAGTATTCGGGCGCCTTCCTGCAGCTCTACCGCGAGGAGGGCTGGTACCTGGAGCGCACGGTGCACTACATCGGCCGCGTGGGCCTGGACTACGTGAAGAAGAAGATCCTCGACGACACGGACGGCCGCAAGGCGCTCTGGGAGCGGCTGCAGTTCGCGCTCGACGGCGAGCCCGATCCGTGGTTCGAGTCGGTCGAGGCCAACGTGGACGTGCGGCAATTCGCGCCGCTGTCGGTGCCGGCCCATTCCATCCAATCCGCCTGAAAGGAAACGCGCCATGAGCGAATGGAAAGCCATCTGCCGCATCGACGACATCCCCGTGCTCGGCGCGCGCCGCGTGGCACGGCCCGCGGGCGTGGACGTCGCCGTGTTCCGCAATGCCGAGGACCAGGTCTTCGCGCTGCTCGACCGCTGCCCGCACAAGGGCGGCCCGTTGAGCCAGGGCATCGTGTTCGGCACCAGCGTGGCCTGCCCGCTGCACAACTGGACCCTCGGGCTGGACGACGGCTGCGCCAAGTCGCCCGACGAAGGCTGCACGCCGAAGTTCGCGGTGAAGGTGGAAGGCGGGGTCGTGCACCTCGACGCGGGCGAACTTGCGGCGCACGCCATCGACCTGGAGCGTCCGGTCGCCGGGCCGAAGCCCTTCGCCACGATGGCGATCCTGTCCACGGAAGAAAGCTGAGCCCTTCATGGTGCAAGAGACCCGGTCCACCTGTCCGTACTGCGGCGTCGGGTGCGGCGTGATCATCGAATCCGACGGCGCGCAGATCACCGGCGTGCGCGGCGACCCCGACCACCCGGCCAACTTCGGGCGTCTCTGCACCAAGGGCTCTACGCTGCACCTGACGGCCACGGCGCCGGTCACGCGGCAGGCGCGGCTCCTGCAGCCGCTGCAGCGCCTGGTGCGGGGCGAGGCGCCCACGGCCGTGTCGTGGGATGCGGCGCTCGGCAACGCCGCGGGCAAGTTCGCACAGGTCATCCAGGACCACGGCCCCGATGCCATTGGCTTCTACATCTCGGGCCAGCTGCTGACCGAGGACTACTACGTTTTCAACAAGCTCGCCAAGGGCCTCATCGGCACCAACAACGTCGACACCAACTCGCGCCTGTGCATGAGCAGCGCGGTCGCCGGGTACAAGCAGACGCTGGGCGCCGATGCGCCGCCGGCCTGCTACGACGACCTGAAGCACGCCGACTGCCTGTTCATCGTGGGCAGCAACACGGCGTGGGCGCACCCGATTCTTTTTCGCCGCATCGAGGATGCAAAGGCGGCCAACCCCGCGATGAAGATCGTGGTGGCCGATCCGCGCCGCACCGACACGGTCGAGATCGCCGACCTGTTCCTGCCGATCCAGCCCGGCACCGACGTGATGCTGTTCCACGGCATGCTGCACCTGATGCTGTGGGAAGGCTGGACCGACGCGAAGTACATCGCCGAGCACACCAACGGCTTCGACGCGCTGAAGGCCACGGTGCGCGAATGCACGCCCGACAAGGTGGCGCAGGTCTGCGGCATCTCGAAGGACGACCTGCTCGCGGCCGCGCGGCTGTTCGCCACCTCGCCCGCCACGCTGAGCCTCTATTGCCAGGGCCTGAACCAGTCTTCGAGCGGCACGGCGAAGAACGCGGCGCTCATCAACCTGCACCTGGCCACCGGCCAGATCGGCAAGCCGGGCGCCGGCCCGTTCTCGCTCACCGGCCAGCCCAATGCGATGGGCGGACGCGAAGTGGGCGGCCTGGCCAACCTGCTGAGCGCGCACCGCGACCTGGCCAATCCCGCGCACCGCGCCGAGGTGGCTGCGCTCTGGGGCGTGCCGTCGGTGCCGGAGAAGCCGGGCAAGACCGCGGTCGAGATGTTCCAGGCCGCCGCCGACGGCGAGATCCGCGCGCTGTGGATCGCCTGCACCAACCCCGCCCAGTCGATGCCCGACCAGGCCACGGTGCGCCGCGCGCTGGAGCGTGCCGAGTTCGTGGTGGTGCAGGAGGCCTTCTCCACCACCGCCACCTGTGCTTTCGCCGACCTGCTGCTGCCCGCCACCACCTGGGGCGAAAAGGAAGGCAGCGTGACCAACAGCGAGCGCCGCATCTCGCGCGTGCGCCCGGCCATCGCCGCGCCGGGCGAAACGCGGCACGACTGGTCGATTGCCACCGACTTCGCGCGTCGGCTCGAACAGCGCCTGGGCCGTGCGGGCACGCTCTTTCCCTACGACACCGCCGAATCGGTCTGGAACGAGCACCGCGAGACCACGCGCGGGCGCGACCTGGACATCACGGGCCTGAGCTACGCGATGCTCGACGACCTCGGCCCGCAGCAATGGCCGCTGAAGGAAGGCGAAAGCAGCGGCCGGGCACGCCTGTATGAAGACGGGGTGTTCCCCACGGCCGACGGCCGCGCCCGCTTCGTCGACACGCCCTATGCGCCGGTGGCCGAGGCCCGCGAGGCGCGCTACCCCTTCTCGCTCAACACCGGGCGCCTGCGCGACCAGTGGCACGGCATGAGCCGCACCGGCACCGTGGGTCGCCTGTTCGGCCATGTGGCCGAGCCCGTGGTGCAGATGAACCCGCAGGACATGGCGCGGCGCCAGATCAACGAAGGCGACCTGGTGCACCTGACCTCGAAGCGCGGCTCGATCATGTTGCCCGCGCGCGCGAGCACCGAGATCGGCCTCAGCCAGGCCTTCGTCGCGATGCACTGGGGCGAGGAGTACCTGAGCGGATGCTCGTCGACCGGCACGCGGCTGGCCGGCATCAACGCGCTCACCACGCCCGCCTACTGCCCCACCTCGAAGCAGCCCGAGCTCAAGCACACGGCGGTGAAGATCCTCAAGGCCGAGCTGCCGTGGTCGCTGCTCACGATGGCCTGGCTCCCGACCGACGAGGTGCTGGCGGTGCACCGCGCGCTGCAGCCGCTGATGGCGATGTTTCCGTTCGCGACCTGCGTGCCGTTCTCGGGCAGCACCAAGGACGCGGCGGGCGCCGAGCGCAGCGGCCTCCTGTTCCGCGCGGCGGCTCACGATGCGCCAGCCGATGCGCTGCTCGAACAGATCGAAACCCTGCTCGGCCTGCAAAGCCCCGACACCCTGCGCTACGCCGACCGCCGGCGCGGCCAGCGCCGTTCGGTGCGGCTGGTGCGCCGCGCCGACCAGAGTGCGGGCCTGGAAGCCTTTTTGCTCGCGGGCGACACCAGCGCCGAAGCCTGGATCGCCACGCTGCTGCGGGAAGAACTGCCGGCGCAGAGCTACGGTCGCCTGCTGCTCTCGCCCGGCGCCCGTGCGCCGCTGGCAGTGCAGTCGCGCGGAAAACCGGTCTGCACCTGCTTCAACGTGACCGATCTGGCGATCCAGTCCGAGCTGGGCCGTTGCGGCGGATCGGCCGACGAGCGGCTGGCCGCACTGCAAGGAACGCTGAAATGCGGCACGAACTGCGGCTCGTGCATCCCGGAGCTCAAACGCATGATCCGCATGACGCCCGCCGAGGCCGTCCCCGAGGGGGCATAAGCCGACTCACATTCCGGCATAAGCGTTGCAGGACAATCCGCCTACCCATGGGAATCAGCCAATACATCAAGGAAATCGGCCGCGGCGCGCGAGGCGCCAAGCCGCTCACGCGCGAACAGGCCACCGACCTGTTCAGCCAGGTGCTGGACGGCACCGTCACCGACCTGGAGATCGGCGGCTTCTGCCTCGCGATGCGCATCAAGGGCGAGACGCCCGAAGAGATGGCCGGTTTTCTCGACGCCACGCATGCGCGGCTGCAGCACATTCCCACCGGCGACCACCCGCTCATCGTGCTGCCCAGCTACAACGGCGCACGCAAGCTCCCGGTGCTCACCCCGCTGCTGGCGTTGCTGCTGGCCCGCGAAGGCCTGCCGGTGCTGGTGCACGGCAGCGCCACCGAGACGGCACGCGTGCTCGCCTCGAACGTGCTCGCCGCACTCGACGTGCCGCCCATGGCCGCCATCGGTCCCGTCGCCAGCGGCACCGTGGGCTTCGCCGCGACCGAGCTGCTGAACCCCGCGCTCAAGCGCCTGCTCGACGTGCGCCGCGTCGTCGGCCTTCGCAACCCCGGCCACAGCGTGGTCAAGCTGATGCAGCCAACCGCCGGCCCGGCCGTGGTGGTCGCCAGCTACACGCACCCCGAATACGCCCGCGTCATGGCCGAGACCTTCGAGCTGATGGGCACCACCGCCCTGCTCTCGCGCGGCCTCGAAGGCGAAGTGGTCTCCGACCCGCGCCGCACCGCGCAGATCGACGGCTTCGTGCGCGGCGTGCGCACTGAACTGCAGGCGCAGGCCAGCGGCACCGCGGCCGAAGTGCCCGGTCTGCCCAAGGAAATCGACGTCGCCACCACGGCCGACTACACGCGACGCGTATTGAACGGCGAGCTTCCCGTGCCCGAAGCCATCGCCGCACAGGTCGGGCACATCAAGCAACTGGCATCCCACGCATGAACAACCCATCCACCCTCATCACCGGCCGCTGCACGCTGGTGGGCGCCGGCCCCGGCGACCCGGAACTGCTGACCATCAAGGCCGTCAAGGCGATCCAGGCCGCCACGGTGCTGCTGGTCGACGACCTCGTGAGCGACGAAGTCCTGGCCTATGCCCGCCCCGGCGCACGCATCGTGCACGTGGGCAAGCGCGGCGGCTGCAAGAGCACGCCGCAGGCCTTCATCGAGCGGCTGATGATCACCGCGGTGCGCGAAGGCGACACCGTGGTGCGCCTGAAAGGCGGCGATCCGTTCATCTTCGGCCGCGGCGGCGAAGAGGTGGAGCACCTGCGCGAAGCCGGCATCGAATGCGCGGTGGTCAACGGCATCACCGCGGGCCTCGCGGCGGTGACCTCGTTGGGCGTGCCGCTCACCCACCGCGACCATGCGCAAGGCGTGGTGTTCGTCACCGGCCACGCGAAGACCGGCGCGGGCGCGCAGGAAGACCCGACCGACTGGCGCGCGCTCGCCGCGATGGCGCACAACGCGCGCCTCACGCTGGTGATCTACATGGGCGTGTCGGGTGCAGCGCGCATCGAGCGCGAGCTGCTGCAAGGCCTGCCCGGCGACACGCCGGTCGCCGTGGTGCAGCACGCGAGCCTGCCGCACCAGCGCCACATCGCGACCACGCTCGACGGACTGCAGGCCCGCATCGCCGAAGCCGGGCTCGCGAGCCCCGCGGTGATCGTGGTGGGCGATGTGCTGCGCGGGTTGGCCGCGGCTGCGCTGCCGGTGGACGCAGACCGCTTCGGCACCTAACCCTCAGAAACTCCCGACGAGCCCGGGCCGCGCGCGGAAAGCGGTGGCCTCCGGCACAGGACTCCCACGCAGCAGCACCGGCGTCCGGCTTCCGAGGCTCGCAACGAGCGCGATCCAGGCGATGGCCAGTTCGCCGTTGGCCGCGGCCATGCGCTGCTGGTCGAGCATCAGGCCCTGGAAGTCTTCCAGCATCCGGACTTCCGACATTTCCCCGCGGCTCATCTGCGCCTTCGAGCGCTCGAATTCGTCTTTCGCCTCGTGCGTCCGCCGGGTCGCGTCGGCCGCCATGTGGTTCGAAGCCTGCAGCCTGCGCAAGGCCTCGGCGACCTCCGCGCGGCCTTGCGCGACGACCTGCGGAAAGAGCGGCGCGCCGGGCAAGTCCGCATCGGCAGGCGGATCGTTCTCGCCGGCATCTTCGGTGGCATCGATGGTGCCGGCGAGCAAGGCACGCGGCTCGATGCCGTAGAGCGACGCCGCCAGCTGGATGTCGTCGCGGTTCGCGAGCAGCGCCGTGGGCACGGCTTGCGGCAGCGAGGCCGCGAAGCGGGGCAGCCTGCGCTGCGCGACCTCGTCGGCGATCGCCTGGTTCAACGCTTCTTCCGACAGGCCGCAGCGCGCCACGAGAAACGCCAAGTTCGTTTGGCGCTGCGCCTCGACCTTCTTCACCGCTGCCGCCGCGCCGGCTTCGCGGCGCTTCAGCTCCCTGGCGAAGTCGTCGTGCAGCGCCGGGCTGGCCGCGACGAGTTGCGACTGCCGGCGCACCGCGGTGAGCGCGCTCTCGATGTAGGTCAGCTGCAGCGTCTGCACGACCAGCGCGACGTAGGCGGCCGAGATGCCGATCTCTGCAGCAGGCGCATCGAGATCGCTGCTGGCAGTCGCGCCGCGGCCCGCGTCGACGATCAACGCGTTCAGCGTCTCGCTGCCGAAGGCCGACCACCACGGGCGCGCGCCGCTGCGCAATGCAGGTGCCGCCTCGGGCATCGCCTCGTGCCGCGCCATCGCGTGGCTCGCGCTCACGCCCGAGCCGGCGCAGGCGATGCCCAGCGCACCGACAAGCATCGCCACCATCGATCGACTCACCATCATTCGCTCGCTCCACGGGAATCCGAAAGCCGCGATGGTTCCCTGCAAATTCGGAGAAATCGGAGAGGCCGCAACAAGCCGCCGTTGCGCGCCATTGCATCCGTGCAACACAAGTTGCGATCCGTCGCGCTTCGGCAAGATTCCTCCCACATTGGGCGAAACCATCCATCCGTCACAGGCAGGGCGCGCGTGTCGTTCGCGCCTCGCCCCACACGGAGAGAACCCATGAAGACTTGCCCGCGCTCGCCGAGCGTCCTGCGAACGCGACTGCGACCGAAACGATGGATCGGCGCTGCGGTTCTTCTTTCGCTCGCCGCGATGGCCGCGCATGCGCAGAACGCCGTCGAAGCCGTCACGAGCACCGCGAGGGGCGACACGGAGCTGGTGCGCATCGACTTCAAGGAGCCGCTCGCCGCGCTGCCCACCGGCTTCGTCGTGCAGGAGCCGGCACGCATCGCGCTGGACTTTCCGGGCGTGACCAACGCCGTCGGGCGCTCGGCCATCGAATTCAACATCGGCAACCTGCGCACCGCCAACGTCGTGCAGGCCGGCGAGCGCTCGCGCGTGGTGCTGAACCTGCAGCGCGCGGCGACCTACCAGGCGGAGATCCAGGGGCGGTCGCTGCTGGTCTCGCTGCAGTCCGGCACGGGCCAGCAGCCGAAGACACCGGCCAACGCGGCGTTCGCCGAAGGCAGGGAGCGCCAGGTGACGCCGCTGCAGGACATCGATTTCCGCCGCGGCGGCGATGGCGCCGGCCGCGTGCTCATTTCCATGGGCAACAGCCAGCTCGGCGTGGACGTGCGGCGCCAGGGCGCGACGCTGGTGGCCGAGTTCATGCGGGCGTCGCTTCCCGAGGGGCTGCGGCGGCGCCTGGACGTGACCGACTTCGGCACGGCGGTCGACACGGTGAGCGCGCAGCAGCTCGGGGACCGGGTGCGCCTGTCGATCACCGCGCACGGCGACTGGGAGCAGAGCGCCTACCAGACCGACGACCAGTTCGTCATCGAGGTGCGCGCGCGCAAGACCGATCCGGCCAGGCTCACGCAGGGCACCGGCTACACCGGAGAGAAGCTCACGCTCAATTTCCAGAACGTCGACGTGCGCGCGCTGCTGCAGGTGATCGCGGACTTCACCGGCTTCAACGTGGTGACCTCCGACTCGGTCTCCGGCGCCCTCACGCTGCGGCTCAAGGAGGTGCCGTGGGACCAGGCGCTCGAAGTCATCCTGCAGGCGAAGAACCTGGGGCTGCGAAAGAACGGCAGCGTCCTCTGGATTGCGCCGAAGGACGAGATCAACGCCAAGGAAAAGGTCGAGCTGGAGGCGCAGGCCACGGTAGAGAACCTGGTGGCGCTGCGCACGCAGTCGTTCCAGCTCAACTATGCCAAGGCGGCGACGGTGGTGCAGAGCCTGACGGGCACGGGCGCCAACTCGGGCGGTGGCGGCAGCGGCGGCGCCACGGCCACGCGCCTCTTGAGCACGCGCGGCAGCGCGATCGCGGAGGTGCGCACGAACCAGCTCTTCGTCACCGACACGCCCGCCCGCCTGGCCGAGGTGACGGAGCTCATCCGCAAGCTGGACGTGCCGGTGCGGCAGGTGCTGATCGAGGCGCGCATCGTGGAGGCCTCGGACACCTTCGGCAAGTCGCTCGGCGTGAAGCTGGGCGGCGGGGCCACGGGCAAGAACGCCTCCTTCGGCAGCAGCCCGACGGGCACCGACAACGCCTTCACCTCGTTCACCAACAGCAACTTCGTGAACCTGCCGGCCGGCGACGCGGGCGGCACCGGCAACAGCGCGGGGGCCTTCTCGCTGTCGCTCTTCAACTCGAGCTTCACGCGCATGCTGAACCTGGAAATCTCGGCGCTGGAGGCCGAGGGCAAGGGCCGGCTGGTGTCGAGCCCGCGGGTGGTGACGGCGGACCAGACCAAGGCGCTGATCGAACAGGGCGAAGAGATTCCGTACCAGCAGGCCACATCGAGCGGCGCGACCTCCATCTCGTTCCGCAAGGCGGTGCTCAAGCTCGAAGTGACGCCGCAGATCACGCCCGAGGGCAACATCATCCTCACGCTCGACGTGAGCAAGGACGCGCGCGGCGTCAACACCTCGGCCGGCCCGGCCATCAACACCAAGCATGTGCAGACCGAGGTGCTGATCGACAACGGCGGCACCGTGGTGATCGGTGGCATCTTCGAACTGACCGAGACCAACGACGAATCGCGCGTGCCGGTGCTGGGCGAAGTGCCCTACCTGGGTGCGTTGTTTCGCAAACGCGAGCGAGCGCTCAACAAGACCGAAATGCTGGTGTTCATCACGCCGAAGATGATCGGGCGCACCAACGCGGCGCCCTGACAGCCGCCCCGTTCCGGGGCCCATGTGGCATGGAGCGTGCTTAGACCGTGCATGCCCGTCTCCCGCACGTTTTCCGCCCGGCAATGAACGCCACCGCCCCGCTTCCGCCCGCCGCGGTCGAGATCGTCGCGCTCAGCAAGCGCTACGCCCCCGGTACGCCGGCCGCCGTCGATGCCATCGACCTGCGCATCGCCAGCGGCAGCTACTGCTGCCTGCTGGGCCCCTCGGGCTGCGGCAAGAGCACCACGCTGCGCATGATTGCGGGGCACGAATCGGTCACCAGCGGCGACATCCTGCTGGACAACCGCAACATCACCAACCTGCCCGCGGCCGCGCGCGGCACGGCGATGATGTTCCAGAGCTTCGCGCTGTTCCCGCACCTCTCGGCCACCGACAACGTGGCCTTCAGCCTCAAGATGAAAGGCGTCGGCAAGGCCGAGCGCCAGAAGCGTGCGCGCGACCTGCTGGCGCGCGTCGCCATGGGCCACCTGGCCGAGCGCAAGCCCGGCGAACTCTCCGGCGGGCAGCAGCAGCGCGTGGCGCTGGCGCGCGCGCTCATCACCGAGCCGCGGGTGCTGCTGCTGGACGAACCGCTGTCGGCGCTCGATCCGTTCCTGCGCATCCAGATGCGCGCCGAGCTGCGGCGCTGGCAGAAGGAACTGGGCCTGACCTTCGTGCACGTGACGCACTCGCAGGAAGAAGCCATGGCGCTGGCCGACACGATGGTCGTCATGAACCACGGCGTGATCGAGCAGGTCGGCTCGCCGCACGAGATCTACAACCACCCCGTCAACGAATTCGTGGCGCGCTTCATGGGCGGCCACAACGTGATCGACACGCCCGCCGGACCGATCGCGGTGCGCAACGACCACATGCGGATCGCGCCGGGCCCCGACGCCAACGGCCTTGCCGCCGCGGTCACCGACGTCGAGTACCAGGGCACCTACGTGCTGCTCGGCCTGGCGCTGGAAGCCGCCGCGCCGGAGCGCCGGAACGTGTCGGTGCTGCTGGGCGAAGCCGCCTTTCTTGCGAGCCCCTATGCGCAGGGCGAGGCGGTTCGCCTGTCGTGGGCCGAGGCCGATGCGCGCGCGCTCGCCGTGGCCCCGTGACCCCTTCCTTTCTTTTTCCTTTCGTTCGCCACTTCTTCTTTCTACGGAGACCCTTGCCATGACCGAACCCATCGACTCGTCCACCGGCGTCAAGCGCCGCACCCTGCTGCAGGGCACCGCCGGCATCCTGGCCACGGGCATCGCGCCCTTCGTGCATGCACAGGAAAAGGTCGTGCTGCGCTACCTGGGCACCGCGGTGAACCAGGACAAGGCCATCGCCGAGAAGTTCAAGGCCGACACCGGCATCGAGATCCAGTACGTGGCCGTGACCACCGACGACGTGACCAAGCGCGCAGTCACCGCGCCGAACAGCTTCGACCTGATCGACACCGAGTTCTTCTCGCTCAAGAAGATCGTGCCGACCGGCAACCTCAAGGGCATCGACACCAAGCGCGTCAAGAACGCCGACAAGATCACCTCGCTGTTCACCAAGGGCGAAGTCGCCGGCAAGAAGGTCGGCGACCAGGGCACGGCCCCCGTGAAGGTGATCTACCTGGAAGGCGAGAAGAGCAAGGCCTTCGCCAAGTCGGCCACGCAGTACATGTCGCTGATTCCCACCACCTACAACGCCGACACGCTG
>Ga0157370_10009390_pt1 | contig 10460 bp, 9 predicted proteins | sample C35metaG_FD_113463 | JGI IMG/M metagenome (GOLD analysis project Ga0157370, IMG submission 113463) | Corn rhizosphere microbial communities from Kellogg Biological Station, Michigan, USA - C3-5 metaG | ecosystem: Host-associated > Plants > Roots > Rhizosphere > Soil | place: USA: Michigan... | reverse complement strand
GTCGCGCGAGAGCAGCAGGAACGCGTACAGGTATTCGTTCCACGCGAGGAGCAGCGCGTACGTGCCGACCGCGACGAGTGACGGCGCCATCAGCGGCAGGTACACCAGGCGAAAGAGTTGCAGAGGCGACGCGCCGTCGATGCGCGCCGCCTCGTCGAGCTCGAACGGCAGGCGGTCCGCCGCCTGCTTCAACACCCAGATTGCGTAGGGTGACGCGATCGTCACCATCGCGAGCACGAGCGACCACGGCGAATTCAAAAGGCCGTAACCGCCCATCGTCTTGTACATGGGCACCGCGAGGAACGCCGCCGGAATGAAATACGTGAAGAGCGCGCAATTCAAGACCGCGCGCCCGCCCCGCGCACGCAGGCGGCTGATCGCGAACGCCGCGGACGCGGCGATGGCAAGCGTGATGACACCGACAGCGACGGCGATCAACAGCGAATTCGCGAACTGCCGCCAGAAGTGGTTCAGGAAATAATGCTGCTCGCGAAACACGATGCCGAAATTGCGAAGCGTCGGATGATCGGGCCACGCCTTGCCGGCGAACGCCTCGTCCTTGCTCGAAATCGAGAACAGGAACAAGTGGTAGATCGGCAACAGCGTCCAGATCGCGACGGGAATGCCGATCAGCAGCAGCTTCGCCTCGTCGAGAGCCTTCTTCATCTGGACAGTCGCTTCATCATGAAGTACATGAGCGGCAGCACGAACGGCATCGCGACGACGATCGTCGCCATCGCGAGGTCGACCTGATCGAGGCGCAGATACCGGATGCCGAGCGTCGCGAGCACGTGCGTCAAGTCGGCCGGACCGCCGCCGGTCAGCAGGTAGACGCTGTTGAAGTCACCGAGCGTCCAGATCATCGACAGCATCGTCGACGTGAGATAGAGCGTGGCGAGCGACGGCCAGGTCACGAAGCGGAATTTCTGCCACTTCGAGGCGCCGTCGACGCTCGCTGCCTCGTAGAGGTCGGGCGAAATCGACAGGCGCCCCGCGATCAGGATCATCGTCCAGAACGGCAGGCTCTTCCACACGTGCACGACGATCGCCATCGTCAGCGCGAGCCACCGGTCGTTCAGCCAGTTCGGTCCGTCCTCGGCCGTCAGACGAAAGATCACCTGGTTCACGAGGCCCCATTCGGGATTCAGCATGAAGCGCAGCGACAGGATCGTCGGGATCGACGGCACCGCCCACGGCAGGATGAAGAGGATCGACAGCCACTTGATCCACGGCCGCGAATTGACGAAGAAGCCGGACAGGAACAGCGCCATCAGCATCTTGACGTTGATGCCGACGAGCAGGAACAGCAGCGTGTTGACGACTGCGCCGGCGAAGACGGGGTCGGCGAAGAGCCGGACGTAGCTTTGCGGGTCGCGCGCGAGCCAGAAGCCGTACGCGACGGGGTAGACCACGAAGACGAGAAAGACGACGACGTAGGGCGCGAGCAGCAGCACGCCCCAGACCTGCCAAGTCGACCAGCGCCGCCGGCGCGCGATCGGCTCGAGGGGTGCGGGCAGGACGAGGCTCGACACGAGAACCTATCTCAAAATGGGCTGCGCCGCCCCCGTCTCGACCTGTTACCCGGCGACTTCCTTGATTCGCGCGAGCATTTCGTCGACCGCCTTGTCGACCGGCCACTTCTCGCTGACGACGCGGTTCATCGCCTTCGCCCACACGTTCTCGTTGTTGAGGATCGTGAACTTGTAGTTCCTGGTGAATTCGAACGGCACCGTGCCCGCGACGAACTGCCGCTGCACGGACGAGCGATGCGGATCGGCGAGCCAGAACGACAACCTCGACGCCCCCGATTTCGTCACCGGATACCATCGACCGAGCGCGCCTTCGACGTACGGGATCAGGTTCTCGTCCTGCAGGAGGAATGCGACGAACTCCTTCGCGCGCTTCTTGTTCTTCGAGTCGGCGAACACGAGACCCGTTTTCACCGCCGCGCGGTACGTGAACGTGCTGCCATCCGGCTTTTTCGGGAAGCCCGCGGTGCGGATGTTGTCGTAGTAATTCTTCTTCGCCTGCTCGCGCTCCTCGGGCTTCAATTGCGCGTTGTTCGCGTCGTCGAACCACTTCGCGGCGATCGAGATCGTCGCGTTGTGCGTCATCACGGTCGTCTTGTTGTGGAACGCGACGTTGTTGTCCGGATCCTTCCAGCTCGTCGCCGACGGCGGCGTGCAACCCTTCGCGTACGGCGTCGTGTAGTCGCGCAGCGCGTTGATCATGCCGGCGCGCACCTTCGGATCGCCGACCGTCACCTTGCCGTTGTCGTCGACGAGCTTGACGTTGTATCCGTCCATGAACGTCAGGAACGAGTAGTACGAATCGCTCGAGTCGACGCCCATCGGGAAGCCCGTGCCGTAGATCCGCTTGCCCGTCTTCTTGCGATACGCCGGCTGCACCTTCTCGCACCAGAAGGTCCAGTATTCCTTCCACGTCTGGGGTATGTCGGCTTCCTTGTAGCCCGCGTCCTCGAGCATGTCCTTCCAGTACTCGATGTGCATCGTCTGCTGCTTGAGCGGGAACGCGTAGTACGCGCGCTTGCCCGTCTTCGAGTTCAGCAGGTACGTCGTCTCCAGCGTGTTGGGCAGGAACTTGTCCTTCATCGGCGCGAGGACGTCCGAGAGATCCTCGAGCTTGCCGTCGTACGCCCACTTTCCCGTGGTCTGGAAATCGTAGACGTCGACGTACGCGACGTCGGGCACCGTGCCCGCGTCGAGCGCCGACACCGTCTTCGGGATCATGTCCTGCACCGCGTACTGCGACAGCTCGACCTTGACGCCGCTTTGCTGCTCGTACTTCCTGATCATCGCGTAGAGCGCGTCGTCCTCGGACTTGTAGAAGCCCTTGACCCACCACACGACGAGCTTTTCCTGGGCCGCCGCCGGTGCGGCGGCGAAAGCGAGCGCGAGTGCCAGCAGGACGCCCACGCATTTCGACCAGAACCTCATCGCTGCCTCCCTCGTGGTTTGAATCGGCTCCCGCCGTGCGAGCCGGCGTCGCAGCGTACGAGCGCGGTCGGCCACTGTCAACGGACGAGGCCCTACATGACGGCGCCGACGTACCAGGGCACGAACTCGTTCTGCCCGTAACCGTGCAACTCACTTTTGGTGCGCGTTCCCGACGCCGTCGCGAGCATCATCGCGAACAGCCGCTCGCCGACCTCGGCGACGCTCGCGGTGCCGTCGACGATCTCGCCGCAGTTGAGATCGATGTCCTCTTCCTGCCGTGCCCACAGCGCGGTGTTCGTCGCGAGCTTGAGCGACGGCGCCGGCGCACATCCGTATGCGGAGCCGCGTCCGGTCGTGAACACGATCATGTGGGCGCCGCCGGCCACCTGCCCCGTCGCCGACACGGGGTCGTAGCCCGGCGTGTCCATGTAGACGAAGCCCTTCCCGGTCACCGGCTCCGCGTACTGGTAGACGTCGACGAGATTGGTGGTGCCGCCCTTCGCCACCGCGCCGAGCGATTTCTCGAGAATCGTTGTGAGGCCACCCGCCTTGTTGCCCGGCGATGGATTGTTGTTCATCTCGCCGCGCTCGCGCATCGTGTAATCCTCCCACCAGCGGATGCGCGAGATCAGTTTTTCACCGACCTCACGGGAAACGGCGCGCCGCGTGAGCAGATGCTCGGCGCCGTAGATCTCGGGCGTCTCCGACAGGATCGCCGTGCCGCCGTGCCGAACGAGAAGATCGACCGCGGCGCCGAGCGCCGGGTTGGCGGTGATGCCCGAATAGCCGTCCGATCCGCCGCATTGCAGTCCCGCCACGAGGTGGGATGCCGGCACCGGCTCGCGCTCGACGTCGTTTGCGTGCGGCAGCATCGACTCGATCAGCGATATGCCGTGCGCGATCGTCTTCGCCGTGCCACCCGTATCCTGAATCGAGAACGTGCGAAGCAGCGGTCCTTCGGCGAGTTGCGCCGAGCCCAACAAGGCGCCGATCTGATTGGCCTCGCAGCCGAGACCGACGATCAGCACGCCCGCGAAATTGGCGTGCTTCGCGTAGCCGGCGAGCGTGCGCCGGAGGATCCGCATCCCCTCGCCCTGCGTGTCCATGCCGCAGCCCGAGCCGTGCGTGAGCGCGACGACACCGTCGACGTTAGGAAAGCCGGCAAGTCGCTCGCGGTTGAAATGCGACGCAATGCCGCGCGCCACGGTCGCCGAGCAATTGACGGTGGACAGGATGCCGATGTAGTTGCGCGTCGCGATCCTGCCGGCGTTCGGTCCGACGCGGCGCACGATGCCCTGAAACGTGGCGGGCTGCATGACGTACGCGGTCGGCTTCACGTCGGCGCCGAACGCGTAGTCGCGCTCGAACGCGCCCATCGCGAGATTGTGCAGGTGCACATGGTCGCCGGGCCGGATGTCGCGGCTCGCGAAGCCGATGATCTGGTTGTAGCGACGCACCGGCGCGCCAGCGGCGAGCGCACGCGTCGCGACCTTGTGTCCGGGCGGCACCAGCCCCGCGACGGTGACGTTCTCGTCGATCAGCGTCGTGCCGCCGACCAACTGCTGGCGCGCAATGACGACGTCGTCGGCCGGATGCAGCCGGATCGTGAGCGAGGAGCGGGTAAGCATGAAAGCTTCGACCGGCGAAACGCGCTGCCGATCGGTCCATGGGGCGGAACGAAGAGGCTACCGTCGGGGCCGTCCGGTGGTCAAGTGGCATGACCACGCGGCATCGCTGCAACAGCGGGCGGTTTTCCGCCCGCCATGCGCGATGCGGCGCTTGCGCGGTGTCTGCGGACGTCGCATCCTTCGCGTTGCATTCTCCTCCCCCTGGAACAGCGCCCGACGAGCATGGCCGCGCCTCCGCTTTCGACCGAGGTCCTTGCGTTGGGGCGTGGCGTTTCGGGTTACCTCGCCAAGCCGAACGGCGTCCCCGGCATCGGCGTCGTCGTCCTGATGGAAGCGTTCGGCCTGAACGCGTTCGTCAAGGCGGTCTGCGAGCGCTTCGCGCGCGCCGGCTACATGGCGCTCGCGCCCGACGTCTACCACGGCGACGCTTTTTCGTACGAGCAGCGCGAGCAGGCGATCGCGCGGCTCGGCGAAGTCGACGATGACGAGGCGATGCGCGAGGTGGGCGCGGCGCTCGACGCGCTCGCGGCGAACGGCGCGCGCGAGGGGAAGCTCGCGATCATCGGCTTTTGCATGGGAGGCCGCCTCGCCTTTCTCGCGAACGCCGTGCACGCCGACCGTTTGAGCGCGTCGGTGTCGATGTACGGCGGCGGCATCGCGCCCGCCGTACCGCGCGGACCCCGCAAGCCGCTGGTCGATCGCGCTGCCGATCTCGGCGCCCCGCAATTGCTGATCTACGGCGCGCGGGACGGTTCCATCGCGAGCGACGAGCACGCGCGCATCGCGAAAGCGCTCTCCGACGCGAACAAGCGTTACACGCTGTCCGTGCTGCCCGACGCGCCGCACGCGTTCGCGACGTTCGACCGACCGAGCTACCATCAGGCGGCCGCCGAAGCCGCGTGGCGCATGACGTTCGGGTTCTTCGTCGACACGCTGATGCACGGTTCGGCGGGCGCTTACACGTAACGCGCGCCGGCGCCCGCCAGCATCCCGCACGGCCCACCGTGCGTACGCGATGATTCGGATCATCGCGTAGAATCGGCCGTTTCGCATGCACGCGCCATGACGGAACGACTCGCCGGCAAGACCGCTCTCATCACCGCGGCCGCCCAGGGCATCGGGCGAGCGTCGGCAATCGCGATGGCGCGCGAAGGCGCGCACGTCGTCGCGACGGATGTCAACGCCGCTGCGCTCGAAGCGCTGGCCAACGAGCCGAATATCGAGACGCGCGTGCTCGACGTGCTGGACGACGCCGCGCTCACGCAGGCGCTCCAGGCGTTGCCGGCGCTATCGATCCTCTTCAACTGCGCCGGCTACGTGCACCAGGGATCGATCCTCGACTGCACGCCGGACGACTGGCGCAAAAGCTTCGATCTCAACGCGAGGGCGATGTACGTCGCGATTCGCGCATCGTTGCCGGGCATGTTGCGCGCATACGAGGCGAACGGCCGCACGTCGAGCATCGTCAACATGGCGTCGATCGCAGGGTCGATCAAGGGCTTGCCCAACCGGTTCGCTTACGGCGCATCGAAAGCGGCGGTGATCGGGCTCACCAAGTCGGTGGCCGCCGATTACGTGCAGAAAGGCGTTCGCTGCAATGCGATCGCGCCGGGCACGGTCGATACGCCGTCGCTCGCCCAACGGATCGACGCGTTCCCCGATCCCGCGCAGGCACGCGAGATGTTCGTTGCGCGCCAGCCGATGGGCCGGCTCGCAAAGCCCGAGGAAATCGCGCCGCTCGTCGTGTTTCTCGCATCCGACGAAGCGGCCTTCATCACCGGCAACGTGTATTCGTGCGATGGCGGCATGACGATCTAGGGTTCAAGCGCTCCCTGGACGGCGGCGAACCGCCGCACGTGGTTCCGGAACAACTCGAAAAGGAGGAATGCACCGATGAAGCTCGTACGTTACGGTCCCGCCGGCCGGGAGAAGCCCGGCCTGATCGACGCCGAGGGCGTGCTGCGCGATCTGTCGCGCAAGGTCGACGACATCGACGGCAACGCGCTGTCGCCGACGTCGCTCGCGGGCCTGCGCAAGGTCGACACGCGCAGGCTCCCGGCGGTTCGCGGGCGGCCTCGGCTCGGACCGTGCGTGGCGCCGCCGCCGAAGTTCGTCGCGATCGGTCTCAACTACAGCGATCACGCGAAGGAGACCGGCGCGCCGATTCCCGATCATCCGGTCGTCTTCTTCAAGGCGCAGACGTGCATGGTCGGCGCCCACGACAACGTCATGCTGCCGTACGAATCGTCGAAGGTCGACTGGGAGGTCGAGCTCGGCGTCGTCATCGGACGCACGGCACGCTACGTCGCCGAGAAAGATGCGCTGCGCTACGTCGCCGGCTATTGCATCGTCAACGACGTGTCGGAGCGCGAATTCCAGATGCATCGCAGCGCCACCCAGTGGAGCAAGGGCAAGGGCTGCGACACCTTCGGACCGGTGGGTCCGTGGCTGGTGACCGCCGACGAGATCCGCGATCCCCAGAGCCTCGACATGTGGCTCGACGTGAACGGCGAGCGCAAGCAGACCGGCAACACGCACACGATGATCTTCAGCGTCGCGCAGTTGATCGCCGACGTGTCGCGCTACATGACGTTGCTGCCGGGCGACCTCGTCACGACCGGTACGCCGCCCGGCGTAGGCATGGGCCGCAATCCGCAGCAATGGCTGCAGGCGGGCGACGTCGTCACGCTCGGCATCCAGGGTCTCGGCGAACAGCGCCAGCGCGTCGTCGCGTTCAAGGGCCGCCGGATGGCGGCGTGACGCTGCGCATGCGCGAGGGCGGTGCCGCGCGCAGCGCGCCGACGATCGCGCCCAGCACGAGCCACAACGCTGCATTCGTCAGATAGGCGTTGCGCACGAAGGTGCGCGCGAGCTCGCTCGTCGCCTGAGGATCGTGCGCGCCGTCCTGCGGCGCGCCGATCGCGTGCGGCATCACGAGCAATGCGACGCCGAGCGCGCGCAGCGCGAGGCCGCGGCCGAAAACGATCGCTGCAAGGCCTGCAGCCGAACTCGCGACGGCGAGCAACCACCACGCAGTGCGTGCATCGAGCGGCGCCTCGGCCACGCCGGGAAGACTCGGCGGCACGCCGAGCGACGGCGCGACGAAGACGACCGCATAGCCGGCGACGCCCCAGGCGATGCCGGCGCGCCAGCCGCGGGCGCCGCGCAGCGCCATCGCACCGGAGAGCATCAGCGCAAAACCGGTCGCGAGGACGACGTTGGCAACGGCCGTCGCAGCGACGCGCGTCGTGTCCGTGCCCGGCTGCCACGCGTCGGGTGCCTCGTCGCGACCGGCCGCCTGCTCGATGCGCTCGGCGTCGCGGATCAGCGGCGCGACGCTCCACGCCTGCAGTGCCGTCAGCGACACGCCGGCGACGATGCCCGCGAGCGTTGCGGCGCGCAACATCGGCCAGAACATCGACCGCTCCGGTCAGTGGCAGGGCAACGCGGCGCCGTGGCGCGCGTCGTGTGCGCCGTTGTGGATCGCGCCCGCGGGCGCGAAGCCGGCGACGAACACGAGCACAGCACCGAGGACGATCGCGCCGATCGCCGCGCGCCATGTGGGCTGCACCGCATGCGCGTCGCCGCTCGGCAGCGGCGACGCGGAAGACGTGCTCGGCATACGAGTTCCTCCGGTGGGAAAGGCCGACGGTCGGACCGTACTATAACTGCGGCGCACGACCTTCGCCGCGCGCCTTGCGCTCCGCGAGATTGCGCATCAGCGCGCCGACGCCGAACGTCCACGGCGCGATCGCATCGCAGTAGTCGACGCGATTGACCAGCGCGCCGAGCGAGGGTGCGGCGATCGTCACGACGTCGCCGACGTCGTGCGTGAAGCCCTGCCCGGGCTCGCGGCGGTCGTCGATGGGCGCGAACATCGTGCCGAGGAAGAGCATCAGGCCGTCGGGATATTGATGACTCGGGCCGATCGCGTGTGCGACGAGATCGAGCGGGTCGCGACTGATCTCTGCGAGCGGACAGGTGCCGCGCAGCACGAAGCCGTCGTCGCCTTCGACGGTGAGCTCGATCGTCGACGAGCGAACGCCGTCGATCGTGAAGTGCTCGTCGAAGAGCCGGATGAACGGCCCGATCGCGCACGACGCGTTGTTGTCCTTCGCGCGCCCGAGCAAAAGCGCGCTGCGCCCTTCGAAATCGCGCAGGTTCACGTCGTTGCCGAGCGTCGCGCCGACCGTTTCGCCGCGCGCGCTGACCGCGAGCACCACCTCGGGCTCGGGGTTGTTCCACGTCGACTGCCGGTGAATGCCGATGTCGGCGCCGGTTCCCACCGACGCCATCGGCGCCGCCTTGGTGAAGATCTCGGCGTCGGGACCGATGCCCACTTCGAGGTACTGCGACCACAGTCCTTCGCTTTGCAGCACCTGCTTCACCCGCACCGCCTCGGCCGACCCCGGCGCGACGTTGCGCAGGTTCTCGCCAATCACGCCCGCGACCTTGCGGCGCACGTGGTCGGCGCGCCCGGGATCGCCACGCGCCTGCTCCTCGATCACGCGCTCGAGCATGCTCGCGACGAACGTCACGCCGGACGCCTTGACGGGCTGCAGGTCGCACGGCGCGAGAAGCCACGGCCTGGCGGGATCGCGCGATCCCTCCGCCGCATTGGCAAGCGCTTCCGACAGCGCACCCACGCGCGGCAGCGCATTCGCCGCGCGGATCTCGCGCACGACGTCCGCACGATTCAACAGCTCGCTCGACGTCGCCGCGATCGCGGAGAGGTCGAGCAGATGGTCGCCGGCGAGGCGGACGAGCACCGGACCGTCGACAGCAGGGACCCACGCGCGACCGATCAGCAGCGCGCGCGCCGCGTCGGCCGGAAGACACCGTGACGAAGTTAGATGCGGGCGGAGATCGTGCGTCATGGAGTGCGATGATACGGGGCGCCGAACGCGAGCGCGCCGCGCGCGATCGCATCGCCCGTCACAGGATGGAACGACCCCCACGCTCGCTCCGCTCGCTGCCCCCGGAGGGGACGTGTCAGTCTTGGCCTCCTTGCCCCGCTCGCTCCTGCGTAGCGCTCGCGTGTCGGCCTCCCGTCCACGCTCGCGGTCGGCCCCTTCGGGCCTTGGCTTCGCCCCGCTCGCGTGAACGTCCTGGGGCGGCCCGGCGCCACTCAACGTGATCGACTCGATCGTCCGCCACTCGCCCGAAGGCGTGCTCTATCCCGAGTGCGCGCCGCGCGCCGGCGGCATGCTCGCGCTCGACGGGCGCCACACGATGTATTGGGAGGAGTGCGGGCATCCGCGCGGCGTCCCCCTCCTCTTCATCCACGGCGGCCCGGGTGGCGGCAGCCAGCCGCATCACCGGCGCTTCTACGACCCGTCGTTCTGGCGCATCGTCCTCTACGACCAGCGCGGCGCGGGGCGCTCGACGCCGTCCGCGGACGTCGTCGACAACACCACGACGCACCTCGTCGCCGACATCGAGCGGCTGCGCGAGCATCTGCAGATCGAGCGCTGGCTGCTCTTCGGCGGCTCGTGGGGATCCACGCTCGCGCTCGTCTACGCGCAGGCGCATCCCGAGCGCGTGCTCGGGCTCGTGTTGCGGGGCGTGTTCCTCGCGACGCGCGCCGAAGTCGACTGGTTCGTCGGCGGGATGCGGCGCATCTTTCCGGAGGCGTGGCGCGCATTCACGCAGTTCCTGCCGGAGAACGAACGCGACGACATCGTGGAAAGCTATTACCGCCGGCTCGTCGACGCGGATCCGCGCGTGCACGAGCCCGCTTCGCAAGCGTGGGATCGCTACGAGACCGCGTGCTCGACGCTCCTGCCCAGGCCCGCGCCCGTGCCGCGCGGCGAAGCGGACGGCTCGGCGCTCGCGATCGCGCGCATCGAGGCGCACTACTTCGTGCACGACTCGT
>Ga0157370_10009386_pt1 | contig 10463 bp, 7 predicted proteins | sample C35metaG_FD_113463 | JGI IMG/M metagenome (GOLD analysis project Ga0157370, IMG submission 113463) | Corn rhizosphere microbial communities from Kellogg Biological Station, Michigan, USA - C3-5 metaG | ecosystem: Host-associated > Plants > Roots > Rhizosphere > Soil | place: USA: Michigan... | reverse complement strand
TTGGCCGTCACGCTGTGGGTCACATCGTCCTTGAACAGCCCCCACAGGAATCCCGGTTCCTTGCTGACAATGCTGCCGATGTCCCGGGTAATGCTGATGCCGCCATTGGCATCGCGAAGGTATAAGGTGCCAGCGCCGTCATTGGCAAACTCGACGGTCTTCGACGACGCCTGCAACTCCAGCACATTATTGCCCTTGCCGCCCAACAGGATGTTGTAGCCGCCACCATCGCGGAAGGTGTCGTTACCGTCGCGGCCCTCCAGGTAGTCGGTGCCTTGCCCGCCCTGAATCAGGTCGTTGGCGTCGCTGCCGATGATGAACGTGCTGCCCTTGTGGGTTTCGGCAATGCGGTTGAGGTCCTGAACCCAGGTATTGGCGCGCGCCGGGTCCGACAGGTTGGCGACGATGATCGTCGAGTCTTTGCTGGTGAGGTCGTAGAACTTCGATTCAATCACCCGGTTCATGCCGTCGCCGTAAGCGGTGGGCAAATGCGAGATCCAGGTCGGGATGTTGAGAATGGAATACGGCAGCACATTCCACGCTGTCGACGCGTAGTGATCGTTGAAGCTGACGATGTTGTCGGTCGCCGACTCCTTGGCGGCATCGTGCACACCCACCGACGACAGGTTGAACGTTGAACCGTCGAGGGCCCGGAACACAGGATCGTTTTCATAGCCGACGTTGAGTACTTTGTCGGTGCCACTTTGAGTCGGCGACGCGTAGGCGATGTAGTTGGAGTCCGAGAAAAACCCGCCCCACTTATCCGTGCTCAAGTCCGCCAGGCTGTTGACCGCCAAGCCGCCGAGGCTATGGCCGCTGACCACGATGTTTTTACCCGACAGGCCATTGGCCTGGGCGAACGCCGCCACGTCGCCGAGCAGGTTGCCGAAGGCTTCGCCGACGTAGTTTTTTGCATAATCCTTGGGGCCCAACGCCGCCAGCAGATCGTTGATCACGTCACCAATGGAATCGCTGATCAGGGTTTCTCGTGGGCCGCTGGTGCCGCGAAAGGCGATGCCGATTTCGGTCAAGTGTCCCTGAGTATCGTACTTGCCGAGGATCTCGACTTGCGCACTGGTGTAACCGGCCTTTTCGCCGAAGAACGTTCCGCGAGCGTCAACCTTGCCGTCATAGCCCAACTGCGTGGCGGTGATCGGTGTCCAGCCGGCTTTTTGCACCGCGTCCAGTGCGGCTTTTTCCGAATCCGGGTTCCAGGGAATGCCGGGGATGACGCCCTGTGAATCGGTGCCGCCCAGCAACGCGGTGACCAATGTCGCGGGCAAACCCAGGCCGAAACCGTTGTGCTGATAGCCGGTGGCAAAGCCGTTGTCGAGGTTGTGATAGGAATACAACGTGATGGCCATGGCGTCGGTGAACAACGCCTTGGAGTCTGCCGTGTTGAAGTTTTTGTAGTCGTACACACCCATTGGTATTGCCTCTCTTTTGTTGGAATTGTCAGAGATGGCTCACAACCAGGACGCCTCGATCACGAAGCGCCCCGGAGCCTTTAGTGCATGCAGCCTTTACGCAAACGTGATGCCTGGCGCCGACAGGTTTCAGCCCGACGCAGGCTACGCCAGCGGCTACAGGTTCAACTCATTGGGTTGTCGGACCTTGGCCGAACGCCTCGTCTACCTTGGCCAGATCCTGTTCGCTCAAGGTCCCCGCGTAGTAATGCAACTTGGTCCAGGCCATCAAGTAGTCATAGCGTGTCTGAGCCAAATCCCGGCGAGTGGTAAAGAGTTGTTGTTCTGCGTTCAGCGCATCCAGGTTGACGCGCTCGCCACCCAGGATGCTTTGCTTGGTCGACACCACCAGCGCTTCGGCAGACACCAGGGCTTTTTGATAGGCGCGCAGCTTGTTGACGCCCGACAGGCAGGCGCTGAACTGTCGGCGCAGCTGGATCATGGTTTCCCGGGTCTTGCCATCCAGTTCGTACTCGGCCTGTTCCATGTTGCGACTGGCCTGGCGGGTGGACGCCGATACCCCGCCACCGGCATACAGCGGCACGTTGACTTCGATGCCGATGGTGTTGGTGTCGTAACGCTGGTTATAAGTGTTGCCGCTTTCCGATTCGTTCTGGCGCGCCGAGGCATAGGCACTGACTTTGGGCAGGTGGCCCGCGCGGTTGCGTTCCACTTCATAACGCGCCACTTCCACGGCCTGACGCTGGGAGGCCAGGCTCGGGTTATTGGCCACCGCCATTTCGTGCCAGGTGTCGTAGTTGGCCGGTTGCAGGATGAAGGTCTGGAAGTGCTGGTCCAGCGGCGCCAGGTCGGCGATGTCGATCGTCGGGACGCCAATCAGCGCACCCAGCTCACGCAAGGACGCATCCTGCTCGTTGCGTGCCTCGATTTCTTCAGCGGTCGCCAGTTCGTAACGGGACTCCGACTCAAGCGTATCGGTGCGCGTGCCCTCGCCCTGGCGGAACATCTGCTCGTTCTGCTGGAACTGCTGCTCGTAGGCCTTTTTCCGCGCCTGCGCAATGTCGATCTGATCCTGGGCAAACAGTGCCTTGGTGTAGTTCTCCAACACCCGCACCAACAGCTCCTGGCTCTTGCCGCGAAAGGCCTCATCGGCAAACAACGACTGCGCCACGCCTTTGCGATACGCCGCGTAAGCTTCGTAATCGAGCAAGGGTTGTTGCAGGGTCAAGGTCGAGCCGTAACTGCTGTAATTGCGGTCATCGGTCTGATTTTGCCGACGCTCATCAAGGTAGGTGACCTTGGAGGTGTTGCGTCCCTTGTTGTAGTTGTAAGCCAGCTTTGGCAGCAGGCCAGCACGGCCAATAAGGCGGTTTTCAAGGCCCGCATCGCGTTCCTTGATCGCGCCAAGGAACACCGGGTCATTGCGCAACGCTTGTTCGTAGATAGCGAACGGCCCCATGGCCATCACACTGTTGCACGTCAGCAACACCAGGGTTGCCGCGAGCAGGGAAAGCTTATTCATACAGCCGAACATCCTTATTCCTCGGTCAACGCGGAACCTGCCCGGTCGAGCAGCGGTTTGAACAGATAGTTGAGGAGTGAACGTTCACCAGTCCGCACGAACATTTCCGCCGGCATGCCCGGCTTGATCACCAGCCCGTTGAGTTTTTCCATGGCCTGGTCGCTGACGCTGCTGCGCAACACGTAGTACGGCGCGCCGGTTTTCTCGTCGACCATTTGGTCGGCGGAAATCAGGCTGACCTCGCCGGGTACCCGTGGCGTGCGGCTTTGGTTGAAGGCGGTGAAGAGAATGTCCACCGGCAAATGGGTGCCAACCTTGTCGATCAGGTTGATCGGCAAGTGCCCTTCCACTTCCAGGCGGGTGCCCTGCGGCACGATTTCCAGCAAGATTTCACCCTGGCGCACCACGGCGCCCTCGGTATGCACCCCGAGGTTGACCGCGATGCCATCGGCGGTCGCGATGATCTCGCTGTGTTGCAGGTTGAACCCGGCAGAGGTCAGTTGCTCCTTGAGGGTCACACTCTTGAGTTGCGCGTCGGCCAGTTGGGTGCGGACTTCTTTCTGATACTCCTCGATGTGCTGTTGCAGCTTGAGTTTCGCTTCGAGGATGCCCTGCTCCACGCGACCGCTTTCGCCGGTGTTTTCGGCCAATTGTTGCTGCACCTGCGACAGCTGACGCTGGTATTCCAGTAGACGGTTACGCGGGATGTAGCCGTTGTCCGCCAGGGGCTGAAGGTTGCTCAGTTGTTGTTGCAACGAGTTGGCCTGGGCCGTCAGGTCGGTGCGGGCACGGCGCATGCCGGCCAACTGCGCGCTGGCGCCTTCCATGTTGGCACGCAACCCGCCCTGCTCGCGGAAATAGGCTTCGCGGCGGCTGCTGAACAATTGCCGCTGACCTTCGAGCACCAATGCCAATCGAGGATCGGCATCCTTGATCAGTTCCGCCGGGAAGTTCACTTGCTTGAGGTTGTCCCGTTCACTTTCCCAGCGCGCAACGCTGGCCCAGGCCATGCGGTATTGCGCCTGCAACGAATCGACATCGGCCGCGACCTGGGTCTGGTCGAGCTGGAACAGCGGCTGGCCCAGCTTCACCACTTGCCCCTCGCGCACCAGAATCCGGCTGACCACACCGGGACTCATCGATTGCACGGCTTTGCGCTTGCCAGACACCACAACGGTGCCCTGCACTGCAATGCCCTGATCAAGTGGGGCGAGGCTGGCCCAAGTGAAGAAACTGCCGGCACCGACGATGGCCAGCATCCAGCCCATGCGGGCAAAAAAACGCGCATCACGCTCGGGACGTTCAGTGAGGTAATCGTGTTCCATCGTCGCTTCGCTTTCGGTGTTCATGCGTGCGCTGCTCATACACCCGAATTCCTTGTCGTGGGCTGATACTGCCGGCTCATGCTGAGCCCGCCCGCTGCTTGCGGCGCGTTCTCACGTTGTTGATCCTGAGCACCGGAGAGCGCCTTGAGCACGTCCTGGCTTGGCCCAAATGCCTGCAATCGCCCCTCATTGAGCACCAGCAATTTGTCAGCCTGGGCCAATGCCGAAGAACGGTGAGTGACCAGAATCACACTGGTGCCCTGAGCTTTCATTTGCGCAATGGCGCCGGCCAGCGCGGCTTCACCCACGGTATCGAGGTTGGAATTGGGCTCGTCCAACACCACCAGGCTCGGCTTGCCGTACAACGCACGGGCCAGTGCCACACGTTGTTTCTGGCCACCGGACAAGCCGCCGCCGTCTTCACCCAGCACCGTGTCGTAGCCCTGCGGCATGCGCAGGATCAGTTCATGGACCCCCGCCTGCTGTGCAGCTTCGACGACCTTTTGTGGATCGGTTTCACGAAACCGGGCGATGTTTTCAGCAATGCTGCCGCTGAACAATTCGATGTCTTGCGGCAAATAACCGATATAGGGGCCCAGGTCATCGCGGTTCCAGCGATGAATGTCCGCGCCGTCCAGTCGAACCGTGCCGCCAAGGGTTGGCCAGACGCCGACGAGCACTCGGGCCAATGTCGATTTGCCTGAGCCGGAGGCGCCGAGCACGCCCATCACCTCCCCGGCACCCAGGTTGAAGTTGACCATGTGCAGCGTTGCCGCACGTTGCCCAGGTGGGCCAGCGCTGACCTGCTCGAAAGTGATCTGCCCTTTTGGCGCGGGCAGCGTCATCGCCTCGTCCGTCGGTGGGAAGGCTTGCAGCAATGCATCAAGACGGCGGTAGGCGAGCTTGGCACCGCTCCACTGTTTCCATACGGCAATCAACTGATCGATGGGGCTCAGGACGCGGCCCATCAGAATCGAACCGGCAATCATCATCCCGGCCGTCATGTCGCCTTTGATGACCAGCAAGGCACCAAGGCCCAGAACCAGAGATTGCAGACACAGGCGCAAGGTCTTGCTCAGGGAACTGATGACGGCACCGATGTCGCTGGCCTGGTTCTGCAAGCTGAGAAAGCGCGAATGCACCTGGAACCAGCGTTTGCGCAACACGCCGAGCATGCCCATCGCCTGGATGGTTTCAGCGTTGTGCAGGTGACTCGTCGCCAATTGGCTGGATTTCTGGGAAAAACCGGCAGCCTCACCCAATGGCTTCTTGGTCATCATTTCGTTGAGGCAGGCAAGGCCAATCAGTACCAGCGCGCCTACAGTCGCGAACACACCGAGCCAGATATTGAACAGGTAGATCACGAACAGATAGACCGGAAACCAGGGTGCGTCGAAGAAGGCAAACAGCGCAGGACCGGTGACAAACTGACGAATGTGCGTCAGGTCCCCCAGGGACTGCCCGGCATTGCCCTCGCCTTTAAACAGGTTGCGCTCGAACGCAGCCTGATAAACCCGCAGGTTGAAACGTCGCTCCAGTTGGCTGCCAATGCGGATCACGATAAAGCTGCGAATGATCTCCAACAGCCCGATGAACGCAAAGAAACCGACGACCATCAGCGACAACATGGCCAAGGTCGTTTCGTTTTGCGAAGACAACACTCGGTCATAGACTTGCAGCATATAGATGGACGGGACCAGCATCAGCACATTGATCAATGCGGTAAAACAACCGACGCTGATCAAGATGCTTTTATAGTCGCCCAACGCCTTGAACAACGGTGGGGTGGCTGGGGCCTTAGCCATCTTCATTGATTTTTCCTGAGATGATATTCATCGCCCTGTTTTGGCGAGGTTTCAATTAACTGTTTGTTCGCAGTTCCAGACATTCTTTGTCAGTTAACGCTTACAAATTAACAACCCGTTTTCCATACTCGACAATGAGTCAGCGTATTGATCTGTCACTTATAACTTCAATGCCGGGGTTTATATTTAAATTTGCACCGGCCTGTCACTTTATTTGCTTAATCCGTGGGGCGCTTGAGCGTGATGATCAGACCTGACTTCAAATTACCTTGATAAAACCCATCATGCTGTCGGCTGAAAAAGAAAATTCTTGAGCCTTCTTTGCCGGTAATCGCGATACCGTCTGGCTCGGGGAACCAGCCGGTTGCTGGTTCTGTCAGCCAGGCACCGAGGCACTCGGCACCCTCGCCCAGCGTCTGGGTGGATTGAAGGTCAACAAGGCAAACATTCGATGGTTTGTCCTGCATTGCCAACGACTCGGACGAACCTTGTGTGGCGATCAAGGTGGCTTGCCATTGTCCGTCGAGTTCAGAGGGGTCCGCTAATTTCAGGCTGCTGGCCATGGTTGTATCTCCAGGAAACATCATCAGCGTCGCCAATAGCCACGCGGTCATTGTGCAGATCAAGGCGTTAGTGGACATCCGACGATTCACTCCCGCGTGCTTCGAGGCAAGGACAGAGCGCGGCCCATCAAGCACCGCGCTCCTTGTTAGCCCTGAATCAAGCCACGATGTCCGAGAACGCGGCCTGGCCTACGGTGCTGACCAGGAAATCAGCCACACCATGCCCGGAGAAGTCCACCGACAACAGGCTATTGGCGCCCGAGGTGGTCAATACGGCATCGCCGACCGCACCGGTGAACGCGCTCACGAAGTGCAGGCCTGCGCCTTTGGTAATGCCGGTCAGGTCGATCTTGTCCAGGCCGCTGACAAAGTCGAGGATCTGGTCGGCCACACCTGGCTTGGCGTCGCTGCTGGCAGCGAACACAAAAGTGTCCGAACCCGTACCGCCCCATAGCTTGTCAGCACCACCCGCGCCGAAGAGGATGTCGTTGCCGGCACCGCCCTTCAATTCGTTGGAGGCACCGTTACCGATCAACAGATCGCTGCCCGAACCGCCGATCGCATTCTCGATGACTGCACCCTTGGCAATGGAAACGTTGCCGACCAGGCCACCGACGTCGGAGAACGAAGCCTCATTGAGGTTGATCTTCTGGTTTTGTGTGAAACCCGAGAAGTCCAGGGTGTCCTTGCCGCCTGCATCCCACACCGAGAACACGACCTTGTCCGACGACGAAGACGCACTGAGGAAGTCGCGACCGGTGTTGGAGTTGAAGCCGTAGGTCGTGTCGCCGGTACGGGTGCTCGTATTGGCACCGTAGAGTTTCTGGATGGCGGCAATATCGTCCATCAGCGGGCCGGACGCATACGCTTCGACGCCGCCCTTGCTGAAGTTCTGGTCGGTATTGCTTTCGCTCCAGTAACTCATGACGCTGTAACCGCGGGTGTCTTGCCCGTAAGTGGCGTCATTGTAAGTCGGTGCGCCTTCGCCGGCGTTGTAGTCGCCAGGATGCGCCAGGCCCAAGGTGTGCCCGATCTCGTGGGTCAGCGTTTGACGGCCGTAATTGTTCAGGTCCGGCGTCTTGTTCGGCGTGTAGCTGCTGTTGGTCAGGTACCAGGACGTACCGTCATAACCTGCGCCCGTGCCCGGCAGATAGGCAAATGCCGCGGCGCCATCCTGGCCACCACTGTAGTTGCCGAAGGTCATATGACCGTCACCGCCCGTGGACTTCTCGGTGAAGGTCACGTTGGCCACATCGGCCCAGGATTGCATGGCAAGCACGGCCTGGGCTTTTTGTTGGCTGCTGAACTGACTGAAGCCGGTAATTCCGTGCTTGTTCATGGTGCTCGACGATGCCGAGGTCAGGAACGTGTAGGTCAGTTCGATTTTGCCGCTGCCGTCCTTATCCTGGTAGGCAGCTCCGTCGCGCAGTAACTGGGTGGCGGCCTGATCGACGGAGTAGGACGGTTTGCAATTGACCGTGAGACTGCCGCCTCGGTTATATTCATGGCTGAAACTGTCGATCTGGTTATACGCTGAACTGGGTGCAGCCAATGCTTGCGAGGATGCAGAGGCCTGTTCGGCATGATCAATAGCGCTGGTTTTTACATTCGACATAAACAAACTTCCTTGTTTAGCTATGGAACAGTTTTTGTCAGATAGCGACAATCCCTGGCGAGATCGTCCTATCACTCGCCCAATGAAGGCGAAAGAAAACTGACACAATTTGAAATCAAACGTCTAGTGTTTTTTTTGACGCCAAATTGTTCTGTTCCGGCATATGCCCGTAAACAATGCGTGCGCTGGCTAAAGATTGTTTTGCATCTGTGCGTTTGCGCAAATCGTCTGACAATTCGCTATTTAAATATTAAATATAAGTAAGTTGTTTTTTGTCGAAGGCGTCTCGATTTTCTGGACTTATTAATATAAGTGCCAGTGCGTTGATATCAGTTAAATTTGTGTTGGATTTGAGAATTTACGACTGCTGCGCAGCCGGACGCAGCCTTCGGCAGCTGCTACAAGGATTGTGGCGTACGTGAAACCTGTAGCAGCTGGCGCAGCCTGCGTCCGGCTGCGCAGCAGTCGTCAAAAACTCACAACCAACACGCATCCCAAAGCGGATAATCATGAACCCGTGTCACCAGTCCCGCTCGTATCGGGTTAGCCACGACATACCGAGCAAGCGCCTTCACATCTTCCTCTCGCCTCACAGCACGATCGTGATACCCCTTCTGCCACAGGCGCCCTCTGCGCCCTAATGCCTGATTAATGGCCAGGCTACTGCGTGACTTGATTCGACACATCAACTCAGCCAGAGATTTATCGCGCAGTTGCACCAGGCAATGCATATGATCCGGCATCACCACCCACGCCCAAAATTCCCCCCAGCCCTCTTCCTGTGCCAAACGCAATTGCTGGACAACCAACCTTCCCAAACGCCAATCAACAAAAAACGGCTGCCGCTGGTGAACGACAACCGTCAATAAGTAAATGCGCCCAGATTCGGAAAAACGCCCAATGCGCAAATGACCCGCTTTTGAATCGAATGGCATTCCATTGCCCCCTGATCAATTGAAAGGAGGCCTGGAATCTACCGTGTTGCCAACCGAGTCACTGCGGGCAATGACTACAAAACATGAACCCTCAACTCCCCGTCCGAATCTTGTTCCACACGCGCGTGCGAACCCGGTCAATGTTCAGCGGCATCGCCTCGAGTGCGAACAGCTTGCCCATCATCTCGGGGCTCGGATAAATCTTGGTGTCGTTCTTGATTGTCGGCTCGATCAGCTTGTCGGCCTGTTCGTTGCCGTTGGCGTAGTGCACGTAATTGCTGACATCGGCCATGACGTCCGGGCGCAGCAGGTAATTCATGAAGGCGTAGCCCGCTTTCTCGTCAGGCGCGTCGACGGGCATCGCGACCATGTCGAACCAGATGGCGGCGCCCTCCTTGGGAATGGAGTAGCCGATGTCGATGCCATTCTTGGCCTCCTTGGCGCGATTCTCCGCTTGCAGGATGTCGCCGGAGAAACCGACGGCCACGCAGATGTCACCGTTGGCGAGGTCGCTGGTGTACTTGGACGAATGGAAATAGCTGACATACGGCCGAACTTTCAGCAGCAGTGCTTCGGCCTTTTTATAGTCTTCCGGATTTTTACTGTGGGGTGGCAACCCCAGGTAATTCAGCGCCGCAGGCAACAGTTCCGGGCCGTTGTCGAGGATGGCGACGCCGCACTTTTGCAGCTTTTTCATGTTCTCGGGTTTGAAGATCAGGTCCCAGGAATCGACCGGCGCGTTGTCGCCCAGCGCAGCCTTGACCTTGGCGATGTTGTAGCCGATACCCGTGCTGCCCCATAGGTACGGGAAACCGTGCTCGTTACCCGGATCGTTGGTTTGCAAGGCCTTGAGTAGCACCGGATTGAGGTTCTGCCAGTTTGGCAACTGGCTCTTGTCGAGCTTCTTCAGCGCTCCCCCCTCAATCTGCCGCGCCATGAAGTGGTTGGACGGAAACACCACGTCATACCCGGATTTACCGGTCATCAGTTTACCGTCGAGGGTTTCGTTGCTGTCATAGACGTCATAGGTGAAGGCGATGCCGGTCTCTTTCTGGAAATTTTTTGTGGTGTCCGGGGCGATGTAGTCCGACCAGTTGTAGATTTTAACCGTCTCGGCCGCCTGGCTGAGGGTTGCGACGAGTGCAAGTGGCGCCAGTGTCAGTGTCTTTCGGATCATGAGTCGATTCCTGTAGGGGCTTTTGTTATTGGCAGGCAATCAGAAGATCAAAAAATCAAAACGTAGGTCTTGCGCACGGTTTCCTGGATATCCC
>Ga0157370_10009383_pt1 | contig 10466 bp, 8 predicted proteins | sample C35metaG_FD_113463 | JGI IMG/M metagenome (GOLD analysis project Ga0157370, IMG submission 113463) | Corn rhizosphere microbial communities from Kellogg Biological Station, Michigan, USA - C3-5 metaG | ecosystem: Host-associated > Plants > Roots > Rhizosphere > Soil | place: USA: Michigan... | reverse complement strand
TGGACTGCGGCGGTAATTTTTATAATTGTGTCCGCGGTGCGGAGCTGGCCCAATATCCCCGCATGCCGTCTACAAATAAATCCGCGTTACTACGTATGTGGTTTCTACGTAGTTCTACGTAGATACCACTGATCCTCTGTAGGCGTGAGACCGGCTTGCCGGCGATAGCGGTGTATCAGGCGACATTGATGTTGGAGGGTAGATCGCTATCGCCGGCAAGCCGGTCTCACTCCTACAAGGGTTTGTATTTCAGCTGACACACCCAGGCCGTCAGTCATTCCGTCCAGCAGCGCTACTGGCCCAGCGTATCTTTGGCCTATGATGCCGGGCCTTCGCCTTCCCTCGGTCCGGTCAGGAGCCAAGATGCAGCTCAAACACAAAATCGTCGCGCTCGGGATTCTGCCGCTGGTATTGGCCATCGCGGTGATCTGCGCGCTGCTGATTTCGATGAACCGCCAACTTGGCGATCAACAGGCGCAGTTGATCGAAGACAGCATTCTGGCCAGCAAACGGGCCGAACTTAAAAACTACGTGGAAATGGCGCAAAGCCTGATCGCGCCGCTGTACGACGACGGCCACGGTGACGCGAACGCCCAGCAACAAGTGCTGGCAGAACTGCGCAAGCTCAGCTTCGGCATCAATGGCTATTTTTTCGTCTACGACCGCGAAGGTCGCAGCCTGATGCACGCGCGCCAGACCGAACTGGTGGGCAAATACCTGTGGGACATGAAAGACCCGCACGGTTTGCCGGTGATTCAGGCGCTGCTGAAAAGTGCACAATCGGGCGAAGGTTTTCAGCGCTACGCCTGGAACAAACCGTCCTCCGGCCAAGTGACCGACAAGCTCGCTTACGTGGTGATGCTGGACCGTTGGGGCTGGATGATCGGCACCGGCATTTACCTTGAAGACGTTGAGCGCGCCACGCAGCAGGCCCGCGACGAAGTGGCCATGGGTATTCGCAAAACCATGCTGGCGATTGCCGTCGTGGCACTGGTGGCGGTGCTGTTTGTGTTCGCCAGCGGCATGACACTGAACGTCAGCGAGCATCGCCTGGCGGATAAAAAGTTGCAGCGCCTGACCCAGCGTATCGTCAGCCTGCAGGAAGAAGAGCGGTCTCGGGTGTCCCGTGAGCTGCACGACGGTATCAGCCAGTTGCTGGTTTCAATCAAGTTTCGTTTCGAGCTGGCCAGCCATCTGCTGGAAAATGAACAGGGACATGACAAGGGTTTGAGCACGTTAAAGGACGCCACCGAACGCCTGGGCGAAGCCATCGGTGAGGTCCGCAGCCTCTCGCACGACTTGCGCTCTTCCTTGCTCGACACCTTGGGCCTGCGCGCGGCCATCGGCCAGCTCGCCGCCGAATTCGAGCAACGCAGCGGTCTCAAAGTGACTTACGACGACAATGAGTTCGATTGTCACCTGGTCGATGGCGCGGCGGTTGCGCTGTTCCGGATCGTGCAAGAAGGCCTGACCAATATCGAACGCCACGCCCAGGCGAAAAACGTGTCCATTACCCTGCTCGGCGCGGGAGAATCGGTACGACTGAGCGTGGTGGATGACGGCATCGGTTTCAACGTCGCCCGGGTCGAACGTCGCCACGCGGGCATCGGCTTGCGTAACATCCGTGAACGTGTCGAGCATTTTGGCGGTCGTTTCGAACTGATATCGATGCCCGGAAGAAGTGAGCTGGACGTGCTGCTGCCAATGAAAGCGCCCGCAACGAAACGCTGACTCACCCCCAGACAACAAGAGTGAATACCCGCGATGAACCTGCCCTACCCGATCCGCGTTGCCCTGGTCGACGATCACGCCCTGGTCCGAGACGGAATCAAAGCGCTGCTGGCGGTCATGGCGCCCCTGGAAGTGGTCGGCGAAGCCGAGAGTGGCGCGCAGGCCATCGAGATGGTCGGGCGCTGCCAGCCGGACTTGTTGCTGGTCGACATCAGCTTGCGCGACATGAACGGGCTGGAGCTGACGCGTGTGTTGCGCAGCCAATACCCGTCACTGAAGGTGCTGGTGCTGAGCATGTACGACAATAACGAATACGTGAGCGAATCCGTTCGTGCCGGTGCCAGCGGCTACGTCCTGAAAAACTCACCGTCGCGGGAAATCATTGCGGCCATCGAAGCCATTGCCAGCGGCGGCACGTTCTACAGCGCCGAAATCGCGCAGCGGCTGATCGCCGATAAAAGCTCGGACAACGAGCTGACGCCGCGCGAAAGCCAGGTGTTGTACAAAATGGCTCAGGGGCTTAACAACAAGGAAATGGCCCGCGAACTGGACATCAGCGTGCGCACGGTCGAAACCCATCGTTTGAGCATCCGCCGCAAACTCAACATCGACAAACCTGCGGCGCTGGTCAAGTACGCGATCGATCACGGGATTATTTCCCGGTAAGAAAAAGCCAACGCCGGCCTCGACAATGCGCTCGGGCGTCTATGCTCCAGAGAACTTTCTTGGCTGGACTCTGGACAATGCCTCCAAGCCGATCCCCTTCGACACGCCCGGCCCACCTCATCCTCCTGGCAGCTCTGGGCCTGAGCGGCTGCATTCGTCTGGGACCGGACTTCCAGCCGCCGGCTGAGGAGTGGAGCAAAACATGGGACTCCCCTGCCCTTGAGCAATCCAGCCAACGCGGCGCCAATCCGGATCTGCGACAGTGGTGGCACATTTTCCGCGACCCGGTGCTCGATAAACTGATTACGCAAGCGGATGCCTACAACTCCAGCCTTAGAATCGCCGGGTTGAACGTCATGGAGTCCCGCGCCCAACTGGGCATTGCGCAAAGCGGGCTGTACCCGCAACTGCAGCAAGCCAGCGCCGACAGCTTGTACGTCAAGCGTCACCAATACGGTGGCAACAACCCCAAGGACAATAATTTCTGGCAACACAGTGCCGCGTTTGACATCGGCTGGGAGCTCGACTTCTGGGGGCGTTTCAGTCGCGCCATCGAGTCGGCCGATGCCAGTTATTTTGCCGCCCAGGCCAACTACGAAGACGTTCTGGTATTGGTGCGCGCCCAGGTGGCGGATGCCTACTTTTCATTGCGCACCACGGACGCCCGTTTGCGCGTCGCGCGTGAAAACGCCAAGCAGCAAAAACGCAATTTCGAGATCACCGAAAAACTGTTCAACAGCGGCCAGGATGCTGAACTCGATCTGCAACAGGCCAAAACCCAGTACTTGGGCACGCTGGCCACTATTCCCGGCCTGCTGGACCAATTGCAACGTACGCGCAACGCCTTGGCGGTGCTGATCGGGCAACCGCCGGGCACGTTGCCACAGGTGGTCGACAACGAAAGCCTGATCCCGCTGGTTGATCGCGCCGTGCTGCAAGATGTGCCCGCCACCCTGCTGCTGCGTCGACCCGATGTACGAGCGGCTGAACTGAACGTCGCGGCGCAAGGGGCGTTGATTGGCGTGGCCGAAAGCGATTTCTATCCGTCGCTGACGCTGCTCGGCAGCATTGTCTGGTCGACCGATACGCTCCATGGCACGTCCAGCAGCCTGGACCTGGTTGGTGGCCCCAGTCTGCGCTGGAATGTGTTCGATCACGGGCAGATCGCCAACAACGTGCGCGTCCAGGACGCGCGGTTGCAGCAGTTGATCGAAGCCTACCGCGACAAGGTACGCCAAGCCGCACGCGAGGCCGATGATGCGGCCAACGGCCTGATCCAGTCACTGGAGAGCGAACGCATCCTGCGCGACGCCGGAGGGGCTGCCGAACGTTCGCTGGTGCTGGCCAGCGTCCAATTCCGCGAAGGTTACGCTGACTTTCAGCGGGTGCTGGACGCTCAACGCGCGTTGCTCCAACAACAGGACAATTACCTGCTCGCACGCGGTAATGCAGTCAGCAATGTCATCGCCCTGTACAAGGCCTTGGGCGGCGGTTGGTACTCCGCCCTGCCCCGTGTGGACCCGGCCACCCGCCAGCTGATGGAAAAACGCACTGATTGGGGCAACATGCTGGATGAGCCCAACGCCGCGCTGCCCGCTTACCCGCTGCCTGACAAGGAAACTAGCCATGAGTGAAGCCTCGCAGCCCTCCCCCGTCACCGCCGAACCGGTGGCGGCCGACCCGGTTAAAAAAGGCATCAAGTGGGTGTTGATACTGATCATCCTGAGCCTGGTCTGGTACTTGCTGGCCGACCGTTTCACGCCGTATACGCAACAAGCGCGCGTGGGCGCGCTGGTGATCCCGGTGGCATCGGAGGTCGCGGGTCGGGTGATCCGCGTGAACGTCCACAACAATCAGACCGTCAAGGCCGGCGACGTACTCTTCGAAGTGGACCCGGCCCCCTTCAAGATTGCCGTCGACCGTGCCCGCGCCGACCTTGAAACAACACGCCGGCAATTAGGCGCCAGCACCGCGGGGATTGCCTCGGCGCAAGCGACTCTGCGCACCGCACAGGCCAATGAAACCAAGGCACGTCAGGAGAATCAGCGCCTTGAAGGGTTGTACCGTGAAGACCCGGGGACCATCTCCGTACGCGTGCTCGAAATGTCACGCACCACCCGCGACGCGGCAATCAGTCAAACCGCCGCTGCCCGCGCCGAAGTAGAACGTGCCAAAGAAACGGAAGGCGGCGGCGAAGACGTCAACGCAAAATTGCGCAGCGCCGCTACGACCCTGTCAAAAGCCGAACTGGACCTGTCCAACACGCAGACACGCGCGCGTTCGGCAGGGTTGATCACCGACCTGCGTACCGATGTCGGGCAATTCGCCTCGGCGGGCGGCCCGGTCATGACCCTGATCACCATTCAGGACATCTGGATCACGGCCGACATGACCGAGAACAACCTTGGTCATGTCGGGCCCGACACGCCGGTGTCCATTGTGCTCGATTCGATGCCAGGCGAAGTTTACTCGGGCCACGTACGTAGCGTCGGTTATGGCATCAGCGTCGGACAGCCGACCCCGCCCGGCACCTTGCCCGGCATTCAAAACAGCCGGGACTGGCTACGCCCCGCACAACGGTTCCCAGTGATTATCGAGTTTTCCCAGGAGTCTATGAGCGCGCTGCTTGGCAGCGGTGGCATTCGTGCCGGTGGGCAGGCTGAAGTCATGGCCTTTACCAGCGAAGGCAGTCTGCTCAACCCGCTTGGCCGGGTCTATTTACGCCTGATGAGCTGGCTGTCTTATGCCTACTAAGCGTACCCCACGGGAGCAGCGTGCCTTACGGCTGGCCACTGGCACGGCATTGTGCCTGGCGGTCAGTTTCGGCCTGGCGTTGCCCATTCCGTTTCTTGCGCCTGTGCTGTGCCTGTTGCTCCTGGCCTCGGTCAATCGACCGTTACCCTTCAAGGCCGCGATCGTTCTGGCACTGGTCGCGATGCTGACCACCGGCATCGGCCTGCTGCTCATCCCGATCCTGCGCTATTACCCGCTAAGCGGCGTACTGCTGGTCGCGGTCAGCCTGTTTTTGGTGTTCCGCTGGGGACTCAGTGGCGGCAATAACCTGATCGTGACGTTGCTGGTGATGGGCCTGACCATGATCTCGTCGGCAGGCGTCGCCGAGTTCGACGCGGCGGCAATGGTCATTGGCGCGCTGGTCAAGGGTTTGTTAATGGCGGTGATGGTGATTGCGATCAGTCATTGGATGTTCCCCGAACCTGCCAATGCGCCATCGCCCCCGGCCGCCCCACCACCGGTAGGTGAAGAAGCCAGTCGGATTGCGTTGCGAGCAACCTTGATTGTCTTGCCAACATTTCTACTGGCAATGATCGACCCGGCGAGCTACCTGCCGATCATTTTGAAAGCGGTCGGCCTGGGTCAGCAATGCAACACGACCAGCGCCCGCAATGCCGGTCGCGAACTGGTCGGCGCGACCTTGCTCGGCGGTTTGTTGGCCATCCTGTTATGGTGCGCACTGAGCCTGTTTGTGCACCTGTGGATGTTCTTCCTGTGGACCCTGCTGTTCGGCCTGATACTGGCGCGCAAGCTGTATGCCCTGAGCCCGAGCCGGTTTGGCCCGGGATTGTGGCTCAACACCTTTATCACGTTGATTATCCTGCTGGGCCAGTCAGTGCAGGACAGCGCCTTGGGCAAAGACGTCTACACCGCCTTCGCCGTGCGCATGGGGCTGTTCATGGCCGTCACGTTGTACGCGTACCTGATGGTTCGGTTGCTTGACCGTCCAGTACAAACACAAGCTCAAGCTCAAGGGTTGACCTGATAGCCCTTGCCTTGCAGGCAACTGGTATAGGCCGTCGAGGTGGTGGAGGCACTGGTTTTCTCATTTTCCCGACGTTCCTGACGCTGACGCGAACCACCCACCACGACGCCCGCCGCTGCCGCACCTTTGGCCTGGTTTTGGCGATATTCCTGCTTCACCTCGCTGTTGGCGTTGTCATAAAACTCATCATGCTGACGTCCACGTACATCAGCCGCGGCGGCCCCGGCTGTGGCCCCCACTGCCGCCCCTTTGACCCTGCCACCGGAAGAGGACGTGCTAGTGGACGCCGTCTGACTGGCAGCCACGCTATGGCACTCGTTAATGTCCAACTGGGTTTGTTGCGAACTCTGGCCTTTGGTCGGCACTACGGTTTCAGCCCAGCCCTGGGCTGACGAAACCGACAATGCGACACACAGGCTGATGGAAGACAACGTATGCATGATCACCTCCTGTGCGGCACCGAGCAGACCGTTGACCACGGGCCCCGCACTTTATTGAGCATCTTGAAGTGTAGATCAGCCATCACACCCGCCTGCGGGTGATTGAGGTCGGTTGCGGCCGGCCAACATGAAACTTTTCGATCGTTTTGGCCTGATGACCTAACCTCAAGGGTTGAGTGAGCCACAACGGGGCCGGGCACGCCTATGCGTCATGCATTGATGTCAGCGATTTTCGTCGCGCTTACGCTGCTGCTGCAAAGTGGCGCCGCGCTGTCCGCCACCGATCCTCCGGCGTCTGCAGTCATTACACCAGACCCTGCGGCGTCAGAGGTGTCACCCTCCGCATTGCAAGACCTGCAACTGCGCCTGGACCAGATTAAACAGCAAGTTTCCTTGGCCAATAACGTCATCATGATGTTCGGCCTGCAGGATTCCGTTCAGTTGTTTATCAATGACGTGGACAGGCTGCAATCAGCGCTGCTTCCCGAACAAAAGCAATTGCAAGCCCAGCTGGATGTATTGAGCGGCCCCGTCTCGCTCGGCGGTGTCGCAGTAGAGAAATCGGATATCACCACGCAAAGAACCGATCTGACCGAGCAGAAGAAAAAAGTCGATTTCAGCCTGCAAACCCTGGCAGCACTCAGAGCCAGCGCCCTCGATCTGATGACTCAAATTGCCGGCATTCGGCGCAGTCTGCTGGAAAGCGAAGTCACCCTTCGCAGCGGCAGCATCCTGGGGCTGGAGTTCTGGCAGCCGTTGATTCACCCCAACAGGGAAGATCGCCTGCGACTCAGGGGATTCATTCAACAGGTCAGCGACACCCTCGCGGCCGCCTGGCAACCCGGCGAACGCCTGTCGGCTGTCCTGCTGATCATGCTCGCCCTGGCCATCTGGTCCTGGGGGCGCAAAGTGGCTGATCGCGGGCTGACCTGGATTTGCATCCATCGCATACCGGCCGGGCGATTGCGTCGAAGCACGCTGGCACTGGCTTCAGTCGTGGCGACATTGTTGACCGCCATCTGTGCAGTGCAATTGTTATTTTATGCGCTCACGCGACAACTGCCACTGTCACCGATGATCCAGAGCTTTGCCGAGGAGCTCGAAAGGCTCATTTACACCTGCGTCCTGATCACTGGTTTAAGCCGGGCATTGCTGGCGAACCAGCATCCCTCCTGGCGACTGCCCTCTATCTCCGACTCCGTTGCAAAGGCCATCAAACCCTATCCCAGGGTGTTGGCCGCAGCCTTGCTCGGACTGGTATCGGCGGCCCAGATCACCAACGTAACCGGCATGAGCTCCTCCGCAATACTCTTTGGGCGGGGCCTGATCGCGTTGGTGGTCACGTTGATTCTTGTCCTCTTGTTCCGTCGTGCCAGCCATGCGCGCCGGCTCGCGGTGGCCTCAGGAGACACCACTGAAACGGGCACCGCCGTTGCCGGTCTGATTTATACCTGCACCATTGTTGCGTTGGTTGTTTCGATGTTCGCCCTGCTGATCGGCTATGTCTCGCTGGCACGGTTCATCACCTACGAGCTGGTCTGGGGGTTCGTCATCTTGTCAGGCTTTTACATGTTGATTCAGTTGCTCAGGGACAGCTGCGAGTACCTGTTTTCGCCCAAGACGCCCAGTGGGAAGTCGATCAAGCAATTGCTCGGAATTGGCGATGTTCGCCTTGAGCAAATGTCGATTATCTTGTCCGGGGCCGGTCGCGCAGGCTTGCTGCTGTTGGCGGTCATTTCGCTGTTTGTCGGCGGGGTTGGCACCACACTCGAGCAACTGGTGACCCAAATGCTGTCCATTCTTGGCGGCGATGGTTTGCGCAAGCTGAACATCATTCCCGGCCATTTGCTCAATGCAATCCTGGCGCTGATGGTCGGTGTGTACCTGATTCGAGCCTTTCGCCGCTGGCTGGATGACGAGTTCCTGCCCAAAACCGCCATGGACCCCGGTATGTGCGCCTCGTTGAGCACACTGTTCGCCAACATCGGTTATGCGTTGGTGATTCTGCTGACGTTGTCGTCACTGGGCATCAAGTGGACCAACCTGGCCTGGATTGTCAGTGCCCTGTCGGTGGGGATCGGTTTTGGCTTGCAGGAAATCGTCAAGAATTTCGTCTCCGGCCTGATCCTGTTGACCGAGCGTCCGGTCAAGGTCGGCGATCTGATCAGCATCAGCGGCGTCGAAGGTGACATCCGCCGAATCAACGTCAGGGCCACCGAAATCCAACTCAGCGACCGCTCGATTGTCATCGTGCCCAATTCCCAATTGATCTCGCAAAACCTGCGCAACGTCACCCTGGGCGGCAGTGCGCAAGGGGTGGCGAGCCTCGAGTTGATGTTCCCGCTGGATATCGACCCGGAGCAGGTACAAAACCTGCTGTACGACTGTTATCGCGAGAACGAAACCATCCTCGAAAAACCGGCGGTCTATGTGCGATTCAGCAAACTGTCGCCCGACGGCATCACCTTGACCGTGACCGGTTACGTCGCCAGCCCGAGAATTGTCGGCATCACCAAAAGCGACTTGCTGTTCGAGATTCTGAAACGTTTGGGTGCGGCGGGCATTGAACTGGCCAAACCGTCGTCCCCGGCTTGATCAGCGCTGGCTGCCGCGCTTGAGTGTTTCGCTCGGAAGCTCTTTGAACAGCGCCCGGTAACTGCTGGAAAAACGCCCCAGATGCCAGAACGACCAATTCATCGCGACTTCGGCGACGGTGGTGTCGTTGGGTGTGCTGACCAGCAATTCACGGTGTGCGCTGTTGAGCCGGCGCAGGCGCAACCAGTGGGTCGGCGTCATCCCGGTGAAGGCCTTGAAGGCATGTTGCAATTGGCGCAACGGAACCCCGGCGACCTGGGATAGCTCGAGCAGGTTGAGGGTTTCTTCCGGGGTATCGGCCGCCCACTCGCCGATGCGTTTCATGATCGTGCGTTCTTCGGTGCGACGCTGCAAGCCACCCCGGTCAAGACAAACACAGGCGTTGTCGAGGATGTACAAACAGTCCTCCAGCAACTGCTGCGTCAGGGCTTCCTTGCTCGGCGGGTCGAGGGTTTCTGCCAGTCGGGTCAGCGTGCCGCTCAACCAGCGGCTGAACAACGCGTTCTGTCCCGAGTTCAGCGGCGACATGAACAACCCTTCCAGCCGCGCCACGTTCAAACCGTGTCGCTGAACGAAGTCGGGACCGAACACCACGGCGATTTCCTGGTAGTTCTCCGGGGTGATCCAGATGTTGCGGCTTTCGCCATTGAGCACGTACAGCGCGTTGTCACTGCGATCGAAACAGAACGCCAGTGAACCTTCGGGCGCGCTGAAATTCTGCTCGACCCGGGTGTTCATCTGCTCTTCGTAAATCTCCACCCCGTGCAAGTCGAGATAGCGCACTCGCCCGGCGAAATGCCCGGGGGACATCTGCTGATAGTGCTGGACCCAACCCGGTGTAGCGCGGATTTGCTCGGCGACATCTTCGGTGTTGAACGCTTGAACCTGTATCGGACTGGACGCTGACATGGGTGACCTTACGCACTCGTTTGGTGCGTTTTGGTGCTGCTTAAAGTGGATAGATGGAACTGCAAGGCTCGCCCAAGATAGTCGTCAACGCGTCACAGGGGAAGAGTCCGGTGGATGAAACCGCTCTCCCCGACGTTAATAAAACCAATAATGAGGTCTTTATGAATGCCCCTTTCGATCAGCTGTTCACTTGGCTGAAAGATCACAAGATTACCGAAGTCGAATGTGTGGTCAGCGACTTGACCGGCATTGCACGCGGCAAAATTGCACCCACCAACAAGTTCCTGCATGAGCGAGGCATGCGCCTGCCGGAAAGTGTGCTTTTGCAAACGGTAACCGGGGACTTT
>Ga0157370_10009379_pt1 | contig 10467 bp, 10 predicted proteins | sample C35metaG_FD_113463 | JGI IMG/M metagenome (GOLD analysis project Ga0157370, IMG submission 113463) | Corn rhizosphere microbial communities from Kellogg Biological Station, Michigan, USA - C3-5 metaG | ecosystem: Host-associated > Plants > Roots > Rhizosphere > Soil | place: USA: Michigan... | reverse complement strand
CGTCAGGAACCAACGCAGGCCGAACAGCGCCACATTCTCGTGAATTGTGCCGATCCGGACGGGGGTGAGGGGGACATAGGAGGAAGCCAGGGCCATGTCCGCCGAATTCTCGCGATAGCGATATTCGCCGAACAGATCCACATCGGGAGCAACCGAGATGGCCAAGCCCGCGATGGCCTGCCACTGGAAGGCGCTCTTGCCGCCGCGGAAGAGGTCGAAGCTGGTGCCGGTGGTGCGCAGCGCGCCACGGAAGCCGCCGACGCCCACACCGCCACCGATCGAGAACTTCACGGTGTCGCTCAGCGGGATGTCGTACACCAGATTGATCATGTCCGACGTGATCTGGTTGCCGCCGGTGGCAGCAAAGGAGCCGGTGCCGTTCAGGCTGATGTCGTGCTGGGTGAAGGCGAATTCATTTTCCAGACGCCAGCCACCCTCAAAGGCATAACCCACAGCCGCGACGCCGATGGCGCTGTCGCTGGAGCTGACCTTGGCGTTCAGCGTGCCCGGGGCGGGCACCGAAGAGAGGCGGTAGCCGGTCTGGTTGTCCCAGCCGCCACCAAGACCCAGGTACCAACCTTCTGCAGCAAGTGCAGGCGTACTGAGAGCCGCAGCGGCCACAGTCGCCAAGGCGAGCAAACGAAGCTTCATTTTTCTAACCCTCGCTCAAAATACCGACGGGCAGGTAACCCCCCCGCCAAATTCGTCAGGAACCAATGCAGCGTTATAACGACGATCCCGCTAAATGTCTCCATCGCCCATGTTGCTTTGCGGCAGATTAGCGACCGCATTCCAAGGTTTTACCGGCCCCCTGTGACACGGGCGCAACAGCACGAAACGCTACTGATCCCAACATACATTCACGAGAGCCTGACAGTTTCTCAAAACTTAACGGGGAGGGGACCAAATGGGGAAGTTTTCCGCAGGCGCGCCAATATGTTATGGCTGCTTCGCGCTTCACCGATTCGGTATACATGTCTGACAGCGCGCTCCTTCGCCTCCTCGGTCTGCTCGACCTGGAGGCCATCGAAGAAAACCTCTTCCGCGGCCTCTCCCCGCCTGAACCGGTGCAGCGCGTTTTTGGCGGACAGGTGTTAGCCCAGGCCCTGGTCGCGGCGACCCGCACCGTGGATGCGGTGCGGTTGTGCCATTCCTTTCACGCCTATTTTCTCCGGCCTGGCGATCCCAAGGTGCCTATCTTGTATCAGGTGGATCGCTCGCGCGACGGCGCGAGCTTCACGGCCCGCCGGGTTGTGGCCATCCAGCATGGGGCGCAGATCTTCACCCTCGCGGCCTCCTTCCAGAAAAACGAGGCGGGCTTCGAGCATCAGGCCCAGATGCCGCTGGTGCCGGACCCGGAGAGTCTGGAAGACGACCGGGAGGTGCTGCTGCGTCAGACCGACTTAGGCCCGGCGGCGCGAGCCTGGATCGCGCGCGAGCGGGCCTTCGAGACACGCTCGGTGCTGGGGCGCGGGCCGTCGGGGCCTTCCGGCGACCGGCCGGCGCGGGCGGCGGTTGATCACATCTGGCTCCGGACGCGGGGAAGCGTGCCCGATGATCCCGTCCTGCAGCGCGCGCTGCTGGCTTTCGTGTCCGACATGTCGCTGCTGGACACAGCGCTCCTGCCCCACGGCAAGAGCATTTTTTCCAACGTGAAGGTCGCCAGCCTCGATCATGCGATGTGGTTTCACCGGCCGTTTCGCGCCGACGACTGGTTGCTCTATGTCCAGGACAGCCCTTCGGCGTCGGGTGCGCGCGGCTTCAATCGCGGCGCGCTTTATACAAGAGAAGGCGTGCTGGTTGCGTCGGTCGCGCAAGAAGGACTAATCAGGCCTTAGCGCGTTTGCGCGCGACCTATTCGTTTAAGCCCAGGAAGGACTGATACGGCCCCGACTTGCCGGCAGCCGCCGGTCTTTGTTACGGGCATCCGCGCTTGTTTGCTTACGGGCAGCCGCCCGTGGGCGTGGGAATCTGGGAGACGCGCCGCGGCTTGGTGTAGAAATTATTGGTCATGTTGATCGTACCCACGATCGTTTGCGTGGTGGGCGAGGCATAGTTATAGGCCACTTCCGCCATCAGCACGCTGCCATTGGTGAGCATCAGTGGCTGGCTGAAGGTCACGGTGCTGCCCGCGCTGCGCGAGGCCGGCGTCAGCGTGCCGGTGCCGGCTTGCGTGCAGGTCCAGGCCACCTTGCCGGCCGTGGTCGGCGTCGCGCTGGTGCTGTCATAGACCACGCTGGTGATGCGGATGGTGGGCTTTCCGGTCGGGCCGCCGGAATAATAGGGGTAGAGAATGGTGCCCGCGGCCGCGTAGACGTTGCTGATGTCAGCGCTGTTGGCCGTGTTGACCTGTGAAACCAGGTCCGCGGCGGTCGACGCCATCTGCGAAACATCCGCCCGGCAGACCAGCGCCAAGGTCGTTTCGACCATGCCGAAGAACATCGTAATCATCACGGGCAGCAGCATGGCGAATTCCACCGCCGCGGCGCCATCCTGCGATTTCCGAAACCGGAGGATCATGTACAACCGCCCGTGCTGGTGGTGTAGGGCTCGTTACGGAAGGCCGCCGCGGTACTGATCAGATGAAAGCCCCCGGCGACATTCTGGAGGAAGAAGCTGAGGCCCGGCGTGAAGACGGGCCATTTGTAGAAGGCGCGCACCAGCACCACGTCGCATGCGGCGCCGACATTGAAGACGGTAAGTGTGGGAAGATTGCCGCCGCCATCGAGGGGCGATGAATTGCTCGCATTGGAAAAGCCGCTGGGATAGGCCGAGACATCGAATTGCAGGCTCGCGCCATTGCAGTCCTGCAACAAGACCGAGGCTTCACTGCAAAGCTGGGTTCGAAACTGCGCCTGGGTCATCGCCTGGCAATTGCCGCCGGAGGTGGTGTAACAACCCGTCTGGCCGGTGCGCACCAGCCGGGCGGTATCGTTGACGGCGTTCTGCAAGGTCGCCTGCGCGAAGAAGATAACGCCGGTTTCGATCGTACCCATCAAAAGAATAAAGAAGACGGGAGCGACCAGGGCAAACTCGATCGCCGCCGAGCCTTTGATGGCGTCGGCTTTCAGGCGATGGCAAAACCTTTGGCAACGCGCGGCCAGAGTCACATTAAGCCTCTTCGTTCATCGCTATTAGGCCGCAAGCTTCTTAAAACGAAGCAAAACAGCGGGCCGTGCTCAATGAACGGTTAAGCACCGCGGGCAACCGAAGCACGCATTTAAATCATTTGCCGAGCAAGCTTAATGAAACCGCATTTTTCGTTAAACATGATCTTATTGCGCGCGCCGGACGCAACACCATCTTCATTTTTTGTGCCCAAGACTGACGCGGCCTAAACGAGCCGAACATGCGCAAAAACATTCAACAACTCGCCGCGATCGTCCGCAGCTTTTCGGGTTCCAGCCGCGGGAATGTCGCGATGATGTTCGCCCTGGCCCTGATCCCGATGGTTCTCGGCGCGGCGGCGGGATTGGACTTTGCTCGCGCCATGCTGGTGCGCCAGCAGATGAGCGAGGCGCTTGACGCCGCAGCGCTGGCGGTGGGCTCCTCGAAGGGTCTCGATCAGGCGGCGGCGCTGGCGCTGGCGCAGAAATACTTCAACGCCAATTTCACGGTGGACACGGGGGATTACGGCCAGCCGACTGTCAGCATCCCAACGGGCGGCTACAACAGCAGCGGCTCGGTCCAGCTCGCCGCCAATGATACAATGCCCACGGTGCTGATGAGGGTGGCGGGCATCGACACCTTGCCGATCTCCACCACCTCTACCGTGGTGTGGGGCCAGACCAAATTGTGGGTGGCGCTGGTGCTGGACAATACCGGCTCCATGTCGCAGACCGATTCCACCGGCACCAGCAAGATCAGCGCGTTGCAGACCGCCTCGCATCAGCTGCTCACCATTCTGCAGAATGCGGCATCGACCCCCGGCGACGTGCAGGTTTCCATCGTGCCCTTTTCCAAGCTGGTGAAGGTCGGCACAGGCTATGTCGGCGCCAGCTGGATCGACTGGACGGACTGGCAGGCGGCGCCGCCCAATCCGTCCTCTTCGCCGTCCGGCATCCCGGCCACCACGGGACCGGGGGATTCCTGTCCCTGGACGAACGGCAGTGACGGCTTCAAGTGTATCAAGTCGCCGACCAGCACAACGCAGACGAGCACGATCCCCTCCAGCGGTACCTATACCGGCTATATCTGTCCCAGCCAGGTGAATACCTACACCTCCAGCGGCAGCCTGGCCGGAAAGGGCGGCCACCATTTCAATGGCTGCTATACCTCCGTCGACGCCGGCACCAAGACGACGGTAAGTTCCGGCTGGGGCGCGAGCTGTGGCAGCCACCACAATTGCAGCTGCACTGGCAGCGGCTCCAGCACCGTCTGCAAGGCGACCAACTACAACCATGTCTGGACCGTCAATGCGACCAGCACCTGGGCCGGCTGCATCATGGACCGCACCCAGGATTACGACACCGACGTCACCACACCATCCGGCGCCAGCCTTTATCCCGCGGCCAATGACGACAATTGCCCGCCTGCCAGTCTGATGACCATTGGTTACGACTGGACGGCGCTGGGCACCGAGGTGGACAACATGACGGCCAATGGCTCGACCAACCAGACCATCGGTCTGCAGCATGGCTGGGCGACATTGACCACGGGCGCGCCGTACAGCGCGCCCAGCCTGCCGGCCAACACCACCCAATACATCATCCTGGTAAGCGACGGCCTCAACACCCAGGACCGCTGGTATGGCGACGGAAGCAACCAGTCCACCAGCGTGGACGGCCGCATGTCCACGACCTGCACCGCCGCCAAGGCCGCGGGCATCGTGATCTACACGATTTTCGTGGACCTCAACGGCACCCAGGGCAATTCAACTGTGCTGCAGAATTGCGCCACCGATTCCAGCAAATATTTCGATCTCACCACATCCAACGCGATCATCACGACCTTCAACCAGATCGCGCAGGAAATTACCGCCGTGCGGGTGAGCCACTAGCATGAAGATCGCGTCTGAAATGCTGTGGCAGTTTGGCGTCACGCTTTGGCATGTGGTGCCGTGGCTGGCCGGGATGGGGCTGCTCTTTGGGTTCCTGTCGCGCCTTGCGCCCCTGAATGGCGGCAGGCCCTGGTGGGAGAAACGCGGGCTTTTCACCGACCTGGCCTACTGGATCTTCATTCCGGTCTTCGTCCGCTACCTGCGCATCTGGGTCACGGTCTGCCTCACCATCGTGATTTTCCATATCGCGGACGGCCAGAAGATCGCCGACTTCTACGAGCACGGGCACGGCCCGGTCTCCCATCTGCCGCTCTGGGTGCAGATCATCGGCTATCTGGTGATCACGGACTTCCTGCTGTACTGGAACCATCGCGCCTTCCATCGCGCGATATTGTGGAAATATCACGCCATCCATCACGCTTCGAAGGATCTGGAATGGACCAGTGCGGCGCGCTTTCACCCCGTCAACCAGGCCCTCGGTGCGGCGGCGGTGGATGTGCTCGCCTTGCTGGCTGGCATCTCGCCGGACATTTTCCTGGTGGTTGGGCCTTTTGACATCGTCACCTCCTGTCTGGTGCATGCCAATCTGAACTGGAGTTTCGGTCCGCTGCGCTATGTCCTCGTCAGCCCCGTTTTCCATCGCTGGCACCATGCCCGCGCCGTGAAGGACACGAACTTCGCCAGCACCTTCGCGATTTGGGACGTGATGTTCGGGACCGCCTATATGCCGGCCGGCGTGCGGCCCAGCGACTATGGCATCGACGATGCCGAAATGCCGGACGGGATGTGGGCGCAGATCGCCTATCCGCTGTTGCAGCGTGATGAGCCGCAAATGGAGCCCAGGCCCGCGGCCTAGACCAGAGCCCGGCCGGACTTCAATTGGATCAGGGCTTGCCTTCCATGGCCGTTGCCACACCGCGCGCCGCGCTCTGATGCGCAGTGCTCTGGTTGTTGGCGGCGTCAAAGGCTTTCTGGTCGTCGCCCGGGGTGGGCGTCGGCTCGCAGCGGCCGCCGGCGCAAGTCAGCGTAACGCGCTGGGCGCCGCGATTAAGTGTGACGGTGCCGCTGTCGCGAGCGCCGATCACGGTGATATGGGCGTTGAACACCTGCACATTGTCGCGATTGAGGGCCACGATATTGGTGCGGCCATAGCCCTTGCCTTGCACAAAGGCGTGGCGGGCATCCAGCATGGTGACGTCGGCGATGGTGGGATTGCCGACATAGACCGTCGCCACCGGTGTCTTGAAGGTCAGGGTATGAACCTCGTCGAGCGCCAATGCGACGGAGTTGTCCGCGGCGCGGGCGGGCGAGGCGGCGATGAGGAGGGCCGTGGCAAGAACAGCGCGACGCATGGTGGAACCACCGGAAGATTGTCGGGTGAGCGTAGGTCTTGCGCCGTAAAAGAAGCCTTAAGACTGGGCTGCTATCCAAGCAGAACGCCATTCCGGCACGATCGCCAACGGTTTCATGACCGCAAATTTCCATCGCATTTTATTCACTCTCGCCGCAAGTCTGGTTGCGGTCGATCTGGTTTGGGGATTTTCCGGCCACTTCCACGTCGACGTGCTGGCCTATGCGCGTCTTGGCCTGTTGTCTCTGGGGATGGCCGCGGGCGGTCTCTATTACCAAAACCGGCGCGCCGAGCCTGCGCTTGCCGCGATCATGTTCGGGACCGCTTTCCTTTGCGCCTTTTCCGCCGCCGCCAGCGTGCTGAACTATTTTCTTCTCACCGTGGCAGGACCCCGCATCGACGACATCCTGGCCGCCGCCGACCGCGCGCTGGGTTTTGACTGGTACGACACCATGGTGGCCATGTCGCATCATGTGCTGCTCAACGAGATCTTTTTCCGCGTCTATAATCTGGTGTTGCCGCAGATCGCCATTGTGCTGATAGCACTGGCCTGGAACGGTCATGCCGAGAAGGTCTATCGCTATTGCCTGGCGATCGCCGTCGGAGCGCTTGTCGCCATATCGATCTGGGCGCTGGTACCTTCACTGGGCGCCAAATCGCTCTACACCTTGCCGCCGGACGTCGCGGGCAGACTCACACTGTCCATTACGACCGACTATGGCAAAGAGCTGGTGGCGCTGCTTCACAACGGGCCCGGCTACATCACGCCCACGGATGTGCGCGGCCTGATTGCCTTTCCATCCTATCACGGTGTGCTGGCGCTGATTGTGACCTTCTATGCCTGGCCTGTCCGCTGGCTGCGTTGGCCGATTCTGCTCACCAATGCGGTGGTGTTGGTCTGCACGCCAATCCAGGGCGGTCATCATCTGGTCGACGTGCTTGCTGCTTTTCCTGTGGCGGCGCTCTCGATATTCGTCGCGTCGTTGGGCGAGAAAGCAAAAGGCGCCGCGATACTCTCTGGCGTGGTAAACAGAAAGCCAAAGCTTTCGATAGGACCGGTTCCACAAGGCCTTTTTCGTATCGACACGGAACAGAAGTCCGAGTCGGAGCCTGCCGCGATTAAGCCAAAATTAAGCGGCGCATCTTAATCTAGTCACCGTCCGCATCGTGCGAAGAGACTTTCGTCCGGGGTTGGGCATCCTAGGGTGTCAAATAGTTGGAGACAAATATGAACCTCTTTTCGCGTTTTATCCGCGATGAATCGGGCGCCACGGCCATCGAATATGGTCTGATCGCCGCTCTCGTCGCCGTCGTGATCATCACCGGCCTGACCGCCGTCGGCACCAAGCTGTCGACGACGCTCAACACCGTGCAGACCAAGCTGAAGTAAGGTCGGCGGAATTTATCGGGAACGGCCGCCCCGATCGGAGGCGGCCGTTCGTCTTTTTGGGCGTCTCCGTCATGATCGCCGAATTGCTCGTCCTCTTCGCGTTGCCGATGCTTCTGATCGTTGCCGCAGCTTTCGATCTGGCGAGCTTCACCATCCCCAATTTCATCACCCTGGCGCTTTGGGCCGCTTTCCTGGTGTTTATCCCTGTGGTTGGGCTTTCGCTCGGCCTGGCCGGGTGGCATCTGCTGGCAGGGGTGCTGGGGCTGGCCATAGGATTTGTGCTCTTTGCGTTCGGCTGGATAGGCGGCGGTGATGCCAAGCTGTTTGCCGGTGTCGCGCTGTGGCTGGGATTGAAGGATCTGATGCCGTATGCGCTGATTTCCAGTGTTTGCGGCGGCGCACTGACGATTGCCGTCCTGCTGCTCAGGCAGCATCCGCTTCCCGCCATGCTGGCGCGTCACAACTGGATTGTCCGGCTGCACGATGCCCGGTCCGGCATCCCGTATGGTGTGGCGCTGGCTGCCGGCGCGTTTTTCCTGCTGCCTTCCACCGAGCTCTTCCGCGCCGCCGCGGCGGTTTAAGGAACCGGTAAGGCCGCGCGATCGCCGCGCGTTTTTTAGCCAAATTGATCGCGAAATTTACGCGAAAACTTTGAGCCGCAAGGGAAATTTGCGCGCGCTGAATTAAGCAATTTCTAAAGGGTTGCATGGTGAATTGTCACCAAAGGGAGCGTCATTGCCATGAACACCCAACGCCTTGTTGTGCTTGGTCTTGCCGTCGTGGCAGCCGGCGGCGCGGCTCTTCTGGTGCGCGGCATGCTGGGCGGCGGCACGTCGCAGGTGGCGGCCAAGGCAGCGCCCGTTGTTCCGATGAGCGAAGTGCTCGTGGCCAGCAGCAACCTGGAACCGGGTCAGGCATTGAAGCCCGAACTGGTGCGCTGGGAGAAATGGCCCACCGCGTCGGTGGATGCCTCCTTCATCACCCACGAGGCGGCGGGCAGCGAAGAGAACGCCGTCAAGGGCACGGTGGTGCGTGCGCCCATCCTGTCGGGCCAGCCCATTGTCAGCAATGCGATCGTGCATGGCGATCAGTCCGGCTTCATGGCCGCGACCTTGAGCGATGGCATGCGCGCCATTTCCATTCCCATCTCTACCGATTCCGGCGCTGGCGGCTTCATCCTGCCCAATGACCGGGTGGATGTTCTTCTGACGCGCAAGGCGGAAGGCAACGGCGCGCGCGGTTTCGCCAAGACCATCGTCACCAACCTGCGCGTCCTGGCCGTGGACCAGACCTATCGCCAGGAGAAGGACACCCGCACCGTGGTCGGCAAGACGGCAACAGTGGAAGTCACACCCGAACAGGCCGAGTTGATTGCCGGTGCGGGCATGGGGGGCGTGCTCTCGCTCTCTTTGCGCCCCTTGAGCGACGCCAATGTCGCGAACGCCGATGATCCGGCGCGGCGCCACCACAGCACCAGCGCCGAAGGCCCGGTTTCCGTGATCCGCTACGGCATGGCCGGCGGTGGGCATTCTGGGGAGTCTCCGCAGTGAAATTGTCCCGCACCATCCTGATCGGCCTGGCTTTGACGCTTGCCGCGTCTTTTGCCGTTTCCGATGCCTTGGCCGCTGCCTCGCTGGATGAGGCCAATGCGAAGGTGATCACCGTTTCCACCCGCAGCGGCTCCGGTCATCAGCGCCTGACCCTGCCGCTCGACAAGGCGGCGGTCGTGCAGCTCGATACCGACGCGCGCGATGTGTTGGTGTCCAATCCGGATCTGGTCGACGCGGTGGTGCGCACGCCGCGCCGCATCTTCCTTCTGGCCACCAAGGTGGGCCAGACCAACGCTTTCTTCTTCGATGCCCAGGGCAAGCAGATTCTCTCCCTGGACATCCGCGTGGAGAAGGATGTGGTGGATCTGGCCGGCCTGATGAAGGCCGCCATGCCCAACTCCTCGATCCAGGTTCAGGCCCTGAATGACAATGTGGTCCTGACCGGCTCGGTTTCCAGCGCCCTGGAATCCAGCCGCGCCGCGGATCTGGCCGCCAAATTCACCGGCGATCCCAAGAAGGTGGTCAACATGCTCGGCATCGCCGCCGGGCAGCAGGTGATGCTGAAGGTGCGTATCGCCGAGATGGACCGCAACATCGCCAAGCAGTTCGGGCTCGATATCGCCGGCGCCAAGATCGTCGGGGGTTCGACACCCATCGCCGTATCCACCGCCAACCAGTTCAACCTGGTGGGCCAGGCGCTCAGCGACCTGTCCGGCGGCCAGGTCGGCCAGGTCTGTAATGCGTCTTCCACCGCCAACAATCCCTTCGGCGCCTTGCTCAATGGCGGCACCTGCAATCTTCAGAACAATGTCCAGGGCCAGTTGAAGGCGCTGGAGCGCGTGGGCCTGGTGCACATGCTGGCCGAGCCCAACCTCACCGCGGTCAGTGGCGAGACCGCCAGATTTCTGGCCGGCGGCGAATTCCCCGTGCCGGTCAGCCGCGACCGCGACGGCAACGTCACCGTCGAGTTCAAGCAGTTCGGCGTCGGCCTGTCCTTCACCCCTGTGGTGTTAGCGCCCGGCCGCATTTCGCTGCAGCTTTCCAGCGAAGTCAGCGAGCTCACCAACACCGGCGCCTTCACCCTGACGGGCGCCTCCAGCAGCAACGGCCTCACCATCCCGGCCTTGAGCGTGCGCCGCGCCCAGACCACGGTCGAACTGCCGTCCGGCGGAAGCTT
>Ga0157370_10009375_pt1 | contig 10470 bp, 4 predicted proteins | sample C35metaG_FD_113463 | JGI IMG/M metagenome (GOLD analysis project Ga0157370, IMG submission 113463) | Corn rhizosphere microbial communities from Kellogg Biological Station, Michigan, USA - C3-5 metaG | ecosystem: Host-associated > Plants > Roots > Rhizosphere > Soil | place: USA: Michigan... | reverse complement strand
TTGCCCTGTTTCAATCGGATTATAACCCCTACTGTCTAAAAGCGCTGCAATGGCGCGATGGCAAAGGCGATCTGGTAAAGGACTTTGTTGATGCCTGCCGGAAATATGGCATCAAGCCGGGGATCTATATGGGCCTGCGCTGGAATTCGTTTTTCGGCGTACATGATTTTAAGGTAAACGGCACAGGAGCGATGCAGGAGCGAAGGCAGAAATATTATAATGCGATGGTAGAAGGTATGGTGAAAGAACTTTGTACAAAATACGGGGAGCTTTTCGAGATCTGGTTTGATGGCGGGGCAGGCAGCCCGTCCAGGGGGGCGCCGGATGTGTTGCCGATCGTAAAAAAATATCAGCCGAATGCGCTTTTTTACCATAACGAACAATTGGCCGAGGCCCGTTGGGGAGGTTCGGAAGATGGAACTGTCGGTTACCCGTGCTGGGCCACTTTTCCGTACCCTTCCACGGGGGCAGGAGAGCACCTCAGCAAAGAGGTGTCTGCAAACCAATACGCACTATTGAAGAATGGAGACCCTAATGGCAAATATTGGATGCCGGCGATGAGTGATGCCCCTTTGCGGGGCAACAACAACAGGCATGAGTGGTTCTGGGAGCCAGGTGATGAGGAAACTGTTTTTCCACTTGAAAACCTGATTGATATGTACTACCGGTCTGTTGGCAGAAATTCAACTTTAGTCTTAGGATTGACCCCGGACAATACCGGGCTTTTGCCAAAAGGTGATGTAGCACGGTTAGCTGAATTTGGTAAAGAGATCAAAAGACGGTTCGCCAAACCCCTGGCTAGTATCCGGGGCGAAGGGAGAATATTAACAATCCGCTTAACTAAACCAGAAAATCTCAACCAGATTGTTATCGCTGAGGATATCACCAAAGGTGAGCGGATCAGGAAATATAAAATAGAAGCCAGGACCGGTAATACCTGGCAGGTGGTGGCTGAGGGCACATCGGTGGGCAATAAAAGGATTCAAACATTCAAGACCATAAAAGCGAAGGCATTGCGCCTGGTCGTCCAGCAGAGCGTGGCAGTGCCAATTATCGATACCTTCAGCATATACAACCTTCCATCTGAAAATGCCACCCGTAATTAGAAGTAAAATGAAACCGATATTAGCCCTATTGTTCTGCTCATTAATGGCTGTTGCAGCTGCCAAGGCCCAGACCCAGCGTCCGAACATCATCGTTTTTTTGGTTGATGATATGGGCTGGCAGGACACCTCTTTGCCTTTCTGGAGTAAAACAACTCCTTTTAACCTACAGTACCATACACCAAATATGGAGTGTTTGGCCGGAGAGGGCATGAAATTTACCAACGCCTACGCTGCCCCGGTCTGTACGCCGAGCAGGACAGCCATGCTTACAGGGGTAAACCCAGCGCATTCAGGGATCACCAATTGGACCGGTACGGAAAAAGATAAAAACACCGATGCCTCCGATGACCAGTTTTTACCCGCACCATGGAATTATAATGGGCTGAGCCCCGTAGCCGGTATCGCCAATGCCTTTCATGCTACGCCTTTTCCAAAATTGTTAAAAGATGCCGGATATTTTACCATCCACGTCGGTAAGGCGCATTGGGCGCCATCAGGAACCCCCGGATCAAATCCCTACAACATGGGTTTTACAGTGAATATTGCCGGAAACGGTGCAGGCAACCCTCAAAGTTATCTGCCTGCCGAAAATTACGGTAATGTTACCGGTAAAGCTACCTCAAGGGCGGTACCTGATATGCAGGAATATTATGGTAGCGATGTTTTTCTAACAGAAGCCATCACAAGGGAAGCTTTGAAAGCACTGGAAACACCTATAAAAGCAAGGCAGCCTTTTTATCTGAACATGGCGCACTATGCAGTTCATGTGCCCATCCAGGGTGATAAAAGGTTTGTGCAGCGATACCTTGAGGCAGGACTGAACAGTCAGCAGGCAGCTTATGCCAGTTTAGTCGAGGGCATGGATAAAAGTTTGGGCGATATTATGGATTTCCTCAGAGAGAAAGGGATAGAAAAAAATACGGTAATCATCTTCATGAGCGATAATGGCGGGCTGAGTCTTGCAGGCGAAAGGGGCACCGGTTCTGACAATAGCCAGAATCTGCCCTTAAAGGCAGGCAAGGGTTCTGTTTACGAGGGTGGAATCCGTGAACCCATGATCGTTAAATACCCTGCACTGATCCAGGCGGCAACAGTAGCAGACCAATACGTGATCATCGAAGATTTTTTTCCTACCATTTTAGAACTCGCTAGGGTTGGGAATTATAAAACAGTCCAGCAGCTAGATGGTAAAAGTTTTGTGCCGGTTCTCAAAAAACCTTTGTTCAAAGACGATGCACGAACGCTGATCTGGCACTATCCGAATAAATGGAACAATGTCGCAGAAGTTGGCATCAATTATTTTAGCGCAATCCGTAAAGGGCCCTGGAAATTGATTTACAGTCTCCGCACCGGGAAAAAAGAGTTATACAACCTTGCAGATGACATTGGTGAAACCAAAGACCTGGCAGCAGAAAACCTGCAGAAGACAAATGAACTGAGCAACCTGTTGGGTGCTCAGCTTAAACGCTGGAGTGCACCGATGCCTGTCAATAAAGCCAAAGGGCAGCCCGTTGCCTGGCCAAAAGGTGATCATCATCCCAATTAAAAACGCCTTAAAAAAGCACATTGATCTGCACGGTGCTCAAAGAGCTGGCAGAATTATCGTTGAACTTTAACTTTATGACTATGAAAAAAGAACTTCTCTCACTCCTTTATATTTTTATGGCCCTGTCCTTAAAGGCCAATATCCGTCTGCCGAATATATTAAGCAGCAACATGGTGCTGGAGCAGCAATCAAAAACCAAACTATGGGGCTGGGCGGCACCCGGGGAGAAGATAAAAATCAGGTGCTCCTGGGACAATAGTTTCATCGAGACATCGGCTGACGGAAATGCCCGCTGGGAGGTTGATGTTCATACGCCAAAAGCAGGAGGGCCCTATACCATCACTTTTCAGGGGTATAATAGGATTCAACTGGAAAACATCCTGATAGGAGAAGTATGGTTGTGCGGCGGACAGTCTAATATGGAATACAGTTACAATCAGGGCATAAGCAGTATCCGGGATGAATTTAAACAACTCAGTAAACTCAAGATACGGTTTTTCAATATCCCTAAAACAACTTCAAGGACACCGCAGGATAATGTAGAAGGCCAATGGACAGTTTGTGATACCCTAAGCATAAAAGCCTTCAGTGCTGTGGGTTATTATTTTGCCAGATACCTGAATGAGGATCTGAATGTACCTGTGGGGGTAATCAGCAGCAACTGGGGCGGTACTCCTGTTGAAACCTGGACGCCCGCAGACCTGGTGGAGAACAATAAGGAGCTAAAGCAGGCGGCGGATAAAAAAACACCCTCGACCTGGTCTCCGCGAGCTCCTGGCTATGCTTACAATGCGATGATTGCGCCGCTGGTCAATTACGGCATATCGGGATCGATATGGTACCAGGGTGAGGCCAACAAAAACAATGCGCTGAGTTATGCCGGATTAATGGATACATTGATAGCCGCATGGCGCAAAGACTGGCGTAAGGATTTTCCTTTTTATTACGTACAGATTGCTCCATATAGGTATGATACCTATAATGTGGGCGCATTGATCAGGGAAGCGCAGACTAAGAACCTTTCCATACCGAAAACCGGCATGGTGGTGGTTTCTGACCTGGTCGGTGATACGCTTGATATCCATCCCAAAAATAAAAAAGATGTTGGCCTGCGCCTTGCCAATCTGGCCCTGGCAGAAACCTATGGTATAAAAAAAGAAGGAAGTAAAAGTCCGGTATTCAGTAGTTTTAGCATAGGTGGCGGCCATGTGGAGATAAATTTTCTTTATGCACAGGCAGGACTAGTGCTGAGGGGACAGCAGCCAAAAGAGTTTTATATAGCCGGGGCCGATAAGGTGTTTTACCCGGCAAGTGTAAAGATAAAAGGAAACAAGATCCTGGTTTCCGGTAAACAGGTGAAGGCACCTGTCGCTGTCCGTTATCAGTTTAGCAATGCGGGGATCGGAAACCTGTTTAGTAAATCCGGATTACCTGTGGCCCCTTTTAGAACAGATAACTGGGCAGTCACTGCAGTAAGATAAAATAAAAGACACCAGGCAGCTATTTCAGCTGCCTAGTAGTCTATCTAGGGGACAGATTATTGAAGTTCTTCTTGAAAAATATTGTGATGCTCATTCAGATAAGCGTCAATTCTGTTTTTATGCTGGTTTAATTCGGACAAGCTGTCTTTATCCGAATTAAACCAGAATGATAGCGGCTAGAAAGGGAATGAAGGACTGAGGGTTTCAATGGTGGAAAAATCACCAGGTTTACCAGTTGTCAGACCTGAAAGGGGCAACCGGCAGACCGAAAGTATTGTATACATTCCCAACCCCAAAATCCTTAAAAGCATACCTTACTGCAACCGGTTTTGAAACCTGCTCACTGGTTACATATATCGTATTGTTCCATAATTTCGCACTAGCGGGATAAAAAACTTTGTCCGCTCCGGCAATTTCGAATCCGGTTACCTCCTGACGGTAAGTGGTAAAACCTTGTGGCGTATTTTTGAAATCCAGGACTACCTGTTTGTCCGTAACACTCATTCCTTGGTATAGCGGACTTTGATAGGCTATGCCTTTTCTATTATAGGTATGCCCCAGTGCCCAGTAAAGTAGCCGCTTACTGATGGTTGTTTTATCAGAAGGGTGGATATTGAATTCATCGCCTGCGTCAGTTGAGACCACCATTCCCGAATTGGGGATCAGCGATTGGGCTAGTTGTTGCTTTTCCCGTAAATAGGGTACCGAATCGGGGAAGTTGGGGTATTTAAAAGGTGCGATCTGAACATAATAAAATGGAATGGTATCCCTTTGCCAGTTTTCACGCCAGCCCTCAACCATCGATTTCATCTTCCGGTCATAATGGTCTGGTTTGCGGATGTTTGCCTCGCCCTGGTACCAAAGAAATCCCTGGATGCCAAATCCGGATACAGGCGCAATCATACCGTTAAAAAGAGCCGTTGGGGTGCCAGAGTACATTTTCTGATTGGGCGCCGGCAGCTTTACCTCAGGGAAACCAGCCAAATTTTTGGCCGGCATCCAGGCCTCTATCGGTGTCCCACCCCAGTCGGCTTCAATAATTCCGATTGGGACTTTTAACGTTTCCTGAAGCATCAGGCCAAACTGAAAACCGATCGCGCTGAACATCAGCGCACTTTCTGAGGAAGAAACCTTCCAGGTTGCCGAACAATCCGCTAATGGGCTGGCGGATACTGCGTGCGGGATCTGAAACAGGCGGATGTTTTGATTGTCGGCTCTGGCCAATAGGTCATTGGAATTTAAAATGGGGATGCTCTTAAATCCCCGCATCGGCATCTCCATATTCGACTGGCCTGAACATACCCAGACTTCTCCGATCATAATGTCGGTCAGCTGTACTACCTTGCCATCCGTGAATGTTATGTTATAGGGGCCGCCAGCAGACGGAGTTTGAACCATCAGGCGCCATTTGCCCCCAGCGTCTGCCTTTGTCCGGTAAACTTTTTTGTTCCAGGAAGTGGTGATGTCTATTGTCGCATTCGTCCCGGCTTCGCCCCATAGGGGTACGCTGCTTTTTTGCTGCAATACCATGTGGTCGGAAAGCACAGCGGGCAGTTTTATTCCAGCGGACGCCTTGAAGGTCAGGCAGAGGGATGCAATCAGGATGTATAGCTTTAGTTTTGGCATCATATATAATTTAAAGTGGTCTTTTGTTATCATTTCTTCACCTTATGGATCAATAACCATCGTTTTGGCTAAGATTGGGGTTATTTGTTTTTTCAGAATAAGGGATAGGCCAGAACATCACTTTTTTGGTGATATAACTATAGTTGCCTATGGGCTGATTATATTGGATAGAAAGTTGTTTGCGAAGTTTTTCAGGCATGATTTCCCAACGCTTCAGGTCGTACCAGCGCTGGGCCTCAAAGGTGAACTCCCTGCGTCTTTCTAAACGCAGTTTCTCACGCAGGTCATTCTGGTCGGTGTAACTGAGGTCTGCCAGCATCGGAACTGCCGGTGTGCCCGATGTTCCGCCATGTGCTCTGCGTACCAGGTTTATTTGTTCCAGGGCCATGTCCATATTGGCTGTGCCGCCCATTTCGATCAGCGCTTCAGCATACATCAGCAGTACATCGGAATAACGCAACCAATGAAAATCGTCTGCGTTGTCGGTATAACCGGTATTGATCTGATCGTTATATTTAGTAACACCATAGGTTGAATTGATCGATACGAGCCTGCGCGTGTCTACCCATTCGAATACACCGCTGGGGATAATTGTAAAGATCTGGCCTGGTTGAAAGCGGGTTATATTGGTGCTGTAGGAGCTGATGCTGAAGTCCCAGTTGAAACCTGGTGCGGTGGCTGTGTTGCGTATCGAGCAATAGAAAGGGGATACCCTAAAGCCGACAGCTGTCGCTGGCGTGTTTACCGGATCCGAGATCTGGTTGTATAACATTTCAATCTTTCCGTCTGACTCGTATAGTTTCACCTGAAAACTGATATTATTGGCAACCGTAGTTCCTGTTTTCCACCGCCAGTTACGCCACTCAACAGTGAGCACGCGGTTGGGTGCGGTACCGCTTGTCGCATATGATGCCACACCTCCCGTACCGTTGAGGTTATCCATAAGCGGACCTATTATCGGATCTTTGACCGCACTCAGGTTAGACGCCAGGTTGGACCTGTTGATAAAACTGATAAATCCATTGCTGCTCATATAAAACTTATCATACCTAGTCCCCCCAAAGTTGTAGGAAAAACCGATCGGAAGTGCAATTGAAATGGCATCGTCGGCTTGTACTGAAGGGACTGTGGTACCGCCGGTAAGGTTGCTGTAGGCGGTGGTGCCAGCGCTAAAGAGAAAAGGCACATAATCGGTAGAGGCAGTTATCAATGATGAGGCACGGTAGTTTGATTTCATCCTGGTATAGGCCTGTAGGCTTGCGGGAAAGCCGGATGCCCCTTTTATATAAAAGATCCGTTCTTTATCAGCTGCTTTCACCGTTTCATCGGCACTGAAGATATTGGCATAATTAGGATTCACATCCAGTTTGTAAGTGTCCTTTTTGTCCATAACTTCCTTGAGCTTATCTGCCGCCAACTGGTATTTGGAAACATCTTTCAGCGGAAATCCAGCCATGGTTAGGTATACTTTACCCATAAGTGTCTTGGCTGCAGCCTGTGTTACCCGGCCGCCATTGGCCGAAGTGTAGGCGTAAGTAGAATCCAGGTTTACTTCTGCATATTTCAAGTCGTCTAATATTTGTTTATATACCTCTTGAGTAGTTGCGCGAGGGGGCTGCAGGTTGTTTTTGCTAACATCTGCCGGCTCAAGTACCAGCGGTACATCGCCGAACAATTGCACCAGCCTGAAATAGTAAAAGGCCCTAAAGAATTGTGCCTCAGCCCTGCTACGGCGAAGTATGCGGCCGGCTATTTTTGAAGAGTCGGTCGCGTAGAAAAGTAGGCTGTTGGCTCTGTTGATTACCCGGTAGGCACCGGCCCATGTACGCTGGATATAAGCGTGGCGGGCATCGTAGGTGAGGTCGTCCAGTGTAAACCTTTCTGAGGTTATCGTTCCTCCTGGGGTTGCGTCATCGGAAATAATTTCAACTGTTGAAATCGGCCACATCTGGCCGTCATTAACATCGGCCCGCATACCCTGGTATATGCCGTTCACAGCAGCAATGGCATCTGCGTCTGTCTGATAAAATTTTTCACTGGTTACTTGCCCTTGGGGATCTTCTTCCAGAAATTTTTTGCAGGATGTGCATAAAAGCACAATATATAATAGTAAAAATATAATTTTTTTCATTGTCTGAATTTTAGGGAAATGTTAAAAATTAGCATTCAATCCAAATCTGATTCCTCTGCCCACAGGTGTAGTACCCCGGTCTACGCCGCGTACAAGACCGGCATCTGAATTAACCTCAGGGTTATATCCGGAATATTTGGTGATGGTAAACAGGTTCTGAAAATTTAGATAGGTCTTAAGTGAAGACAGTCCCAGCACCTTCAGCCATCTCGCAGGTACAAGGTAAGAAACGGTGATGTCGCGGCACCTTAAGAAAGAGCCATCCTCAATATAATAGTCGGTAGACTCTCTCGGGTCCAGTAGGGTGCCGGCCACCTGTACCTGCGTAACCTCATTGTTCGCCCTTATACTTTGGGCGAGCTCAGGACTCATATCAGGGGTAATAATGCGGTACCGCTTGTCAAATATAGCTTTGGGTAGGTTATTCCTTCCGGACATTGAATTGTTGGTGATTTCATAATAATTGAAAATTTTGTTACCCACCGAATAGCTGAAGAATGCGACCAGTTCAATGTTTTTATAGGATAGGTTTGTACTGAAACCACCGAAGAATTTTGGAATTGCGCTCCCAAGGTAGACTTTATCTGCATCGTTCAGGTATCCATCATTGTTTAAGTCGGCGTAGCGGCGGGAACCTTCTTTTTCCCCGACCTGGAAGGTCGCCGGTTTGGTCAGGATGGTTTGATCTGTCCACACGCCGATGCTTTTATACCCGTAAAACTGGCCTACCGGCTGGCCTGGCTGTATCCTGAAAAGATAGGAACTGCCCGCCACCTGGTTGACATCTAGAAAGTCGTCGGAAGCCCCGGTCAATTTCTCAACCTTATTTCTGTTAAAAGCAATGTTGGCATCTACCGACCATTTCAGACCCTTGTTGTTGAGGATTGTCCCGCCAAGGGTAAATTCAACTCCCTCGTTGCTGAGCGAGGCAATATTTTTGGTGTAGCTACTGTAGCCCGTCGAGAGCGGAGGGGTTACATTGAAAAGCAGACCGTCCGTGTACTTTCTGTATACCTCGGCGGTCAAGTATAACCGGTTTTTTAAAAAAGAAATGTCTGCACCCAGGTTGACAGAGGAAGTTTTTTCCCATTGCAGCTCAGGGTTGGCCAGGCGGTTGGGGGCAAAACCGATATTGATCTGGTTGCCAAACACCACACTTGCCACGCCCAGGGTAGAAGCGGTTGAATACGGGTTGATCCCCTGGTTGCCCACCAGGCCCCAGCTGCTCCTGAGTTTAAATTCACTGACCATGGGAAGGGTTTTCTTGAACCATTCTTCCTGGTCTATCCGCCAGGCACCGCTCAATGAGGGGAAAAAGCCGAATTTTTCGCCTTCCACGAATTTTGAGGATCCATCGTACCTTCCCGAAGCACTTAAATAATAAAGTGTTTTATAATTGTACGAAGCCCGGAAAATGGTCGAAACCAATTGGTTGGCCATATAGCTGCTGTTGGGCACATCAGGTGTATTGCCTGACTGAATGGAGTTAAAGGTAGTCAGGTTTGAGGTAAAACCTGCCGAAGAGGCTGTTTGTGTTTTGGATACATATTTTTCCGCTGAACCCACCAGCACGGCCGAGAAGTTATGGTTTTTACCAAAACGCTTATTATAGTTTGCCTGCAATTGGTACAGGATGCTGTTGTTCTGAGAATTGCCCAGACTGGCAATCCCCATTAATGAAGACCCTGCAGCTTTGATGGTGGTGGGTATGTAGTTCTCCAATAGCGCATCGTAAGAGGTGATCCCCACCAGTCCGTTGAGTTTTAAAGCATTAGTCAGGTTATAAGTTAACCCGAAATTGGCTAGTAACTGAGAGGAGGTATTTACATTTTTGGTGCCTTTTTCTCCAGAAAAACTGAGCGGGTTCCGGATAGCGGCGGATGAGGTGAGAACGCTGGCTATGGTAAACCTGGGATTATAATAAACGTTCCGTCCATTATCAGTGTCGTAGTACTGGGCGCTACCTGTTCCATACATATAATCGGAAACATAGTTAAAGCCCCCATCGGGATTGATCAACGGGGATGTAGGCGCCCATGCAAGTGCGGCAGCGGTAAGGGTTGCCGAAGGTTGCCCGTTACGGACGGTATTGGAATAATTTGCACTGGCAGTAAAGGTAAGTTTGGGACTTATTTTCCCTTCATAGTTCAATTTTCCGTTGTAGCGCTGCAGGGAAGTAGAGGGTAGTACGCCTTCCTGCAGGTAATATTGCCCCGAAAGATAAATTTTACTCATCCTGTCCCCACCCGAAAGACTGAGGTTTAGATCCGATGTAGGGGCGGTCTGCAAAAGGTCCTTTTGGTTGTCGTAAGTTTTAAGGGATTCAATTTCCGATGGGAGATAGGGCTGCAGCGTGGCTGAACTGTAATAACCCGTCGAACGCCTGTAAGCCCAGGCTTCATTTACAAATGTAGCGTAATCCTGTGCCTTTAACATCTCTATTTCCTTTGTTCTGCTAACATAAGAGCGGTTTGCGCCCATCGTTATTTTCAATTTGCCTACCTGTCCCGATTTTGTAGTGATTAATACCACTCCGTTTGAACCACGCGCGCCATAAATAGCTGTCGCTGCTGCATCTTT
>Ga0157370_10009374_pt1 | contig 10471 bp, 8 predicted proteins | sample C35metaG_FD_113463 | JGI IMG/M metagenome (GOLD analysis project Ga0157370, IMG submission 113463) | Corn rhizosphere microbial communities from Kellogg Biological Station, Michigan, USA - C3-5 metaG | ecosystem: Host-associated > Plants > Roots > Rhizosphere > Soil | place: USA: Michigan... | reverse complement strand
CGTATTAAAATAAGGATTGATTTCAAAGGCAAAGCCCTCTGCGGCATAATTAAGTGCGGTCGACATCTTGAGCGCTACTTCGCGCTGTAGCCTCAAGTCGCCCAATTCGATCTGTCCGGTAGCATGGTGCAGCCCGTCGCTAAACAATTCTGCGGGATTAGGGTTCCTGCTGGCCACGCCGATGTTGGCAAACCAATGCAGCTTGTCGTTGATCTCGTATTTGGTGCCGAGGCTTCCGGAAAAATTATGGTAGGTAAACACCGGATTGGTGTACCACTGCTGTCCTTCTTCTCCGATAATGATATCGCTGAAATCGCGATCATAACCGCGTTCTGTCCATCTAGATTTTAGATAATATTTCTTGGCATCGATGTGGCTGAAATCATAGCGAAAGCCTGTTTCCAGCACCAGCTTTTCATTAGCTTGATAGCTGGCAATGGCGTAGAGTCCCGCATCGAATTTGTTATAATTTGGAATCAGGGCACGTACCTCTGTAGCGCCTGTGTTCGCTGCATTGTTCTGGTAAGCACCGCTGATTCCAGCCTTATATTTTATCTTATCCGAAAAATTAGCTTCATAATCGGCATTGAAGGAGTGAGTCATCAAGTCCAGGTCAACAGATGCCTTGTTGCGGTCATCGCCCCTCCTGAGGTCAAACTCTAGGCGGTTGTTGAACTGGAAGGCGTATTGGAGCGACAGCTTACTAGCATCGGAAAAATAGGTGTAATAGTTTATTTTTCCGAGATGGTGCTGCAGTTCCTGCTTGGGCGCATTGATATCATAAGTGAAATCTCTAATGACCTGAGGCTGTCCACTGTTGATGGCGCGGATCAGGTCGGAGATGCCGCTGATGTGCGAGGCTCTCAGGATTCCGATCTCGGCATTAAAGTAGCTGTAAAAAAAGCTGTAGCCCTGATTTTCTCCCTTGTAGCCCAAGCTGGCAGACAGGTTGCGCTCGCGGTTTCCGGTATTAGAAAGTACATAATCTGGCGCTTCGAAATCGCCAAAGTATTTGAACGTTCCCTTAAGATTCCAGTTCCAGCCGTTTTCATAACCTTTGGAGAGCGAAGACGAAATGCTGCCTCCGCGTCCGTTTGATGCGCCGTTGATAATGGTCTTTCCAAAAATTGTGTCTTTTACAGGAATGTGCGCGGGTTCTATAATGACGGTGCCGCCTATGGCATCGCCGCCATACTGTAATCCGGATGCGCCCTTGATGACCGAAATTTTCCCGGCGGTATTGACATCCATGTTCGGTGCGTGTTCGGTGCCCCACTGCTGGTCTTCGAGGCGCACGTTGTTATTGACGATCAGCACGCGGCTGCTATGCAGTCCGTTGATAATCGGCTTTACGATCGTGCTTCCGGTCTTTAATGACGATACGCCGCTGATTTCCTTTAGGGCATCACCTAGGCTCTCGCTGCTGTAGTTTTCGAGCACGTTGGCTTTGATTTCTTGTGTCGAAGCATTTTTCTCGGAAAGGGTCTTTTTAAGGACAACTTCTGACAGCTGCGAGACTTCTGGCTTCAGGGAAATGTCCAATACGACATCTTTCTGGACAGCAATTACGGTATCTAGGGTCTTATAACCCAGATATTCGATAGTCACGGCCAAGTTGCCGTTTGGGATGCTGTTTATTGAAAAGCTCCCGTCGGCCGCAGTATTCGCAAAAAAAGTTCCGGCATGGATGTGGCTCCCCGCCAAAGGTTGTTTTTTCTCGTTGGTAATCTTCCCGCTCACCGTGTGTTGGGAATATACGAGGGTTTGGTTTCCTGCCAAGAGGAAAACAAAAAATAGGATATAGCGCATTTTGAAAAAATCTAAAATGATAATTAAGGCATGCTTCTAAAAGAAACAGCCCGAAAGAAGAGCAAGGCTCTTTTCTTTAATTAACAGCTAGATGGCGGTCCGCGGTGCGAAAAGAGGCTGCCTGCAAAGAATTCTGCTGTTTCTGCAGCAGGAAAGTTGTAGGCTACGGCCTTGAAAGGGACCTGAAGGTTGAATGTAAAGGTTTCTGTCGCGATAAAACTGCTTAAGGTAAATTCGCAGACAAAACATTTTTCGTGATTGTGGTCAAGGGTCTGGATTTTGGTACTGCCGTCATCGTCTGATTGGCTAACCGCAGCAACGTTTCCGTCTAAGAAGTGCTCATAGGAGTGGACTGATTGAAACAGTATCGAGAACAATACTGCAATCATCAATGAGAGGTTTATTATGGCGAACTTCTTCTTCATCCAATTGCAAATGTATGAAAGTGTAAAAGAAAACCGCCTGTTTTAACAAATTTTATGGTTTGTCAAAACAGGCGGTTATGGCTTGCGCTGGTCAGCTATGGGTCTTATACCAAGCCGTTAGCAACTAGGTATTCTGCAATTTGTATTGTGTTTGTAGCGGCTCCCTTTCTAAGGTTGTCGGCAACAATCCACATGTTCAAGGTATTTGGCTGCGACTCGTCGCGGCGAATTCTTCCTACAAAAACATCGTCTTTACCATGGGCATACAATGGCATCGGGTAAGTGAAGGTGTCCGTATTGTCTTGAACGACGATTCCTGGCGTTTCGTGAAGAATCTTTCTTACATCGTTTACGTCAAAATCAGTAGAGAACTCTACGTTTACGGCTTCGCTGTGTCCGCCAACGATTGGCACGCGCACGGCAGTGGCTGTTACGGCAATCGTTTTGTCGCTTAAGATCTTTTGTGTTTCGCGAACCAGCTTCATTTCTTCTTTGGTGTATCCGTTGTCCTCAAAAACGTCGCATTGTGGGATAGCGTTTCTGTGGATTTGGTATTTGTAGGCCATTTCGCCTTTTGTCCCGGCATATTCGTTTTCCAATTGCTGTACGGCTTTGACTCCCGTTCCGGTAATAGACTGGTAGGTCGAAACGATAATTCTCCTGCTGTTGTATTTTTTGTGCAAAGGAGCCAATGCCAAAACCATTTGTATGGTCGAGCAGTTTGGGTTGGCAATAATCTTGTCTTCTTTAGTCAGTTCTGAAGCGTTGATTTCAGGAACAATCAGTTTTTTGTCGGCGTGCATTCTCCAAGCGGATGAGTTGTCGATTACGGTAGTACCGGCTTCCGCAAATTTTGGTGCCCAAGCTAGAGAAGTTTCTCCGCCAGCAGAAAACAAGGCGATTTCTGGCTTCATTGAAACGGCTGTTTCTAATCCAACAACGCTATACTTTTTTCCTTTGAATTCGATTTCCTTGCCTACGGATTTCTCTGAAGCTACGGGAATTAATTCCGTTACAGGAAAATTTCTTTCTGCCAAAACTTGAAGCATTACTTCGCCAACCATTCCGGTTGCACCAACAACAGCAACTTTCATATTCTATTTTTTAAAGTGGTTAAAAACTGATTTTCTGAATGCAAAAGTAGCTAATAAAGTTATTGAAAAAACGAATTATAAAAATATAACATATTGTTATGAAAATAAATAATTAAAAGAAAAACCGCCCTGTTTTGTGAGCGGTTTAGTTAGAATATATAATGCAGCGGTACTATTTCGGGATTATTTATTTCTTAGTGCATCGCGGATTTCCATCAATAATTTTTCTTCATTGGTAGGGGCTGGCGGTGCAGCAGGAGCTTCTGCTTCTTTTTTTCTTGATGAATTAATGGCTTTAACAACCATGAATAATACAAATGCAATAACTAAAAATGAAATTACTGCAGATATAAACTTGCCTAAAAACATTCCGCCGGGTGCCCATGTTTCAATATTTGCTGCTCCCGCCGCGTCAAGTGCTGGTTTTAATATTATTGGTGTAATAATGTCTTCAATTAATGAAGAAACAATTTTTCCGAAAGCGGCGCCTATGATGACCCCGATAGCTAAGTCTACGACATTGCCTTTTAATGCAAAGGCCTTAAATTCAGATACCATTCCCATAATTAGTTGATTTTAGATTATTATATAAAAATTGGTTTTAGTTACTAGCTAAAGTAGTTAAATATTTTAACATTTCTGCACCGAATTTTTAAAATTTGTACTATTCTCTGTAAAAAACACGCTTAACACGGTGTGAAATGCCGGTCAAAATCTCGTAAGGAATTGTCCCGAGTTTTTCTGCAATGTAGGTGACGTTTGGGTTTTCTCCGAAAATAATAACCGGATCGCCTTCCAGACAGTCGATGGTCGAAACGTCTACCATCAGCATGTCCATGCAGACGCTTCCTACAATACTTGCTTTTTGATTCTTGATCATGACATAACCGAGCTGGTTGCCCCAGCTTCTTGGGATTCCGTCGGCATAACCGATCGGGATGGTCGCAATTTTGGTTTCTTTTGAAGCCATAAACCTTCTGCCATAACCCACACTTTCGCCCGACTGAATGGTCCTGATCTGGGAAATTATCGATTTCAATGTGCCTACGTTTTCTAAATATTTGGTCTCCGACGGATCGTTAGAAACACCATAAAGTCCAATGCCGAGGCGCACCATATCGTACTGCGCTTCCGGATAATTGCTGATTCCAGACGTATTAAGGATGTGACGTATTGGATTTATCGAAAGCTCTTGCATCAGCTTTGTAGATAGTTTTTCAAACAAAGCAATCTGCGACTTCGCAAATTCATGGTGCGTCAGGTCGTCGCTCGTGGCCATGTGCGAAAGGATGCTTTTTACTTTGATAGAAGGCGTATTTTTTAAGGTTGCTATCAGTTCGTCCAGATCATTTTCTTGGAAACCCAAGCGATGCATTCCGGTGTCCAGCTTGATATGGACAGGAAATTGCTCGAGGTTTTTCTGTTCGGCAATCTTTAGAAAAGCTCTCAATCCTTTGATGGAATAGATTTCAGGCTCGAGATTGTGCTCAATGATGGCGCTAAAGCTTGTGTTTTCTGGATTTAGGACCATGATAGGCAGGGTGATTCCGGCACTTTTCAGCGCAATTCCTTCATCGGCAAAAGCAACGCCCAAATAGTCAGCCTTATGGTATTCCAAAAGTTTTGCAATCTCAAAACCGCCGCTTCCATAGCCGAAAGCTTTGACCATGATCATAAGCTTGGTTTGCGGTTTTAGCTTCGATTTGAAGAAATTCAGGTTGTGGCTGATGGCGTTGAGGTTGATTTCCAAAACGGTTTCATGGGTCTTTTCTTCCAGCAAGGAGGTAATTTTTTCGAATTGGAAAATCCGCGCTCCTTTGATCAATATGGTTTCGTTTTCAAAATCCAGGTTTTTAAAATCCGAGATAAGATCGTCTGTGTTTTTGTAGGTGATGATGTTTTTAAAACTGTTGGAGTAAGTCCCGATTTCTTCACCTACGCCAATAACACGGTCTATTTTGTTGGAGGTAACGAGTTCTGAAACCTTTTTGTACAATTCGTCCGTCGGCAATCCGCTTTGGATGATGTCCGAAAGGATGATGGTCTTTTTCTTGTATTGTTTCTGCTGCTCCAGAAAGTCCAATGCAATTTTTAGCGATTGGTAGTCGGAACTGTAGCTGTCGTCGACAATTGCCGTATTATTGATTCCGTTTTTGACTTTCAGCCGCATTTCAACTGAATACAACAACTGCATCCTTTCTTGGATGATTTCTGGCAGATAGCCCAAATAAAGCAAAGCCATCAGGCAGCTTATGGCGTTTTCGATGGAAGCCTTGTCCTGAAAAGGAATAATAGCGTTGAAAGAAATCGTATCGTAGGAAATGCTTAGCTGTGTCTTTTCAGAAAGTTGCTTTTGCGTTATAAACACATTCGCATTTTTGTCGTTGAAACTCCACGAAAAAGTTTTTGTAGTAGCATCTATAAGCGAATCGACTACCGCGTTCTTTTGATAAATCAGGACTTCGGAATGTTCAAAAAGACGGAGTTTTTCCGAAATTTTTTCTTCTAGATTCTGAAAGCCTTCGTCATGAGCGGAACCAATATTAGTTAAGATCCCGATAGTCGGCTGGATAATTTTTTCCAGCTTTTCCATTTCACGAACGGTCGAAATTCCGGCCTCAAAAATTCCAAGATTGTGCTTTTCGTTTATCGAAATTACCGAAAGTGGCACGCCGACTTGCGAGTTATAGCTTTTCGGGCTTCGGATGATGTTGTAGTCTGGGCTGAGCAGAAAATTCAGCCATTCTTTTACGATGGTTTTTCCGTTGCTTCCCGTGATTCCGATAATCGGGAAATGAAAAGATTTTCGGTAGTAGGAAGCAAAATCCTGCAAAGCTTGTAGCGTATTTTCAACTAGGAGAAAATTGGCTTTACTTTCTAAATCTTTTGGAATATGATTAACGACAAAATTCTGAACGCCTTTGACAATAAGGTCGGGAATATATTGATGGGCATCATTGTTCAGTCCCGCCAAAGCAAAAAACAACGTTTGTGAATTGTTTTGCAATGAACGGCTGTCGATAGAAACGGTGTCGATTTCAGTATCTGGATTTCCAGAGAAACGGGCGTGAATCTCAGGAATGATATGTTGGATTTTCAGGCTCAATTTATTTTCTTTTTAAAGCTATGTAAAAATAACTAATTTTTTGATGGAAATTGTGGTTCTGTCACGCAGGTATACGACGCAATAGCCTTCTTGTTATGCTTGCGCTCTATTTATTGTGTGAATTTGGAAGTCTTGGCTTACGGAGTTTTCTTGTTCTTTGAAAAAAAGCTTTCTTCTTTTTCCTGAAGCTCTTTCATCGCATTGAAATATGCGGCGCGGCTCAACGGTTCGTATTCTTCCGTTTCTCCCAGCATAACCAGATTATTGTTGTTGGCTTTACGGAAACTGTAATTGGCAAGATTTCCTGTTCGGGTACAGACGGCATGGACTTTCGTCACATATTCTGCCGTAGCCATAAGTGCAGGCATCGGGCCGAAAGGATTTCCCTTGAAATCCATATCCAATCCGGCAACAATAACACGGATTCCAGAGTTGGCCAAGTCATTACAGACCGAAACAATCTCGTCATCAAAAAATTGGGCTTCATCGATACCGATAACTTCACAGCCTTGCGCTAAGATGCGTATGTTGGCAGCGGCAGGAACAGGAGTAGAGCGTATTTCGTTAGAATCGTGTGAAACCACCATCTCGTCATGGTAGCGTGTGTCGATGGCAGGCTTGAAAATTTCTACTTTCTGCTTGGCAAATTGAGCCCTTTTCAAACGGCGGATAAGCTCTTCGGTCTTTCCCGAAAACATCGAACCGCAGATTACTTCAATCCAGCCAAATTGTTCTTTATGATTTACTGTATTTTCGAGAAACATTTTGTATTTTTCAGCCTTAAAAAGGATTAGTTTTTTTTACTTTGTGATGAAAACAAATTTATTAAAAAACCATTGCTTTACTCAATATAATATCAAAAGTTATGAAGAAAAAATTAGAAGCCGAATTAATCAGTATTGCGCACAGAATCTTGAAGCTGAAAAATAAATCAGAACTGATTCAGCTGCATCAGGAAAGCCAAAAACTGTATGAAAAATTGTCTGTTTTGTTGTTTGTAGAAGAGAATTTTACAGGCGCGCAGCCGACAATTGGAAGATCTGAGGCGTATGAAGTGCTGGAAACGGCTTTTGATGAAAATGAAGTTCCGGGCAAAGTTGAGATGGACGTGCAGGAAGAAATTGCCTTAGAAGCAGAAAAAGTCGTGGAAGAAACGCCGAAAGAAGAAGTTGAAGCTGTCGAAACCGAAGAAGAAATCAAAGTGGCAGAAGAAGAAGCTGAAACACAACCCGAATCAGAACAAGAAAAAGTAGTTGTTGGAGAAATCGAGCTTTCTGATGAAGAACTGGAAGAAGAGGAAACCGTAACTGCTGAAAATGAAGAAGAGGCTATCGTTGAAGAGCCGGAAGAAGAGGAAGAAAGCGTTACTGCAGAAGAAGAAAAAGCATCAGAAGAAACTAAAGAAGAAGTAATAGAACCTGCGTTTGAACTGGCTTTCGACAAAAAAGAAGACGTCGAAGAAGTCGCAAAAGAATCAGGACATCAGATTATCTTTGAAGATTTCTTGGGCTCCGATTACAAAGACTTAGAATTCGTGAAAGCTGAAATCGAGGAAAAACACAAGCACGACCACGATGAAGAGCCCGAAAAAGAGGAAGTGAAAGAAGAAATTAAAGAAGAGGTCAAGGCAATAGAGCCAGAACCTGAGCCTATACAAGAACCTGTTGCCGAAACGCCAAAACCAGCCGTTGAAAAAGTAACCAAAGGAATCACGATCGGTCTGAACGACAGAGTCGGTTTTGTAAACCATCTTTTTGGAGGCAGCAACGAAGATTTCAACAGAGTCCTGTCGCAATTGAATACTTTTGATACGTTCCAAGACGCGAAAAATTTCATTGAAGATTTGGTAAAGCCAGATTACAACGAATGGAAAGGCAAGGAAGATTATGCAGAACGCTTTTTGGAAGTAGTGGAGAACAAGTTTAAATAGTTTAGATGTCAAAATTATATTTAGTTCCAACGCCTATCGGGAATCTTGAAGATATGACATTCAGGGCGATAAAAGTCCTGAAAGAAGTAGACTTGATTCTGGCAGAAGACACTCGAAACAGCGGCAAGCTGCTGAAACATTTTGAGATTGGAACGCATATGCAGAGCCACCACATGCACAACGAGCACAAAACGGTGGAAAATCTGATTGCACGATTGAAATCGGGTGAAACCATTGCCTTGATATCGGATGCCGGAACGCCAGCTATTTCCGATCCAGGGTTTTTGCTGACGCGTGCCTGCGTAGAAAACAATATTGCCGTAGAATGCCTTCCGGGTGCGACCGCTTTTGTTCCTGCGTTGGTCAACAGCGGCTTGCCGAATGACAAATTTGTCTTTGAAGGTTTTCTCCCAGACAAAAAAGGAAGGCAGACACGTTATCTGGCTTTGGCTGAGGAAACCCGAACCATGATTTTATACGTTTCGCCCCATAAATTGGTCAAGACGTTAGCAGAGTTTATCCAATATTTTGGAGAAGATAGGTCGGTTTCTGTTTCTAGGGAATTGTCTAAACTGCATGAAGAAACCATTAGAGGAACCGCTTCGGAAGTTTTGAAGCACTTTGAAGCCAAACCTCCAAAAGGCGAGATTGTGGTGATTGTTGGAGGAAAAAGCAGCAAGTAAATCTTATACAATATAGTCATGGCGACACATCACGTAACTACAAAATGGCTTGGAGATATGGCTTTTGAAGCCACGAATCCAGGCGGAAAAATAAAAATGGATTCCGATCCAGAATATGGCGGACACGATGATGGACTCCGTCCTAAATCCATGATGCTCGCTTCATTGGCGGGCTGTACCGGAATTGATATCGCATCTTTAATTAAAAAGATGAAGGTTGATATTGATACTTTTTCAATTGAAGTAGAAGGCGACCTGACCGAAGAACACCCAAAATATTATCACACGGTTCGTGTAGATTATCATTTTTACGGATTGAATCTTGATGAAACAAAACTTCAAAAAATTGTTGATTTGTCCGTAGAAAAATATTGCGGCGTGATGGAAATGTTCCGTCATTTTGCCAAAGTCGAAGTCCGAATACTATATCATCCTAATTGAGGAACTGAGTTCCTAAGTTGCTAAGGTACTAAGTTATCTGGCAACCTTAGTCCTCAGAGCCTTAGCACCTTAACTTAAAATCCATACAAAATGCGCTGGAACCTTAAACCTAAACCCGATTCAGAAAAAGTAAAAAGCCTACAAAATTCCTTAAGCATTGACGAACTTACGGCAACTTTGCTTGTGCAGCGAGGCATCGAGACTTTTGAAGAAGCCCGACAATTTTTCCGACCTAAATTAGAAGACCTGCATGATCCGTACCTGATGAAAGATATGGATAAAGCCGTTGCTCGGATTGAAAAAGCCATCAAACAGCAAGAATATATTTTAGTTTTTGGCGATTATGACGTCGATGGAACCACAGCAGTTTCTTTGGTTTCCTCTTATCTAAGAACTTATTATCCTAATGTAGACACCTATATTCCTGATCGTTATGATGAAGGCTACGGAGTTTCTTTTAAAGGAATCGATTATGCAGAAGACAACGGAATTACATTAATAATTGCGTTGGACTGCGGTATAAAATCAATCGACCATGTCGCTTATGCTGCTGAAAAAGGAATCGATTTTATAATCTGTGACCACCATAGGCCAGGAAATTCGCTTCCCGAAGCTGTAGCTATTTTAGACCCAAAACGCGACGATTGCACTTATCCGTATGATGAACTATGCGGTTGTGGCATCGGCTTCAAATTGCTTCAGGCTTTGGCTCAAAACAGAAATCAGACAATTGAAGATTTGATTCCGTATCTGGATTTGGTTGCAACAGCAATCGGGGCTGATATTGTTCCTATGACTGGAGAGAATAGAATTTTGGCTAAATTTGGTTTGGAGGTTATCAATGCTAATCCTCGTCCCGGTTTTAAGGCGATTACTCAAAATCTAAAGAAAAAACAGCTTACGATTAGCGATGTCGTTTTTATAATTGCGCCAAGAATAAATGCGGCCGGAAGAATAAAACACGGAAATTATGCCGTGCAACT
>Ga0157370_10009373_pt1 | contig 10473 bp, 16 predicted proteins | sample C35metaG_FD_113463 | JGI IMG/M metagenome (GOLD analysis project Ga0157370, IMG submission 113463) | Corn rhizosphere microbial communities from Kellogg Biological Station, Michigan, USA - C3-5 metaG | ecosystem: Host-associated > Plants > Roots > Rhizosphere > Soil | place: USA: Michigan... | reverse complement strand
CGAGCAGCTCGACGCCCGCGCCGATCTGTTCAGCCTGGGTAGCGTGATCTATGCGATGTGCGCCGGGCATCCGCCGTTTGTGTTGTCGCTGGCTAACGCCGAAGGCTATTTCAACCCGTCATCGGTAATCCGTAATTCCGCCAAACATGGCGTCAAAGCGCTTTACGAATTACCCAAAATCAAGAAAAAATACGCCGCCTTTCTGGAAGAGCAGTCTCCTAATCCAACGGAGTTTTTTCTGAGGGACAAACAACCGCAGATTTATCAGGAAAGCCAGAAATGAGCGCTTATCCAACGCTCACGAAATTCCAGACGTTGACCCGCCAGCTCTCGAAAAGCGTCCAGCGCTTTAAGCCGAGGCCAGTACTGGCGCGTCCGCAAATACGTATTTCGTTTGACGTCGATGACACCTTGGCCTGCCAGCCGCATCACGCTGCCGAAGAGCACAGCCGGCTTCCAGCAGCGCTGCATCGCTGGCTGGGCGAGCCGCTGCGCACCGGCACCCGCCGGCTGACGCGCGAATTACGGCGCCAAGGCTGCAGCATCTGGGTGTACACCTCATCCGGGCGCACACCGTCCTACATTCGCCGCTGGCTGTTGCTGTACGGCGTGCATGTCGACGGCATCGTCAACAGCGCGCGCCATAGCCATGCCTTGAACCTACATGGCTTTGGCAACGCGCCTTCGAAGTTTCCGCCGGCATTTGGCATCGACTTGCACGTCGACGACTCCGAGGGTGTGCAGATTGAAGGCGTCGATTATGGTTTTCGTGTGGTCGTCGTGCGCCCCGACGATGAAAACTGGGTGCAGCGCGTGATTGAAGCGGTCGCTGACGTTCGGGCCACCTGTATTCAGTAGCGCGACGCCAAGTCAGCATTCATCGGTTCAAACTCGCGATGCCGCTGTAGGATCAAAAACACGCGCCAGCGACCAAGCTGCGAGATTTTAGGCCCGAGGGCAGTGGGGCAGAGAGTAGGGGCGATGCAGAAGAGCTTAAGCACGCTGTAAGCGCCGGTTTAACGCGTCTTTTCCCTTACGGTGCGCAAAGGCGAAATGGCTTGCGGATTGGTTGTTTGCTAACGTTCAAAGCGTAAAGCGTTGCCGGTTTGCTGCTCGACGAGAGCGTTGAACTAGAGCTATTTAGACAAGGACATGTCTGTGCGAATAATCTCCCACCAAGTAAAAAGCTACCGACGACGTTTTCGTCCGATTCCAGGCTACGTCATCAAGTCCTCTATTTTTGTCCTCACAGCCACGCTGGCTGTGCTGTTGACGGGCGCTGTTGTCGCATCGGTTTTAGAGGGATTAGTCCTCCATTCGGCGCACTATTCATTTCTCCCTAGCGTGGTTTTGTTGTGCGAAATACCGCTGGTTTTCGGTTTTCTACAGCTCTATATCGAGTCCCATCGGCGGCGTTATTTAAGAGCCAGGCCGGGTGCATCTGAACCAGGATTTCGCGTCGCGCTGATGACTACCGAGCGCGAAAAGCGCGTCGCCATTGATGAGTTATTTGGCCCGCAGGAAAACTTCGATGCGCTGGCCGGGACGCTTATCGAGCGCTGGGAATGGCATCGGGCGATCGCAGAAAAGTCGGGCGATCCCATCGTAAAAAAGGCCTGGCGTTTCTTTAGTTTTCCCGCTGCCGGTAATTTCGCAACTTATATAGGAGGCTTGTTGGCAGTCGTTGCCGCCATTGTGGTGACGACGTTGGACAAAGACGTTTTCTACGCGCAATTGCCGCAGATGTGGAATGACGTAGTGACCATCACATGGCTGCTGACACGCGACTTGGTTTTTCCGCTTGCAGTGGTGGTTATCCCATTTGCTTCAATCGTTGGCACTCTACGATCGTTAGCGGTACGAGCGCGGGAGAGGATTGACGACGACTATCTCAGCCAAGCTAGTTTCTACGCGTTTGTTGAACAGCTATTGGAAATGGAAGAACTGCGGACGCGGCGTCTGCTAATGGTTTCTACAGGATTTGCTTACTGGACCATTCGTTTGGGGATAGTGCCGTTGCAAGATTTGCCCAAGCTGCGCAGAAACATGAAGCGCTCGAAGCGGCTCAAGCGTATGCATCGGGAGCGTGCAGCAGATTTGAGTAGTGTGCAGCGCTGATTGGCGTAAGAAGCTTAAAGGCGGCGGCCTTGGCTGAAATTGTCTGTAGGGCGTGGCTGCATTCCTAGTAAGGATATTCGCATAATGGTCCGATTATGGTGAGTGACGTCCGGAACATAGCGCAGCTCCGGGCGGCATTCAGCCATAATCAGGATTATGCGGAAGCCCCTCGACATACCCCCTCACTTGCTCACTGAAGCCCGTCTATACGCTCCAGGCCGGGCCGATCTCGATGCTGTTTGCCACGTTCTTGCCGACTACCCAAGGGTGGTTGGTGAGCTTCGCCAGTTGCGCAGTCGTGTCGCTGAGCTTGACACCGAGGGCGGTCAACTGGATGACCTTCTCGCCAAGCTCCAGGACATTGCCAAGCAGATCCTCGACGTCTGAACGCTCTGTACGTCAAACCTTTTAACGTACACTTGCTAGCATTATCGTTTCCGGGCACCTGGTACCAGGATCAAAACTGCTAGCAGTTCTCCGCATGGTCGTGCTAGCATTTCAGCACCTGGTGAGATCGATCCAGGATCAAATCTGCTAGCAAAGGATTACTGATTTTGATGCTGACTATTCGTGATATACCCGACGGCCTTGTCAACCAGGCGAAGGCTGCCACTGGTAAAGGCACTGGCAGCCAGGCTTTTATTGCCGGCGTTCAGTTGATGATTCGGCAGGCAGACCTGCTCCAGGATCTTCGCGACGAAAATGCCCGACTCAAGGATTTGGTTAGGGCTCAGGGTCAGACCATCGAGCGAGCGAGATCAGCTGCTATGCACCTCGTCGAAGCAACCGGCCAGGGTGATCTGCTAGCAGATGCTGTTCTTGGTCGTCGCCGGCCAGCTGCTGCAGCAGATGAAAGTGCTGTCATTTCTCCTCGAGCGGATGAGTCGATCCACATGTTCATGTCTCGTTTGAGCCGGCAGGGAAGGGGGGCTGAATGAGGCTTAGTGATTTTGGTGCCAAGCTGGTTTTTGTTGGCCTGGTGGTCTGGTTCCCGCTGTTCCTCGGGATGATGGGCTGGATCCTGTGGCAGTTCCTCACGCCCTGGCTTGCCCTGTAGATGCGAGAAAGCCCCTTTTCAGGGGCTTTTTACTTTCTCTGGCCGGAAACAGCGGATGACTAGCGCAGTCTGTCATGCGTTGTTTTTGGCTCCCGCCTGGGGCGACTTTAGTGCTTTATCAGCGCCTCATAGGGGTCACCTTTTTTTACGCACGTAGTGATCAGCGGTTGCCCTTCGAGCAGCTCTACAAGCTGATCTGCTGCTTTCCAGCAGTCTGCCTCCGTCTCGAATGCCCCCATCGCTGTATTCGCGTTTAGGTGCAGTCCTATGACCAGTATCCATTGCATCCTTGCTCTCGCTTTTTGGTTTTCTGCGTGACGCCGATTTCCGCGAAAAGTCGGTATAGGTGATACCCGACTTTTGTCTCACGGATGAGACTTTTCCCCATCCCATTGCTCTTGCTCTATCACCATCAAGTGACCTTTTAGTGCTCGCTTAATTTCTAGCTGCTTGTCCTCTGGGAACTCTGCAATCTTCTGCATCATCCGGCGTAAGTCCTGCCGGATAGACCGCTCGTCGTCTTCCAGCAAAATTTCATCTGTGGATACCTGAAGGCCTTTTGCTATCAACCGGATAGGGCTGGCTGTTGGTTGTGATTCACCCTTTTCATATTTCGACCAGGTTGACTCTGAAATTCCGCAGATCTCCGCTGCTTTCTTTTGGCTCAATCCCCTGATTTCTCTGAGCTTTTTAATGTTTTCGCCTAATGCCATGTCGCTGCTGCTCAAGTGGCCTTCTTCGTCCATCAATCATAAACCCCACTAAATTGGTCAGTCTCATATCCGGTTGGATGACCATCCGGATAACGCTTGCGTTCCAATCGCCATATTTGGTAGCTTCACCACCCAGTTACGGGGGCTTGACGGATTTTTGCATGATCGACTGGATCGCGGCCATGATTGAGCTACACCATTCTCCACTTGAGAGCGGTGCTGTCGTTTGCATTGAAGCTGACGGCACTGTTGCCTGGGAAAGCCCTCGCAAGATGCACGTTCGTGGCTCCTACGATTCCAGCGTTCACGTTCGTAGCGTAGGTGGTGATGGCAAAGGCAATGCCACTCACCTCTACTTCGATGGCAACCCCAGCAAGTGGCTCCAGGGCCACAATCTCGTAGGATCCGACGATATCGTCGCCCTTATGTGGGACGCCTTTCAGCGCCTGTGCGGCGTTTTGGGTCTCACTCCTACCGATATCGAAAAACATCGGGTGAGGGTAGGGCACTACCGTGTTACTCGCGTCGATTACAACCGCATGTTTGAACTGCCTAGTCGTGCTGATGTACGTGCCTGGCTCCGTGCTGGCGAGTTTAAGTGCAAATCTAGACATGGCCGTCCTGTTAACAACCGAGGCACTTTGACCTTTGGTAAGGGTTCCTCTCATTGGTCTCTCGTTTTTTATTGCAAAGCTGATGAATTAACAGCTGGTGGTTCTCACAAGTTGCCTGATGAAATTAATGGCATTCCTGAAATTCACGAGTTTATTGATAACAAACTTCGTGCTGAGTTGCGTCTTCGTTCCAAAAAGCTCAAGTCTCTTGAGCTTGAAACAGCTAAATCACTTACCCCGGCGGTCCTTTGGGCTCTGTACCGTCAATTTATTGGGGAATTAGACATGTCAGAGCAAATTGAATTGAACTCAAGCAAAGTTCTGGAACTTCCTAACTGGCTCCGTGGCACTTATATGCTATGGAAACAGGGTCATGACCTTCGTTCGAGTTTATCAAAAGCAACGTTTTATCGTCATCGAGCCGAGCTTTTGTCTTTGGGCATCGATATCAATATCCGTTGTGATCGTCGCGACGACTCAAATGTTGTTCCTATGATTCGCGTCCTCGAGGCTGTTCCCGCTGCTATTCCTCAGTTCTTTTTTGATCGTGGTCTAGTTCACTCTTCTACGCGGCGTGCGTCTTAATGATCTTTATAGACCATGTTTATTGCGACCTTTGTTTAGACGAAGTAGGGCAGTTGTATCATCAGCCTGCTCAATCTCCGGATTTGATATTTGATATGTCGAAGGCTCCGCACTTCGTTATTTGCCCCGTTTGTCGTGAATCCACTTTCAATGACCAGGATGTTGCAGCATGAAATCAATGTTTGATATTTGGTATGGCGGCAAGTTGAATTCCCGGCAAGTTATCGCCGAGAAGATTCGTGCAATGAAAGTTGAAGGCAGTGTTATTTCCGAAACTGTCGATGCTGTCGAGTCTCGTAGTGCTGCTGACCAGGTAGAAGCATTTGTTCAGTTTAACCAGGACAACAAATACAAAGTTGTTCGTTCTGAGAAATCCGCTCCCTATGTTGGTGAGCGTTATTAGTGCCCACCAGGGCTAAATCAAGCCGGGCTTGAGTTTCCGGCGCTCTATAAGTTGAGGGCTACACCATGAGTCAATTTAACGTTCGCGTAACCATTACACCAAGCTGCGGCCACCGTTCTGGCAAGTCTGGTGCTGGCAATCCCTATACCATGGCTGAGGCTTACGTTGAGCTTCCTGGTGTCGATTTCCCTCAGAAGTTTCAGTACTACTGCTCCGCAGAGCACGAAATGCTGCCTGTCGGGGCTTATGACGTGCCCCTGGTTGGCGAGATTAAAGACGGCCGTCCAACCTTCAATTTGGATCCTCGCAAGGGCGTTCGTGTTGCTGCGGCTGCTCCTGTTGCTGCTTCCGCTGCTCCTGCGAAGGTCTCGTAATTTAAATGGCCGTCTACTTCTATTGCCCTGGCCAGGCTGAGTATTCCAGCACCCAGTTAACTTGTTCGGTTCCACTCGAGTTGCATCAGGAATCGCCAATTGACTGGGCTGGTTTAACCGGGGAGGTCATTCATTACGTGTTGTTGTATAGCGCGATAATCTTTGTCTTTCTCCAAATCAAGAAAGCAATCGAACAGTCATAACCTGGAGTAAGTCCCATGAAACAAGCTATTAAGTTTGCGTTTTCCCCTGCTCAAAAGCGTCAAATTGCAGCAGTTGCAGCCGGCGCTGGTATGTTGGCCGCAAGTTCTATGGCGAGCGCGGCAGCTACGCCAATCGATATTACCGATGTACTCTCTGTACTCGCAGCAGCAGTTATCACGGTAACTTCTGTTTGTGCTGCCGGTCTTTCCATTGTTGTTGTTGTAAAGGTTTTCAAATACGTCCGTTCTGCGTTCTAAGGGCGAACAAGACAAGCGTTAATAATTCCCCTGCTTCGGCGGGGGTTTTTTTTGGAAAAGCTGACCAGGTTGATTAAGTGAGGCACGAACTTAACGACCTGGTCAGCGCACCATTTGAATATCCCCTATGAACAGTAGAATTATTAAGCTTTATTTGTTTCTAGTTCTTTTCTTAATGTCTTTTTTCGCAAGTGCAGAGAATTATTATTGGCAAGCTGGGGGAGCTGGGCCTCATTACTCTGATCCTGGTGACGCGTGCGCTGACGGTCGTGATATGGGTTTTTATAAAAAAATATGGGCCGATGAGTTTGACGCTGTTGGTTCTACTGCTAACTGTTTTACTAGTGCCTGGGGTGGCTCTGTTCTAATAGGTAGCGTTATTCGTAGGGGTGATTCTTGCCCTCAGTCCCAGGACTTTAACTTTTCTACTGGTATGTGCGGTTGCCCATCTGGTCAATCTAAAGATCCCGTTTCCGGTCTTTGCGCTATTCCTAACCTTTGTAGTTCCCAGAAGGGTGTTACTAAGCCATTTAACCGCGTTGGTGTTGCACCTGACGACCTTTTTAATGTCTCTGCTGGTCGACCCACAACAAAGAGTCGTAGCGGCTGTTTCGACGGTTGCGCCGCTGAGATGGAAGATCTTCGTTGTACACATAAAACAACAGGTGCTTACACTTGCAAGATTTCCGCGTCCTTTAGCGGCGAAACTTGCGGTTCTGGCGGCACCGGCCCTGAAGAAACAACTTCTGATGCTCCTGAACCCCAAACCAAGTCTGAAACAAAGCCTTGTGTGATGAAAACTAACGCTGATGGTACTCAGTCTTGCGAATCAAGTTCCTTGGTTGATAAAGAGGGCAAGAACTGCGGCACCTTTAATGGTGACTCATATTGCTCTGATAAAAACGCCAATAAGAATGATATAAAAATACAAACGACGGTTAAAACTGAGCCAACAGCTGATGGTGGAACTAAAACCACTAAAATCGATACAGCTATTATCACTACTTGCACCGGCGTTAACTCTTGCACCACTTCCGGTACTACTATAACCACTACAACAACTAAAGACTCTTCCGGTAATAGTACTGGTGGTTCTTCTTCGTGCAGCGGCAAAGCGTGCCCTGATAAGACAACTAATCCAGACGCCGATGGTGACGGTTTTGGTGATTGCACTAAGGATTGTTCTGATGGTGATGGTGAAGGTGAGGGGGAGGGCGGTACTGCTGGAACTTCTGGTGATTGTGCTGTTCCTCCTCCTTGTGATGGTGATATCTACCTTTGCTCTATTCTTAAGCAGTCTGCTCTTAACCATTGTCTAGATAGGGCTCCTCCAACTGTTGCTGAGAAAGAAGAGTTCCAGCAAAAAGTTGACGCTGAATATTCTAAGATTGATCAGTTGCAAAGTGAACTTGATCAAAAGGTCACCGCAGCTTTCGGGGATTTCCAATCCAAAGCTACTGGCAGCACTGTCAACGGCCCTGCTAAGTGTCTTCCTGATTATCCGATTCACTTTATGAATCGTACATTTCTCATGGAGTTTTCAAAGCTCTGTGACACGCTCGCCGCTCTCCGTTTCGCATTGTTGGCTGTCGCTTACCTTGCGGCCGCTCGTATTGTTTCTACGCAGATATAAGGGGTCTATATGTTTCAGGTACTTATAGCTGTTGGCACTATGCTTGTTAATTACTTGCTGCCTAAGCTTTTAGCTGTTGTTGGTACATACGCTGTCTCTGAGATCGCGATTAAACCAATATTCACATTCATTCAGAATAAGGTCATGGCTGGCGCTAATGGTTTGCCTGCTGATGTTCTTGGTTTTCTTAACTTTTGTGGTTTCACTGATGCTGTATCAATTGTCTTTTCTGCTTTTAGTCTCGCGCTGGCTATTAAGGCAGGTAAGGCTGCTGCTGCAAAGAAAGGGGGTAAATAATGCTTAAGTTAGTTACTGGCTCACCTGGTGATGGCAAGACTTCAAATGAACTTTGGGATTTTCTGTACGACAAGCAGTACGACGGTCGCCCTAAGTTTTGCACTCCCATTAAGGGTTTTGACCCATCAAAGCATGGCGTTACTCCAATTGAGCACATCAAAGATTGGGAAGATTTGCCTGATGGTTCTTTGATCTTTGTTGACGAAGCTCAGGACTACCTCGGTGTTATTTCAGGTCGTGAACCGCCTCACTGGATCAAGCAGCTCGCGAAGCATCGGCATCGTGGTTTTGACTTCATCATGACCACCCAGAGCCCTATGTTTGTTCACTCGTTTGCCCGTGGGCTATGTAAGCCTCACGTCCATTATTTTCGGCCCTGGAACATGAAGGGCGCCCGGTCTACTTGGGATTCTGTTCAGAACGATCCCAATACAAAAACAGCTCGTAAATCTGGCCAGACCCAGCTCGTCACTCCTAACCCCAAGGTTTTTGAGTTGTACACGTCGACGGTGCTCGATACGCATAAGCCTCGGCCGCCATGGAAGCTTATCGTTGTTGGTGTTCTGGCATTGTTGGTCTTGGCCAGCTCGACGTTTGTTGCTTTGCATAACCTAAGATCTGTCGACCAGGATCTAGCAACCAGTGAACAGTCCGGTATTCCACCAGTTGCTACCTCGGTAAAGCAGGTTTCTGGCGACGTCGCTAAGTCTGTTGAGGATCAGCAACCGGTGTGGACTGAGGAAACCATCCAGCCGCGTCTCCAGGGCATGCCCTGGTCTGCACCTGTCTATGATCGGTTGACCGCGCCCAGTGATTTCCCCCGGGTTGCTGCCTGCATTTTCTCGAAGACTAAGGGGTGTAATTGCAGTACTCAGCAGGGCACGCCTATCGACGTTCCAGAGTCTGCTTGTTTGGCTTATGTGAAAGGTGGCAGCTTCGACCCTTGGCGTTCGTCGCGTAGCCAGGACAAATCTCAGGAAAGGTCTAAGATCGCTAAAAGCTCCTCAGAAGCTCCCACAGAGCCGCAAAGCTCAACCCGTGTGGTAGGCATTCCCGAGACAAGAACGCCCCGCACACTGCTCTAGGAGCTTCGCATAATGTATATTATGTTAAATCATCTAAGTATTGAAGGCACATCAGATAGCTTGCCGTTAAACACAAGCTAACGGATCGAAGCCGACTGCATGTAAATAGCCAGTCGAGCCCCGTGGCCGTGCAAACGATCCTACCCTGCTCTGCCTTGCAGCTTGGTACCGCCAAAGACGAGTTGCTGGACCATCGGCCTGGCTACAAACCGCTCAGGGAAAATGAGCTCGGGTGCGCTAGCCTGGTCCAAGCGGGACATGTGCGACTCCTCCAGTCTGACGGTCAGCGCCTTTAGGTTGTCTTGGGCCTGCGCCAAGGTTCGAGCGCCAATGATCGGGGCCACCACAGTTGGGTTTTGTAAGGTCCAGGCAAGCGCAACCTGGGACGGCGTGGCGCCGATCTCTGCGGCGATATCAACGACGACGCTGGCGATCTGCAACGAACGTTCATTTAAGTGGCCCGATGAACTAATTACGCCCTTACGCGTTGCCGAGATCGCGGCTTCGTTACTCTCGCTCAAGTCTTCACGCCGGTATTTTCCGCTCAGAATACCGCCACCTAACGGCGACCACGGCATCACGCCTAGCCCCATTTCACGGGCCATCGGCAGCAACTCGTGTTCTACAGTTCGCTCCACCAGGCTGTATTCAATTTGCAGGGCAACCAAGGGCGCCCAGCCGCGCAAGTCGGCAAGGGTCTGCAGTTGCGCAATCTTCCAGGCTGGAGTGTTGCAAATGCCCAAATACATGACCTTGCCACTGCGCACGAGGTCATCCAGTCCGCGCATGACCTCGTCGGCGCCGGTCGTGAAGTCCCAGGCATGCAAATGCAGCAGTTCAATGCGGTCCGTGTCCAGCTGTCGAAGGCTGGTTTCCACAGAACGCATCAGGTTAAGGCGATGGTTACCTCCTGAGTTGGGATTGCCTGGATCACGCGCCATCGTGAACTTGGTCGAGATAACCAACTGTTCGCGCCGCCCCTTCATCAACTGACCCAGAATGCGCTCGGATGCGCCGTTCGTGTAATTGACGGCGGTGTCGATGAAGTTGCCACCCGCCTCTACGTAGGCTTCGAAAATTTGCCGTGCGCCGGCGTCGTCCGCACCCCACCCCCAGTCCGAACCGAAGGTCAT
>Ga0157370_10009371_pt1 | contig 10473 bp, 6 predicted proteins | sample C35metaG_FD_113463 | JGI IMG/M metagenome (GOLD analysis project Ga0157370, IMG submission 113463) | Corn rhizosphere microbial communities from Kellogg Biological Station, Michigan, USA - C3-5 metaG | ecosystem: Host-associated > Plants > Roots > Rhizosphere > Soil | place: USA: Michigan... | reverse complement strand
TCGCGACGCTCGGCGAAACGGTCGTGCTGTGCGCGGTGACCGCCGCCCGCTCGGTCAAGGAAGGGCAGGATTTCTTCCCGCTCACCGTCCATTATCAGGAGAAGTATTCGGCCGCGGGTCGCATCCCCGGCGGCTTCTTCAAGCGCGAGCGTGGCGCGACCGAGAAGGAGACGCTGACCAGCCGTCTCATCGACCGTCCGATCCGCCCGCTTTTCCCCGAAGGCTTCTACAACGAAGTCAACGTCATCGCCCAGGTCCTGAGCTATGACGGCGAGAACGAGCCCGACATCCTCGCGATGGTCGCGGCTTCCGCCGCGCTCACCATTTCCGGCGTGCCCTTCATGGGCCCGATCGGCGCCGCGCGCGTCGGTTACCAGGACGGCGAATATATCCTCAACCCGACGCTGGACCAGGTGAAGGCGGGCGATCTCGACCTCGTCGTCGCCGCGACCCAGGGTGCGGTGATGATGGTCGAATCCGAAGCCAAGGAGCTTTCGGAAGAGGTCATGCTCGGCGCCGTCGTGTTCGCGCACGAGGCGTCCAAGAAGGTCGTCAAGGCGATCATCGACCTGGCCGAGAAGGCCGCCAAGGATCCGTGGGAAATGGCCGAGCAGGCCGATCTCTCGGCTGCCAAGAAGAAGCTCAAGGACCTGATCGGCAAGGACATCGCGGCTGCCTACAAGGTCACCGACAAGTCCAAGCGTTCGGGCCTGCTCAACGACGCGCGCGCCAAGGCCAAGGAAGCCTTCGCCGACGCGACGCCGCAGGACCAGATGGCCGCGGGCAAGCTCGTCAAGAAGCTGGAAGCCGAGATCGTGCGTACCGCGATCCTCAAGGACGGCCAGCGCATCGACGGCCGCAACACGAAGCAGATCCGCCCGATCGAGGCGATGGTCCACTTCCTGCCGCGCACGCACGGTTCGGCTTTGTTCACGCGTGGCGAGACGCAGGCGATCTGCTCCACCACGCTGGGCACCAAGGACGCCGAGCAGATGATCGACGGCCTCAACGGCCTGTCGTACGAGCGCTTCCTGCTCCACTACAATTTCCCGCCTTATTCGGTGGGCGAGGTCGGCCGCTTCGGTGCGCCGGGCCGTCGTGAAGTGGGCCATGGCAAGCTGGCATGGCGGGCGCTGCACCCCGTGCTGCCGAGCCTGGAGGAATTCCCCTACACGATCCGTGTCCTGTCCGACATCACCGAGAGCAACGGCTCCTCGTCGATGGCGACGGTCTGCGGCGGTTCGCTGTCGATGATGGACGCGGGCGTTCCCTTGAAGCGTCCGGTGTCGGGCATCGCCATGGGCCTGATCCTGGAAGGCAAGGATTTCGCGGTGATCAGCGACATCCTCGGCGACGAGGATCATCTCGGCGATATGGATTTCAAGGTTGCGGGCACCTCGGCGGGCATCACCTCGCTGCAGATGGACATCAAGATCGCCGGCATCACCGAGGAGATCATGCGGGTCGCGCTCGCCCAAGCGAACGAGGGCCGCGCCCACATCCTGGGCGAGATGGCCAAGGCGCTCGATCACACCCGCGAGGAATTGTCCGCCCACGCACCGCGCATCGAAACGATGCAGGTGCCCAAGGACAAGATTCGCGAAGTGATCGGCACCGGCGGCAAGGTGATCCGCGAGATCGTCGCGACCACCGGCGCCAAGGTCGACATCGAGGATGACGGCACCGTCAAGATCTCGTCGTCGGATCCGGCCCAGATCGAGGCCGCGCGCAAGTGGATCGAAGGCATCACGCAGGAAGCGGAAGTCGGCAAGATCTACAGCGGCAAGGTCGTGAACATGGTCGATTTCGGCGCGTTCGTGAACTTCATGGGCGGCAAGGACGGCCTGGTTCACATCTCCGAGATCAAGAACGAGCGCGTCGCCAAGGTCTCCGACGTCCTGACCGAGGGTCAGGAAGTGAAGGTCAAGGTCCTCGAGATCGACAATCGCGGCAAGGTCCGCCTGTCGATGCGCGTGGTCGACCAGGAAACCGGCGAAGAGCTGGAGGACACGCGTCCTCCGCGCGAACCGCGTGAGGGCGGCGAAGGCCGTGGCGACCGCGGTGACCGTGGTCCGCGCGGCGAAGGCCGTGGTGATCGGGGCGACCGTGGCGGCGACCGCCGTCGCGAAGGCGGCCGGGATCGTGGCCCGCGTCGCGAAGGCGGTGACCGCGGTGATCGCGGCCCGCGCCGCGAGCGTTCGGAAGGCGGCAATGACGCCAATCGCGATGAGGGCCCTGCGCCCGAGTTCGCGCCCGCTTTCCTGAAGCGCGACGACGACTGATTTTCGGATCAGGACTGAAACGGAAAGGGCGTCCCGAAAGGGGCGCCCTTTTTGTTTTAATCCCTCTCCCGCTCCGGGAGAGGGAAGGGGCCCGACGCATAGCGGCGGGAAGGGTGAGGGCAAGAGTGGTGAGAGGCAGCGTGCCCTCACCCTCCCACGCCGCTTAGCGGCGCGGGCCCCTCCCTCTCCCCAAGGGGAGAGGGGTGAGTTGTCGCTATCCGCTCAAAACCAGCCGGCACCTTTCAATGCAGAGGCATAGGTCCGGCTGACCGGCACGACCAGCCCGCCTTGCAAGCTCGCCTCACCGCCGCCGCGCCGCCATCGCACCTTCTCGATCGCGTCGGCTGCCACCCACCAGGAGCGGTGGACGCGGAAGCCGTGCGCTTGCGCCAGTTCGGCCAGGGCATCGGCGAAACGCGCGGTGACGAGTTCGTCGCCGGCGTCGGTATGGACCCGCAGATAATGATCCTCCGCCTCGACCGCGATCAATTCGGCGGTACGCCGCCGGGCGGAAAGCCGGCGGCGGAACATTGCTTCCGCCTCGGGCAAAGGCGGTGCAACGATGGTGCGGGTTTCGATTTTCAGCGTCGCAGGCCGCCAGGCCAGCGCGCGGATCGCCATCACCGGCACGCAGATCACGAACACACGCCAGAGCAGGAACAGATAGAGAGAAAGGCCGCCATGGCTGCCGAGCAACGTCCGGTTCACCGTGAAGACGAGCAAAGTCACGAACGGCGTCATTCCGATCGATACCGGGCCTAGCCGCCGCCACGGCGAGCCCACGAAACGGCTCAACGCGACGTCGGCGGCGATCCCGATCAGGCCGCCGCCGGTGATGCAGATTTCCCAATAAAGCAGACGCAGGGCGGGCGGCAGCCAGTCGGTGCCATAGGGGCCGATCGCGCCCATGAATGCGCCAATTCCTATCAGCAGCGCGAGCTCGGCGAAGAACCTGCGCCATCGCGCGGCGGGAAATCGCATGCTCCTCCCCCTTTCCGAACACGGTTCGCGCAAGATGCGCACGCCTCGCGCATCGTCGCTAGCGCCGGGTTGCGGCAGCCGCAATCTCGGCGGCGTCAGTGGGAGACGCGACGATGACGGCAGACGGCATGGCCTTGCGTGGAAAGATCGGTAGCCTTGGCTGGGGGCTGGTCGGCTTTCTCAGCGCGGCGATCGCGCTCTTTTCCTACCGCTATCTGGTCGGGATAGGGCCGCTCGCGCCCGGCATCGTCGCCAATCTCTATGCGCGGCCCTTCCTCTATCTGCACATCGTCGGCGCGGCGACCGCGCTGCTCGTCATGCCGCTCCAGTTCCTGCCCCGCGTGCGGGCGCGCATGCCGCGGCTGCATCGCTGGATCGGGCGCACTTATGTCGCGGGCTGCACGGCCGGCGGTGTGGGCGGCTTCGTGGTCGCGTTCGGTTCGACCGCGGGGCTTCCGGTCACGATCGGTTTCGCATTGCTCGCACCGATCTGGGTCGCGGTCACGCTCATGGGCTGGCGCATGGCGGTCGCGCGCCGCTTTCCGGAGCATCGCGCCTGGATGATCCGTTCGGCCGCGCTCACCTTCGCCGCAGTGACGCTGCGGCTCTATCTGCCCCTTTTGCAGCTTGCCGGGGTGGACTTTCTGTTCGCGTATCGGCTGACCGCATTCATCTCCTGGATCCCGAACCTGATCGCGGCCGAACTGTATCTAAGGGGCCATTTGCCTATCAGGCCGCGCGTCCTGGCGATGGCGGCCTAATTCTCGCCGAACAGCTCGCGATGCGCTTTTTCCAGTTCGTCGGCATAGCGGCGGCGGACATAGGTTTCGGTCAGGATGCCAAGGATGCGGCGCTCGCCATCGAGGATGACGAGCTCGTCGCTTTCGGCGGCGTCGAAGCGGGTCATCACCTCGCCGATATGCATGTCGGGGCGCAGCGCGGCGTCGGCGGAATGCGCGAATTTCTCGACCGGCGCATCGTCGGCGACACCCTCGGCGAAGACGGTGGCAGGGGTGACGATGCCGGCATAACGGCCCTCGCCATCGACCAAGGCGACGCGGCTCGATGCGCCCAACGGAAAGCGGCGGCGGAATTCGGACACGGTCGTATCCTTGGGCGCGGTCTTGACCTCGCCGCGCATCATCCGCCCGGCGGTCAGCGTCTTGACCCAGCCCACGTCGCGCGCGCTCTTGATCGTCTCGCCGCGCAGATGGAGGCGCCAGGTCGAGAAGCTGTAGCCGAACGTCTCGCGCACGATCGTCGAGGAGACGAGGCTTGCCGCCAGCACCGCGCCGGTCAGGCTGAAATTGCCGGTCGCGCCCAGCACCAGCATCGCCATCGTGATCGGCCCGCCGACCACCGCGGTCGCGAGCGCGGCCATGCCGACCATCGCCGCATTGCCCGGATCGAGCACGGGATGGCCGAAGATCGCCGCGCCCGCGAGCGAGTAAAGATGGCCCGCCAGCGTGCCGAGGAAGAGCGAGGCGAAGAACAGGCCGCCGCGAAAGCCGAAGCCGAGGCACAGGATCGAGGCGAGGCTCTTCGCCGCCAGGATCATGATCAGGAAGTCGAACGGCACCGTATCGAGGATGTCGATGTGGAGCGCGCTATGCCCCGCCGACAGGACCTGGGGCGAGATCATCGCCACCGGCACCAGCAGACAGCCGCCGACGAACGGGCGCGACCAATGCGGCAACCAGGCCCGCGACACGCTCTCGACCGCGGCGACGGTGCGCATGATGCCGATCCCGACCAAGGCGCAGGCCAGCCCCAACCCGGCATAGATCAGATAGCCCGCGGTATGGATTGCCGGGCCGGGATTGACCGTGACGATATAAGGCACCGCACCCAGCCGTTGCGCGACCTGCGCGCCCGCGAGGCTGGCGGCGGCCACGGGTGCGATCGCGGCGGGCGTATAGGCGCCGATCACGATCTCGAACGCGTAGAAGGCGCCGGCCAGCGGTGCACCGAATGCGGCCGCGATTGCCGCGCCCGCGCCCGCGCCAACCAAGGTCCGCACGTCGCCACGGCGCAGGCTGAGCCAGCGTCCTGCGCGCGAGGCGAGCACGCCGCCCATCTGCGCATAGGCCGCCTCCAGCCCGACCGACGCGCCGAAGCCGTTGGAGATTATGGTCTGGCCCGAAACGATCAGGCTGTCGATCACGCCCATGCGGCCGCCATGCAGCGCATTGGCCTCGACCACGTCGATCAGCGCCCGTTTCCGCGCGCGGACGCCCCAGGTGAAGAAAGCGAGGATCGCCCCGCCCAAAGGCAGGATCGACAGCTGCCACCAGGTCAGAGGCGGCGCGCCGCTCAGCCGGATGTCGTTGGGGATGCCGAACAGGATATGCTGGACCACCCAGGCGACGATCCCCTGGGCGATGGTCATCAATCCCGCACCCATGCCGATCAGGATCGCGACCAGGATGAAGAAGAATTCGGACGCGCGTACCCGCTGGCGGAGCCACCGCGCCCAGGCGAAGCCCTTGCGGCTGTAATGCTGGACCTGCGTGCCGACGTCCATGCGGCCAATGCTGAGGCCACCGGCGGCGGCGATATGCAACCCCTAACTTCGCGCGATCGGCGTCGGTCGGGCGTCGGCGCCGACCGCGACCATCACGAATTCGGCCGAGGCGGCGCGATGGCGCGCCGCGGTCAGGAGGTCCTCGCCCCACAATTCGACACGCACGCGCACCGAGCTGCGCCCGGTCATCAGCACCCGCCCGATCAGCTCGACCATCTCGCCTTCCCGCACGGGTGCGGTGAAATCGACCCGGTCGGATGCCGCCATCACCATCACCGCACGCGTATGGCGGGTAGCGGTGACGAAAGCGGCCTTGCCCAGCATGCGCAGCGCGTCACCGCCGAACAGGGTGCCATAATGGTTGGTCTGCGGGGGGAAGACCATATCGACCATATGCAACAGGCCATCGTCAGGCTCGGTCGGCGAGGCTGTGAGCGGCGGCAGCGGCAGGCGCGTTTCGGGTCCTTTCACCGCGACCAGGGTAAAGGTCCCGCGCGTGCACAACCGGCGCTCGCCCGACAGAAGCGCCTCGGCGAAGAGCTCCACCTCGACGTCGAGCGAGCTGTTGCCGACCCTGACGACGCGGCCGATCGCCTCGATCATCTCGCCCTTGCGGCCCGATGCGGCGAAATCGATCTTCTGGCTCGCTGCGGTGACGAAGGGTGAGCGGCCATGAAGCGATGCCGCCAGAAAGGCGACCTTATCCATATGCGCGAGCGCCACCTCGCCGAACAGGGTCCCGTGATGGTTGGTGTCGCCCGGGAAGACCATGCCGATCAGCCGGACGACCCTGTTTTGCGGGGTGGCGCCGTCCATCAGGCCGGCTCGCGCAGCCGCTGCGCCGCCTCGACCATTGCGACGAGCGCGGGCCGGACCTCGTCCCATTTGCGCGTCTTGAGGCCGCAATCGGGGTTCACCCACAATTGGCGCGGCGGCAGATGCCCGGCGGCGAGCTTGATCAGATCGACCATCTCGTCTGTGGTCGGCACGCGCGGCGCATGGATGTCGTACACGCCCGGCCCGATCTCGTTGGGATAACGATAGTCGGCAAAGCCGGCCAGCAACTCCATCTGCGAGCGCGCGGTCTCGATCGAGAGCACGTCGGCATCCATCGCGCCGATCGAGGGCAATATGTCGTTGAACTCCGAATAGCACATATGCGTGTGGATCTGGGTGCGGTCGGCCACGCCCGACGCCGCGAGCCGGAAGCAATCCACCGCCCAGTCGAGATAATGCTGCCAGTCGCGTCGCCGCAGCGGCAGGCCTTCGCGCAGTGCGGCCTCGTCAATCTGGATCGCCCTGGCGCCGGCGGCCTCCAGATCCAGAACCTCGTCGCGGATCGCGAGCGCGATCTGGCGGCAGCTCGCTTCGCGCGGCTGGTCGTCGCGCACGAACGACCAATTGAGGATCGTCACCGGGCCGGTGAGCATGCCCTTGACCGGCTTGTCGGTCAGGCCCTGCGCATGAAGCCACCAGTCGACCGTCATCGGTTCGGGCCGCGACACGTCGCCGAACAGGATCGGCGGGCGCACGCAACGTGACCCATAGGACTGGACCCAGCCGTTCACGGTGAAGGCGAAGCCCGACAATTGCTCGCCGAAATATTGCACCATGTCGTTCCGTTCGAACTCGCCATGGACGAGCATGTCGAGCCCGATTTCTTCCTGCCAGCGGATCGCGCGTTCGGTCTCCTCGCGCAGGAATCGGGCATAATCGGCGTCGCCAAGATTGCCGCGATTGTGCTCGGCGCGTGCGTGCCGGACCTCGGCGGTCTGCGGGAAGGACCCGATCGTCGTGGTCGGATAATCGGGCAGGCCCAGCACCGCCGCCTGGGCCCTGGCGCGCGCGGCATAAGGCAGGTTGCGCTCGCGCATCGCGGGCGTGACTGCGGCGACGCGCGCAGCAACCCGCGCATCGTGAATGCGCGGCGAGACGCGACGGGCGGCGGCGGCCCTGCTCGACGCGGCAAGCTGATCCGCGACCGCATCGCGGCCCTCGTTTAACGCACGCTTGAGGGTGTTCAATTCCTCGATCTTCTGGACGGCGAAGGCGAGCCATTGCGCGATCTCGGGATCGAGCTTGCTCTCCAGCGCCAGGTCGACCGGGGTGTGGAGCAGCGAGCAGGACGGCGCGAGGATCAGGTCGCGGGCCGCCGCGACGGGCTCCAGCCGGTCAAGCAATGTCTCCAGATCCGCGCGCCAGATGTTGCGTCCGTCGATCACGCCGAGCGAGAGCGTCATTTCCCTAGGCGCCTTGGCCAGCAGCGCATCAAGCTGTTCGGGCGCGCGTACCAGATCGACGTGCAGGCCGTTGACGGGGAGCGACAGCGCCAGGTTCAGATTGTCATCGAGCGCACCGAAATAGGTGGTCAGCATCAGCTTGGGTCCGGTCCGCGCAAGCCGGGCATAAGCGCGCGTGAAGGCCGCGCGCTGGCGCTCGTCGAGATCGAGCACGAGCGCGGGCTCGTCGATCTGGACCCATTCGGCGCCGGCATGTTTCAGCTGGCCGAGGATAACCGTGTAGAGACCGAGCACCTGATCGAGGAAGTCGAGCGGCTCTACATCGCGGCCTTTGGCCAGCGTCAGCCAGGTGATCGGGCCGAGCAGCACAGGCCGCGTCTCGAAACCCTGTTCGCGGGCCTCGCGATACTCACCGACGATCTTCGACGCGTTGAGCGACAGGCGCTGCCCCGCGGCCAGCTCGGGCACCATATAATGATAGTTGGTGTCGAACCATTTGGTCATTTCCTGCGCCGCGTGGCCATGCGCATGGCCGCAATCGCCCACCTCGCCTTTCGTCCCGCGCGCCATCGCGAAATAGGTTTGAAGGTCCGCCTCGCCATCGCCGACGCCATAGCGTTCGGGCACCGCGCCCAGCATCAGGCTGGTGTCGAGCACATGGTCGTAGAGCGAGAAATCGTTGGACGGCAGCCAGTCGGCGCCCAGGTTTTTCTGGCGTGCCCAGGCGGCGGTGCGCAGCGCGGCAGCGGTTTCGAGCAAGTCGGATTCGCCAGTCTGGCCCGACCAATATTTCTCCAGTGCGAATTTCAGTTCGCGGCGCGGGCCGATGCGCGGGAAACCCAGGGTTGCAACGGTGACGGTCATGACATTCTCCACCCGAGAGGCGGCGGAGACCCAGGCAAGCGCAGGCATGCGCGGCCGGGGAGTCGGCGGCCGGGCAGGCAAGCGGCCTGCCCGGAATCCCCGCCGGAAGGACGTTATCGCGCCGAGGCAGGTCTCCTGGCTCGCGGGTCGTCACGTCGGCCTGGCCTTCCCGGCGCCTTGCGGAGCCAGTGACACGTCTCGGCCGCCGCTCGCCGCTTACAGTTGCGGGGGCAGCGCCGGCCTTGGCCTCGAAAGGCCGCACCGGCTTCCCGTCTTAGCTCCGGCGCGGAAGACCGGCCGGAGAACCTCGACGCCTAAGCATCGCGCGCCTTTATGGTTGCGTCAAGACGCATATAAAGAATTCTTTATGTCTTTATATGTGAGGTCGCACTGCGCTTTTTCCATCATGCCAGCGAAGGCTGGCATCCATCTCCCGCCTGTCTCGCTAGCGGGCGGGTCGGGGAGATGGACCCCAGCTTTCGCTGGGTGACGGTGAGTCAGCGGATCGCTCCGGCCTTGTTGGCCAGCACGACATTGGACAGCAATGCCGTATCCAGCGTGGTCGGCAGATGCGCGCAGAAACCGATGCCGACATAGAAGGGGCCGTCGATATGGAGCGTGATCGGCGCGCCCCAGGCATGCATTGGCTCGCCGAGCAGGCTGACGAAAAGCTGGAACTGGTCGCCCTTCTTCTCGATCCCGATCCGCTTGGCGATTGCGGGCACGAGACTGTCGGGCGATTTGCCGCCGGGCAGGCCGCCGCGCGACCCTATGCGATATTCCATATCCTTGACGCGCTGGCCCCGCTCGGGCCGCCAGGCGATATGGATCATGCCCCCGCCGTGGAGCGCGACGATCGCTTCCTTGGCGTCGTCGTCGAGGCTCTGGCGGATGACCAGCACCGCCTTGCGATCGTCATAACCGTTGGGATCCGGATAAGCGATGTCGGCGGCGAGGCTGACGTCGCCATCCATCTTCTTCCACAGGTACCGGAATTCGTCGCGCGTATACCAGACATTGTAGCCGGCCGAGGTGATCCGATAGGCCCGGGTCGCTGGATCGTAGCTCGACGATCCCGGTACGATCGCGCTGCCGACGTCGCTCTGCCCGTCGAAGACGCCGATCTTCTGCATCTGCGTGGTGGTGGGGCGGTGGAAATCGGGCGGGGGCGCGACCTGATGATGCGTCGGACTGTCGGGATAGGCCCAGTCTGGCGCGGTCGGCGGCGTCTGAGCGGCAAGCGGCGTGGCCAGCATCACGGCGGCCAAGAGGAAACCCAGGCGCATAAGCCTCTCCGTCTGTTTGACGGAATTGTGCCCCGGCCCAAATGGTAGCGCAACCAGACTTAAGTCGCTGTCGCGGGATGATCAAGGTAAGGAGGTGGGGAGCTTCTGTTGCTCGGTGCTCCGCGCTTTTGCGGAGAAGTCCAGGGGGTTCTGTTGCTCGGCCCCCCTGGCGGCCGCCGGAATCCGATTCTGTTGCCCGGTTCGGCCCGAACCGCGTTCAAGCCTTGTAATCTAAGCCGTTAGGCCTTGATTACGCGGCAATCGCGAGCGCCTCGTTATCGTTGGCACTTGTGGTT
>Ga0157370_10009370_pt1 | contig 10473 bp, 12 predicted proteins | sample C35metaG_FD_113463 | JGI IMG/M metagenome (GOLD analysis project Ga0157370, IMG submission 113463) | Corn rhizosphere microbial communities from Kellogg Biological Station, Michigan, USA - C3-5 metaG | ecosystem: Host-associated > Plants > Roots > Rhizosphere > Soil | place: USA: Michigan... | reverse complement strand
AGGAACACGATCGGCGTGTTGATGAACGCTTCGCGCTCGCGGATGATCGCGGTGAGTTCCATGCCCGAGCAATTGGGCATGTACAAATCCATGAGGATCAGTTCGGGTTTGAATTCGTCGAGCTGGTCGAGCGCGGCGAGCGGATCGGTCGCCGCCAGCGTATGCATCCCGGCCTTGCGCAGGATCGATTCGGCGAACATCGCCTGCGAACGGTCGTCCTCGACGATCAGCACGCGGAAGGGATCGGATGTTTCCGCATCCAGCAATTCGGCGATGCGGCCCATCACGTCGCCGGACTGCGCCGGCAGCGGAATGAAGCTATCCGCGCCGGCACGCATCGCGCGCAGGCGCACCGGCAATTCGACGGAATCGGAAAACGCGAGCAGGGCCAGGCGCCGGCCCAGCCGCGCGCGCGCGGCCTTGACCATTTCGCCGACGGATTCGAGCGCGTCCTGGAATGGCGCATCGACGACGACGAGGTGCGGCGCGAACGCGGCGAGCACTTCCTTGAGTTCGTCGACGCGGTCGAGCAGGGTCAATTCGTATCCGGCGGCCTCGATTTTCTGGTCGATCTCGCAGGCCAGCGGATTGCCGTCGCTCAAATGGAACACCTTGCGTTGCTCGGCGGTGGTCGGCGCTGCCGTAACCGGTGCCGCGACGGGTATCGCAGGCGCTGGCGATTTTTGCGCGGTACCGCGGCGGGCGCTGGCGTTGCCGGTTTCGGTATGGTCGCCGGAGCCGGCCGTGCGGGCGCGGGCCCGAAGCGCTTCCAGTATTCCGGCGGCGGCGTCACCTGCAGCGGATAGTTGCCGGCGCGCGCGGGCGCCACCGTCAGTTGCGCGGCCTGGGTGACCGCCGGTTCGATGTGGCGTTCCTCGTGCTGCGTGATCAGCAGGTCCAGGCCCGCCAGTTGCATCGTGAAGGCTTCGGTTTGCGCAACGTTCGGGATCGTGACGTTCTGCGCGAACGGCGCGAGGAAATTTTCCATCGCGAACAGGCGTTCGCCGACATCGAGCAGGCCGTAACGGCCGCAGGCACCGGCGAGCGTCTGCAATTCGCGAAACAGGATCGACAGCGCGTTGATGTCCCAGCCCTGCGTGCACAGGCGCAAGCCGCGCTTGCGCAAGGTCTCCAGGCGCTTGGGCAGGTGCCGCACGAAAGCCAGCCGCAGCTCCGCCGCTTGTTGGGTGTCGTCCTGTTTGTGCATGGGTTCCGCCGTTTGTCCGCACTATACCGGTTCGGCGGCGCCCGATAAACGGCGGAAAACGGGGCCGGATCGGCCGGCCTGTCAGCCAGGTTTGACCACCGCGAGCACGACGATGGCGATCAGCAAGATTCCCGGAATTTCGTTGAATACGCGCAGCCAGCGCGAGGATCGCGCGCAGGCGTCGGCGGCGAACTGGTCCTTCAGGCGTACCAGATAAAAATGATAGGCGACGAGCAGCACGACCAGGGTGAGCTTGGCGTGCAGCCAGGGCTGTTTGAGAAAGGCCGGCGCCAGCGCCAGGGTCCAGATGCCGAACACGACCGCCAGCGCGCCGCCGATATGCGTGATCATGAGCAGGCGCCGTTCCATGATCTTCAGCTGCGCGCGCACCGCCGCGTCAGCGGATTCGACGTGGTAGACGAACAGGCGCGGCAGGTAGAACAGGCCGGCGAACCAGGTCACGACGAAGACGACGTGCAGGGCCTTGATCCAGAGATAGGGCATGGTGGATTCCGCGAACAGGCGACGCGCCGATTGTCGCACAGGCATGGTTTCGTGATCAGTTCGCTTGACGCCCGCGCGCGGCGGCGGCTATAACGCTTGGCTCCGCCGGCCACGTGCCGCTCCCGCACCATTGTCCATGGCCAAGGTTCTGCCACCGCCCATCCTCGTGGTGCGCACGCAACGTCCCGCGCGGCGCTGGCGCTGGGCGTTCGCCGTCGCGTTGTTGTGGCTGGCCTCGCTCGCCGGTGCCTTGGTGCTGCAGCACTGGCTGGTCGGCGTTGATGAACACTTGGGCACGGCGCGCGCACAGAAGGATCATGACGCCCAACTGCAGAAGGTCGCCATCGCCGAACGCGCCGAGCAGGTGGCACGCGCGGCGAACGCCGATTTGCAGCAGAGCCTGCGCGACCGCCAGGAGGAAATCGCCGGCCTGCGCGCGGACCTCGCGTTCTACAGCAAACTCACGGATGGCCGCAGCAAGCCGGAAGGTCTGGCCGTGCACGGCGTGCGCATGGCCACCGGTGCAACGCCGGGCGTCTACAATTTCACGGTGACGCTGACGCAGACGCTCAAGTCTGGCCAGGTCGCCAGTGGCCGGCTGAAACTCGCGGTCGATGGCATTCGCGCCGGCAAGCTGGCGACGTTGGCATGGACCGATCTCGCGCCAAACCAGGACGCGTCCGGACTGCCGTTCTCGTTCAAGTATTTCCAGCAAGTGGGCGGGACCGTGATGCTGCCCACCGGATTCACCCCCAACCGGGTCCATGTCGAGGCCGATGCCGGCGGCGACATGGGCCGCGCCGTCCAGGATTTCACCTGGACCGACGCGCTTGCCGACCAGGAGCCCGCCGATGTTCAGCAATAACCGCAAACCCGCGAATGCGCCCACCGACACCACGACGCTGATTGCGTCTGGCACCGCGATCAAGGGCGATATCGTGTTTTCCGGACGCCTGCACGTCGACGGCAAGATCGAAGGCGCGATTCGCGGCGATGGCCCGCAGGCGATGCTGACCCTGTCCGAGCACGCCGTCGTCACCGGCGAGGTGCAGGCGCCGCATATCGTGGTCAATGGCGCGATCACCGGCGATGTCACGGCCTCCGAGCGCCTGGAACTGGCCAGCAATGCGCGCGTGGAAGGCAATGTCTACTACAAGTTGCTGGAAATGTCGGCCGGTGCGCAGATCAACGGCAAGATGGTGCATCGCGCCGAGCCGCCGAAGCAGCTCCCAAAACCCGAGCAAAAGGCATCGTCCTCTTGAATTCCGCGCGCCGCGGCGCGATCTTGCACGCATGAACGAAACCCCGGACTACCTCTCGCTCGAAACCCCGCTCGTGTTCACCGACGCGGCCGCGCACAAGGTGCGCGAGCTGATCGCGGAAGAGAGCAATCCGAATCTCAACCTGCGTGTGTACATCTCCGGCGGTGGCTGTTCCGGCTTCCAGTACGGATTCACGTTCGACGAGCAGCGCGCCGCCGACGACCTCGCCGTGGTCAAGGACGGCGTGACCCTCGTGGTCGATCCGTTGAGCCTGCAATACCTGATGGGCGCGGAAGTCGATTACATCGAGAGTTTGCACGGCGCGCAGTTCGTGATCCGCAACCCGAACGCGAAGACGACGTGCGGGTGTGGGTCATCATTCGCCGTGTGAGCGTCGTCGCATGATGTCCAGCGCGCGCAGCCGTGGGAACGCTTTTGCGGCGCTGGAACTCGACCGCGCCAGCGATCTTCGCGAAAACCAGAGCTGGCTTGCCGAACACGCGCATTCGGCGCAGGCGCGCTTCCTCCTGCTCGATGCGGAGGGCCGTGCGCTGCTGTCGGCCGATCGCCGGCAGTTGTTCGCCTTCGATCGCGATGGCCGTGAACGCCTGGCGTCCGGCGCGGCGAGTTTTCTCGGGCGTGCGGGGGCGACGGATCATTTCGCGCTGGCGCTGGATGCCGACACGGCAGCGCGCGCCGCCGCGCAAACCGGCGGCGTGTTCGCCGACCTGCGCAGCGCCGGCGCCAGCCTGCCGGCTTTCGACGCCGGCCTGTTCGCCTATGCGCGCGGCCTCGCGCACTGGTAGCAGCGCACCCGCTTCTGCCCGGCCTGCGCCGCGCCGCTGCGCCTGGAAGCCGGCGGCCATCGTGCCCGGTGCACGAATCCACAATGCGGCATCGAACAATTCCCGCGCACCGATCCGGCGGTCATCATGATCGTCAGCAATGGCACGCGCTGCCTGCTCGGGCGCGGGCCGCAGTGGCCGGAGCGGCGCTTTTCCACATTGGCCGGTTTCGTCGAGCCGGGCGAGACGCTGGAAGACGCGGTGCGCCGCGAAGTGTTCGAGGAAGCCGGCGTGCGCGTGGGCGAATGCGACTACCATTCCTCGCAGCCGTGGCCGTTCCCGGCCTCGATCATGCTCGGTTTCACCGCGCAGGCCGAGGATGCGACGATCACGCTGGGATCCGAACTCGCCGAAGCGCGCTGGTTCGGCGCGGATGAACTCGTCGATGGAATCCGCAGTGGCGCACTCGGCATCTCCTCGCCGCTGTCGGTATCGTACAAATTGATCGAGCACTGGCTGCGCGAAGGCGCCGCGATCGAGTTGGCGGATGTCGTTGCGTCGTCCGCGCAGACGAAAGGGTAGAATCCGCGCATGGCGATCAAACTCGTTGCGATCCTGCTGATTCTGTTCGTCGCCCATGTGCTGCCGGACCTGGCGCGACTGCGCGATTATTCGTGGTGGCGCGCATGGCTGAGCTGGCTCGGGCCGCCCGCTCCCGGCGTGGCGCTGGCGATCGGCGTTGGCTTGCCGGTGCTGGCCTGCTTGCTCGTGCAGGCGGGTTTGCGCACGTCGTGGTTCGGCCTGGTCGGATTCGTGTTCGCCGTCCTCGTGCTCTATTACTGCTGGGGTCCACGCGATCTGGAGCGCGACGTCGAAGCCGTCGACAAGGCGCCGGACAGTGCGGCGCGCCTCGTTGCCGCGCAGGCACTGCGCCGTGATGGCGACAATTCCGAGTTGCCGTTCGCCGCGGAAAACCTGGTTGCGGCGACGTTCGCTGCAGCGCTCACGCGCTGGTTCGGCGTGCTGTTCTGGTTCGCCCTGCTCGGCCCCTGCGGGGCGCTTTTGTATCGCCTTGCGCAACTTTTGGCCGCTGCGCCCGTCACGGATGAATCCGCGCTGGCGCGCAAGTTCGCCGCACTGCTCGACTGGCTGCCCGCGCACCTGATGGCGCTGGCACTGGCGCTGGCCTCGAATTTCGATGCGGTTTTCAGCGCCTGGCGCGACTACCACCGCGCGCATCCCCGCGGTTACGCGAACCTCGACCTTGGGTTTCTCGACGCGATCGGCCGCGCCAGCGTCGTCGCCGACGTTGCCGCCGACGGCCAGGCCGACGCGCAAAGCCCGCTGGTCGCGCTCGACGATGCCATGGTGCTGGTGCGCCGTGTGCTCGTCATCTGGCTGACGCTGATGGCGTTGGTCGTACTCGGCGGCTTTTTCTAGGAATCGAAGTTTCCGTTCGCCCTGAGCGTAGCGCCGAAGGCGCGAAGTCGAAGGCGCGAAGTCGAAGGGCAAGCGGCGTTTCGACTTCGCTCGCTGCGCGAGCTACGCTCAACGCGAACGGGTAGCTAGGCTGCTTCCCCCCGCAGTTCCCTGACTCTTTCTTCCAGCACCGCCGCGCTCGCGTCCCGTGCCGGCACCGCAGCGCCGGCGACGAGTTCGATGCGCGACCAGAACCGACGTGGCAGGCGCAGGCGTCCGATCGCCGAATCGCGGCGGCTAAAGATGCTGCCCCACAGGCCGCGCAGGGCGAGCGGCACCACCGGCACGGGCCGTGCGGCGAGGATGCGTTCCACGCCCGGCCGGAACGGCTGCATCGTGCCGTCGCGGGTGATGCCGCCTTCCGGAAAGATGCACACGATGTTGCCGTCGGCCAGTTCCTTGTCCACTTCGGCGAAGGCGCGTTCCATCAGCGCGGCGTCTTCCTTGGCGCCCGCGATCGGAATCGCCTTGGCCGCCTTGAACACCCATTTCAAGAACGGGATGTCGAAGATCTTGTAGTACATCACGAAGCGTACCGGCCGGCGCACGCAACCCATGATGATGAGCGGGTCCATGAAACTGATGTGGTTGCACACCAGCAGTGCCGGGCCGTGTTCGGGAATGTTCTGCAAACCTTCGGGGCGGATGCGGTACAGGGTGTTGATCAGCGCCCAGTCGATGAAGCGCAGCAGGAACTCCGGCACCAGCGTATAGATGTATACCGCGACCGCGGCGTTCATCAGCGCGGTGGCGAGCAGCAAGCCTGGAATGCTCAGGTTTACCGCGTTCAGCAGCAGCGCCGAGATGATCGCGGCGACAACCATGAACAGCGCGTTGAGGATGTTGTTCGCCGCGATCACGCGCGACACGCGCGCCGGATCGCTGCGCGACTGGATCAGGGCGAACAGCGGCACGATGAAAAAGCCCGAGAAAATCGCCATCAGCACGAGGTCGATCAGGATGCGCCAGACATGCGCTTGCGCGAGCATCTGCGCGATGGACAGGTTCAACTCGCCGACGCTGCCCGGATGGGCGAAGTACAAATCCACGCCGAACACGGTCATGCCGATCGAGCCGAACGGCACCAGTCCGATCTCGACCTTGTGACCGGACAATTTTTCGCACAGCACCGAACCCAAGCCGATGCCGATGGAGAACACGGTCAGGATCAGCGTGTACACGCCCGGCCCGCCGCCGAGCACGACCTTGGTGTAATTCGGCAATTGGGTGAAATAGATCGAGCCGTAGAACCAGAACCAGGACACGCCCAGGCACGACAGGAAGATCGAGCGGTCGGTGCGGATGTAGGCGACGTTGCGCCAGGTTTCGCTGAACGGGTTCCAGTTGAGCTTGAGGTTCGGGTCCGGCGCCGGCGCGCGCGGCATGGCGAGCGCGCAAACAAGGCCAATGATGGCGATGGCGATCGTGGCCCCGCCGACCAGCCATGCGCCGATGCCGTCGACGCGGATCAGGCTGGTGCCGGCGATGGTGCCGAGCAGGATGGCGACGAACGTGGCCATCTCGATCAGGCCGTTGCCGCCGGTCAACTCGCGCTGATCCAGCACCTGCGGCAGCAGGCCGTACTTGAGCGGTCCGAACAGGGTCGAGTGCACGCCCATCATGAACAACATCGCGAGCAACAGCGGAATGCTGTGCGTGTGAAAACCGACGAAGGCGATGCCCATGATGCCGATTTCCAGCACCTTGACGAGTTGGGCGAGGCGGGCTTTGTCGAACTTGTCCGAGAGCTGGCCGCTGGTCGCCGAGAACAGCAGGAACGGCAGGATGAACAGTCCGGCGGCGAGGTTGGTGTAGAAATTCACGTCCTTGACCGTCAGTTGCGCGGTCAGGAACGCGACCAGGATGACCAACGCGTTCTTGAATACGTTGTCGTTGAACGCACCCAGCGCCTGGGTCAGGAAGAACGGGGCGAAGCGCCGCTCGCGCAGCAGGCGAAACTGGTTTTGCCCGGCCATCGTTTCCTCCCTTCCCGGAACCTTCGCTGAAGGGTAGCAAACCACACGCCTCGCGCGAACTGGCCCGCGTCGCCGCGCGTCGTTACACTTTGCGCCCCTGTTCGTCTCGCGGCCAATCCGATGAAGCGTTTGCGTATCCTGATTTGCATCGCGCTGTGCGCGATTTCCATGACCGGCTTCGCCGCTGCCGCCGACGATGTCCTGGTGCGCACGTTGCCCGTGCCGGACACCAGCAAGTTGTCGCCGGACCTGGCCAAGCAGGTTGCCTCGGCACGCGCGGATTTCGACAAGGTGCGCGTCGGCCTGATCGGCGACGACCTTGCTCTGGCCTATGCGACCATCGGTGCGGTGTATTTCCGCGCAGGGCTGGACGATGTAGCCGACATCGCCTTCCATGACGCGCACCAACTCGCACCCAGGGATGCGCGCTGGTTGTACCTGCGCGGCGTGGTCGCGCAGGCGCGCAAGAGCAACGCTGACGCCCGCGCGGACTTCGAAGCCGCGCTGGCGCTGGACAAGGTCTACCTGCCGATCCGTTATCGGCTGTCCGACACCCTCATCGACATGGGCAACCTGGATGCGGCGCACGCGGTACTGACCGGCGCGTTGCCGGCAGGCGAGAAGCAGGCAACGCTGTTCGCGATGCTCGGGCGCCTGGAAATCCGCCAGAAAAACTACCCGGCGGCGATCGAACACTTGCAGCAGGCGCTCACGCTCGAGCCGCAGGCGAATGCGCTGTACAAGGATCTCGCGGACGCCTACGCCGCGCAGGGCGACGCGACGCAAGCCAAGGCAGCGCAGGCCAAGGCGGGCGCGGTGCCGCCGAATCTGGCCGATCCGCTGGTGGCGGGAATCTTCGCCGCGCCGGCCGCACCGGCCTTGCACGGCACGCCGCTGCAGCAGGCGAAGCAGTTGCTGGCGCGGCGCGATTTCAGCCAGGCGCGCGACAAGGCCGCGGAAGCCGCCGAGGCGAATCCGCAGGATGCGGAAGCCTATGCCCTGATGGCGCGCCTGGACGGCCTCATGGGCAGGCGCTATTTCGCCGATGACGAAGCCGCGCAGGCGCTCAAATTGAGTCCCGACGGCGCCAGCGCGAACCTCAGCCAGGGCATGGTCCACGAATTCGCCGGCGCAGCCGCCAAGGCATTGCCGTTCTACCAGCGCGCCGTGCGTGCCGATGCCGATCAACCCGATGCACGCCTGCTGCTGGGCAATGCGCTGATGCGCAAGGGTGACTACGTGCAAGCGGCCGAGCAATACCGGCAGCTCGTGCGCATCCTCGACGGCGATGCCGGCGCCGAAGCGCGCCTGGCCGCCGCACAGGCCATGGCCGGGCAATGCCGCGCTGCCTTGAGCGAGGTCAATCGGCGCCTGGTCAAGCGCGCGCAGGACGGCGACCTGATGCAGATATTCGTGCGCCTGGCCAGCACCTGCCCGGCCGCCACCGCGGACGAACGCGGCATGGCGCTCGATTACGCGCAGGCCTTGTACCGGCAGCGTCCGGATGCGGGCGACGCCACCGCGCTGGCGCTGGCGCAGGCGGCGAACGGCAAGTTCGACGATGCGCAGAAATCGCAGGCCCAGGCGATCTACGACGCGGCGCGCATGAACGACACCGCGCGCGCGGCCATGTTCCGCAAGACCATGCAGGATTTCGTCGCGAAGAAGGTACCGGCACAGCCGTGGCCTGCCGAGCACCCCAACATGAATCCGCCGCCGCTCGAAACGTTCGCGACGCCGCCGAAAAAGTCCTGACGTTGCCAAGCCGCGCCGATTTCGTCAGCATTGACGCATGGGTGGATGGCGCGAACGCTGGCGAAACTGGTGGCGCAAACCGCAGGCTGCGGCGGCGCCGGTCACGACGGGCGTGGTCTGGAAACTGCGCGTCGAGCGCGATCGCGCCGCGATCGGGCGCTTCAACGAGCGCATGGAAAAGACCCTGCTGCCGAGCGTGCCAGAAACCGCGCTGCGCGCCTTGCAGATATCCATCGATGAACTGCTCACCAACGTGCTGATGCATGCGCAACAGGCATCCGGCACGATCGATCTGCAACTGGCACGTTCGCCCGGCGCGGTGGACGCGACCATCGAGTACTTCGCCGAACCCTTCGATCCGACCACCTGGCAGGCGCCGCCGGACGGCGACAGCATCGACACCGCGCGCATCGGCGGCCACGGCATTCCGCTGGTGCGCCATCTGATGGACGATTTCCGCTACGAACACGTGGACGGACGCAATATCCTGCATTTGCGCAAGAAATGTTGACGGTTGCCAGTAGTCGGCCCCATCATCCGCGCCGAGTCTTGACCAACTGACAGGGGCATTCCAATGCGCAACGTAGCGACACTGATCGCAAGTCTCGTCCTGGGCGTCGCGGCAGTACCTGCTCAGGCGACCGTCGCCGTGCTCAATCAATGGCATCTGGGCGAAGCCGATGCGGGCGCCAGCGCGGGTGGCGCGGGCGCGGCTGCCACCGTCGACAGTGTCGGCGGCTTCAACCTGAACAAGGTTGGCACACCGGCTTACGCTGCGGACGTGCCGGCAAATATCGGCAGCTCCTTGTCGATGGCGTTCAACGGCACCACCGACCAGTACCAGAACACCTCCGGCGTCGCCTCGACCCTGACCGACGACTTCGGCGTGGAAGCCTGGGTCAAGTGGAATGCCGGTACGCCCGGCTCCGTCTCGATCATTTACAACGGCAACAGCTCAACCAGCGGCTGGGGCATTTACCAGTACGGCACGAATTACGGGTTGCTCTACGGTGGCAATCTCGCCGCTTCCGTGACCCCGGTTTCAAACCAATGGACTGAGCTTGCCCTGGTGCGCGACAACGGCACGACCACGTTCTACGTCAATGGCGTGGCCAGCTACTCCTCGGCGGCAGGACCGAATCCGCCGGCGGGCGGCGTGGCCATCGGCGGTAATTCGCTGATTTCCGGAGCCGAACTGTTCAACGGCACGATCGACGAAGTGCGCATCTTCAGTTTCGCGCCCGGTGCGTTCACTGTCGGCGACCTGAACCTGCCGCCGCCACCACCAGTGGTGCCGACGCCGGCGCTGACGTTGCGTTCGCTGGGCCTGTTGGCGCTGGGACTTTTCGGATTGGCCTGGCTCGGCCTGCGCCGCCGCGTCAGCGGCTGATCGCGCGCCAGCCGATATCGCGGCGGCAGAACAGGCCATCGGCCTTGATCTTGCGCACCGCCGCGTAGGCGCGCGTTTGTGACTCGGCGAAATCCTCGCCGAGTGCGCACACGGT
>Ga0157370_10009369_pt1 | contig 10474 bp, 15 predicted proteins | sample C35metaG_FD_113463 | JGI IMG/M metagenome (GOLD analysis project Ga0157370, IMG submission 113463) | Corn rhizosphere microbial communities from Kellogg Biological Station, Michigan, USA - C3-5 metaG | ecosystem: Host-associated > Plants > Roots > Rhizosphere > Soil | place: USA: Michigan... | reverse complement strand
GAAGACGGCATTCTTCGCCTCGGACCCGAACCTCGGGCGCATCCTCGCCGCCATCGGCAACGCGGGCATCGCGGACCTGGACCCGGCGCGCGTCGGCGTGAAGCTGGGCGACGTCGTGGTGGTCGAGGAAGGCGGGCGCGCCGCTTCCTACACCGAGGCCCAGGGACAGCGCGTGATGAAGCCGGCGGAGATCGAGGTGCGCGTCACCCTCGGCCGCGGCGACGAGACCGCGACCGTATGGACCTGCGATTTCTCCTACGACTACGTGAAGATCAACGCCGACTACCGCAGCTAGGAGCGGCGCCGCTGGCAACGATAACCGCGCGAGGTCGAGCCATGGCCGATTCCCGGAGCACGTCACCGCAACTCGAGCAGTACTACGAGAAACGCGCCTCGGTCTACGAGCAGGTCTACGACAAGCCGGAGCGCCAGCACGAGCTGGAATGGTTGCGCCATCGCGTGCCCGAGGTCCTGCGCGGGCGCACGGTGCTCGAGGTGGCCTGCGGCACCGGCTACTGGACGCAGTTCATCGCGCGCGAGGCGGCGAAGGTCTACGCCTGCGACATCAACGACGCGGTGCTCGAGATCGCGCGCGAGAAGCCGATCCCGCCGGCGCGCGCGCAGTTCTTCAAGGCGGACGCCGTCACCCTGGATGGGGCGCCCGCGGGCTGCGATGCCGCCTTCGCCGGCTTCTGGTGGTCGCACGTGAAGAAGAGCGACCTCGCGAAGTTCGTCCGCAACCTCGCTTCGAAACTCGTGCCCGGGGCGGTGGTCGCAATCCTCGACAACCGCTACGCCGAGGGCAGCTCCACCGCGATCTCGCGCCGCGACACCGAGGGCAATACGTACCAGATCCGCCACCTTCCCAACGGCGAGGAATACGAGGTGCTCAAGAACTTTCCCACGCCGGAAGAGCTCGCCGAGGTCGTGCGTCCCGTCGCACGCGAGGCGAAGCTGGAGACCGTGGCTTACTACTGGCTGATGACCTTCACCACCCGATGAGCGAAGACCTGAAGCGCATCGCCGATCGGCTGGGCGAGCTGGTCGAGCGGCTCGACCGGCTGCTCCCGGGTGCCGCGCGTTCCCCCGACTGGAAGGCCCACGCGTTGCGCTGGCGCAAGAACGCGCGCGGCGGCTACCTCGAAGCGGTGCGCCATCCGCACTCGATCCGGTTTTCCGACCTGAAGGACATCGACGAGCAGAAGCGGCGGCTGCGCGAGAACACGGCGCAGTTCGTGGCGGGCCGCCCCGCGAACAACGTGCTGCTCACCGGAGCGCGCGGCACGGGCAAGAGCTCGCTCGTGAAGGCCGCGCTCGCCGAGTTCGCGCCGAAGGGACTGCGGCTCATCGAGGTGGACAAGCGCGACCTCGTCGACATGCCCGACATCGTGGACGTGATCGCCGAGCGTCCGGAGCGCTTCATCGTGTTCTCCGACGACCTTTCCTTCGAGGCTTCGGATGCGGGGTACAAGTCGCTCAAGGTGGCGCTCGACGGCACGATCGCGGGCTCGGCCCCGAACGTGCTGATCTACGCGACGTCGAACCGCCGCCACCTGATGCCCGAGTTCATGGACGAGAACCTCGAGGCGAAGCACGTGGGCGGCGAGATCCATCCGGGCGAGACCACCGAGGAGAAGATCTCGCTCTCGGAGCGCTTCGGGCTGTGGCTCTCGTTCTATCCGTTCGACCAGGAGCAGTACCTGGAGATCGCCGACCACTGGGTCGAGCGCCTCGGCGGGAAACCGAACGACGAGTCGCGCAAGGCCGCGCTCCTCTGGGCGCTCGAGCGCGGTTTTCGCAGCGGGCGCGTGGCGTGGCAATTCGCACGCGACTGGGTCGGGCGGCAGAAGAACGCAGCCGTCGATAAACGCAGATGAAAAGCTTTGAAACCGCAGATGAACACGGATGAGATGCGAAGCATGAACGCGTTGTGCCTATGGCCGCGCCGCAATTCGCTTCACAAGCCATCCGTGTTCATCCGTGTTCATCCGTGGTTCCCCGCATGAGCAAGGGGATCACGGAGGTCGCCGCGGCGGTGATCGAGCGGCCGGGCGAGTTCCTCCTCGCGCAGCGTCCCGAAGGCAAGCCCTATCCCGGCTACTGGGAGTTCCCGGGCGGCAAGATCGAGCCGGGCGAGGACGCGCACGCCGCGCTGGTGCGCGAGCTCGCGGAGGAGCTCGGCATCGCGGTGCGCGCGGCGACGCCGTGGATCACGCGCGTCTACGCGTACACGCATGCGACGGTGCGGCTGCACTTCTTCCGCGTGACGCGCTGGGACGGAGAGCCGCGGCCGCTCGAGGACCAGGCGATCCGCTGGCAGCGCGCGCAAGCGCCCGACGTCTCGCCGATGCTGCCCGCGAATGCGCCGGTGCTCGCGGCGCTGGCGCTGCCTTCGATCATGGTGATCTCGAACGCGGCGCAGCTGGGCATCGAGGCGTGGATCGCGCGGCTCTCGGAGCGGCTCACGGACGAGCACCTGATGGTGCAGATCCGCGAGAAGGGCATGCCGCACCAGCGGCTGCAGCACCTCGTCTCGCGCACGCTCGCGCGCACGGAGCCTTTCGGCTCGCGCGTCGTGGTGAACAGCGATTGCGGCGGCTTTCCGCAGTCGTCCGGCGTGCACCTCACGTCGGCGGCGCTCATGGCGGCGAAGGCGAAGCCGGATGCGCCGTTGGTGGGCGCGTCCTGCCACGACGCGGGCGAGCTCGATCACGCGGCGGCGATCGGCGTGGACTACGCGGTGCTCGGTCCCGTGAAGCCGACCGCTTCGCATCCGGGCGCCGCGGTCCTCGGCTGGGAGCGCTTCGCCGAGCTCGCACGCAACCGGCCGATGCCGATCTATGCGATCGGCGGACTCTCGCGTGCGGATCTGCCTTTCGCGCGTGCGCAGGGTGCGCACGGCGTGGCGCTCCTCAGCGCGGCGTTCGCGTAAGCGCGGCGAGCGCCTCGGCCACCTGCGGCGGCCCCTCGCACAACGCGTGGGGTCCCGCCTCGCGCGGATCCGTGAGCGTGCCGTCGAGGTCGAAGAGCGCGGCGATCATGGTGTGGCGACGAGCGGCCGCAGGTCGAGCCGGCGCGCGAGCGCGCGCGGATCGGGCCGCTCGCACCACGGGAACCGGCCGAGGAGCGGCGCGGCGAGCCGCTTGCGAAGCGTCTCCACGTTCTCGTCGGGCACGCTCATGCGAGGATCGATCGCGTTGGCGATCCAGCCGGCGAGCCGCAGCCCCGAGGCCTCGATGGCGCGCGCGGTGAGCAGCGAATGGTTGAGGCAGCCCAGGCGAAGCCCCACGACCAGCACGACCGGAAGGGCCACGGCGCGCGCGAGGTCGATCGTGTCGAGCTCGTCGCCGAGCGGCACGTGGAAGCCGCCGACGCCCTCGACCACCAGGAAAGCGTCGGCCGGCGCGCGCTCGAGCTGGGCGACGATCGGGGCGAGCGAGATCGTGCGGCCCTCGCGCGCCGCGGCGATATGCGGCGACATCGGTTCGCGCAACAGCACCGGCGTGACGCGCTCCATCGCATCGGCGGCGAGCCCCGCGGCTTGCGCGAGCGCGAGCGTGTCGTCGTTCATCCAGCGGCCGTCGCGCTCCTCGGCGCCCGCGGCGACGGGCTTCATCGGGAGGACGGACTCGCCGGCATCGCGAAGCGCGTGCACCAGCGCCGCTGAAGCGACGGTCTTGCCGACGCCCGTATCCGTGCCGGTGACGAAGATGCCGCGCCTCATGGGGAGCGATGCGGATGGAAGTCGACGATCGCGCGTCCGTCGGCCGTGCGCCGCGGTGCGGCCTTCCACGCGTGGCCGTACACGACCTCGTAGGTAGCGGGCAGGATCGCGCCCCGGCGGCGCGCCTCGTAGCGCTCGACCATCCGCCGCCAGCGCTCGCGGCCGCCGAGGCCGCGCGGGCGGGCGGAAAGGGCGTTGCGTGCGCCCGCGCCGCGCAGGTCGGCCGCGAGCGCGTCCACGGTAGAGTACTCGAGCGTGAGCGTCTCCATCTCCATCACCGGATCGGCGAAGCCGGCCGCGACGAGCGCGTCGCCGAGATCGTGCATGTCGACGAACGCGTGCACGTGCTCGCCGCCGCCGCTTTCGGCGAAGGCGGCGCGCAGCTCGCGCAACGTGTCCGGGCCGAACGTCGAGAAGAGGAAGAGGCCGCCGGTGCGCAGCACGCGCGCGGCTTCGGCGAACGCGGCGGGCGCGTCGCACCACTGCAGCATGAGGTTCGAGAAAGCGAGCTCGGCGCACGAGGACGCGAGCGGAAGCCGCTCGGCGTCGGCGCACGCGAGGAGCGGCGCGGAAGCGCCGAGCGCGCGGCGCCACCACGGCGTGCGGCCGCGCGCCTCGCGCAGCATCGGGAGCGCCAAGTCGATCGCGATCATCGCAGCGTGCGGGTAGCGCTTGCGAAGGTCCGCGAGCCGCTCGCCGGTGCCGCAGCCCAGATCGAGCATGCGCCGCGGCTCGATGCGGATCGGATCGAGATGCTGGAGCAGGCGCGCGCCGACTTCGCGCTGCAGGACCGCATACCGGTCGTATGCGCAAGCCGCGCGGCCGAACGCGCGGCGGACGGCGCGCTTGTCCAGGCGTCCGGTCTCAACCACCGCGACCTCCGCCACCCGTCAGGCGAGGCACTCGGCGAGCGCGGCCGCGAGCCGCTCCACGTCGTCGCGCCGGTGCGCGGCGGATAGCGACACGCGCAGGCGCGACGTGCCGCGCGGCACCGTCGGCGGCCGGATCGCGGGGACGAGGAAGCCGCGCTCGAGGAGCCGCGCCGACGCTGCAAGCGCGCGCGTCGCCTCGCCGACGACGATCGGCTGGATCGCCGTGTCCGAGGGCGTCGCGGGGACCGACCTGGCCGTGCACGCCGCGCGGAACTCGCCGATGCGCGCGCGCAGCCGCTCGAGGACGCCCCGGTCCTCCTCGAGGACGTCGAGCGCCGCGCTCGCCGCCGCGGCCATCGCCGGCGGAAGCGCGGTCGAGAAGATGTAGGTTCGTGCGCGTTGCAGCATCCATTCGATCGTTTGCGCGGCCCCGGCGACGAAGGCGCCGTAGCCCCCCAGAGCCTTGCCGAGCGTGGCCATGTACACGATGCGCGGCGAGGCGAGGGCGAAATGCTCGAGGCTGCCGCGCCCGCCCGCGCCGAGCACGCCGATGCCGTGCGCGTCGTCGAGCACCAGCCACGCATCGTAGCGCTCGCAGATCTCGAGCATGCGCGGCAGGTGCGCCACGTCGCCGTCCATGCTGAAGACGGCATCGGTCGCGACGATGCGCGTCGCGGCGCGCGAAGCGGCGAGCGCGCGTTCGAGCTCGTCGAGATCGAGGTGCCCGTAGCGCGTGTACGTGGCGCGCGAGAGCCGTGCGCCGTCGTGCAGGCAGGCGTGGTTGAGCCGATCGCCGAACACCTGCGCTTCCGGGCCGCCGAGCACGGTGAGGATCGCGAGATTGGCCGCATATCCGCTGGGGAAGAGCAGCGCACGCGGCAGCCGCACGAAGGCCGCGAAGCGCGCCTCGGCTTCCTCGTGGGCGCGCGAATGCCCGCTCACCAGAGGAGACGCGCCGGATCCCACGCCGTATGCGTCGAGCGCGCGGTGCGCGGCCGCGACGAGCCGCGCATCCGAAGCGAGGCCGAGATAATCGTTGCTCGAGAAGTTGACCGCCTCGCGCCCATCGACACGCACGATCCGCCCTTGCGGCGAATCGAGCACGCGCCGGTGCCGGCGCAGGTTCTCGTTGTCGAGGGCCGCGAGGCCTTCGCAGAGCCGGTCGACCAATCCCTCCACGCGCGCCTCAGGCGGGCTCGAGTCCGAGGGCGGCGAAGAGCGCGTCGTCGCGTTCGACTTCCGGATTGCCGGTGGTGAGCAGCTTCTCGCCATAGAAGATCGAGTTCGCGCCGGCGAAGAAGCACAGCGCCTGCACCGCCTCGTTCATCGCCGTGCGCCCGGCCGAGAGCCGCACCACGCTCGCCGGCATGAGGATGCGCGCCACTGCGATGGTGCGCACGAATTCCACCCACGGGAGCTTCTCCGTGCCATGCAACGGCGTGCCCTCCACCTGCACCAGCTCGTTGATCGGCACCGATTCCGGATGCGGATCGAGGCAGGCGAGCTGCGCGAGGAGTCCCGCGCGGCCTTCGCGCGATTCGCCCATTCCCACGATGCCGCCGCAGCACACCTTGAGGCCGGCCCCGCGCACGCGTTCGAGCGTCGCGAGGCGATCGTCGTAGGTGCGGGTCGAGATCACGTTGCCGTAGTGCTCCGGCGCCGTGTCGAGGTTGTGGTTGTAGTAGTCGAGCCCGGCGTCGCGCAGCTTCTCGGCCTGGCCGTCGCGCAGCATTCCGAGCGTGCAGCAGGTCTCCATTCCCAGCGCCTTCACTTCGCGCACCATCTCGAGGACCGGCGCGAGATCGCGCTCCTTCGGGCCGCGCTACGCCGCGCCCATGCAGAAGCGGGTCGCGCCGTGCTCCTTCGCGGCACGCGCGGCGCCGACCACTTCCTTCACGTCGAGCAGCGCTTCGGCGTCCACGCCCGTGTGATAGCGTGCGGCCTGCGGGCAGTAACCGCAGTCCTCCGGGCAACCGCCGGTCTTGATCGAGAGCAGCGTCGAGCGCTGGATGCGCCGCGGGTCGAAATGCTCGCGATGCACGGTATGCGCGCGGTAGAGAAGCTCGTTGAACGGTAATGCGAAGAGCGCGCGGGCTTCGTCGCGAAGCGACGTGAAGCGCGCATCGGCATGGGCGGCGGGGGCGGCAAACGTGACGACGGCGGTGTCCAAGGCATCCTCCAGAAGCCCATGATCTTTCGCAACAATTGGCCGGATGTCAAGTTTTTCGAGGCGGGTGACCTTGCAGATGCCTAATCTTTCATCGGTCGCGCCGGCAACGCTCTGGACGCACGATTGCGCGCTGTGCCTCGCGCCGGCGGCGAACGAGTTGCTGTGCGGCGCGTGCCGTACCGACATCGAGCGCGTCGGCGCGGTGTGCGAGCGCTGCGCGCTGCGGCTGGATGCGTCCGCCGTCGATTGTCCCGCATGCCGCCACGCCGATTTCGCGTTCGATCGCTCGGTCGCGTGCTTCGACTACCGCTTCCCGCTCGACCGTCTCGTGCAGCGCTTCAAGTACGGGGCGGATCTCGCGCTCGGAGGCTGGCTCGCGCGCGCGCTCGCCGATCGGGTGGAGCGCGAGCCGCGCATGGACCTCCTCGTCGTGCCGCCGCTTTCGGCCGCGCGCCTTCGCGAGCGGGGCTTCAACCAGGCGCTCGAGATCGCGCGAGTGGTGGCGCGAAGGCTCGCCGTGCGCATCGCCCGCGAGGCGATCGTGCGCACGCGCGAGACGCAGGCGCAGGCGGGCCTCGGCCGCGCCGCGCGCCGCGCGAACGTGCGCGATGCTTTCGCCTGCACCCTGGCGTTGGGTGGGGCGCGCGTCGCGATCGTCGACGACGTGCTCACGACGGGCGCGACGATGGACGCGATCGCGAAGGCGCTCAAGTCCGCCGGCGCGTCGCACGTCGCCGCGTGGACGCTCGCGCGCGCGCCCGATCCCGACGCCTCGACATGACGCCCTTCGACGTCGTCCTCTACCAACCGGAGATTCCGCCCAACACGGGCAACGTCATTCGCCTGTGCGCGAATGCCGGCGCGCGGCTGCACCTCGTCGAGCCGCTCGGCTTCTCGATGGACGACCGGCAGCTGCGCCGCGCGGGCCTCGATTACCACGAGCTCGCCACGGTGGTCGTGCATCGCGATTGGGAGGCGTGCCTTTCCGCCCTCGCCAAGCGGCGGCTGTTCGCGGTTTCGGTGCGCGGCGGCAACCGCTACACCGAGGTCGCCTTCGCGCCCGGCGACGCGTTCCTCTTCGGGCCCGAGACCGCGGGATTGCCGCCGGCGTTGCTGGAAAGCGTCGAGGCGGAAAGGCGCATTCGCCTGCCGATGCGGCCCGGCAATCGCAGCCTCAACCTCTCGAACGCCGTCGCGGTCGTCGTCTACGAGGCATGGCGCCAGCTGGGGTTCGCGGGCGGCGCCTAGCGATTCGCAGGGAGTCGACGTGGCTACGCCTGCTCGGCGCGCATTTCGCGGGAGAGCAGGCCCTCGACCGCGGTGGTGGGCGCGAGGCCCTCGAAGAGCACGGCGCAGACGGCTTCGGTGATCGGCATGTCCACGCCGCGTGCCCGCGCGAGGTCGCGCGCGGCGCGCGCCGAGGAGACGCCTTCGGCCACGTGCCCGAGCTCCGCGAGGATGCGCTGCACCGGCATGCCGGCCGCGATGCGCATTCCCACGGTGCGGTTGCGCGACTGGTCGCCCGTCGCGGTGAGCACCAGGTCGCCCAGGCCGGTGAGGCCCATGAACGTGTCGGGCTCGCCGCCCATGCGCACGCCCAGGCGCGCCATCTCCGCGAGGCCGCGAGTGATGAGCGCCGCGCGCGCGTTGGCGCCGAGGCCGAGGCCGTCGCTGATGCCCGCGGCGATCGCCATGATGTTCTTGAGCGCACCGCCCAGCTCCACGCCGATCACGTCGCCGCTCGGGTAGATGCGTAGCGGCGCATGGTGGAGGGCCGCGGCCGTGCGCCGCGCGAAGGCGGCATCGTGCGACGCGAGCGTGAGCGCCGCGGGAAGGCCGCGCGCGACCTCGGCCGCGAAGCTGGGCCCCGAGAGCACGCCGACCTCGCGCCACGCGGGGAGCGTTTCGGCCACGATCTCGTGGGGCAGGCGCGAGGTCTCGAGCTCGAAGCCCTTGCACGCCCAGAGGAGCGGCGTGGGCCTCGAATGCGCGGCGAGGGCCTCGAGCGCGGCGCGCAATCCGTCGGTCGGTGTGGCGACGACGATGAGCTCGCGGCCGCGCGCGGCTTCCGGCATGTCGTCGGTGAACGTGACGGGCGCGGGGATCTCGACGCCGGGGAGATAGTCGGTGGCGCGCGTCGACGCCATGCGCGTGCGTTGCGCGGCGCCGCGCATCCACAGCGAGATGCGGTGACGCGGGGAAAGCGCGACGGCGAGCGCGCTGCCCCATGCGCCGGCGCCGAGGATCGCGATGTCCATGTCGCCTCGCGGCGCGCGGTCAGGCGCCCCAGACGTGCGAGGTGCGGATGTAGCCTTCCTGCCCGTCGCGGTGGCGCACATGGATCCATCCGTTGGCGGGCGGCTCCACGACGTCGAGCAGGACCTGCTTGTAGGCCTCGAACACGAGCGGCGATTGCGCATCCGGCGCCGCGCGCACGTCGGCGAGCGGCACCGTGACGACGACGGTCGCGTGATCGCCGAGCGCGGCGTTCTCCACCCAGCCCACCTCGCCGTTCGCGTCGCGCACCTTGGTCCACTGGTCGAGCTTCACCAGCACCTCGAACGGGTAATAGCGCGTGACCGCGAAGAGCTTGTCCGCCTTGGTGGACGGCGCGTCGTAGAGGATCGCGGGCTTGTCGCCCAGCGAGCGGTATTCCGCCGCGCACGCGGCGCCCGCGGCGAGCGCGAGGCAGGCGGCGACGATCCTCTTCACGGCGCTCAGTGCGAGACGGTGGGCGTGACGATCTGCACCGCCGGCTGCGCGGCGGGCTGCGGATCGCGCTGCGCCTGGTAGATCGCCTCGAAGTTCACGGGCGAGAGCACCACCGGCGGGAAGCCGGCGCGCGTGACGGTGTCGGACACCACCTCGCGCGCGTACGGGAAGAGGATGTTCGGGCACGCGATCGCGAGCACGGCCTCGAGCTCCTGCGTGGGCACGTTGCGGATCACGAAGATGCCGGCCTGCGCCGCCTCGACCAGGAAAAGCGTCTTGTCGTTCACCTTCGCGGTGACGGTCACCGTGAGCACGGTCTGGTACACGCCCTCCTCGACGCCGGTCGAGTTGTGGTGCAGCTGTACGTCCACGGTGGGCGCCTCGCGCTCGAGGAACGATTGCGGCGCGTTCGGGATCTCCAGCGAGAGGTCCTTCACGTACACCTTCTCGATCGAGAAGACCGGCTGGTTGCTCTGGGGTTCGCTCATCGGGATTCCTCGGCTGCGTTGGGTGGGCCCGCGCGCGTCACGGCGCTGCGAGCAAGGGGTCCAGGCCGCCGGCCCGGTCGAGCGCGGCGAGGTCGTCGTAGCCGCCGACGTGCTTGTCGCCGACGTAGATCTGCGGCACCGTGCGGCGCCCCGTGCGTTGCATCATCTCCTCGCGGCGGGCGGGCTCGAGGTCGACGCGGATCTTCTCGATCTGCTGCACGCCCTTCGCGCGCAGCAACCGCTCGGCCATCAGGCAATAGGGGCACACCCCCGTCGAGTACATCGTCACCTTCGCCATCGCCTCACTTCTCCACCGGGAGGCTCGCCTGTTGCCATGCGACGAGCCCGCCCTTGAGCTGGTAGACCGATCCGAATCCCGACCGTTTCAGGAGGCGCGAGGCCGAGCCCGCCCGCGGACCCGAGCGGCACGTCACGAGCACGGCGCGCTCCTTGTACTTGCCGATCTCGTCGAGCCGGTTGGGCAGCTCCTTGAGGGGAATGTTGCGCG
>Ga0157370_10009368_pt1 | contig 10474 bp, 7 predicted proteins | sample C35metaG_FD_113463 | JGI IMG/M metagenome (GOLD analysis project Ga0157370, IMG submission 113463) | Corn rhizosphere microbial communities from Kellogg Biological Station, Michigan, USA - C3-5 metaG | ecosystem: Host-associated > Plants > Roots > Rhizosphere > Soil | place: USA: Michigan... | reverse complement strand
TTGCGACTGCGCCCAAGCCACTGAATAAGTTGCGTGTGTATGCGCAACGCCGCCAATATTTGGCCAGTGTTTATATAAATAAGCATGCGTTTTAGTATCAGATGACGGACGCATTGTTCCTTCAATAATATTATTATCAAAATCGACAATTACGATATCTTCGGGTTTTAAATCCTCGTACGGAACACCGCTTGGTTTAATGGCAAAAACACCATTTTTTCTATCCACGGCACTTACATTTCCAAAAGTATATACGACCAAATTCAATGCATTTAACTGCATATTGGCTTCGTAACATTCTTGTTTTAAATCTTTATAAAGAGAACTCATGCTGCGAAGTTTTAAGGTTTGGATCTGCAAAAGCACTTAATTTTTCATATCCTAAAAGCAGTTTATGATAGGCTTCTACTTTATCGGTCTGGGGGAAATATTCTCCATCGAAATCGCTTCCTATTTTCTGGCTTGCTTCGATTACATTTGGATAAATTCTGGCTGCAACGGCTGCATAAATTGCGGCGCCCAAAGCTGGAGTCTGATCTGAAGCTGCAATTTTAATTGGCTTGTTTAAAACATTCGCCAAAGTCTGCATGATAAAAGGAGATTTGCGGGCAACACCGCCAATTCCGATTACGCTGTCGATTTTTACTCCTTCTTCTTCAAAACGGTCCACAATTTTCTTCGCTCCAAAACAAATTGCGTTTACTAAAGCTTTAAAAATATGCGGTGCTTTTGTTCCCAAAGAAAGATTTGAAATTGCGCTTTTTAATTCCTGATTTGCATCTGGAGTTCTGCGTCCGTTAATCCAGTCTAAAGCTATTGGAAGACTTTCTGAAACCGGAATTTTCTCGGCTTCTTTTGTTAATTCCACAATTAGTTTATCGCTGAATTCTTCTCTTAATTGTTCCTTTTGTGCGTCATTTAAAACCGACGAAGAACCCAATAAATGATCTGTCGGCCAAAGCAATAGTTCTTTGTACCAAGCCAATAAATCGCCAAAAGCTGATTGTCCTGCTTCAAGACCAATAAAACCTGGAATTACAGAACCGTCAACTTGTCCGCAGATGCCGCGAACGGTTTTGGTTCCTACTTCATCATAAGAACCAACCAGAATATCACAAGTTGAAGTTCCCATAACGCGAACCAAAGTGTTTTCTTCGATTTTAGCTCCAACAGCTCCAGAATGTGCATCAAAAGTTCCAACGGCTACAATTGTTTCTGTAGAAAGTCCTAAACGATCTGCCCATTCTTTGCTTAAATTTCCTGCTGATAGATCTGATGTATACGTTTCATCATATAAATTTCCGCGAAGCTGTGCTAAATACGGATGTAATTTTTCTAAGAATTCAACTGGCGGTAATCCGTTCCAGTCTGTGTGCCACATGGCTTTGTGGCCCGCTGCGCAACGGCTTCTTTTAAATGATTTTAAATCTTTATCTTCAATTAACAAATAGGTCATTAAATCGCAATGCTCCATCCAGGTGTGTGCTGCGTTTCGAACGGCTTCATCTTGTCTTGCAACGTGCAGGATTTTTGCCCAAAACCATTCTGATGAATAAATACCGCCCACATATTTTGTTACGTCTTCTCCGCCCCAGCTTATTGCCAGTTCATTAATTTCGTTTGCTTCATTTATAGCCGTATGATCTTTCCATAAAACCATCATCGCATTTGGGTTTTCTTCAAAACCTTTAGTTAAAGCCAGCGGAATCCCTTCTTTAGTAACCGGAACCGGAGAAGATCCTGTTGTATCAATACAAATTCCCTTCACCAATTTTGGATCGACTTTGCTTTCTTTGATAACCGTTTGTATCGTAATTTCTAATCCTTCAATATGATCTAAAGGATGCTGGCGAAATTGATTGATGGAAGCGTCGCAATACTGCTTATTTTTCCATCTTTTATAATGAGAAACATTGGATGCCAATTCCTGCCCATTTTCGGTATCTATAAGAACCGCACGAACAGAATCTGTTCCGTAGTCTAATCCTATGACATAATTTTTCATTCGAAATTTATTTTTAATGGTGACAAATATACTTATAAATATTTATAAGTGTACAAAAAACACTTAATAAAAAAGCGTCAGTATTTTTTTGCAGATGTTGCACTAAAACAGCTTTTTAAGACGAAAAGAAAAAATAAATGTATTCAAAACATTTATTCTGTTGCGATTATTTCAACTTCTGATTTAAAACTGTAAAATATAACCTGCTTTTTTAATTCTATTTTATCTGATTTTTTTCTTTTTAAACTTATTTTCCTTCTAAAACCAAAACTGAAAATGGCGGTAAATTGATTTCTAATTTTCCTTTTTTAGAGTCAAAATCCTTAAAAGTTACCGGACTTATTTTATTTGGATTCTCAAAAGAATTATAATCCTGTAATTTCGAAGAAGTAATAATTTGGGCTGTGAAATTTTTTACACCTAAATCCTTTGTATCAATTTCGATTTTATGTTTATTTTTTGCATCAACATTTACTAATGAAATGTGTACAACACCATTTTTATCTTTTGAAGCCGAAGCCGAAACTGCCGGAAGCGATTGATCTTTAAAAGTATACAATGGCGAATTGAAACTTAAAGGAAGAAGTTTCGCATCCTGATGCACATTGTACAGTTGCATAACGTGATAAGTTGGCGTTAAAATCATTTTGGTTTTATCGGTCAGGATTACGGCTTGCAGTACATTTACGCATTGTGCTAAATTTGCCATTCGAACCCTGTCTGCATGATTATTAAAAATATTAAGTGTTGCTCCGGCTAAAACTGCATCTCTAATCGTATTTTGCTGATATAAAAATCCCGGATTCGTGTCTTTTTCTACATCGTACCAGCCGCCCCATTCGTCTACCACCATTGCGACTTTTTTCTCAGGATCGTATTTGTCCATTACAGCAGCGTGCTTGGTTACTAATTCTTCCATTTTTAAAGCCTCTTTCATGGTTTTAAAATATTGCTCTTCCGAAAAATTAACGGCATCACCTTTTTTATTCCAATCTATTACAGAATAATGGTGTACTCCAACACCGCCCAGCATATTAAGCGGAATGTTTTTCATTAAAACTTCGGTCCAGTTATAATCGCTGCTATTAGCTCCCGAAGCAATGCGATTTACCCCGCCTGTATTATTCCAGTCGGTCATAAAAGTGGCAAACTTGCGATACTCATTTGCATAATATTCTGCCGTCATATTACCGCCGCAACCCCAGGCTTCATTTCCAATTCCCCAGAATTTAACTTTCCACGGTTCACTTCTTCCATTCTTTTTACGTAGATCACTCATTGGGCTTTTGCCCTCAAAATTGGCATACTGAACCCAATCGGCAAATTCCTGAACTGTTCCGCTTCCCACATTTCCGGACAAATACGGTTCTGCTCCTAAGACTTCGCAAAGATTTAAAAAGTCGTGAGTTCCAAAACTATTGTCTTCTGTTACACCTCCCCACCATTGGTTTACAATTGTGGGTCTTTGTTCTTTTGGACCAATTCCGTCTTTCCAGTGATATGTATCAGCAAAACAACCGCCAGGCCACCTTAAATTTGGAATCTTTAAATCTTTCAACGCTTTAATGACATCGTTTCTAACTCCGTTGGTATTTGGAATTTTTGAAGTATCGCCAACAAAAAAACCGCCGTAAATACAACGTCCTAAATGTTCGGCAAAATGCCCGTAGATATTTTTATTGATAATGGGCGCAGCAGGATCGCTTTTTATGGTAAGAATTATAGTTTCTTTCTGTGCCGAAATGGTTTGAATACTAAGTGTAATAAATAGTAATAGCAGCGTTTTTTTCATAGCCTGTGTGGTTTTTGACATGCAGGAAAACAAGTTGGTTAGATAATTTGGATAGTTTTAGTTTCTGTTTTAATAGATACTCACAAAAAATAAGTGTCACATTAACATTTGTAAATTTAAACAAAAAAAAGTCTTAAAAACAAATAAAAAAAACAAAACAACTGGTTGCAAAAAAAAGATTTCGTAATACATCTTCAAAATTCATGAATAATAACGCACTTTTACCCGCAAATAAAAGTTTTAACAAAAAGTTGAAAACCTAAAAATGTTACAAAAAACATTAAAAAATCAACTTTTTATAACAATACTTCCTGCTTCAAAATTTTGAAAAAAAAATAATATTGTCTATAGCAATTCTCTTGTGAAAATGTTTTTACCTTTGATCTTAATTTCGGCATCGAAATAGAAAGGAAATGGACAAAATATATTCTATTTTTATGTATCGGAATCGTTTGTTAAAACATCCTATTTTTATAAGTATTTTTATATAAGTGTAAAAGTTACATTAATAAATTATGAAACAATTTAGGAAGTTTATATCTTTACCAATAAATTATTGAATATGCTAAACAGTTATAGCTCTGCCGATAAGGTTTTACTAGCGGTAGATTGTATTATTTTTGGATTTGACAGTGAAGGTCTGAAGATACTTTTAATCAAAAGAGATTTTGAACCTGAAAAAGGAAAATGGTCTTTGATTGGAGGATTTCTAAAACGCGATGAAGTTTTAGATGATGCTGCTATTAGAATTTTAAATACTTATACGGGTCTTAACGATATTTATATGGAGCAGTTGTATGCTTACAGTGAAATTGATCGTGACCCGGTTGAAAGAACCATTTCGGTTTCGTATTTTGCTTTGATTAATATCGAAAATCATAATGCGGAACTAATTAGAAATTACCACGCCGAATGGTTCCCTATTAACGAGGCGCCAAGTTTAATTTTTGACCATAACGATATGGTTCAAAATGCAATTAAAAGACTTCGTTACAAAACTTCGATAAAACCAATTGGTTTCGAATTGCTTCCGGAAAAATTTACTATGCGTCAGCTTTTAGAATTATACGAAGCTATTTTGAGCAAAGAATTAGATAAGAGAAACTTTATAAGTAAAATAAATTCTCTCGAAATCTTGAATAAATTAGAAGAAAAAGACATGCAGTCGTCTAGAAAAGGATCGTATTTGTATACTTTTAATAAAGAAAAATACGAAGAAAAACTGCTTAACGATTTTGTACTGAATCTCTAAAAAAACAAAACCCTGAAATCCACAACTTTCAGGGTTTTTTCTTCAATAAAAACTACTATTAAAAAAATAAACAAAATTAATTTATTCTATTTTTAACCTCTGTTTTCTGCCATCATTATGAACACTGACTGCTGAAACAAATAATAAGTGTAAAATTTACATTTGCAAATGTAAGCAAAATTAATCTTGAAAAACAAGTAATTGCATTTTTATTTTTTTATTAATAAATCGCAGGTTTTTTAAACAAAAGATCTTTTTGTTGTAATGTAAACAAACGGCATCACAAAATTCTACAATCTGGATATTACAAAGAATTCCGAATAATCAAAGACGATTTGTTTTCTATTTGTTCTTTTTTGCCTTTCAAAACCATTTCGGCCAGAATTTTTCCCATCGCTTCAAAGTGCGTCGAAATTGTCGTAATTCCGTTTGCGGCGATTTTTTTCAATGGGGTTTCATTATACGATATAATGCCAAAATCCGCTCCGAGTTTTAGGTTTTGATCTCTCGCATTTTCAATTACCCGCACCAAATCGCGATCGTTAGGTATGATGTACAAATCGCCTGTAGTAATTTCTCGGTTGGTAAATTCGGTTATAATTTCAGAATCAAAATTATATTCGGTACAAAAATCTTCAAAACCCATTTTCATTCCAAGCGGTTCTCTAAATCCCGGGAAAATCAAAATCAGTTTTTTGTATTTACTCAGTCTTTCTTTTCCTTTTTGCAATCCTTCAAAAATATCTTTCTGGTGGTTTTGATAAATTGCAGGATACGATTTCAAATCCGGATTGGTCTGATCCAGTATAATAACATCACCTACTGGTAGGGTTTTTATAGATGCTACAATATCTTTTAAATTGGTGGGCATCAAAATGTATTTGGTATAATTGCCAATACTATCGTTAATTAATTTCTGAAAAACGGCGCTGTTAAAATGATGAAAGAAAATATCAACCTGAACGTTTTTGCCAATGTTGTTTAAAAAGGAATTATAAATGTCTTCCTTAAAAATATTCAGCTCATCAAAAAGTAAAAAAATCTTCTGTTTTATAGTAGTTTCAACGCTTTTAACGTAATATCCTTTTCCGGGAATGGCATAAATTATTCCTCTTTTTTTCAATTCATCATACGCCAGCAAAACGGTATCTCGAGATAATGAAAACGCCAGACAGACTTTATTTACAGATGGAAGCCGGTCGCCTTTTATCAATTTTTCGTCTTCGATTGCTTTTTCTATTGAAAGAATAATCTGTTTATATTTTGGCAGACCAATGTTGTTTTGAATCGAAATGATATTCATAAAAAAGTATGTTTTTGCGCAATATACAAAAACTGGTAGGTACTGGTATGTAAAAATGGATAATGTTTTTATTTTTGAAATTCATATTTGGTAAATTTTATATGGAAATAAAACAAAAATCACATTTTCAGATAGCTTCTAATCCTAAATCCTTTGGTTTTATGCCAGACAATACTGAGATTCTTTCTTTCGAATTGTCCAATAAAAACGGAATGAAAGTTCAGATTATGAATTATGGAGCAACTGTAACTTCTTTAAAAATTCCACTTTCTAACGGAAATCTTGTTGATGTTGTTTTAGGTTTCGATTCTCTTTCGTCTTATTTAGAATCTTATTATCTGCCAAGTGCGCCTTATTTTGGTGCAGCCGTTGGGCGTTATGCGGGAAGAATCAGCAAAGGAAATTTTACTTTAAATGGAAAGACACATCAGCTTGCCAAAAACAATAACGGAAATGCTCTACACGGAGGAAATGCTGGTTTTGGAAAAAAAGTTTGGAATGTTACCCATCAAACTTCCGAAGAAAATCCTTCGATTACTTTTAGTCTTGTAAGCCAAAATCTTGACGAAAATTATCCGGGAGAATTACAAGTCGATTTGACTTATACTTTAACCGAAGACAACGAACTACAATTAGATTACAAAGCTGTTTCTACAGAAGATACTATTATAAATTTAACGCATCACAGTTATTTTAATCTTGACGGCCATTATAACGACGTTTTAAATCAAAAGGTTTTTGTTGATGCTGATAATATACTGGAAACGAATCACGAGAATATCCCAACCGGAAAATTTACGGATCTCAACAATCATAAATTCGATTTTAGATTACCGCAAAATTGTCCTTCTGTAATCGATCATTCTTTTGTTGTTAATCAAAACGAAAATGCTGTTGCTGCTTTATTCAGCTCAAAAAACAATTTAAAAATGAGCGTTTATAGCAATCAGTCCAGCGTACATATTTATGTTGGCGGTAATTGTTTTGATGTTTTAAAAGGAAAAAACAATGCAGTTTACCATAAAACGAGCGGTATTTGTTTTGAGACCCAAAATTTTCCTGATGCACCAAATCAGCCTCATTTTCCAAATTCTGTTTTAAAAAAGGGCGAAGAATATATTCAGAAAACCGTTTATAAATTCGAAAATATAAACTAAAAACGACCAACCAATTTCACGATAATGAATGACATTTTAATACTAAATACTACTGCTTTTTTTGAAAAAACATTTGGTTCTAAACCCGAAAAAGTGGTGCTTTCTCCAGGACGAATTAATATCATTGGAGAACATATTGATTATAATGATGGTTATGTTCTGCCGGCTGCAATTGACAAAGTAATTTGTTTTGCATTTGAAAAAAGCAATTCAAAAAAATCAAAAATATTCGCGATCGATTTAAATGAAGAATTTGAAATCGATTTAACTCAGGAAGTTAAATTGAGTGATGTTGTGTGGACCAATTACATTCGAGGCGTTATTAAACAATTGCAGGATAACGGATTTGATTTTGAAGGTTTTAATTGTGTTTTCAGCAGTAATATTCCGGTTGGTTCTGGATTATCGTCTTCGGCGGCTTTAGAATGCGGGATGATTTTTGGAATTTCAGCCCTTTTTGATTTAAAAATTGAGAAAAAAAATATAGCATTATTAGGACAAAAAGCAGAACATTGGGTTGGAATTAATTGTGGTATAATGGATCAGTTTTCGAGCGTTCACGGCCTTGAAAACAAAGTAATAAAACTGGACTGCAATACGCTGGATTTTGAATATCATAAGGCTGATTTTAAAGATTATTCGCTTGTTTTATTCGACAGCAACGTTAAACATTCTCTTTTTACATCTGAATACAACACACGCAGAATTGAATGCGAACAGGGATTATCGATCATTAAAAATAATTTCCCGGAAATAAAAAGCTTTAGAGACTGCTCTGAAGAACAACTTTTAAGCATTCAGGATAAAATGAATGCGACGGTTTTTAAAAGAGTGCATTTTGTTATAAAAGAAATTAACCGCGTAATAAAGGCCTGCGAGGCTCTTGACCAAGGAAATATAGAACTTTTAGGACAATTACTTTTTGAGACTCATTATGGCTTATCTAAGGAGTATGAGGTAAGCTGCGATGAGTTGGATATGCTTGTAGATACTGCAAAAGCAGATGATTCGATAATTGGTTCTCGTGTAATGGGAGGTGGTTTTGGTGGGTGCACCATAAATTTAATTAAAAAAGTTCATGAAAATGAGGTAAAAAGTAAGTTTTCAAATCTTTATTTAAATACATTTGGGATTGAATTAAAATTTTATGATGTAAAAATCTCGAACGGAACAACATTACTTTAATACCACACGCAACACAATGAAAAATTTTGACATTAACGAAGATCCTCACAGACGTTTTAATCCCTTAATTAATGAATGGGTTTTAGTTTCACCTCATCGTGCAAAACGTCCCTGGCAGGGACAAAACGAAACGATTTCAGAAGAAACACTTCCAAAACATGATCCCGACTGTTATTTATGCCCCGGAAATATTCGGGCAAACGGAGAAATTAATCCCGGATATAAAAACAGTTTTGTATTCGACAATGATTTTGCTGCTCTTAAACAAGACGAAATTATTTTTGAAGAAGACATCAAACATACCTTTTTTAAAGCCGAACCTGAACAGGGAATTTCAAGAGTCGTTTGTTTTTCGCCAAGGCACGACTTAACCCTTCCGGAAATGGAAGTTTCTGATATTGAAAACATTATTAAAACCTGGCAGAAAGAATATGCTGATTTAGGAAGCATTAAATACATTAATCACGTTCAGATTTTCGAAAATAAAGGCAGCGTTATGGGGTGCAGCAATCCGCATCCGCATGGACAGATCTGGGCTCAGTCTTCACTTCCAACTCAGGTCGAAAAAACACACAACAGCTTAAAAGCGTATTACGATAAAAACAAAAGAACGCTTCTTGAAGATTACGTTCAGGCCGAATTGAGAGTAGGAAGCCGAATTGTAATCGAAAACGATCATTTTGTGGCTTTAGTTCCGTTTTGGGCAATCTGGCCTTACGAAACCATGATTGTAAGCAAAAGAGCTATTTCAAAAATCACTGATTTTAATGCCGAAGAAGTTACAGCTTATGCTAAAATTTTAAAGCAGTTAACAATCAAATACGATAATTTATTCAACACTTCTTTTCCGTATTCATCAGGAATTCATCAGGCTCCAACAGATGGTTTTGATCATCCGGAATGGCATTTTCACATGCATTTTTATCCGCCATTGCTTCGCTCGGCAACCGTAAAAAAATTCATGGTGGGTTACGAAATGCTGGGAGAGTCTCAAAGAGATATTACTCCGGAAAAAAGTGCCGAAATTTTAAGACAACAGGAAATTATACATTATAAAAGTGCTGTAAAAATCAACTAAATTTTACGGAGAAGAATCTCTTTTTAAACTTTAACACATAATAATCCTATTATAAATGTAAATAACACATTTAATGTGATGGATTTTTGAGTTTTTATTTTAAATTTGGCTTTCATTCTTATTTTGACAAAAAAATAACAGAATAAAAACACATATTTTATTTTTAAAGAGATTATATGGAACTATAAACATTTTATCAACCTTAAAACAAACAATCACCTATACTAATTACCTAAAAGACTATTAACAATGAACCAGAACCTTTCCCTCGCAGATTATGCGGTTTTTATTATTTATTTCATCGTAGTTTCTGTCTACGGTTATACCGTTTACCGAAAACGTAAACAAGACGAACAAGATGCTAAAGCTTATTTTCTTGCTGAAGGAAATTTAACCTGGTGGGCCATTGGCGCTTCCTTAATTGCTTCAAATATTTCTGCAGAACAATTCATCGGAATGAGCGGTGAAGGTTTCTTTTTAGGAATTGCAGTAGCAGCCTATGAATGGATTGCGGCGATCGCCTTGATTATTGTTGCAGTTTGGTTTATTCCTGTTTATCTTAAAAATAAGATTTACACCATGCCTCAATTTTTAAAAACACGTTATAATGAATCGACTGCTTTAATTATGGCGGTTTTCTGGTTGTTTTTATATGTTTTTGTAAACTTAACTTCTATCCTATATTTAGGGGCCGTTGCTATT
>Ga0157370_10009367_pt1 | contig 10474 bp, 12 predicted proteins | sample C35metaG_FD_113463 | JGI IMG/M metagenome (GOLD analysis project Ga0157370, IMG submission 113463) | Corn rhizosphere microbial communities from Kellogg Biological Station, Michigan, USA - C3-5 metaG | ecosystem: Host-associated > Plants > Roots > Rhizosphere > Soil | place: USA: Michigan... | reverse complement strand
TGAAAGAAGTCGCCGCCCTGACCTGCGAATTCTTCGGGGATTTCGATGCCCATGAGGCCGAGCGCAAAGATTTCGCGGATCAGCGATGGATCGAGCGTGGCGCGTTCATCCATCTGGCGGACGAGGGGCGCGATGCGTTCACGCGCGAATCGGCGCACGGTATCGCGAAACAGCTTCTCGTCCGCGGTGAGTTCGGTGAGCGGGCGCGGCGCCGCTTCGTTAACGGCGGCTGTGGGTGACGACATCCGGTTCCTCCTCCCGGCAGGCGGAGAGTTCGCGCCAGGGCCGATTCTGAGATTCGGCGACCGCTTTATAAGTGATGTGGCCGCGATGGATATTGACGCCCGCGGCCAGGCCTTTGTGATCCGCGCAGGCGCGTTCGACACCTTTGTTCGCGAGCTCCAGCAGATAAGGGAAAGTGGCGTTGGTGAGCGCGAAAGTGGAGGTGTGCGGCACGGCGGCGGGCATGTTGGAAACGCAATAGTGCAGGACGTTATCGACGAAGTAAACGGGATCGGTGTGAGTGGTGGCGTGAGAGGTTTCGAAACAGCCGCCCTGATCGATGGCGACATCGACGACGACCGAGCCGCGCTTCATCTGCGAGATCATCTCACGGCGCACGATTTTGGGGGCCGAGGCGCCCGGAATGAGGACGGCGCCGATGACGAGGTCGGAATGCCTGAGGGTTTCCGAAATTGTCCAGGCGTTCGAAGCAAGCGTGACGACCAGGCCATTGAAGATGTCGTCAAGCTCGCGAAGACGATTCAGATTGCGATCGATGATGGTAACGTGCGCGCCCATGCCGACCGCGATTTTGGCCGAGTTGGCGCCGACCACGCCGCCTCCGATGATGACGACGTTCGCGGGCGCGACGCCGGGCACGCCGCCGAGGAGAATACCGCGGCCGCCGTTCGGGCGCTCCAGATATTGCGCGCCCACCTGCACGGCCATGCGACCCGCGACTTCGCTCATGGGCGTGAGAAGAGGCAGGGCGCCGTTCGGCTCGACGATGGTTTCATACGCGATGCCTGTGATGCCGGAATCGACCATGGCCCGGGTCAGTTCGGGCAGCGGAGCGAGATGCAGGTAAGTGAAGAGAATCAGACCGCGGCGGAAGAAAGGGTATTCGGAAGGCTGCGGCTCTTTGACTTTTATGACGAGATCGGACTTGTTCCAGACATCCGCCGCAGCGGGCACGATTTTCGCGCCTGCGTGCTCATAATCCTCATTGCTGAGGGAGCTGCCTTCTCCGGCGTGGGATTCGACCAGGACTTCATGGCCGTTTTCGCGAAGCGCTGCGGCGCCGCTGGGCACCAGACCGACGCGGGTCTCGTGATCTTTCACCTCTTTGGGAACACCGATCACCATGATTGCTATGTTCCCACCTGGGGCGGGCTTATTCGCGGGCTGGTTTGACTCTGACGAACACCTCGTCCCATTTATGGTGTCTGGCAGAGGGCGCAGGTCGGCCGCCTGAAAACGTCCGGTTCAGGATCTCGATATCCGAGATCATATCCACCTCCATCCAGCGCCAGGCAGGCAGGCAAAGCGTGACTGCTGGAGCCAGCCACCTGATACGCAAGCAGCATCGTTTTGCCGTTGTGGATCCCGTAGTCGTGCGGTTCGACGATTCGCTCTTTGTCTTTGCAGCGAAGCCTGATCATGGGGGCTTCCTCGATGGCTTTCCAGAGCGACTGATTGATGTTCATGGCGTGCGGCGGCGCGATTTCAGCTCCGCGAGCAGGCGGTCGATTTCGCTCTCGCTTTCCAGTGCGGCGAAGCGGCGGTCGATGTGCTCGCCGAACAGTTCGGAAGCAGCCTGTGCGGCCGATTCGGCGTGTTGCGTTTTGCGCTTCATACGATCGAAGGCGGCTGAGTTCGAGTGATCGCCGATTGCGCGCCCCGCGTGGGATGCTTGCTGCAGAGCGCGTGAGCGACGGCGCCGGGCAATGAGCAGATCGCTCTTTGATGTGGCTTCGGCCAGCTTTTGTTGCAGATTGAGCAAGGCGGTTTTCAGAGTCTCCACCTGCGTTTTCTGATCCTCGACCTGCTGCGAAAAACCTTCGGCGATGGTTCGGAAGCCGAGGGCTCGCTCGGCGGCGGCGCGAGCGAGCCCATCATCCTCTTTCTGAATCGCCATCTCGGCGCGTTTCAGCCACTGCTGCCCGGAGTCCTCGCTTTCACGAAGCTTGCGTTCGAGCATGTGCTGGTCCGCGATCGAGATGGCAACCTGGGTCTTGACCTGCATCAACTGGTTTTCCATGTCGAGGATGACCTGGCGGATCATCTTTTCGGGTTCTTCCGCCTTATCGATGAGGTCGTTCAGGTTTGCGCGAATGAGAGTTGTGACTCGCTCGAGAAGCGCCATGGGAGTTCTCCTTGCTGCTGCGCGTTACTGCTGAGTGGCGGTTTTGGCTTTTTCAGGCGGACGCGGCGCTTTATCGCCAATGCTTCGCACTTTCGAAAGCAGCTCGTTCATCGGCATGCCGGAAAGCGTTTCGAAAAGCGCGGGGATTTGCGCGGCCATTTGCGTGAGATCGCCAGTGATTTTGTTGAGGCCGGCGGCATGGCCGTCGCCGGTTGATATGACGGTGATCTTGTCGACATTCGCAAGGGGAGCTGCGAGAGCCTTCACCACCTCCGGCATGCTGGTGATGAGCTTGTCGATGATGGCCGCCTGGTTGAATTCCTGATAGGCTTCGGCCTTGACGTTCATGGCGCGGGCTTCGGCGTCACCTTTTCTGAAGATGATCTCGGCTTCCGCTTCGCCCTGAGCGCGGATGGCGGAGGCTCTACCTTCGGCTTCCATGATGAGCCGCTGCTTTTCGGCCTGGGCCAGCATTTCGATGCGGTGGCGCTCGAATTCAGCCTGCTTGAGCATGGTGGCCGTGAGCTCGCGGTCGCGCCGCTGGATTTCCGCCTCCTGCACCTTTATTTCATGCTCTTTTTCGATCTGATGGATAGTGACTTCTTCGGCGCGCACCTGTTGCTGCATGATGTTGGCCTGAATGTCATAGGCCTTGTCGGCCTGCGCCTGCTGCTTTTTGACCATCTGCAGGTATTCGGCCCTTTTGACTTCAAGGTCACGCTGAGCCTCGGCCTGGCGGGCCTGAGAAACAGTTTCCGCGAGGACGCGCTCCTGGTCCGCGGCGGCCTTGGCGATGGCGGCTTCGCGGGCGGCTTCGGCGCGTTTGATGGCAGTGTCGCGCTCGGCTTCAGCGGTGGCGACATCGGCATCGCGGCGAATGCGCGCGATATCGGGCCGGCCCATGTTGGTGATGTATTCGTTCGTATCGCGGACCTCCTTAATGGTGAAGGAGATGACTTCCAGGCCCATTTTGTTCATGTCGTCCGCGCAGGTGGAGCGCATGCGCTCGCCAACCATTTCGGGCTGTTTTACGATCTCTTCGACGGCGAGCTGACCGATAATGCCGCGGAGATGGCCTTCCATCACGAGACGGATGAGACCTTCTCGCTCTTCGGGCGGCTTGGTGAGGAACTGCTCGCTGGCGGTGAGGATGGATTCGGGGTCCGACTTGACCTTGATCTGCGCGACGGCTTCGACCGTTACGGCGACGCCCTGACGCGTGTAGAGGTCCTGTTTGGGGGCGACGTCGAACGACATGAGCTCGAGCGAGAGGCCACGGCAGCTTTCGACCATGGGGAAGATGACCGTGCCGCGGCCTTTGACCACGCGCGTGCCGCGGAAGCCGTAGACGACGAGCGCTTCATGCGGGCCGGCTTTACGGAACAGCCGGGCGAATACGGCCATGAGGAAAACGATCGCCAGCAGCATGGAGCCGGCGATAACGAATACGGGGTTGATGTTCATGGGAGTCCTCCTTTTTGGTACTCCGGTTGGTTGTTTGGTTGTTTGGTTGTTTAGTTCTTCAGTTCCGGCTCTAATCCCGGATCGTGCCACGGACGGACGAAGGCTATGCCTCTTTCGTAGCGAACCACCAGGACTTCCGCGCCTTTGGGGATGGAGGAGCCGTCGTCGCTGCGTGCGCCCGTTACGCGCCGGGTTCCCTGTTGCGAGTAAATGAGCTCGCCCGTCCCCCCGGGGCGAATGGGAATGCTCAGCCGTCCGAAAGCGCCAATCATGGAGTAATCGGCGGGATCGAGCGGGGCTTCGCGATCCACCAGAAATTTGAGAAAGCGAAAGATCACAAACGCGGCGCCGATTCCGCTCATCACCGCGATGGCGAGCACGAACACGAACCAGATGGCGGAATAGCGCGCGAGCAGATATCCCGCGCCGCCGAACCAGGCGAGGAACGCGGCGAGAGTGCCGCCGTTGAACCACGGCAGATCGTTTCCACGCAGAGTGGTTCCGTGAGCGTGCGGAACATGCGCGCCGCGCAGAATGTGCAGGTGCGGCAGGTGCAGATGCGGAATGTGCAGACGCAGGCCTCCGGCCAGCAGCGCAACAAGGCTGAGGCCGAAGCCGATGATGAAACAAAGCATATAGAAGTCTGACCAGGTCATTGCTTTCCTCCTTTGTGGCCGCTTCTTTCTTCACTGGCGCCGGCAGACCGTCGCGCCTTAGTGACGCTGGCCGGCCTGCGCGTTGCGCCAGCGCCGTTGCTGCCGGCGATCACTGGCGCCGGCCCTTTCAGCACTTCCATGAGGCGCTCGGCCAGGCCGGGATTTTCGAGAATGGCGCCCAATAGAACGAGGCACATGCGCGAATCATCATGGCGCGCAACGGTGAGCAGGGCATGACGCAGCGCAGGATCCCGGCGAAAACGCTCGGCTCCGCTGACGAGCCACAGATCGAGCTTGTCCTCAACAGCGCCGAGATCCGAAACGAGCTCGTTGTGAAAGCCTTCGGGATCGTCCACAAGATAACCAGGGTGCACCTTGAAAAAGCGCGCGAGCAGCATGCGCGTGGAGTTGGTGAGGTGTGGGCGGGCGCCGCTCTCGATTTGCGAGAGATAGCTCTGGCTAATGGGTTTGTCGAGCTCAGTCCGGATGAGCCGGGAGAGTTCCTGCTGTGAGAGTTCGCGCTTAAGGCCCCGGAGCGCTCCTTCGACCTCCCGCAGGTACCGAAGCTTTTCGCCCAGCCTCATATTGCAATCCGTGATTACTATATTGCAATTTGCAATCAGCGTCAAGGAGATTGTGCGAGCACGTTTGCTAACGGATTTTTATGCTTTTTTAAGCTGACAGAGATTCACGCCGGCTAACGGCGCGAGGAGAGATTCCACTCGGTAAACGGCGAAGCGACGCCTCGGATGCGCACGTTGATGAGATACGGCACGCCGGCCTGAAATGCGCGGTTGAGCGCAGGACCGATTTGCGACGCGCTCTCGATCGTTTCGCCCGCGCCGCCGAACCCTTCCATCACTTTGTCGTAGCAGGTTTCGCGAAGCTCGCACGCAACGGTGTTGCCGCCACCCTGGAGTTCGCGCTCCATGCCCCAGCCGGCGTCGTTGCCAACAATGATCACGACCGGCAGTTTGTGGCGCACCGCGGTGTCCATTTCCGCGATGTAGAAGCCCAGAGAGCCATCGCCGGTGATCATGACAACGCGCCGATCGGGATGCGCAGCCTGCAACGCGAGGGCGTTGGGAAAACCTGCGCCGATGGTTCCGAGTGGGCCAAGGCGCAACCAGCGGCCGGGGCCGGTGGCCGGGATAATGGCGCGTCCCCATTGAACGAAATCGCCGCCGTCCCAGGAAAGGATCGTCTCGCGCGGCAGATGCTTTCGGAGCTCGAAGAAAAAGACTGCGGGATGCAGGGGAGCATGCTCGAGAGGGCGACCGGCGTTCGCGGCCCGCGCCTCGAGATCGGCAAGCCACTCGGCTCGATAGCGCTTCAGATCCTCGATGCAGGGCAGCCCGCTCCAGGGCTTTTCGCCCGCGGCGGCAGTGAGCCTGCGGAGCGTGAGACGAGCATCGGCGCAGATAGCCAGATCGAGCTTGCGATTGAGCCCGAGCTCGGCGGCATGGATATCGATTTGAATGACGCGCGCATCCGGCGACAGGAGTTTCGGGCCGCCGAGCGCGAGCCGGAAATCGATGCGTTTGCCGACGATGACGAAGAGATCGGCCTCGGCGAAAGCCCGCTTCGCAGCGCGGTTCAGGGTGGGATCGGGGTAGCCGAAGCAGAGCGGATGGTCATCCGGAACAGCGCCTTTGGCGAGCGTCGCGGTGTACAGCGGGAACCCGGTGTGCTCGATGAAGCGGACCAGATCGTGCTCGGCGCGAGACCACCAGATGCCGCTGCCCGCGATCACCACAGGCCGCTGGGCTGAACGCATCAGTTCGATTGCGCGAGCGACGGATTTGTCATCCGGGGCGGCCGCGGTTTCGCACACGGGAAAAGCGGCCGGGGACTGCGACTGCGCCGTGGCGCTGAAGAGGTCTGTCGGGATCGAAAGGTGAACCGGACCTTTGCGGCCAGAGTTGGCTTCAGCGTACGCGCGGGAGAGATAGAACGGGATCTGGCCCGGACTGTGCGGTTCCGCAGCCCATTTCACGACCGGGCGCGCCATGCCGATCTGATCGATGTCCTGAAACGCCCCGCGATCGGCGATCGCATTGGAGCGGCTGCCGCTGACGGCGATGATCGGGCTGAGATTGAGATACGCGGTCGCAATGCCGGTGAGCGAATTCGTGTGGCCGGGGCCGCCAGTGACGAGAGAAAGGGCGGGCTCGCGCGTGGCTCGCGCATAAGCGTCGGCCGCGTGGGTGACGGCCGATTCATGACGCATATCGATAATGCGGATTCCCGCGTCGGCGGCGGCCCGGAGAACCTCATTCAGGTGGTCGCCAACCAGTGTGAAGAGCGTTTGGAGCCGTAATTGTTCCATGGCTCTCACAAACAGCTCCGCGCCTGTTTGCATTCGAGCGCCATGTTACTACAATCGGGTCTTGACCCCTCAAAACAGGCGGATTCTCGTTACCGGCGGCGCCGGTTATATCGGCTCGAACACCACGTTACAGTTGCTTGACGCCGGCTATGACGTGATCGTGGTGGACAACCTCTCGCGCGGACATCGCGAGGCCGTGGATCCGAAGCGGCTGCGCGTCGTCGATATTCACGATACGGACGCGCTGGTGAAGCTGATGACCGAACAGCCCTGCCATGCGGTGATCCATTTTGCGGCATACATAGCGGTGGGGGAATCGATGAAGGTTCCCGAGATCTATTTTCAGAACAATGTGAGCGGGTCGCTCGCGCTGCTGACCGCGATGGTGAAGGCGAATGTGAAGCACATCGTGTTCTCTTCGACGGCCGCAGTCTATGGCATGCCCGAGCGCATTCCGATACAGGAAACGGAACCGTATGCGCCGGTGAATGCCTACGGCGAATCGAAAGTGATGGTGGAAAAACTGCTGCACTGGTTCGATCTGATTCACGGACTGCGCAGCGTGTGCCTGCGGTATTTCAATGCATCGGGCGCGGATCCGGCCGGGCGCGCGGGCGAAGACCACGAGCCCGAGACGCATCTGATTCCTCTGCTGTTTCGCGCGATTCAAACCGGCGAGCCGGTGAAGTTGTTCGGCGACGATTACCCGACGCCCGATGGGACGTGCATTCGCGACTACATTCACGTGACGGACCTGGCGCGGGCGCATATCGTGGCGGTCGAGAAGCTGCTGACAGGGGGGGAATCGAAGAAATACAACGTGGGCACGGGGCACGGGTTTTCAGTGAAGGAAGTTCTGAATGCCGTGGAGCGGGTGACGGGGAAGAAAGTGCCGCATATGGTCGCGCCGCGGCGGGAAGGCGACCCGCCGAGTCTGGTGGCGGACTCGACGAAGCTGCAGACGGAGCTGGGCTGGAAGCCCGAGCTTTCCGATATCGACAGGATTGTGGAGACGGCGTGGAAGTGGGCGAACCGGAAGAGGTGAGGGTTCGAAGCAAGAGTTAAGACCGCTGGATTTATTATTAAGAGCAGGAGCTCCTGTTGATCGTCGAGGTTAATGACGCTGGCGAGATTCTTGTTCCTGCGGAATTGGTGCAGGCGGCGCCACATACGCGTGTCGACGCGGCCCGTGAAGGCGATTCAGTCGTGCTGAAACCGCTTACTGGCGTGGCCATCCGGAAAACGGAGCCGATCAGTGCGCTTCCCGTTTTGGAAGGCCACCTCGTCGACCCGGCGATGACATTCCGCCGCGAAGATATCTATGGTCCCGACGGCCGATAAGACCGTCTTTCTCGACACAAGTATCCTGGTTTATGCAAGTTTTGCTGGTTCGCCTTTGCATGAGCTGACGCGCGCACGCTTGAAGAATCTCGAAACTGACGGGGCCATCCTCTGGACCAGTCGGCAGGTTTTGCGTGAATTTTTAGCAGTCGCCACTCGACCCGGCACAGTCGCTCCCGCGCCTGCTCCGGCAGCGCTGGAGCAGTTGGTGCGCCAGTTCGAAGCCACTTTCCAGATTGCCGACGAGAATGCCGGCGTTACGGCTCTGTTGGTTGACCTGCTAATGTCGCATTCCATTCGCGGAAAGCAAATTCAACACGGACGACTTCGCAAGGTACATGCGGGATATCCGCATCCTGCAGTTGGTCGTCTGATCAACTCTGCCGCGCCAGCGGCTGCGTCATTCCGGGGATCTGCGCCGGGGGGCGCTGGATTTCCCGGCCTTCTTCGCACTCGCTTTGGATTTCACCGGCGCTTTCGCGACTGATTTCTTCGCGCCGCGGTTCATCGTCGCATTCTTCTCTACGCGACGCTTCCATGCCGTTTGGAGCGCGCCGGTGAGCACGTCTTCGCTCGCCTTCGCAAGGCGGATGTGGGTTGCGCCCATTCTGCCCCAGCCGCCATGGATCGGCAGGAAAACATCGGGTAGTTCCTCCACGAACATCGCCTGCTGTCCGGGGTCGAGCATGAGATTGCCGTATCCCTGATCGACAGACGCGAGGGTGGCGAAGATGCGGCCGCCCACGCGGAAATCGATCGCCCCCATATGAGAACCTTCTTCGGCGCCTTCGAGACTGAGCGCGATGCGACGGAAATCATCGGGTGTCATTGCGCGAGCCTTTCCTGGAAGAGAACGGAGACGAGACGCTTGCCGTCAGCGACATCCCGGGATGATGTATCGACCTGCTGGTAACCGTGCGCGGCGAAAGCAGCCGCCAGCTGGTCGTATGAAACAAGTACGGGATGAGCCTGGCTGGCAGCTTCGGCCATCGAAGGCGGCAGCACGCGGCCGGGCGTTATCGCCGATTTCATCTCCGGAGGATTCTCCTGAATAATAATGCCGCAGGCGGCGGGGCGAAGCGCGGCAATGGTCTCCATGCCGCGGCGCCAATCAATATTTTCGAGCAGGAGGGTGGCGATGAGAAGATCCGGCCCTGGTTCGAGCGCCGTGTTCTCGAAATCATCTTCGATGACGTCTGCAGGTAAGTTGAGTTGCGCCAGGCGGCGCTTCAGGCGTTCGAGGAAGCGCGCGTTCAAGTCCGTAAATACGAGGCGGAACGGCCGCAACAGGGAAGCATCCAGGAAATCGAGCATCTGTCCTGTTCCGACGCCGGCGAATACGACGCGGGCACCGGGAGACGGGCTGGCGGTTTCAAGCAGATGGCGCGTGAGATCGGCGCCGGCCTGCGCCTGACCGATGCGCACCATGTGTTCTTCGTAGTCGCCCGGCGTGACGATTTCGGCCCAGGCGCGGCGGAGAGCTTCGTCCATGGTCGTTCGGGAGCAGCCTCGTCCAGCGGAATCGAAGCGTGCTCGTACGAACGTATCTTATCTGCGCGGCGCATCGACCATGCCAGCATCGGCATCCCCGATATCGATGGAAAGTCGTGACAGGTTTAAAGATTTCCTGGGCATCGAGCGGCCGGTCGTCCAGGCGCCGATGGCGGGCGTTCAGGGCAGCGCGATGGCGATTGCGGTATCGAACGCCGGCGGGCTCGGGTCACTGCCATGCGCGATGCTGAGCGCCGACGGCGTGCGTTCGGAACTGGCGGCCATTCGGGCCGGGACAGACCGCCCGATCAACGTGAATTTCTTTTGCCATGTTCAGCCCGAACCGGACGCGCGGCGTGAGGCGGAGTGGCGCGCGCTGCTCGCGCCGTACTACAAGGAGTTTGGAATCGATGCGGCCGTGATTTCTGGCGGCGCCGCGCGGAGGCCGTTCAGCGAAGAGTCTGCGGATGTGCTCGAGGAATTCAGACCGGAAGTGGTGAGTTTCCATTTTGGGTTGCCGTCGGATCGGCTGATGGCGCGAGTCAGGGCGACCGGCGCCAGGATCTTCGGCTGCGCAACAACTGTGGACGAAGCGCGCTGGCTCGAAAATCGCGGCGCGGACGCCATTGTCGCCCAGGGCTTTGAGGCAGGTGGGCATCGCGGGATGTTTCTCTCCGACGACGTGACTACGCAGTCAGGGACATTCGCGCTTGTGCGCCAGATTGTGAGCACAGTGAAATTGCCCGTGATTGCAGCGGGTGGAATCGCGGACGCGGCCGGCGTGGAGGCTGCCCTGGCGCTGGGCGCAGTTGCGGCGCAGGTGGG
>Ga0157370_10009365_pt1 | contig 10475 bp, 8 predicted proteins | sample C35metaG_FD_113463 | JGI IMG/M metagenome (GOLD analysis project Ga0157370, IMG submission 113463) | Corn rhizosphere microbial communities from Kellogg Biological Station, Michigan, USA - C3-5 metaG | ecosystem: Host-associated > Plants > Roots > Rhizosphere > Soil | place: USA: Michigan... | reverse complement strand
GGCGGCGTCGAACCCGACCGAGACTTTACTCGTCGTCGATGCGCTGACCGGCCAGGATGCCGTAAATGTCGCCAAGGGCTTTGCCGGCGAGGTCGACATTTCGGGCGTGATCCTCACTCGGATGGATGGCGATGCTCGAGGCGGTGCGGCGCTCAGCATGCGCGCGGTCACCGGCAAGCCGATCAAGTTCGCCGGTGTTGGCGAGGCCCTGGACAAGCTGGAGGCCTTCCATCCCGAGCGCGTCGCCGGCCGGATCCTCGGCATGGGCGATGTGGTCAGCCTGGTCGAGCGCGCCGCGGAAACGATCCAGGTCGAGGAAGCCGAAAAACTCGCTGCCAAGATGGCCAAGGGAAAGTTCGACCTCGACGACCTCTGGAGCCAGCTCCGCCAGATGCAACGCATGGGCGGCCTCGGCGCGCTTGCCGGAATGATGCCGGGACTCAAGGGTATGAAGGGCGCGATGGATAAGGCGCAGAACAGCAAAGCGCTTGTCCACATGGAGGCGATGCTGTCATCGATGACGGCGAAGGAGCGGGCGAAGCCCGAGATCATCAACGCCAAGCGCAAGATCCGCGTCGCCAAAGGCTCTGGAACGACGGTGCAAGAGATCAACAAGCTCCTGAAAATGCACCAGGAAATGTCGACCGCGATGAAGCGCCTGAAGAAGATGGGCGGCTTCGGCAAGCTCGCGGCGATGTTCAGCAAAGGTGGTTTGGAAGGCGCGCTCGGCGGACTTGCCCCCCCGGGCGGCCTTCCTTCGGGTGGTGGAATCGGGGCAGGCGCTCTTCCGGGTCTCGGCGGGACGGCTCCGTTTAACCTGCCGCCCGGTTTCAACAAGTTTTCCAAAAAATAGACGAACACACTGAAAGGAAAGATTAAGTCATGGCTCTAGCAATTCGCCTCTCTCGTGGCGGCGCAAAGAAGAGGCCCTATTACCGGATCGTGGTCGCCGACAGCCGCGCTCCGCGTGACGGCCGCTTCATCGAGAAGCTCGGCACTTACAACCCCCTGCTCGCGAAGGATTCGCCCGAACGCGTGAAGCTCGACAGCGATCGAATCCAGCATTGGCTGGCGGTGGGTGCGCAGCCCTCCGATCGCGTGCTCCGCTTCCTCGATGCGGCCGGTATCCGCGAGCGCACCGCGCGCAACAACCCTGAGAAGGCCGAGCCGGGCGAGAAGGCCAAGGAGCGGGCCGAGCAGCGTGCCGCCAGGGAAGCCGAGGCGGCCGCGGCTCCTGAGGACACTCAGGAAGAAGCCGAAGCGGTCGTCGCCCAAGAGGTCGAAGCTGCGACTTCCGAGCCAACACCCGAAGCCGAGCAGGTTGCCGAAGAGGTCAGCGAGCAAACGCCGCCAGTGGCTGACGAAGCGCCTGTCGAGGAACCCGCTGCCGCTGCCGAAGCTCCGGCGGCTGAGGAGGCTGCAGCCGAACAGTCGGACGCGACCGACGTCGGCGAATCCGGGGAGGATCCCGTCGAGGGCGCTGACGACGTCACTCCGCCGACCGAGGGCTCGCCCGAGTCAGCGAGCGAAGAAAAGGCGGAGTAAGTGATTTGTACCCCTTCCCCTTGATGGGGAGGGGCAAGGGGTAAGATCATGTCTACAAACGAAGCGGCTCCGCCCTCACCCCGACCAAAACCTCCCCCGTCAAGGGGGACGGCTGAAAAGCGAATCGTCCTTGCGGCCGTAGCCGGCGCGCATGGCATCAAGGGAGAGGTGCGATTGAAGCTGTTCACCGACAGCCTCGACAGCTTGTCAGGGCATGAGAAGCTGTTCGTCGGAGGAGTCGAGCGGCGTCTCCTTTCAATTCGTGACTCGAAGAATCCGGTCGCGCGCTTCGAAGATATATCCGACCGCTCGTCAGCAGAGGCGCTGAGGGGTTCGCTGGTCGAAATCGATCGGGCCGCGCTACCGCCGCTCGACGTGGGCGAATATTATCATGCCGACCTCGTCGGCCTGCCGGCGGTCGACCGCCATGGGAAGGCGATCGGCACAGTTGTCGCTGTCGAGAATTACGGCGCCGGCGACCTGCTGGAGATTGAGGTCGGCGACGACAAGCGCTCGCTGATCCCGTTCAAGGCCGGGATCGCGGATCTAGAAGAAGGCAAGGTCGTTCTCGACCCGGAATTCCTCACCTAGCTCTCAGTTTCGGCTGTTTGTCGCGCGCGCCCACGCCATAAGGGCTGTTGAGCGTTCAAATCGTTGCGGATCGTCGTCGCGGCCACTCCGCCTTCGCCCATCGAATGGCTTATCTGGTCCAGGCCGATCACCACGTCGCCCGCCGCATAGAGGCCCGGCACACTCGTTCGCTGGTGGGCGTCGACTTCAATGCGGCCCTTCGGACCCAGCTTTGCACCGACCATCTCGGGGAGCTGCGTGTGGATGTCGCTGCCGAGCGCCGGATAGATGCTGTCGAAGGTGTACGTGCCTTCGGCCGTTTCGACGACGATGCAATCTCCAGTGATCGCTACCGCCCGGGCCGGCCCGTCGACGCACTCGACTCCTGCCGTTTTCAGCTTTTCCTGATCTTCAGTTTTCAGGTGCAGCCTCTTGTCCGGCGCGATCAGGGTCAGGTCCGCCGTATAGCTCCTGAGGAACAGCGTCTCGGCGACGCCGTGGTGGTCGCTGCCGATCACTCCGACGCGCTTGTCGGTAACCTCGTACCCGTCGCAGATCGGGCAATAGCGAACCAGCCCGCGGGCAAGCGCATCGTCGTGAAGCTCCTCGTCCATCGGCGGCCGGCGGTTGGTGACGCCCGTCGCGATCAGGACTGATCGCGCTGTTACGCAGCCAGAACCCCAAATCACGGTGAACAGGCCGGTTGCTTGGTCGCGCTCGAGCTTGGTGACGAACTCGGTCTCGAATTTCGCGCCATATTTGCAAGCCTGGTCGCGCATCCGCTGGAGCAGCTCGCTGCCCTTTATTCCGTCGGTAAAGCCTGAGACGTTGGGGGTGCATGGAATCCAGGAGACGCGGCTCTTGCGAGCGTCGACCACCATGATGTTGAGGTGGAAGCGCGCGAGATAGATAGCAGCGGTCAGGCCCGCAGGCCCGCCGCCGACGATGAGGCAGTCCAGCATTGGCTCGTCCATTGGGCCCAAGCGCGCCAGGCTATAGGTGGTTCCTGCGAGGCGTAGTACTCGGAACCGATGCTTCTCGTTTTTGGCATATCTGTGCTCCCCGTCATGGGGCTTGCGAATCTGCTCGCGTTGCTTCTGAACGGGCGAAGTCCCGATCATGCGGTTGCTGCTCTGGTCGCGCAAACCATTGTCTGCCTGCCCGTCACGACGGTCATGCTTATGACGGCGTGGTGCGTTATCATCTTCAGCAAGCGCTGCGCTGGCGGGGACCGGGTGTGCGATACTCGTGCCACAGCCGCCCCAGCAATCACTTTCATGGGAGCGATGATCACCGGAGAGACGGTGTTGTTCGGGGGACCGGCGGGATTTGCGATCTTGAAGTTGGTTCGTCGGACATGACCTTCCGCGCCTCGGTCCTGACGCTCTACCCCGACATGTTTCCGGGACCGCTGGGAGCGAGCCTCGCCGGGCGGGCGCTGGACGACCGCATCTGGAGCCTCGACGCAACCAACATCCGCAACTTTGCGATCGACAAGCATCGCAGCGTTGACGATACGCCGGCGGGCGGGGGCGCAGGTATGGTGCTCCGTCCGGACGTCCTTGCCGCAGCCATTGACACCGTAGCGGACGGGCGCCCGATGCTGGCGTTGACGCCGCGCGGCACGCCGCTGACCCAGGCCCGTGTGCGCGAGCTCGCGTCCGGCGAAGGCGTGATCCTCGTCTGCGGCCGGTTCGAGGGATTCGACGAGCGAATCTTCGATGCGCGCGCGCTCGAACCGGTCTGCGTCGGCGACTATGTCCTCTCCGGCGGAGAGATTGGCGCGATGGTCATCCTCGATGCTTGCGTGAGGCTGCTTCCCGGGGTAATGGGCGCGGCCTCCAGCGGAGAGGAGGAAAGCTTCGAGACGGGGCTTCTTGAATATCCGCATTATACCCGACCAGTGACATGGGAAGGGCGCACGATCCCCGAAGTGCTGCGGTCGGGGGATCATGCGAAGATCGCGGCATGGCGACACAGCCAAGCGGTCGAAGATACACGGCTACGGCGGCCGGACCTGATCGAGCGCCACGGGGGCGCATCGCAGGCACCGCCCTCTGGCGCGCGGCAACGAGATACGAAGGCAAAGAAATGAACCTGATCGAGACCCTTGAGCGCGAAGCGATCGACGCTCTGACCAAGGACAAGAAGATCCCCGAATTCCGCGCCGGCGATACCCTGCGCGTGGGCGTGAAGGTCATCGAGGGCGACCGCACCCGCGTCCAGGCATTCGAAGGCGTTTGCATCGCCCGCTCAAACAAGGGCGTCGGCTCGAGCTTTACGGTGCGCAAGATTTCATTCGGCGAGGGCGTCGAGCGCGTCTTCCCGCTTTATTCGCCGATCATCGATTCGGTCGAGGTGGTGCGCCGCGGCGATGTCCGCCGAGCCAAGCTTTACTATCTGCGCGGCCGCACCGGTAAGGCGGCGCGAATCGCCGAGCGCCGAACCATCCAGCGCGACGTTCCGGGCGGGCAAGGTGCCGAGACCGAGGCGGCCCGGGCCGAGACCGCGTCCGAGGCCTGATTTTCGTCAAAGCTTCCGCGCGTTTCTGTGAATGGCGGTAGAGAAGCTTGCCGTTTCGGCGAATGCAGTTTCTAACAATGGGGCGTCCCGGCCGGGGAGCGCCCCATTTCGTTTTCGCGGGGACCATCGCTGATGAAGTTGCTCAGATTGCTCGCCGCAGCGGGCGCGATTGCTATGTTGCCGCCAATGACCCAGGCCACCGCCCAGCAAAACTCGCAGATCCCGGCCCAAGAACTGCACTCGCTGACGATCGAGCGCGTTTTCGACAGCCCGTCGCTGAATGGGCCGGTGCCACGCCTTCCGAAGCTGTCGCGCGACGGCCGCTATCTCGCGTTGCTTCGCAATCGACCCGATGACCTCCAGCGCTACGACCTGTGGGCGTTCGACCGGCAGACCGGCAAATGGTCGATGCTCGTCGATTCCGCGAAGCTCGGCACCGGCGAGGCGATGTCCGAGGCGGAGAAGATGCAGCGCGAGCGCAAGGGCATCGTCAACCTAAAGGGCATCGTCGCTTACGACTGGTCGGCGGACAACAAGACCATCCTCGTGCCGCTCGACGACAAGCTCTACCTTGCCGGAGTCGACGGAAGCGTACGACAGATCATGGGGGCGGGCGCTGGCGAGACGCTCAATCCAGTGCTCAGCGAGACCGGCAAATATCTGTCATTCCTGCGCGATAATCGCCTGTGGGCGGGGCCGGTCGGCGGCGCGATCAAGCCGGTGACACCGGCAGAGGGCAAGCTCGTCCACTGGGGAGAGGCGGAGTTTGTCGCCCAGGAGGAGATGGCCCGCTACACAGGCTATTGGTGGTCGCCCAAGGACAACCGGATCGCAGTCGAGCGGTTCGACGAATCTCCAGTAGACGTGGTGACCCGCGCGGCGATCGGCGCCACCGGGACTACGACCACGCAGCAGCGCTATCCGGCAGCCGGCACCCACAATGTCGATGTCTCCCTCTATCTAATCGACCCGAACGGCGCGCATAAGGTCAAGGTGGATCTCGGGGCCAATCCCGACATCTATCTGGCGCGCGTCGACTGGGCGCCGGATGGCAAGACCCTGTTTGTTCAGCGCGAGAACCGCGGCCAGACCGAGCTCGACGTCTTGGCGGTCAATCCGGCAACCGGCCACAGCCGACCGATGTTCAGCGAGAGAGCTGCGCCCGGGCATTGGATCAATCTCACCGACGATTACAAGTTCCTGAAGGACGGGAGCCTGATTTGGTGGTCGGAGCGCGACGGCTTCGGACATCTCTACCGCTTTGCCGAGGGCAAGTGGACGCAGCTGACTAAGGGGGCGTGGGTGGTCGAGCACCTCGCCGGCATCGATCAGGACTCGCACCGGATATTCTTCACCGGAACGAAGGATGATGTGCTCGCGCCGCAGGTCTATTCGCTCGACTATCTTCGCCCGGGCGAACCGCAACGGCTGACGGACCCTGCCTTTGCCAACAGCGCAACGATGGACAAGAATGGCAAGACTCTGCTGGTCAGCCGCTCTTCACCAAGCCAGCCGCCGCAGGATTATCTCGCGGACCAGAACGGCAATCGGCTGACGTGGGTCGAGGAGAACAAACTCGACGCCAGTCACCCCTACGCTCCCTATCTCGCCAGCCACCGGCTGCCGACGTTCGGGACGATCAAGGGCCCGGATGGTTCGACCCTGTACTGGAAGATGATCACCCCGCCGCTCGTGCCCGGCAAGCGCTATCCGGTGTTCTTCGAACATTATGGCGGGCCGGCGAGCCAGACGGTCATGAAGAATTGGGTGTCGCCGCTCGATGAGGCACTGGTCGAGCAGGGCTACATTATTTTCGAGCTAGACAACCGGGGCAGCCCGAACCGTGGCGTCGATTTCGAGAAGCCAATCTATCATGCGATGGGCTCGGTCGAGGTGGAGGACCAGAAGGCAGGCGCCGAGTATCTGAAGAGCTTAGCGTTCGTCGATCCGAACAAGATCGCGATCTACGGCTGGTCCTACGGCGGCTACATGACGCTCAAGATGCTCGAGGCCGACCAGCGCGTTTATGCGGCAGGAATCGCCGGAGCGCCTGTGACCAAATGGGAACTCTACGATACCTTCTACACCGAGCGGTATATGGGGATCCCGCAAGAGGATGGGGCGGCTTATGCCAAGTCCGACGCGATCTCCGATGCGGACAGGATCAGCGACCCGCTTTTGATCATCCACGGCATGTCCGACGACAACGTCTTCTTCGAGAACAGCTCGGAGCTGATTGCCAAGCTGCAGCACGATGACCGGCCGTTCGAGATGATGCTCTACCCGGGCGAGACGCATCGTTCCGGAACGCCCAAATTGCTCGCGCACAAGTGGCACACGATCCTGAACTTCCTTCGCGAACATGGAGTCGTTGCGGACAAGTAGCCGTGTAGCGCCGGCGACTAGCCCGGGCGGCCAGTGCGGATCGCGCTCCGGTCTATCAGGCGCGTGTAGAGGTGCCAGGTCGAATAGCCGAGCCACGGCAGGACGAAGGCGAGGCCGACGAACAGTGGGATCGAGCCGAGGACCAGCAGGACGGTGACGACTAGGCCCCAGCGGATCATCTCGGCTCGGTTGGCGTTCGCCGAGCGCCAGGAAGCTGAGACGGCTTGCGCCGCGCTGACGTCGCAGTCGACCAGCATCGGCAGCGACGCGACGCTGAGTGACAGGACGATCCAGCCGAAGATCGCGCCGATGACCGCGCCTGCAATGATAAGCGTCCATCCGCGCACGGTCGTGAACACCATCGCGAGGAAGTCGCCGACGGACGCGGGCGTCGCCCAACCGAAGATGGTCGCGTAGAGCGCTCCTGCAGCTAGCAGCCACAGGAAGAAGATCGCCAGGAGAAGCCCGGCGACCATCCCCATGTCGTCGGCCGTGCGCCGTTTCCTCACATCGAGGAAATTGTACCAGTGAAGGTCCGTGTCCCCCTCCTCACGGCGATCAGCCAACTCGTAGAAGCCGACGGCGGCGATGGGACCGAGCAGCCCGACTCCCGCGACGACCGGCAGGAAGAAGGGCATCAGCGGTTTGCTCGTGGTCATCACCACGGCGGCAAGCCCGATCAATGTGTAGATTAATCCTGCGATGAGGACATCACCGCGGAATGCCTTGAAGTCTTCGAAGCCCTGCCGAAGCGCGAAGCGGAGGTCGTCGTCGCTGATCCTCCGGACGCGAATTACGGTGGATTTTGTTGGTGCGTTGCTATGCGCGATCGTGTTGGTCGCCATGACACCTCCTGACATGGTGCCGTCCGGCGCAAGGGTCCTCCCGTCAAAGTATTACTTTGATCGGGTCGCTGGCGCCGGGCGCCAGACCTTGATGCATATCATAATATGCGCGAGTCGGTCAGCGGTTCACAGGCGCTCGACGGCGAAGGCGATGCTTTCGTCGCGATTGTACTGGGGTCGCGCGAGTTTGGGCCTGGCGGCGAGCAGTGGGGCAGCGCTCGGCGGCAATGGTGCCTTGCTCCCTAGAATGATGAACTTGACCGGGTTGGGCTGATCGATCGTCAGCTGGAGCAGTACTCCGTTGCAGCTTCTGCCCGAGCAGCCGATCAAATATTTTCCATTGAGGTCCGGATCGATCGGGCGGATGAATCCGGCGACACCCGCCGACCGGATCTTAGCATCGGCGGGAGCGATCAATGCGAGGTCTTCATTTCCGTTTGCGACCATGCGAACTGTCAACGTTCGTTCGTCTCCCGAATGAACCTCCGAAAGCAGCTGGGCCGCGGGCGCCTTTGCATTCGGATCGGCGGGAGCGGGCAACAGCCACCGCTGTCGTTCGCTGAACGGGAGTTCCCCCCGTTTCCACGTGGGTTTGAAATTGCGGGGCAGCCGAGCGCCATCGTTCAGCACCGACCACCAGCTCTCGTGCGTTGCGGCGTCGGTCACGTGCTCGATGACGAAGCGTTGCTGGCGATCGGCGGAGTAGGGCGGCGCCGCGAGTGCCGCGCCCCAGCCCAATAAAGCAAGAACGCCGGCGATCCATGCAGCGGCGGGCGCGCCACATCGCTCCACCAGTGGCTTGGCCTCGATCAAAACAGGCAAGAGGAGAAAGGCCCCGAACGGTGCGAACAGCCACATCGGTCCGTTGTCGAGGAGCTCGCCAAGCAGGCCGAGCATCCCGCCCCAGGTCATATAGAGCGCGATGATTGCGATTCCTGAGCCGATCCATTCTGCTGCCTTCCAGCGCCGGCCCAGCAGGATTCCGGCGAGCGCAATCAGCGGTGGGAAGATGAAGAAGATGATCCCTCCGGGCGCGAACAGGCCGATCATTCCCCCGATGACAAGAAATACCAGCCAATAGGTCTTCCCAAGCTGGCGCATCTCGAGCGATCTTCCGACGGTCGCCAGCATCAGGACGGCGACAAAGATGGTCGATGCGTAAGTGGCAAGGTGGGTCCAGATCGGCTCGGCGCGCCAGAACGTGCCACTCCGAACGAGACCGAGTAGCCATAGCGCAAGCTCCGCAAGGACGCCCGATCCGACGAAAGTACCGGCTGCAATTGCTAAGCCGCGCAGCATACTGCCCCCTCGCAGCGAAAGGATTGCGAAACTAAGAATCAATCCGATCATCAGGCCTGCGCCAACGACCAGTGGCAGGCTGATCAGGCCGCGACCGGTCACGCCCATAAAGATTCGGTTGCGATCCGAGATTCTTGGCGCTCCCGCAGCCAGCGCTTCGGAAAGCGCGAGCGTCTGGTCGCCCAACTGCTGCAGGGTCGCGGGATTGAGCGCCGCCACATCATCGCCTGGCGAATGGTAGCGCGTCTCGTTGCCGATCGGCGCGAAATTGAGCGTCACCCAGCCGCGCTCGGAGAAGCTGTTGACGTCGGTGTAGTTCGGCATGAGCCGGTACACGTCGGCCGACAGTGAATTGGCGACGGGGTGTTTCACCGCTTTCGCGAAGAGCGCGATAGCCGCGCCATTTGGCCGGCTGGTCTCGAACATGTTCACTGGTCCCCGAACGCCCCGCGCCTCGAGGTTAATCAGGCGATCGATATTGCGGCTCATCGGGTCGGCGAGGAAGGCGCGCGCGCCGACGAGGCCCAATTCCTCGCCCTCGTTGAACAGCAGGATGATAGGATGCTTGAGCGGTCGGTCCTTCAGGATCGACCCAATCTCCAGCAGAGTCGCCACCCCCATCCCGTCATCCGACGCGCCGGGACCGGCTGGCACGCTGTCATAGTGGGCGTTGAGCAGCAGCGCCTTGCCCCTGGCCCGCCCAAGGACCGCAATGACGTTGCGAACGCGCGCACAAGACACGCCGCGCACCTTGAATAGCTCGTTGCAGGCGAACTGGTCGCGAACGATCGGAGTGAGGCCGATCGCCTGAAGCTGGGCGACGAGACGGGCTCGGACCAGATCGGATGCGGGCGTGTCCGCCGGATGGGGCTGCTGGTTCCCGAGAATGTACGCGATGCGCTTCTTCGCTCGGGAGGCGTCGAACTGCCCCGGAGCACTGCTGGACCGCAGCGCCGGCGGCTGCTCGACCAATGGCGTGGCTGCCATCGCGCCGAGCATCGCCAGCAATACCACCGCGAGCAGGACCGTCGCTTTGCGCATAACCCCCCTTGTGCGCACAAGGGGGTATAGCGATAGCCCCTGAATTAGTCGCGTCTGACCACAGCTAGTGTCATTTCATCGTTTTTCACCTGATGCGGCGCGCCGTGGGCGACGGCACGCTGCAATTAGACGCGGCGTTATGTCGGCAATTGATGTCGTGGACGGCGCTCCACTCGACCGGCATTTTTGTCGGTCAGTGTGGAGAGGAGGACACGATGGAAGATGTTGCGGTAGTAGGCGTCGATCTCGCCAAGTCGGTGTTTCAGG
>Ga0157370_10009361_pt1 | contig 10480 bp, 9 predicted proteins | sample C35metaG_FD_113463 | JGI IMG/M metagenome (GOLD analysis project Ga0157370, IMG submission 113463) | Corn rhizosphere microbial communities from Kellogg Biological Station, Michigan, USA - C3-5 metaG | ecosystem: Host-associated > Plants > Roots > Rhizosphere > Soil | place: USA: Michigan... | reverse complement strand
CGCGCAGCCGGCAACGCGATCTCGAATCCATCTTCGCCCGTGTATCCGGTGCGGGCCACCATGACGTCCGCGACGAGCGCCGCGCTGAAGGGCGCGAGCGGCTCGGTCGGCGCGCGAAGCTCGGGCATCGCCTGCCAGAAGCGCTCGCGCGCGCGCGGACCCTGGATCGCGATGAGCGCCAGGTCGTCGCGCGATTCGATCTCCACGTCCGACGACCAGCGCTCGCGCAGGGACCGCAGCCATGCGACGTCGTCGTCCGCCGTCGACGCGTTCACCACGGCGCGGAAGAAATCCTCGCGGAAGAAATACACGATCAGATCGTCGAGGACGCCGCCGTCCTCGGCGAGCATGCAGGTGTAGAGCGCCTTGCCCGGCACCGCGAGGCGTGCGACGTCGTTCGCGAGCGCGCGGCGCAGGAACGATCGCGCGTCGCTCGCGCGCACATCGAGCACGCGCATGTGCGAGACGTCGAAGACGCCGGCGTCGCGGCGCACGGCGTGGTGCTCCTCGAGCTGCGAGCCGTAGTGCAGCGGCATCTCCCAGCCCCCGAAGTCGACCAGGCGCGCACCGGCTTCCCGGTGCCATGCGTTGAGCGGCGTCTTCCTCACTGCGCGTGGCCCTCCACCAAAACGAAAGGGGCCAGGCGAGCTTCACGCTCCCTGACCCCTCTGTCCTCGGTACCTGAGAGATTACGCCCTCGCGGACGCTCGCCCCTTCGGTGGGCCGCGGGCCTCCTCGATGAAGGCCGGCCGCCACTCTCCAGAGTCCGGGGAAATCCCCCGGGCCCGATCGGTCCTTTTTGCCTGAGAGTTTGCGGGTGCTACCCCTTCGGCGGCGGCTCGCGGCCGCGCTCTCCCGATCGGATGCGCCGATTCTCGGTCAACTACAGGAGCTTGTCCAGCGTGATGGGAAGGTCGCGCACGCGCTTGCCGGTCAGTGGTACACGGCGTTCGCGATCGCGGCCGCCAAAGGAGGATTACCGGCGCGGAAACGCTTACCGCGCGGCGGCGACGGGGGCCGAATCGACCAACGCCAAGAGCTCGTTGGGCACGACCGGCTTCACGAGATGGCCGTCGAAGCCCGCTTCGACCGATCGCCGGCGATCCTCCTCCTGGCCGTAGCCGGTCAACGCATAGATGCGCATCGAGGAACGCGACTCGTCCTCGCGAAGCCTTGCCGCCACGTCATAGCCGCTCATGCCGGGCAGCCCGATATCGAGCAGCACGATGTCCGGGGGCGACGACTCGATGCGCCTGAGCGCCGCCTCCCCGTCGTGCTCGATCGCCACGTCGTGGCCGGTCATGCGCAGGAGCATCGCGAGGCTGCTCGCCGCGTCCTCGTTGTCGTCGACCACGAGGATCGAGCGCTTGCGCGCGCGGCCCGAGCCGCGCTCGCCGGCGTTTTGCGGTGCGTTGTCCAGCTCCACCTCGAGGCGCGGAAGCCGCACCTCGAATTGCGCGCCGCGCCCCGTCCCGCCGCTGCGCGCCACGATCGAGCCGCCGTGCAGCGCGACGATGCGCCGCGCGAGCGTGAGCCCGATGCCGAGGCCGCCCTCGGAACGGTCGAGCGTGCGCTCGCCCTGCGCGAAGAGGTCGAAGATGCGGTCGAGGAGGTAGGGGGGGATGCCCATGCCGTTGTCGCGCACGCGAACCAGGCATTCGTCGCCATCGCGCGCGCTTTCGACCTCCACCCGGCCGCCCTCCGGCGTGTACTTGGCCGCGTTGTTGAGCAGGTTCACGATGACCTGCGTGATGCGCGTCATGTCGCCGTGCACCGGCAGCGGCCCCTCGGCGAGGCGCAGCTCGAGCGACTGGCGGCGTCCGTCGATGAGCGGGCGGCTGCCCTCGATCGCGCGATGCACGGCGACGTTGAGGTCCATGGCCGCGCCCTTCATGCGCAGCTTCCCGCGCGTGATCCGGCTCACGTCGAGCAGGTCGTCCACCAGGCGCGCGAGCTGGCCCGTCTGCCGCTCGATCACGTCGCGAGCCCAGGCCACCTGCGCGGGGAGGCTGCGGTGCGCGCCCATGATCGTCACGGCGTTGCGGATCGGCGCGAGCGGGTTGCGCAGCTCGTGCGCGAGCATCGCCAGGAACTCCGTGAGGCGCCGTCCCTGCTGCTCGAGGCTCTCCATGCGCTTGCGCTCGGTCATGTCGCGCGTGACCTGCGCGAACCCGCGCAGGCGGCCCTCGTCGTCATGCAGCGCCGTGAGCAGGGTCTCGGCCCAGAACCGCTCGCCGTCCTTGCGCAGGCGCCAGCCGAGGTCCTCGGAGCGCCGGTTGAGCATGGCGTTGCGCAGGTCCTCCGCGGGTCGGCCCGCCGCCGAATCCTCGGGCGGGTAGAAGCGCTCGAAGGACGATCCGAGGATCTCCTCCTCGGTGTACGCCATCATGCGCTGCGCGCCGGTGTTCCAGCTCGTCACGCGCCCCACCGGATCGAGCATGAAGATGGCGTAGTCCTCGATGCCTTCGAGGAGCAGGCGGAAGCGTTCCTCGCTGCGGCGCAGCTTCTCCTCCTGCTGCCTGCGCTCGGAAAGGTCGCGCGTGATCTTCGAGTAGCCGCGCAGCTCGCCGTCCGCGCCGCGCAGCGCCGTGATCACCACGTTCGCCCAGAAGCGCGAGCCGTCCTTGCGCAAGCGCCAGCCCTCGTCCTCGAAGTGCCCGGTGCGCGACGCCTCGCTCAGCTCGTGCGCGGGCCATTCGCGCGCGATCGCCTCGGGCGGATAGAAGATCGAGAAATTCCGCCCGATGATCTCGGAGGCTTCGTATCCGTTGATGCGCCGCGCGCCCTGGTTCCAGCTCATCACGCGGCCCTGCGGGTCGAGCATGAAGATCGCGTAATCCTCGACGTTCTCGACCAGGAGCCGGAAGCGCTCCTCGCTCTCGCGCAGACGCTCCTCGTTGTGCCGGCGCTCGCTCAGGTCGCGCGTGACCTTGGCGAAGCCGATGAGAGCGCCTTCGTCGTCGCGCAGCGCCGTGATGATCACGTTCGCCCAGAAGCGCGAGCCGTCCTTGCGCACGCGCCAGCCCTCGTCCTCGAAGCGCCCGAGGCGCGCCGCGGTCTCGAGCTCGTATTGCGGCCAGCGGCGGTCGATCGCTTCCTGCGGATAGAAGATCGAGAAGTTGCGCCCGATGATCTCGGGCGCGGCATAGCCCTTCAGCCGCTCGGCTCCCGCGTTCCACGACACCACGTTCCCCTCGGCGTCGAGCAGGAAGATGGCGTAGTCGCGCACCGTCTCGACCAGGCGCCGGAACGGCTGGTCGCCCCACTTCTCGACCGGCAAGCGGTAGTGCCCCGATTGTGCCCCGGGCCGGGACTTCGACTGCCGATCGGACATTCTGGTATGCGGGCGCGCCGCTCGCGCGGCACAGGGAAATTTGGGCTCGAAAACCGCCCGGTAAGTTCCTCCACGGGCGGCGAATGCATCGCGAAGATCGCGCGGCGGGCTGTGCCGCCTGCGACCATTTTACCGGCAATCGCCGGCGAGCGCCGGGCCACGGCGTTGCACGGGGGGCGGAAACCCGCCAATATCGAAGGCTCGTCGAAGGAGGAAGACTTGGCGCAGCCCGTCATCATCACCGTCGCGATCACCGGCGCCTTGCCCCGGAAGAAGGACAATCCGGCGGTGCCCGTGACGCCGTCGGAGCAGATCGAATCGACGCACGAGGCGTTCGAGGCGGGCGCCTCGCTCGTCCACGTGCATGTGCGCAATCCGGACGAAACGCCGGGCTCCGACCCCGAGCTTTTCGCGCGCGTGCAGGAAGGCGTGCGCAAGCACTGCCCGGGCATGATCGTGCAGTTCTCGACCGGCGGACGGGGACGCGACCAGGCCGCGCGCGCGGCGATGCTGCATCTCAAGCCGGACATGGCGTCGCTCGCCACCGGCTCGGTGAACTTCCCCACGAACATCTACGAGAACCCGCCCGACTTCGTGGAGCAGCTCGCGCGCACGATGCTCGAGAACGGGATCAAGCCCGAGATCGAGGTGTTCGACCTCGCGATGCTCTACAACGCGGCGAACCTCGTGAAGCAGGGCCTCATCGAGGATCCGCCGCACGTGCAGTTCGTGCTCGGCATCCCGAACGCGCTGCCCGCGCGCCGCAGCGTGTTCGATTTCCTGAGGAGCGAGCTCGCGCAGGTGCTGCCGCGCGCGACGTGGGTGGCCGCCGGCGTCGCACGCCACCAGTGGGAAGTGAACCAGTGGTGCCTCGAGGCGGGTGGCCACTGCCGCACCGGCCTGGAGGACAACCTGCGCATCGACGCGCAGCGCCTGGCGTCGAGCAACGCGGAGCTCGTCTCGAAGATCGCCCAGGCGTGCGAGCGCTACGGACGGCGCCCGGCGAGCGCGACCGAGGCGCGCGCGATGCTCGGCCTGCGCGCGGCGGCCTGATCGGCTGCCTCGCTCAGCTTCCCGGGAGACCGTGCACTTCCGGGAAGAACATGTCCTTCCACGAGGCGGGCTTCACCTTCACCGAGCCGATCTCGTGCATGAAGTTCGCGTACGTCGTCACCTTGTGCGGCGTCGTGGTGAACTGCACCAGCGGATCCTCGAGGACCTTCACCACGAGGTCGCGCGGCCCCTTGTAGTTCTGCCACTTGATGTAGTTGTCGGCCGCGGCCTGCTTGTCCTTGTTGATCTCGTCGATCGCCTCGTTGAACGCGGCGAGGAACGCCTTGTAGACGCGCGGGTTCTTCTCGCGGAACTTCGCGGACGCCCACACCACCGTGAACGTGTGCGGGCCGCCCACGATCGAGTACGAGTCGAGCACCTTGTGGATGCCGGGATGCTCGAGTTCCTGGTACTGGAACGGCGGCGAGGTGAAGTGCGCCGTGACCTCGTTTCCGGAGAGCAGCGCCGCCATGCCGTCCGGGTGCTTCATCGACACGGTGAGCGGGTCGAGCTTCGTGTAGTTCTTCTCGCCGAATTCCTTGGCCGCGGCCATCTCCAGGTTCACGGCCTGGAAGGACACCTTGATCGCGGGAAGCGCGATCTTGTCCTTCGCGGTGAAGTCGCGGATCGACTTCACGTTCGGATCGCGCGTGTTGAGGTAGAGCGGCATGTCGTTCATGGCGCACACGCCCTTCACCTCGAGGTTGCTGCGCGTCTTCGCCCAGAGCGTGATGAAGGGACCGAGGCCGCCGGAGGCGAACTCGAGGTTCCCGGAGAGCAGCGCGTCGTTCATCCCGGTCCCCGAGCCGAAGCGCACCCACTCCACCTTGAGCTCGCCCAGGCCCTCCTGCTTCGCGTGCTTCTCGAGCAGGTGCTGATGCTCCATGTACATGAGCGGCAGGTAGGTGATGCCGAACTGCTGCGCGACGTGCACCGTGTCGACCTCCGCGCGCGCCACGGGCGCCGCGATCGCCGTCACGATCGCCGCGAGCCAAAGCGCGATCGAGCTTGCCTTCATGCGAGTGTCTCCTCTTCGGTAATGGGGACGCCCGTGCAGGCGTGCGCGCGCGTCGAAGCCGCCACTGTGCCGCAGACGAGCGCGGGCGACAACCGCGGCGGTCAAGCGCACGGCGACGGCGAAGAGGAAGGAGGAATTGGTCGGGGCGAAAGGATTCGAACCTTCGACCCCCTGCACCCCATGCAGGTGCGCTACCAGGCTGCGCTACGCCCCGACCGAACCGGAAATTATAACTGCAGAATGGATTCCCGCCTACGCCACGGCGGAAAATTAACGCTCAGCGCTCGAGCATCTTGAGGATGCTCTTGAGCTCCTTGCGGATGTTGCCGGGAGAGATCGGCTGCGGGACGGTCATGGTGCGCGTGCCGCCGGAGCTCGACGAATGCGAGGGCTCCTCGAGGCGGTTGCGCGCGCCGTTGATGGTGAAGCCGTGCTCGTAGAGGAGCTCGCGGATCCGGCGGATCAGCAGGACCTCGTGGTGCTGGTAGTAGCGGCGGTTGCCGCGGCGCTTGAGGGGCTTGAGCTGCGTGAATTCCTGCTCCCAGTAACGGAGCACGTGCGGCTTCACGCCGCAAAGCTCGCTCACCTCGCCAATCGTGAAATACCGCTTGGCGGGGATGGGCGGAAGGTCAGTCGTCGCCAGGTTCTCCGTGGCCATTGAAGGACTTCTCCACCAGGCTCTTCAGCTTCTGGCTTGCATGGAAAGTAACCACGCGCCGCGCCGTGATGGGAATCTCCTCTCCGGTCTTGGGATTCCTCCCGGGGCGCTGCGGCTTCTTCCGGAGTTGGAAGTTGCCGAAGCCCGAGAGTTTCACCATCTCGCCCCTTTCGAGCGCGATCCGGATCTCCTCGAAGAACGACTCGACCATGTCCTTGGCCTCGCGCTTGTTGAGACCGACCTTCTCGAACATGAGGTCGGCCAGCTCGGCCGTGGTGAGGGTGACTTTGTCTTTCACGTGCGCGGCTGGGCTTTGAATTCTTGGTTGAGTTGATCGCGAATGGAGGTCACCACGCCCTCCACTTCGGAATCTGTCAAAGTCCTGTCAGTATCCTGCATAACTATCCGTAGCGCAAGGCTTTTTTTGCCGGGCTCGACCCCCTTTCCGCGGTACTGGTCGAACACTTCCACCTCCCTTACGAAGGCCGGGAGGCGCCCGCGCAGAGCCGCCAGGAGGGTCGCGGCAGGCACCGTTTCCTCGACGGTGAACGCATAGTCGCGGCGCACCACGGGCATGCGCGAAACGCCGGAAAAGCGCGGGCTGGAGCCCGCGAGAAGCGGCGCGAGCAGCAGCTCGAAGACCACCGGGGCGCACGGCAGCTCGTATTTCATTTGCAACCGGGGATGCATCTCGCCCGCCATTCCGATCTCCCGCCCGTCGAGCCGGACGAGCGCGCAACGGCCCGGATGGCATGCGGGATGCGACGCCGAGGCGAACTCGAGCTTCAGTGCAGACGCCATCGACTCCACGTCGCCCTTCACGTCGAAGAAATCCACCGGCGCTGTCTTCTCGCCCCATTGCTCCGGCAAGCGCGAGCCGAACGCGAGCCCCGCCACGCGCTCGGGCTGCGTCGCGAGATCCGCGGCCGGAGCCTCGAAGCAGCGGCCGATCTCGAACAGGCGCGCGCGTTCCTCGCCCCGGTTGAGATTCGAGCGCAGCGCCTGCACGAGGCCGCCGAGGAGCGTGGTGCGCATCACGCTCATCGGGCTCGCGATCGGATTGGCGAGGCGTACCGGAGACGCATTCGCCGCGAAGTCGCGCTCCCACGCCTCGGGAACGAAGCTGTAGCTCACGATCTCCTGGTAGCCCAGGTCGGCGAGGCGATGCCGGATGTCGAAGCGCGTGCGCTCGCCTTCGCGCATGCGCAGCATGGGAACCGAGGCGCGCGGCGGCTTCGCCGGAACGTGGTCGTAGCCGTGCACGCGCGCGATCTCCTCGACGAAGTCCTCCTCGATCGCGAGGTCGAAGCGCCAGCTGGGCGGCGTCACGCGCATCGCCGGGCCGTCGGATTCCGGAACGCACGACAGCCGCCGCAGGATCGCGTGCATCTCGTCGTCGGCGATGAAGTAGCCGAGGAGGCTGCGCACGCGTTCGGGACGCACGCGCACGGCGTTTCTCGCGGGAAGCTCGCCCAGCGCATGCGTGACGGGACCGGCCTTGCCGCCGCAGACCTCAAGCGTGAGCGCGACCGCGCGCTCGAGCGCCGCGCCGGCCGCCGCGGGATCCACGCCGCGCTCGAAGCGGTGCGCGGCATCGCTCGCGAGGCCCAACTCGCGCGTCTTGCCCTGTACCGCCTCCGGAGCGAAATACGCGGCCTCGAAGAAGACGTCGCAGGTGTCGTCGCCTACCATGGTGTCGAAGCCGCCCATCACGCCCGCGAGCGCGACCGGGCCCGACGCGTCCGTGATCGCGAGGAGCTTCGGACGGTATTCGACCTCCTGGCCGTTGAGCAGCTTGATGCGCTCGCCCGGCTTCATGTAGCGCACGTCGATCGCTCCTGCGAGCTTCGCGTGGTCGAACGCATGCATCGGCTGCCCGCGTTCGAGCATCACGTAGCTGGTGATGTCCACCAGCGGGCTGATCGCGCGCAAGCCCGCACGCTCGAGGCGCCGCACCATCCATTGCGGGGTGCGCGCCTTGGGATCGATCCCGCGCACCACGCGGCCGAAATAGTGGCCGCAGCCGCGCGGCTCGCCGATCGTCACCGCGCGTGCGTCGTCGAGGACGGTCGGCACCGGCGGCGCGGGCGGGAGCCGCAACGCGCGGCCGGTGAGGGCCGCGGCATCGCGCGCCACGCCGAACATCGAGAGGCAGTCGCCGCGATTCGGCGTGAGCTTGAGCGTGAGGTAGACGTCGTCCAGCGCGAGCACGGTGCGCACATCGCGCCCGACCGGCGCATCCTCGTCGAGCACGAGGAGCCCCGAGTGGTCGGAGGACAGGCCCAGCTCGCGCGCCGAGCAGAGCATGCCGTTCGATTCGACCCCACGCAGCTTCGCCTTCCGGATCTCGAAGGCCTTGCCCTCCACCGCCGGCAGCTTCGCGCCGATCAAGGCGCACGGCACCTTCTGCCCGGCCGCCACGTTCGGCGCGCCGCACACGATGCGCAGCAGCTCGCCGGTCCCCGCGTCCACCTCGGTCACGCGCAGCTTGTCCGCGTCGGGATGCGGCGCGACGCTCTTCACGTATCCCACGACGATGCCGGAGAAGTCGGCGGCGACGGGCGTCACCTCCTCCACCTCGAGACCACCCATCGTGAGCGCGTGCGCGAGCGCCTCGACCGGCATGTCGAGGTCCGCGAGCTCACGCAACCAGCTGACGGAGATCTTCATCGGAATTGCGCGAGGAACTTGAGGTCGTTCTCGAAGAAAAGCCGCAGGTCGTTCACTCCGTACTTGAGCATCGCGAGGCGATCGAGCCCCATGCCGAAGGCGAATCCCGAGTACTTGTCGGGATCGATGCCGCCGTTGCGCAGCACGTCGGGGTGCACGACCCCCGCGCCCGCGATCTCCAGGTACGTGACCTTCCCGTCCCTGCGCGACCATTCCATGTCGATCTCCACGCCGGGTTCCACGAACGGAAAGTACGAGGGCCGGAAGCGGATCGCGAGGTCGTCGCGCTCGAAGAACGCCCGGCAGAACTGCGTGACCGTGCCCTTCAGGTCGGCGAGGCTGATGCCCTCGTCCACCCACAGTCCCTCGACCTGGTGGAACATCGGCGAGTGCGTGGCGTCGTGGTCGCAGCGGTACACGCGGCCGGGGCAGATGATGCGCATCGGCGGGCGGTGCGATTCCATGTAGCGCACCTGCACGGGAGAAGTCTGCGTGCGAAGGACGTTCTCGAAGCCCGCCACGTAGAACGTGTCCTGCATGCTGCGCGACGGATGGTCCGGGAACATGCGCAGCGCCGTGAAGTTGTAGTAGTCGTTCTCGATCTCGGGCCCGTCGGCGACCGAGAAGCCCATCGTGGCGAAGAGCCGCTCCACCTGCTGCTGCACGCGGGCGATGGGATGCAGGCCCCCGCGCGCTTGGCCGCGCCCGGGAAGCGTCACGTCGATCGCTTCCGCGGCGAGCTTGGCGTCGAGCTCGCGCCCGAGGATCGCTTCGCGCTGGTGCGCGATGAGCGCCTCGGCGCGCGCCTTGGCCTGGTTGATCGCCGCGCCCGCCTTCGGCCGCTCGTCGGCCGAGAGCTTGCCCAGGCCCTTCAGGAGCTCGGTGAGCGAGCCCGCCTTGCCGAGGAAGCGCGCCTTCACCTGTTCCAGCTCGGCGATGGTCTTCGTCGTGCGGACGGCGCCTTCGGCCTCGGCGATGATCTGTTCGAGTTCTCGCATCGGGTTCGACCCTCTCCCCGAACCTCTCCCAAGGGAGAGGGAGCAGACGCGGGAAGAGGCTTCGCGCAATGTATCCGAAACAAAAAAGGGGCTCTCGCGAGCCCCTTCGTGCTTTTACGTCGTCTAGGCCGCGAGGCTCGCCTTGGCCTGCTCGACGATGCGGCTGAAAGCAGGCTTGTCGAACACCGCGAGGTCCGCGAGGACCTTGCGGTCCATGTCGATGCCGGCCTTCTTGAGGCCCGCCATGAACTGGCTGTAGGTGACGCCCGCTTCACGCGCGCCGGCGTTGATGCGCGTGATCCAGAGCGCGCGGAACTCGCGCTTCTTGTTGCGGCGGTCGCGGTAGGCGTACTGCCCCGCCTTCATCACCGCTTCCTTGGCGATCCGGTATACGTTCTTGCGGCGGCCGCGGAAGCCCTTGGCCTGGTCGAGGACCTTCTTGTGGCGCGCGCGCGCCGTGACTCCGCGTTTTACGCGAGGCATGGCGGCTCCTTAGGCGTAGGGAAGCATCGCCTTCACGTGGCCCAGGTTGGTCGCATGGACCTCCGTGCCGCCGCGAAGCTGGCGCTTGTTCGTGGAAGGGCGCGTGGTGAGGATGTGGCGCTTGCCGGCCTGGTAACGCTTCACCGATCCGCTCCCGCGGACCCGGAAGCGCTTGGCCGCGCCACTCTTGGTCTTCATCTTGGGCATGATGCCCTCCTTATTTTGGTGCAGCAGGTGGCGGAACCCTTTCCGCGCTCCTGGACCTG
>Ga0157370_10009360_pt1 | contig 10481 bp, 7 predicted proteins | sample C35metaG_FD_113463 | JGI IMG/M metagenome (GOLD analysis project Ga0157370, IMG submission 113463) | Corn rhizosphere microbial communities from Kellogg Biological Station, Michigan, USA - C3-5 metaG | ecosystem: Host-associated > Plants > Roots > Rhizosphere > Soil | place: USA: Michigan... | reverse complement strand
GCTGTCTTGATTATCCAGAATAGGACTTTTTTATTTTTTTGCAAAACCGAATCAATTTTAATCATACTTTCATTCGAAACTGCCGTACAACCCCAGCCTTCGGGAGTTCCATTAGGATAAACTTCATCATTAGGCACTTCTTCCCAGGAATGCAGTACTATGGCTCGTTTTATAGCATTCGAATTGGTTTGCTCTTTTCCGTCTAACAATTAGTTTACCTTAATTCCCCATTGACTCACTCCCCGATTCAACACACTATATTTGCCAATAGAAGAACAATGTGAATCTACCTGATTGCTAATTTGAGCATTTTCTTTGGTGTGAGTGGCTCCCCAAGGCGAATTTCCGCAACCATGACTTACTAAAAACGATTGTAAAAGCTTTTTATTTTTTAAATCATAAATAAAAAATCGTTTTAAGCCCGAATGAATTCCTAAATCAACCAGAAAAAACAGCTTTTGATTCAAATTATTTTTCTCACAATACTTTTTGGGCTTCATCAAAATAAGAAGTATAATCAATACTTTTTTTGTTCTCGATTGTACTTTCTGTTTTAACTTTTATCACCGCTTTTTCTTTTTTCTCTTGTTTGCAGCTGATACAAACTGCCAAAAACAGCACCCAACTAGCAGCGATTATAATCTTTTTAAACATAAAATTTGATTTCAATTAAGCTTTCAATATTGACGAGAATACACTAGCGATGCTCTTGCAAAATTTAACCGCAAAGTTCGCAAAGTTCTTACTCCTCATATCATTAAGAAAACGCCAAGTCTACAAAGCATTGTTAACTTGGCGTTCTTATTTAAACTTCTAAATAAAAACTTTGAGGTTAAAACTTTTTACTTTTAACAACCTTTATAAACAAAGGGAATTTATTAATGAGTGTGGTAAATCTTTACTGTCTATATTAAATTTGTCCTTTATAATTTGGATCAAAATCTACCATCCATTCAATGCCATACTTGTCTCTAAGCATTCCAAAGTAAGATCCCCAAGGACTATCAGAAATAGGAAATTCTATTTGTCCTCCTGCTGAAAGTCCGTTGAATAATTTATCAGCTTCTTCTTTACTTTCGGCACTGATTGAAATTTTACTTCTGTTTTCATTTTCGTTTGTTCGCCCCATACTTTCAGGAACATCATTAGCCATTAAAATGTTTTTACCAATGGGTAAAGCAATATGCATTATTTTATTCGCTTCTTTTTCTGACACAGGAAAATCAGCACTTTCCAAATCTTTAAAACGTATAATTTTTGCGAACTCTCCACCAAATACTGATTTGTAAAAAAGGAATGCTTCTTCTGCATTTCCGTTGAAGTTAATGTGAGGATTAATAAATGCCATATTTTTTATATTGTTTCAATATAGGCACGAGCAAGATGCTCGCGCTAACTAGGGGTTAATTTCAGTTATTCTTTTAATCATATATTCTTCAATATTTTTTAAATCTCGAAGATTCAAATCAAACCATTCTCCTCGAATGCGTTTGGATTTAAACTTTTCATGAAGCTCTTTTTCAATTTTTTTGTCACAGCACCATAATGCAATAACAAAAATTGTTGGCTCCTGAGAGTGTAAAGTTCTTTCTCTGTGCCGTGGATTTTTACTTGTACCAATTTTAATATATCCTGTCCCATTATTAACCATTAAATAAACATATTCGGCTCTATCAATTATTTCTAATGAATAAATGTTATTAAAAAAATTTCTGTAAAAATCTGTTGGGTCAATTAGAATTACATTCTTAATTCCTCTTTTAGACGAACTAATCATTAAAGCATCTTTATTTTTAAAAAGTTTTAATTCTAATGAAGTTGTAGTAAAGAACCCTATCTTTTCCAAAAGACCGCGAAGTTTTACTTGAAAAGTATTGAATGCTATAATTTCATTAACATCTTTATATTTATCTGCTAACATATTTGTAAAACGCATTAAAAGATGAAAATATTTTTTTTCATCTAATTGTAATTGAATTATATCACCTTCTAAACCATTATCATTAACAACATAAAACATTTCTATCATTATTCCTTTTTCATCATCAAATAACCTCACACCATAACAGTACTTATTTATTTTAGTAATTACATTATGTAATGGACCATTATCTTCTTTATCAAATTCTAGAATATCTTCTTTAGATAATGAATAAGTTATTTCATCAAAACGATTTATCAATTCAGTAAGTTCTTCCATATAATTATTCTCAGCTATTCATATACTCATAAACATAAATTGGTCCGCATTTATCCAAACTGAAATCTTATGCGGAAATTTTCAACTTATATTATCACATATTATTTTTAACACACAAATTTAAAAACATTTCTTACATAAAAAAGAAATATGCTGTTTTTAAATCTAAACTATCAAAAACAAAAAAAGAGCTAAAATCCTTAAAATGAAGAATAGCTCTTTTACTATTGATTTTTGAAATTGATATTGCTATTGCAATTGAATTTTAATTTCTCAAACAACTTTTTAAAATAGAAACTGGATGCTGGGCTTTTCGGCTGGTTCCATCATAAATTTGATGACGACAAGAAGTTCCTGCTGCAGCAATAGCAACATCTTCATGGGTAGATCTGATTTTTGGGAATAGGGTATCTTCACACATTTGCATACTTATTTCGTAATGTTCTTCTTCATAGCCAAAAGAACCCGCCATTCCGCAACAACCCGAATTATAAATAGTAACCGAATTGTTCTTTGGTACATTCAACATCGTAAAAGTAGCTTCTACAGCGCTCAATGATCTCTGGTGGCAATGGCCATGAATTTTAATTTGCTTTTCTTTAGTAGAAAATTGTCCCGCATGGATTTTTCCTGCTCCAATTTCTTTCTTGAAAAACTCTTCGATAGTCAGAACGTTTTTGGCTAGATTTTGAGCCGCATTTTTATCTTCTGCCAATCGCAAATATTCGTCTCTAAAAGTCAATATTGCCGAAGGTTCAATGCCTATTAACTGACAATCTTCTGAAATAATAGGTGCAAAAGTCGCTACATTTTTTATTGCAATCATTTTGGCTTCTTCCAGAAAACCTTTGGAAATATAAGCTCTTCCGCTTTCTTCATGCTCCACAACTACCACTTCGTAACCTAATTTTGTCAACAATTCGAAAGCATCAATCCCAACATTTACATCGTAATAATTAGTGAATTCATCGCAAAACAAAACTACTTTTCCATTTGGATATTTCTCATTGCCATTGAAATTGTCATTGCCATTATTATTGCTAAGCCATTTTCTAAAAGTTTGTTTGGCTAATAATGGAACTTCTCGCTTTTGAGCGACACCCATTCCTTTTTTTACCAAAGAAAGATTAGAAACAAAATTAGTCAACGATGGAAAAAGACTTCCCATCTTATTCATTTTGGCATTATTAGCAAAGATTTTATTTCGAAACGAAAAACCATTTGCTTTTTGGTATTGGTATAAAAACTCCGCTTTTAAAGTCGCCACATCCACATTAGACGGGCATTCGCTGGCACAGGCTTTACAACTGACACACAATTCAAAAACTTCATACAATTCCTTGTGGTCAAATTTATTTTCTTTTTCCGAATGCGTTAAATATTCGCGTAAAGCATTGGCACGGGCACGAGTTGTATCTTTTTCATTGCGGGTAGCACGATAACTCGGACACAGTGTTCCACCAGCCGAAGGCAATTTTCTACAATCCCCAGAACCATTGCATTTTTCGGCAGCTCTTAAAATACCCATACTATCGGAGAAATCCTGAATAGTTTGAATATCAGGCTCTACTCTACCGGTTTCAAAACGGAAATTTTCATCCATTTTTAACGCATTGACAATTTTCCCCATATTCAAAACCGAATTTGGGTCGAATGCTAATTTGATGCGTTTCAATAATTCGTAATTTTTTTGGCCAATCATAAAAGGCAGAAATTCTCCTCTTACAATTCCGTCGCCGTGTTCTCCACTTAAAGAACCACGGTATTTTTTGACCAAAATAGCAACTTCAGTAGCGATATTTCTAAATTGGTAAACGCCTTCTTTCGTTTTTAAATTCAACACCGGACGCAGGTGCAATTCGCCCGCACCAGCATGAGCATAATAAATGGCTTCCTGACCGTGACGTTGCATCATAGCCGAAAAATCAGCAATATAAGCTGGCAAATCACTCAATTCTACCGCTGTATCTTCAATAGAATCGGCCGCTTTGTCATCGCCTACAATACTTCCTAAAAGTCCAAGACCTGCTTTACGAAGTTCATTTACTTTATCAACATCAGCTCCATATAATTTTACCGAAGCATAACCAAAGTTGTTCTCTTCTAATTCTTTTATCAATGCATCGGCTTGTTTTTCGGCCTCGTCCATATTGATATACGAAGCTAATTCAAACATCATAATCGCTTTGGGTTCACCCTGAATAAAAAAACGGTTTTTGCTTTGCTCTTTATTGTTTTTAGTACAATCTAAAATGGTATCATCAATCATTTCGCAGGTATACAAATGATGCTTCATGGCGACCATTACTGCTTCTAAACTCTCCTGAATACTATCAAAATGAGTCACTACCATGATGTTATTCGTTGGAGGCAAATCGTCTAATTGTAAAGTAACTTCGGTTGTAAAAGCCAGCGTTCCTTCGCTTCCACAAAGTAATTTCCCAACATTTATAGTTGGTTCTGTTCCGCCAAATAAATCTGACTTTAATAAAACATCAACGGCATAACCGGTATTTCTTCTGTGAATTTCAGGTTTTGGAAACTCGTTTTTTATCTCTTGTTGGTTGGCTTCATTCGATAATTCTTCATATAATTTTCTGTAAATCGAACTTTCGAGCGAATCGCCTTTGGTTTTTTCTACAAATTCAGCCGAAGTAATGGTATTGAAAACCACCTGAGAACCATCTGCCAAAACGGTTTTGATTTCAATAATTTTATCACGCGTCACTCCGTAACGAATAGATGTTGTTCCCGAAGAATTGTTCCCCACCATTCCACCAATCATACAACGATTAGAAGTAGAAGTATTAGGTCCAAAAAACAATCCGTGTGGTTTTAAATACAAATTCAATTCGTCCCTAATCACACCTGGCTGAACCGTAACCGTCTTTTTTTCAGCATTAAGCGAAATGATTTTTGTAAAATATTTTGAGACATCTACCACAATTCCGTCGCCAATAGTTTGTCCCGCTAAAGAAGTTCCAGCGGTTCTGGGAATTAAGGTTGTCTTATTTTCAATAGCATAACGCACTAATTGTACAATATCCTCAGTTGTTTTAGGCAATGCCACCGCCAAAGGAACAATTCGGTACGCCGAAGCATCCGTAGCATATAATGTTTTATGAAGATTGTCGTATAAAAGTGTTCCTTCTAACAAATCAGACAATTGCTTTAATGAATGGGAATGAGACATACTAGAGCGATCTTAGGGTATTTGAAAAAATTATTTGACAAATATAAATATATCCATTTTTAAAAAATGATAATTAAACTATTTAAAATAAAAGAGTATGTTTAATTTTTTAAGAAAAAGAAAAATTCTTAAAAACCATTGTAAGTTTAGTTTTGGCAAAAAAATTGTGATGCCAATAGCATCGAGAAAATTAATCCTGATTTATCTCGTAAACTTCGTTAAAAAAACTATTTTTGGTAGCAATAAAATACATCATTCAATGAGTCCTAAAAATCCAATCTTCTTATTTGTTTCTGTCTTTCTACTGTGTTTTGGCTACAGCCAAGCTCAATTAAAAACATCAAGTCCTAAAAATGAATTCAGAGCCGTTTGGATTGCAACAGTGGCAAACATTGACTGGCCAATAAGCAGTACTGATGCGGTAGAAAAACAAAAAGCTGATTTTATTGAAATTTTAGACACTTATAAAAAACTGAATTACAATGTAGTTATTGTGCAAATTCGTAGCGCTGGTGATGCCATGTATCCTACAAATTTAGCGCCCTGGTCTAAATATTTAACTGGAAAACAAGGACTGGCCCCTTACCCATTTTACGATCCTTTGGATTGGATGATTACACAAGCCCACGATCGTGGTTTTGAATTTCATGCCTGGTTGAATCCTTACCGAGCTACAATGGATATGAATACTGCTACATTAAGCAGAACTCATGATGTAATCAAACATCCGGAATGGATGATTAAACACGGCGGAAAATACTATTACAATCCTGCACTTCCAGAAGTTCAAACGCATTTAATTAATATCGTTGATGAAGTAGTTACGAAATATGATATCGATGCGATTCATTTTGATGATTATTTTTATCCTTACCGAATTAAAGGAGAAGAATTCAACGATATTGTTTCGTACAAAAAATATGGAAAAGGCATGAGCGTGGAAGATTGGCGTCGTGATAATGTGAATGTGTACCTGAAAAACACTTATGATGCTATTAAAAAGCTAAAACCCTGGGTTCAATTTGGTATCAGTCCATTTGGAGTTTGGAGAAATAAATCGGTGGATCCAAGAGGTTCTGATACTCAGGCTGGACAAACTAACTATGACGATTTGTATGCCGATCCAATGGCGTGGATGGAAGGACATTATATTGATTATCTTTTGCCTCAATTGTATTGGAGTATCGAACACAAAACGGCTTCGTATGCTAAATTAGCAAAATGGTGGTCGGAAAACACAAAAAATGTCGCGCTTTATATTGGTAACGGAACGTATAAAATCAATAATGATTCGGATAAAAAATGGAATAATCCTAACGAAGTTCCTAACCAAATTGACCTAACACGTGGTTATGATAACATCAACGGAAATGCTTTTTTTAGTGCCAAATGGTTTATAAATAAAAACTATGCGGTAACACAATTATTAAAAGACAATCAGTACCAATATCCGGCTTTACCATATGTTGTTCCTTATTCGAGACAAGAAGTTAAGGACACACCTTATGTAACGAACATCAACAATCAAAGTGAAAATACCGTGATTACACTGAGTTTTCCAACACAAAGCAAGATTCGTTATGTAATGGTTTATGGAACAACAAATAAAAATCTAATTAACGTTAATGATCCAAGCCAGATAATTAATAAAATTGCTTTCAAAGAAACCAAAGATAGCATCACCATTAGCATTCCGAAATTATATCTAGAGAAACACAATAACTGTGCATTGACTTTTGTAGATTATTTTGGAAACGAAAGCCAGGCGACTTTATTGAAAGCAAACAACCAAAACCTAAACACAAATGAAAACAAATAATAACCCGTGGTATTGGATTCCGTTATTAAATTTTGCATCGGGTTTTCCGTATGTAATTATCATTTCGGTTTCGGTTTTGATGTATAAAAACCTCGGAATCAGCAATGAAGACATTGGCTTATATACCAGTTTATTATACTTACCTTGGGTAATTAAACCCTTATGGAGTCCGTTTATTGATTTGCACGGAACTAAAAGAAAATGGTTTTTGAGTATGCAATTATTCATTTCTATTGCCTTTTTAATTGTGGGTTTTATTATTCCAACAAGTCAGTTTTTCATGATGAGTCTGGCTATTTTCTGGGTGGCGGCCTTTGCTTCTGCTTCGAATGATGTAGCCAGTGATGGATTTTATTTATTAGCGTTAACCAAAGACCAACAATCGTTCTTTTTAGGAATCCGAAGCACTTTTTACAGAGCATCGATGTTAACTGGAAACGGATTAATCATTCTTTTTGCGGGTTATTTAGAGCATTTGTACGGTGACAATCAAAAAGCCTGGTCGTATACGATGATTTTAGTTGGATTAGTAATGTCTTTTTTAACGATTTACAATTATTTTGCTACTCCAAAAACCGAATTACCAATTAAAATTGGAGAAACCGAAGAGAAAAATTTCGCTACTGTTTTTGCCAGTTTTTTCAAAAAGAAACAAATTGGATTAATCCTTGCTTTCATCCTTTTATTCCGTCTGGGAGAATCGCAATTACTAAAAATGCTGACTCCTTTTTTAGTAGATAAAACTAATGTGGGCGGAATGGGATTAGAAACAGAAGACGTAGGAATCATCTACGGAACCTTCGGATTAATTGCACTTACTATGGGGGGAATTTTAGGTGGAATAGCCATTTCTAAACACGGTTTAGGAAAATGGATGTTACCCATGATTTTAACGATGCACTTACCTATTATTGGTTTTGTATTGTTATCACATTTTCATCCAGCTTCGGTTTATTATATTTATGTGGTCGTTATTTTGGAGCAATTTGGTTACGGATTTGGTTTTGCTGCTTTTATGATGTACTTAATTTATGTTGCCGAAGGCGAATCAAAAACATCCCACTACGCTATTGCTACTGGTTTTATGGCATTAGGTATGATGCTTCCGGGAATGCTTAGCGGATACATTCAGGAATATCTGGGCTATGGTAATTTCTTTATTTGGGTTTTTCTGGCCACAATTCCAGGATTAATTCTATCCCGATTTTTAGTTTTTCCAAAGGATTTTGGGAAGAAAGTGAATACTACTGAATAGTTATTAGTCCTAAGTATCTAGTCGTGAGTCTAACGAACCAATTATTCATTTAAAACCAAGTACACAAGACTAAAAACTAGGCACTAAATACTAATTTAAGCATAAAAAAATGACATTAGAACAAAAAATAGGGCAATTCTTTTTTCCGGCTGTTTTTATCAATGACAGCGAAGAAAACATCCAGGCAACCGAAGCACTAATTAAAAAATACAACATTGGAGGATTGACTTTTTTTCACAGTCGCGCCAGTGCTGCAACGAATTACGAATCGAAGAAAAAAATTGAATTTAACGATGACAGCTACTTTCGCTTAAAAGAATTAATTGTCCGTTATCAAAAATGTGCTTCTACTCCACTTTTGATGAGCATTGACGCCGAATGGGGTTTAGCGATGCGTGTCGAAAAAACACCACAATATCCTTATGCTATTACGCTAGGGGCTTTACCGGAAGAGCAAAAAGAACTAGTTTACAAAGTAGGAAAACAAATTGCATCAGACTTAAAATCGGCAGGAATTCATTACAATTTGTCTCCTTTAGCTGATATTAATACCAATCCAACCAATCCCGTTATAGGTTATCGTTCTTTTGGCGAAGACAAAAATAAAGTCGCCAGTTTTGCATTAGAATATTTGCGTGGAATGAGTGATACAGGCGTTTTAGGTTGTTTGAAACATTTTCCTGGTCATGGAAACACCAATGTTGATTCACATTTAGGATTGCCAATTTTAGAAGAAAATTTAGAACAATTATTGGCTAACGAATTGTATCCGTTTCTCAAAGGAATCGAGAATAATGTTGATTCCATTATGATTGGACATTTGGCTGTTCCGGCTTTAAATGAAGGAAAAGACACTTCGGCAACCTTGTCTCAAAATATTATCCAAAAACTTTTAAGAGAGCAATTGGGTTATGATGGTTTGGTCATTTCCGACGCTCTAAACATGCATAGTGTTTCTAAATTATACGACATTAAAGGCCAATTGGAATGGGAAGCTTTTAATGCAGGAAATGATGTGTTGTGTTTTGCCGAAAATGTTCCCGAAGGCATTCAGGCTATTTTAGAAAACGCTTCTGCTAAACGCATTGATGAAAGTTTTAATCGAATTTTAAAATGCAAAGAAAAAGTAGGTTTGTTTCTGTCAGAAGAAAATACTACCGAATTAAATTTCGAAAAAGCCAAAGCTTTAAACGCTGAAATCGCCAAATTCAGCATTACAAAAGTCATTGATTCTATTGATTTTAAAACCATTGAAAAAGCAAATCAGGAACAAAAAGTAGCTCAATTATCTTTATACAAAAATGTAGAGAATGATTTTTCAAAAACCATTCATTCTTCATTACCATCGCCACAATTTGCTATTGAATCCACAATAAATTTTGATCTTTTGGAATTCGAAAAAAAATTAGAATCTTTTGATTATCTGATCATTTCATTGTTTGTTCCTAAAGCAAAACCACTAAATAATTTTGAAATTGATAATGTTATATTTGAATTATTAGAAAAATTATTGGCAACCAAAAAATGCATTGTTTACGTTTTTGGAAATCCGTATGCCTTGCCTTTAATCCCTAATTTGAGTAAGGCTTCTAGACTTATTGAAGTGTATCAGGATTTTAGTGAATTTCAAATTAATGCGGCAAATCAGTTTTTATCGAATTCGGAATGTGTGGGGAAATTGCCTGTTTCTATTGATATTCAATAGTATAAATTGACTCAGAAGTTTATTATAGCTAAATCTTATTATTAAATAAATATTAATAATCAACTACTATTACTATAAACCTTTTTTTAAGCTTATTTTTGCACCAACAAAATAATAACTTTAAAAACAAATAATATGTCATTAGTAGGAAAAAAATTCCCAAGCATTGCAGTTGACGCCATTTCTGAAATGGGTGATAACTTAAGAATCAACATCTTTGAAGAAGCAGTTAACAATAACAAAAAAGTACTTTTGTTTTGGTACCCAAAAGATTTTACTTTTGTTTGTCCAACTGAATTACACGCTTTT
>Ga0157370_10009359_pt1 | contig 10481 bp, 11 predicted proteins | sample C35metaG_FD_113463 | JGI IMG/M metagenome (GOLD analysis project Ga0157370, IMG submission 113463) | Corn rhizosphere microbial communities from Kellogg Biological Station, Michigan, USA - C3-5 metaG | ecosystem: Host-associated > Plants > Roots > Rhizosphere > Soil | place: USA: Michigan... | reverse complement strand
GGAAGTAATCGGGAGTCGATCGCTCCACACCCACAGATCCGATTCTGAACGATGACTGTGCTGCGCCTGGCTTGTCGATCAGATAGATCGTCGTCACCGGTGCAGGTAGGCCGGGCCCTACCTACACGGTCGGCACAGCCTCACGTGCCCATCCCCCGAATAGTGCACTCACCTTCTGCTCGACCTCGGCGGGTGTTACATCACCTACGGCAATGAGCGTTGCACCGTTCGGAGCGAAATGGCTGTGATAGAAAGCGCTGAGGTCCGCTGCCGTCATTGCACCCACCGACGCGTCTGTGCCTACTGCCGAGCGTCCGTAGGGGTTGTCCTTTCCGTACAGAAGCGTCGGATATACCAGACTCGCTATCGCCGGCCCTCGGTCCTTCAACTGAAGCAATGCGGTCAGCCGTTCCTGCTTCACACGTGCAAATTCGGTCGTCGGGAACGATGGACGCAACACTACATCAGCGAACAGCGCGAGCGCGCTGTCCAGCTGCGCCGTTGGCGTCGACAGTCGAACCGTCGTTGCGTCCCATCCGCTCGAGCTGAATAACGAGATGCCAAGAAACGCAGTCTGATCTGCAATCTGCAGCGCGCTACGACTAGTAGTTCCTTCAGTCAGCATCCTTGCGACGAGATCGGCAGTTCCGGCCCGATCCGCCGGATTTGCCGTCGCGCCTGAAGGAATTACGAGAACGAAGTCAGCTACGGGCAGATTGTGGCGCTCGACGACCATCAGCTTGAGCCCGTTGGCAAGCTCGCGTACCACGACAGGTGGTATGTGTAACGCTGGTGGTGGACCAAGCACTGGTGCCTTGCTACGATCGATCTGCGCCTGAGTTGTCACTGGCACAGTGGCTGCGAGCACGATGAGTACCGTTGCTGCCATGGTGTTCGAGATACGATATCTCATCTGGAGCCTCCCTTCACCATCAGTGCGGTCATCCCATCCGGCACAACCGTCAACACGACTTTCGGCTTGCCGAGATACATGCGTGCAACACGTTGCACGTCAGCCCTCGTTACCGCGTCGTACCTGGCTGCGTCGCGTTGCACGTAGTCCGGATCTCCAACAAGGTAATTGTATTGATTCAACAGCTCGGCTTTCCCGAGATCCGTTGCGAGCGATCGGAGGAAGTCGGATCGTGTCGAGTTCTGAACTCGCGCAAGCTCGCGTGAGGTTATTCCATCTCTCTGCAACCTGGCCAGCTCCACACGCACCAGCGAGTCGATCCTGGCAGGTACAATCCCCTTTCTTGGCGTAACGATGATCTGGAAGTACCCAGCCAGATGTCTACCGTTCTGATACGCGTTGACGTCCTGCGCGATCTGCATGTCGTAAACAAGCCGCTTGTACAGACGCGAGTTCTTGCCATCGGCAAGCACCGACGCGAGGACGTCCAGCGCCGCATCGTCGTGCGCGAAGTTCTTCACTGACGGCCACGTGTAGTACACACGCGGAAGCTGAACTTTATCCTGCAACACCAGGAATGTGTCGCGCGGAATCATGACCGGCGCTGGCGACGGTCTCGGCGGAATCTGTGGGCCGCGTGGGATGTCGCCGAAGTAATGCTTCACCAACGCCTTCGCCGAATCAACGTTGAAGTCTCCGGCTATCACCAGCGTCGCATTGTTCGGTGCGTAGTACGTTCTGAAGAAGTTCTTTACATCCGCGAGCGTCGCCGCCGAGAGGTCCGCCATCGATCCGATCACCGGCCACGAGTATGGATGGCCTTTTGGATATAGCGCAGCCAGAATCATCTCATCCGACTTTCCGTACGGCACATTGTCCACACGTTGACGACGTTCGTTCTTTACCACGTCCCGCTGCAGATCTACTTTCGCGCTGTCCAGAGCCGGAAGCAGGAACCCCATCCGGTCGCTGTCGAGATACAACGCCAGCGGCAACGCATTCGATGGCATCGTTTCGTAATAGTTCGTACGATCTTCCGTCGTCGAACCATTGTTGTTTGCGCCCGCAGCTTCCAGGAGTTGGTCGAACTGTCCCGTAGGCACGTGCTGCGAGCCCATGAACATCAGGTGCTCGAAGAGATGTGCAAATCCGGTATGGCCCGGCTTCTCATCACCGGAACCGACGTGGTACCACGTGTCCACCGCTATCATCGGCGTCGTGTGATCCTGATGCAGGATCACCTCCAGCCCGTTCGGCAACGTGTACTTCTCGAATGGAATGCGCGGTATGGATTGCGCGCCGGCAGTAGCCGCAAACATCACAGCCGCCCCAGCGCATGCAGAGAGCAGTCGCAGAGCTGCGTACCTGGATCTTACCATGTCAGACTGTCCGTGTCGTATGCGGTTCCGGGCATTCCACACTGTACCCCTTTGCAACCAGCGCTGTCTTGAAGATGTCCTGCACCTCCGCCTCGCCGTGCACCAGAAACACCGGGCCCAGCTGCGGCGAGGTCGCTTTCACCCCATCCAGCCATGCAGTAAGCTCCGTCCGGTCAGCGTGGGCACTGTAGCCGTCTATGATCTTCACCTCGGCGCGCAGTGGCACTTCGTCACCGTAGATCCTCACCGTTGGTGGCCTCGTCTCGATCTTCCTGCCAAGCGTTCCCTCGGCCTGATAACCCACGAACAGGATCGTGTTCTTGGGATCGCCAGCGCCACGCACCAGGTGGTGCAGGATACGCCCGGCTTCAACCATTCCCGAGGCCGCTATGATTACCATCGGCCCCTGCGCCGTGTTCAGGGCCTTCGACTCCTCAACACTCCGTGTGAAGTGCACCTGCGGAAACTGGAACAGGTCCTTTGCCTTGGTCACCAGGTCTTCCGTGTGGTCAAACACTTCCGGATGCATCTCGAACACGGTGGTCGTATCCGTCGCGAGTGGACTGTCCACATAGATGGGGATCGATGGGATCGCCCCCTCTCTCGAAAGTCCATTCAGGTTGTAGAGCAGCTCCTGCGTGCGTCCCACGGCGAACGATGGAATCAGAATCCGGCCGCCACGTGCTGCCGTATCCCGCACGACCGCAGCAAGCTGAGCACGGGCGTCGTCCACCGTTTCGTGATCGCGATTGCCGTACGTCGACTCCATGATCACCACGTCCGCACCCTGCGGCACCACCGGATCGCGGATGATCGACAGGCCAGGTCGCCCAATATCTCCTGAGAAGACAAGCCGTCTCGTCTTTCCGTTCTCGGTGATGTCCAGTAGAACCGACGCCGAGCCTAGAATGTGGCCAGCGTCGATGTACGTGCATCGCACCCCCGGCACGACGTCGAAGGTTTTGTTATACGGGATCCCGATCATCAGATCCTGCGTGCGCACCGCGTCGCGCATCGTGTACAGCGGCTCCACGAATCCCTTGTGGTTTTTCGCCAGGTGTTTGGCGTCACTCTCCTGGATATGCGCCGAGTCGGCCAGCATCACCGCGCATAGGTCCCGGGTTGCTGCAGTCGCGAATATCGTCCCGGAATAGCCCTTTCGAACCAGATAGGGCAACCGGCCGGAATGATCGATGTGCGCGTGCGATAGCACGACGGCATCGATCTCCCCTACCTCCACAGGCAGCGTCTTGTTCTTCTCCGCAGATTCGCTCCGCCGACCCTGGAACATCCCGCAATCCAGAATCACGACCTTGCCATTCACGCGCAGGATGTGGCACGACCCGGTCACTTCCCGGGCTGCGCCGTAGAACTCTAGTTCCATAGATGATTCCCGTCATTCCCGCGAAAACGGGAATCTATTAGTGTCGGATTGGTACTAATTGGTTGGATCGGTCAACCCTCGGCTGACCTGCAGAATATCAGGACCAGCTGCTCCTTATCCTGGCTTATGAGCGCCGGCTCCCAGCCGCCACGGATCCGCTCGTTGAGCAGATCTGTCAGGGTATCTTCATTCTCGCGCGTGTGCCGCGTAAGCTTGACCACTACTGCCTGATATTCTTTCATTGAGTTATGGAGTTTTCGAACCTAACTATTATCCGCCACCCGCTTGTCCTCCACAAGCTCACCTTGCTTAGAGACAGGCGCACTTCTACCAAGATCTTCAAGGAATTGGTGGACGAGATAGCGACCCTGATGGCTTACGAAGCTACCAAGGATCTCGGTATCGAGCCCCGAGGAGTGGATACGCCGCTGGAGCACACGACGGGTCATCATATAAGCGGTAAGAAGCTGACGCTCGTCCCAATCCTACGAGCTGGTCTTGGAATGGTTGAAGGAGTTCTCAGGCTGGTCCCGTCCGCGCGCGTGGGCCACATCGGCCTCTACCGCGACCATGAGACTCTCCAGCCAGTCGACTACTACTTCAAGATCCCCGGCGATGCCGCTGAGCGCGATTTCTTTCTTCTCGATCCGATGCTCGCGACCGGCGGGAGCGCGGTCGCTGCCGTCTCTTCACTCAAGAGAACAGGCGCAACGCGCATTCGCTTCCTCTGCCTCGTCGCTGCGCCAGAAGGCGTTCAGAAACTTCTCGATGCACATCCAGACGTGCAGGTCTACGCAGCATCGCTCGATCGCGAGCTGAATTCCGTGGGCTACATACTTCCCGGCCTGGGCGACGCAGGAGACAGACTCTTCGGTACTCGCTGAAATAATACCAGGCTGGCGTACTGAGCCCGATCTTACGCGAACCACTCGCGTGGATCGGCCTGCTGTCGCCGTGCTGCCTCTATCACCCAGTGTTGTGCCACCGGATCGGTAATCTCGTCCGGCACCAGATCGAACCACGCATTCGCCTGCGTGAGATCGCCAATGCGACGCCAGAGCTCGCCAACCAGATACACGAGAACCGCACGATCCTCACGCGGAACCGTGTCGTAGAATTCCAGCGCCTGCTCGAACGACCACGCCGCCAGACGCCTGAAATACCGCTCTGCCTCGACGTCGTTTTCATCCACACAACACCAGGCTGCACGCAACCACAGGTCGCCAATGTAGCGTTGATCGGCGCCCTGCCATTCAGCCACCTTGGCCGCCGCTTCGTACTTCTCGGATCCTGTCACCGCTCCATGAACATGCGGTGATAGCTCGTTCCACACCCTCTCCCTCACGAGCGGACTGATGTCAGTACGTTCGGTAAAGTCACGCTCGGCGCCCGAGTAGCCGCACCGGTCGCACATGTGCACCTGATATGCCCACGGTTGCGCCCCCGCGGCACGCTCATGAAAATCCGTTCGCTTGCCACCAAACCAGTTGGTGGAGACGACCATCTCCGATGGAAACTCATGGCTACACGACGGACACCTGAGCTCAATCTTGCGCAATGCAGTCATAGGATCGTCAATCGCCCCCTCTACTGGCACATAAGGAATTTCTGTGCCACAACGTGGATTTGATCATCAGTCCGACTGGCCGATACTCGGCAGGACGATCCGCCGACTCGAGAATATTCGCCGAGTTGGCCGTTTACTCTTGTTGTGCATTTCACAACGCGGTATTTTCTTGGCGCCGATGCTGATCAACCTGCTCCCAGATTTTTTCGCTGTCATAGACAGCACAGATCGCGTCGCAGCTTATCTGCGCTACTTCGAAGCACATCGCCGAATACTGGAGTCGTACTGGACGAACTACGTCCTCGATCCCGAGGGTCCGCACTTCCAGGAAGTCGTTCGTGCTACGACCCACGCCAATCGCGATGACCTCCGCGCCATGCTCGCGCGCATCGATGTCGTCGCGCTGGCTCGCCTCGCCGAAACAGAGAGTCGCAGAGTCCTCGAAGCCGATGTCGATACCGACGTCGTTCTCATGGTCGGTGTCGGTGCAGCAAATGCAGGTGAGATGGTGGTCGATGGCCGCGGAATGGCTTTCATCGCCCTCGAGCACTTCACCGGACAACCCAATCCGGATACCAGCGCACTGGGTCTCGAGCCAGAGCTCATTCCCCTCTGGCTCGCACACGAGATCGCACACGCTGTACGGTACACGTCGCCCACCAGCCAGAGCGAGATGCGCCAGCTCATCACAGAAGCCGGCGGATACTACGACTACTGGGAAACCGGGCGACGCGCATCACTCCGCGAGCTCATAGTCAACGAAGGCGTCGCCGTGCAGACCAGCCGGATTGTGAGCCCAGGCCATGCTGCCTGGGAATATTTCGGCTATGCCCGCAAGGAATACGCTCGGGTCCGCGAAGCGGAACCATTCATAATGCGCACCGTAGCCAAGCATTTCGACCGGGCGGGACTTGGTCTACGGCTGCGCTATCTATCAGGGGGAATGAGCGACGACGCACGTACGGTCGATCGTAACATCATCCCCGAACGCAGCGGATACTTCGTCGGAGCACGCCTTACCGACGCTGCCATAAACAATCGCGGACTCGCTTGGACTGTCCGTGCAGATGCTTCACAGATCGCGGCCGTCGCCGCGGCCCAGCAGTCGTCCGCCGCAAGCGCTTGACGTAACAGCCATCATGGCAGCTCGGCTCACATCGCTGCCAGACTCCAGCGCCAGCCCATTGCGCTGATGTCCGACTTCCGCCCGCGCTCAAATTCCGAGATACTCGATGCAGCATTCGAGATCTATCGGCGCCATTTCGCCATCTTCATGGCGATCAACGTCCTCGCGGCGGTGCCATGGGCCATCTCATCCTACTTTGGCCAGACGGCGATGTTGCTGCAACAGACGGACGGACTGTTCACATCAGCACTCATCCGCTTCGCCGGCGTGCTCATATCTCCATTCACCGAGGGGGCCATCGCATTCGCTACGTCGGCTGCATACCTCGGAAATCAGGTCGACTTCGAACAGTCCATGCGCGCGGCATTCAGCCGCCCTGGCAGATTGTTCATCGCCATGCTTACCAAGTGGATTCTCATCTTCGTAGGCCTCATCCTCTTCATAGCGCCTGGACTTCTCGTCTTCAAACGCTATTTCGCGCTTCCGATGACCGTATTATTCGAGGACAACAAGGTCGGTGATGCTGTTTCACGCTCGCGCGAGCTTTCCAATGGCAACGGCACCCGCATCTTCGCTCTGCTCGGTGGAGTCTTCCTCTTTGTACTCATCGCAACAGCCATACTGCTGCAGCTCGTCACCGCACTCGCGCACAGCGCAGTAGCCACTGCTGTCGTGACCCTCATACTCACCACTGCGATATCACCCTTCTCCAGCATCGTCGCGACTCTGCTGTATTACGACATCCGGATACGCAGGGAAGGCTACGACATCGAGCTCATGACACAGGCCCTCGGAGCACCTGGCGAAACTGCTGCCTCGTCACCGTTGCGCTCGGCATTCTGATTCAGAATTAGTATCGATTAGATACTAATGGGCCCATTCGATAACGCCGCCATAGCGGATACGGTCGCCGCGGTCTTCCGCAGCAGCGCCTTTGCTGGCCACGGCACCGTTTCCATAGGCGAGCTGATCGCAGAATGGATATGGAATCTGGTTCTCCGATTCTTCGGATTCGCCCAGAGCCACCCCGCCGTAGGCCTCGTGTTTCGCATTACCCTCGGATTGGCTCTGCTTCTCGTGCTCGCCAGAATCGTTTACGGCCTGATCGCCCGTTTCGCGCCATCCGCAATCGAAATGCGACGGTTCGAGTCCGTTCGCCGCACAGACTGGTGGAGCACCGCGCAAACGCTCGCTGCACAGAACGATTACACCGGCGCAGCACACGCTCTCTACCTCGCGCTCATCGGAGCCGCCGCACGCCGAGGACTCGTCTCCATTCATGAATCCAAGACTACAGGCGATTACCTTCGCGAGCTTCGCAGAAAACCAGACGCTATCGACTTGCCACGATTCACCGACTTCACACGATCGTACGAGACGGTGATCTACGGCATCGGTACCTGTGACAGGGACCGATTCACCACCCTCAGCTCTCTGGCGGGCACCCTCTTGAATGCTCTTCCATCGAAATCTGCTGCAAAGGGTGCCGGCAATGCGGCTTCAGGTGTCAGGCCATGAGCGCCGTGCCACGCACCGCCGGATTCGAGACACCCGCTGGTACCAGTCTGTTTACACCCGTCCGTGTTCTCTCCGCCGTGGCAGTTCTGCTCGTCATTTTCATTCTCCTCGCGCCACAGGATCGAGAAGACGTGGGCGCGGCGTACAGTTCCTACGCGGCCGGAGCCGGTGGCGCGAAAGCACTCTACGAGACACTCGGCCGCCTTGGCTTTGTCGTGAGCCGCAATGAAAAACCGCTCACTGCATCTCCCGCCCTTGATTCGACCTCCACTTACGCTCTCATACAACCCGCGCAAGCCCTCACAACGATCGAGCAGGCCCAACTTCTGGCGGCCGTACGTCGCGGCATGGTTCTCATCTTCACCCCGGGCGACGACGAGCTGACGGATTCTCTCGGCTTCGAGTTGAATTCGGCACCGGGTGGATTCTACACGTTGAGTCGAACAACCGTCGCTGGCGGGAATCCACCGACTCCAGCAACACAGGATCCGCGCGCAGCCTTTCAGGCTGCATTCCCGGTATCCACGACTGTCGCGTCAAAACCAAAGTCAGGTAACCAGACATTTCTCTGGCTCCAGCCATTATCCAACCGCGACGAAGCAAAATCCGACTCGGCTCGTCAACCTGCGCTGGTCCTCGGTCACAGAATCGGCCGTGGCTACGTAATAGCCGTGGCGCCTGCTCAGCTCCTCATGAATCAGGTCATGCGTGATCCGCGGGCCGCCATAGCGATCGTCCGTGCACTTCAGTTCGCGAATGGCTCCGCCCCTCCTCTGGAACGGTCAGGCAATGTCGTCTTCGACGAGTACCATCACGGCTTCGGGACACACGCCGACATGCCAGCCGCCGTTGCGCGTGCGCTCACCAATACCCCGCCAGGACGGGTGATATTGGAGGTAGCCATGGCAGCTCTGGTGCTGCTCCTGGCGTTCGCCGTGCGACCACTCGCGCCAGTGCCGATCCCTTCAACCTCGCGGCGCTCCCCGCTCGAGCATGTCGGCGCGCTCGCGCACGCATATTCGCAGGTCAACGCGCGTCGCGTCGGCACGAACATGCTGGTGCGCGGCCTCAGGCGGCGACATTCGCTTGGCCTGTCGCGGTCAGTACCAGATTCGACTTACCTGTCGGCGCTGCGCGATCGGCTTCCAGTGGCGTCGGCAGATATCGATCTCATCACGACCGATCTTGCACCAGATTCACCGAACTCATCAGACCATTTCGCCACCACCGGCGCAGCGGTCGCGAACATAGAGAGGGCTTTCCGAGAGTGACTGATCTCACCGCTACGTCCGCCACGCTCCAGCGCATTCGCGAAACCGTCGCTGCCCGTGTCCTTGGTCAGGAAGAGGTAATCGACCAGATTCTCGCTGCATTCGTTGCCCGAGGACATGTCCTTCTGGAAGGTGTCCCAGGTACCGCGAAAACCTTGCTCGTTCGAGTGCTCGCTGGTGCATTGGACATGCGCTTCGGGCGTGTTCAGTTCACGCCGGATCTCATGCCTTCTGACGTTGCAGGCGTGAGTGTTTATCAGGAATCGACTCGCGCATTCGAGTTCCGCCCGGGCCCAATATTCACAGACCTACTGCTGGCGGATGAGATCAACCGTGCATCCGCGAAAACACAGTCAGCATTGCTCGAGGCAATGCAGGAGCGCCAGGTCACTGTCGACGGCGTAGCTCACTCACTCGGCGACATGTTCAGCGTGTTCGCAACGCAGAACCCAATCGAATATGAAGGCACGTACCCGCTTCCCGAAGCGCAGTTGGATCGCTTTCTCGTCAACGTGCGAGTCGGCTACCCCGCGAAGAGTGCCGAGCTCGCAATGCTTGCGAATTATTCCGAAGGATTCGATGCAGAGCGCGCGAGCACGTTCATGCCGGAACCTGTTGTGTCTGGTGCTGAGGTTTTGCAGCTCCGTACGATGACTGATAGCGTCAACGTAACGGTCGAGGTTCGCGAGTACATCACAGACATCGTGCGCGCGACACGCGAGGATACGTCACTTACACTCGGCGCATCGCCACGCGCGGCAGTCGCACTTTTCCGCATAGCGCGAGCTGCCGCACTCGTCGCAGGCCGCGACTTCGTCACACCAGACGATGTGAAGCAGCACGCACTACCGGTGTTGCGTCACCGTGTCCTCCTCTCGCCTGAGCTACAGGTCGAGGGTCGCTCTACCGACGACGTGATCTCAGCGATTCTGACACGGGTACCGGCACCGCAATGATCTCTGAACCGGCCAACACAGTAGAGGTGCGGCGACTGTGACGCTACCGCGGTTGCTTGGTTATGTCATCCGACCACTGCGATCCATCGCGAGGTATGCGCCAACACCAAAGCTGGCGCTCGTACTCGCCATAGCAGCACCAGTCTGGCTCTTCTCATACAGCACCACCGGCCAGGTGATCGCAACTGCCGTTGTCGCGCTCATTGCAATCGCGGCACTCGCGGATGCGCTTCGCATTCCCGGCTCGCATTACGTCACCCTTCGTCGTGACTTCCCAGCTACAGTTGGCGTCGGTGACACCAGACCCGGGAGCTACACGATCGAGTCGTCATGGCCCGCCGTGCTGAATGTTTCCCTTACCCAGCAG
>Ga0157370_10009356_pt1 | contig 10484 bp, 8 predicted proteins | sample C35metaG_FD_113463 | JGI IMG/M metagenome (GOLD analysis project Ga0157370, IMG submission 113463) | Corn rhizosphere microbial communities from Kellogg Biological Station, Michigan, USA - C3-5 metaG | ecosystem: Host-associated > Plants > Roots > Rhizosphere > Soil | place: USA: Michigan... | reverse complement strand
TCGGTCAACGGACGAAATGCTGAGCTGAGCCATGGCGGCCTTGCCCCTTGGTGTGGCGGAACGTTCAAGCAGACGATCGTCCACCCGGCCGCAAGACCCGTGCGCTCATCCCCCAATCAAGCCATCACTCTCTCCGGCGAATCGAGCGTCTGCCGCACCGCCGACACCAAGGTGTCCGGCGTAAACGGCTTGAGCATCAGATTGTCCTGATCGTTCCTCACCCCGGCCCGCACCAGCTCGTCTTCCGTGTAGCCCGTCATGTAGAGCACTCGCACTCCGGGTCGCGACGCGCGGATGGCGCGCACCAACTCGCCGCCACCCGCCCGCGGCATGATGGCATCAGTGAGCACGAGGTCGATCTCTCCGGCAAACTCCTCCGCCGCCTCGATCCCTTCCACTCCGTCGCTCGCCTCCAGCACGACGTAACCTTGCCGCTCGAGCACGCGCCGAGCCAACGCGCGCACGGGCGCCGAGTCTTCCACGAGCAGGATCGTCTCGCTTCCGGTGGCGTCGTCCGGATGAGGATCGGCCGACGTGCGGTCGTCGAGCTCCGTGAATGGCTGGATCGGCAAATAGATGCGGATCGTCGTCCCGATGCCCGGCGCCGACGATAAATCCAGGAACCCGTTCGACTGCGTGACGATGCCGAACACCGTCGATAGGCCGAGGCCGGTCCCGCGCCCGACCTCCTTCGTCGTGAAGAACGGTTCGAAGATGCGTGGCTGCACGTCGAGTGGAATGCCGACGCCTGTGTCGCTCACACAAAGCTGGGCATAGAACCCCGGCGGCAGAATCCCTTGCTCGGACAGCACCTTCTGCCGGCCGCCCTCGACGAGTCCCGTCTCGATCGTCAGCGCTCCGCCGAACGCCATCGCGTCCCGCGCATTGACGGCGAGGTTCATGATGACTTGCTCGAGCTGCACCGGGTCCGCGCGGACAAAGAGCGGTTCGCTGCCCTGCCGCGTGATGATCTCGATGTCTTCCGCCAAGACGCGGCGGAGCACGCCGGTGCTGCCGGCGAGCGTCTCGTTGAGGTCCAGCACGACCGGCCGCAGCACCTGCTTGCGGCTGAAGGCGAGCAATTGTCGCGTCAAGCCGGCGGCGCCCGTCGCCGCCCTTTGAATTTCCTCCACGTCTTGATGGGCCTCGGAGTCTCGTGGCAGCGACTGCGCCAACAAGCCGGTGTGCGCCATGATCACCGTGAGCAGGTTGTTGAAGTCGTGCGCCACGCCGCCGGCGAGCTGCCCAACCGCTTCCATCTTCTGCGACTGGCGGAGCTGCTCCTCGAGCGCTTTCCGCTCGCTCACGTCTCCATAGAGAACGATCGTCCCCTGAACCTCGCCCGCGGCGTTGTGCAGCGCGGCTGTCGACAGCGCGATGTGCAGCGACGAGCCGTCTTTGCGCAGCACGGCGTGTTCGCGGTGATGAATCTGCTCGACGCGCCCTTCTTGTTCGCGGAACGAATCGAATTCGTCGCGACCCTGCGGAGTCACGGTGGGCAATGGACGCCCAATCACCTCGGCGGCCGTCCACCCGAGCATTCGCTCGGCGCACGGATTCCACATCGTCACGAGGTCGTCGTTGCTGAGCGCGATCACGGCGATCGGCGCTTCGTCGAGCAGGCTCCGAAGGTGCGACTCGCTCGCCTTGAGGCGCGTTTCCGCCCGTTCCTGGGCCTGCAGGGCGCGGCCCAATGCGTGCAGCATGAGCGCGCAGAACGGAATTCCTGGAACCACTATGGATAGACTGCCAAGCAACCGATGGTCGATCGACGGATGCTTGAATACCGCGGCGAGCGCGAACGCCGTGAGATACACGACGCTTGCTCTCAGGGCCGCCCGCGGACTGGCTCCGAGCGCGCGGTAGTTGAAGCCGCCGTAGAAGACCGGCGCACCCATCGATGGACCGGACAGGATGGCGATGACAAAGAGCAGGCCGGCGCCGGCGGCTTGCTCCGTAGGCGACCACTCACCGGATTGACTTCCGAACGTCCACAGACAGCCAAGCAGGAGCAATGCCGCCGTCGCGCCAATTCGCGCCGCGGCCGACGACGCGCCGAACATCGCCGCCACGAGCGCGATCGACATGCTCAGGAGGGCGAGCCGGCGCAGTAACTCCCGGATACGCGCGTGGGGCGCGCACGGAAGCTTGGAGAACAGACGCACCATGATCATCGGGCCGCCAACGGGCTGCCGGTCGACGGCGTGCGATGGACTGGAAAGCGAAACACCGTCTCGATTCCACCAGCCGCATTCGCGATTGTCCCGACGTCGCCGCCGAGTCGCTTGGCGCATACCACGAGCGTTGGATCGAGGTCTTCGAGATCCGACACGACGGCGCCGTTCCGCTCGACGCACAGTCTGAGCTCGACGATCTCCGCTTGTTGCGAGCCGACGAGACGCAGGCACGGCGTCTCCTGGCCACTTGGGACCGTCCTGCCGCGCAACGCCTCGATTCCATTCAATAGGAGGCGAAGCGCGGCGAGGCGTGCCACCCACCACGTGCACCAGAATGGCGAGACGGTTGGGTCGACCTCGACCAGAACCTGAACGCGGTTGCGCCAACGATGCGACGTGAGCGCGACCAGTCCCACCAATTCCGCACCGAGGCTGATCGGACCCGTTTCCTCGACGAGGCGGGGAATGAGCGTCGGGATGGTGAGCGCGGTGTTGGCGAGCCGGTGGAAGGCGTCGTCCGCGACGCGCAACGACGGGCCCAGCGTCGCCATCGAGAGGTCGCCGCTCTCCGCTCCGCGATCCATCGCGGTCTGGATGTCTTCGCGGATCGCGAACAGAGCGTCGCCCAGACACTGCAGGGCCGAGTTCAGATCGTGCGTTATTCCGCCGGCGATCTGTCGTCCTGATCCCATCGCGGCCTGAAGGAGCGCGAGATCGTCGGTCGTTGCGTGCGGCTGTGTCTCTTTGCGGCGGGTCGTCGACGGCACGTCGAACTCCTCTGTGTGGCTCGTGGGGCGCGTGTCGGCCCGGGTGGCACGGTGCAGGGGTAACAAGAGCAAATATCGACCGGATTGACCGGACGCTTGAGCCTTCAGATCTGATTTGCGCGGCCGATACTCAAACTCGACGCACTAAAAGGTTTCGTGGCGCGTTGTATCCTGTCTCAGAGCCTTCCAATGATTCCTGTTCTCGCTGACGCCATCGATCGCGATGACCGGCCGCGACGGCCGCGCATCCTCGTGATCGACGACGAGGCCGCCGTTCGCCGCTCCATTGCCCGGGTCCTCACGCGCGAGGGGTACAGCGTCACGTCCGCGGAATCTGCCGAGGAAGCCTTCGAGCTCATCGAGGGCTCGGACGTCCCGTTCGACCTCGTGATCTCGGACATCGTGATGACTGGTATGTCGGGCGTCGTGTTCGCCAAGCGACTCAGGGCGTCGGCGCGGCGCACGCGCATCATGCTGATCAGCGGGTTCCCGGGCAGCCACTTGGGCGACAGCGCGCTCGGGGCGGACGGGTTCGACCTTCTCCAGAAGCCGTTCACGCCGACGCAGCTGGCGGCCCGCGTCCGGGAGCACATTCTGGACGTGGGGCCATGACCGATTGGGCGGGTGCGTCGTCATACAACGAGTGGCGCGTGGCCGGCGGGCGGTTCCGGTTGTAGGACACCGTCAGTCGCGGCCACACTGGTCGCTGCCTATCCGCTGACAGATCAGTTGGTTAGCACCCGCTGGCCCACGTCGCAATCGCCTTTGAACGTCCCCTCGCAATCATCGCCTTCCCCGATCGATGACCGCCCCAACGCCTCCCGGCTCCAGCCTCAATCTCCGCGTACTGCTCGAGGAAATGATCGAGCGCAATGCGTCGGACCTGCACATTTCCGCCGGCGAGCGCCCGATGCTGCGCGTCGACGGCGACATGGCGCGCTCGAACATCGACTTCGTGATGCAGCCGAAGGACACGCTGCAGCTCGCGTACTCGGTGCTCACTGAAAATCAGAAGAAGCGGTTCGAGATGGAGGACGAGCTGGATTTCTCGTTCGGCATTCAGAACCTGGCGCGCTTCCGCGGCAACTGCTTCAAGCAGCGCGGCTGCGTGTCGATGGTCATTCGGCAGATTCCGTTCAACATCAAGACGTTCGACGACCTGAAGCTCCCCAAGGTCATCGCCGATTTGTCGGACAAGCCGCGCGGGCTCATTCTCGTCACCGGCCCCACCGGCTCCGGAAAGTCGACCACGCTCGCCGCGATGCTCGACAAGATCAACAAGGAGCTCAAGGGGCACATGATCACGATCGAGGACCCGATCGAGTTCATTCACAAGCACCAGAACTGCATCGTCAACCAGCGCGAGGTGGGCAGCGACACCAAGAGCTTCAGCGCCGCGTTGAAATACGCCTTGCGGCAAGATCCCGATGTCGTGCTGATCGGCGAGATGCGCGATCTTGAGACCATCCAGGCGGGATTGACCATTGCTGAAACCGGTCACTTGGCGTTCGCGACGCTGCACACCAACAGCGCCGCGGAAGCGATCAACCGCATCATCGACGTCTTCCCGAGTCATCAGCAGTCGCAGGTTCGCGCGCAGCTCGCCTTTTGTTTGGAGGGGATCATCACGCAGACGCTGCTGCCCAAGCTGGGCGGCCGCGGGCGCGCGATGGCGGCGGAGATTCTCGTCGTGACGCCGGCCATTCGCGCGCTCATCCGCGACGACAAGATCCATCAGATCTATTCGATGATGCAGTCGGGAAAGAAGTACGGCATGCAGACGATGAACGACGCCCTGTACAATTTGTATATGAGCAAGACCGTATCGCTCGACGAAGTGCTGCGTGCGAGCCACGACCAGGCCGAGATCATGCGCATGATCGGTGTCACCGCCGACGGTGAGCCGGCCGGCAAGCCGGGCGCGCCCGCCCTGGCCGGAAAACGGTAACCGCAAAGAGGCTCTCCGATGCCCCAGTTCACATATACCGCGCGCTCCGTCAACGGCGAGCTCAAGTCCGCCACGATCGAGGCGCCGAATCGCGACGAGGTCATCAAGCAGCTCAAGCAGCAGCGATTGAACGTCGTCAAGATCGACGAAGGATCGGCCACCAAGAAGAAGCGCGGCGGCCGGATCAAGATGCGCGACATCGTGATCTTCACGCGTCAGTTCTCGACGATGATCAACGCGGGTCTGCCGCTCGTGCAGGCGTTGGACATTCTGGCGACGCAGAGTGAAAATCCGGCGCTCAAGGACGTGACGCGGCAGGTGGTGTTCGACGTGGAGTCCGGAAACACCGTCGCCGACGCGCTGCGCAAGCAACCGTCCGCCTTTACCGATCTGTACGTGAACATGGTGGCGGCCGGCGAGGCGGGTGGTATTCTCGACACCATCCTCATGCGACTGGCCGTGTTCATGGAGAAGAACGACGCCCTGGTCCGGAAGGTGAAGGGCGCGATGATCTATCCGAGCGTCATCATGAGCGTGGCGGCGATCGCCATCACGGTGCTGCTCATCTTCGTGATCCCGACGTTCCAAACGATGTTCGCCAGCGCGGGCATCGCGCTGCCGCTGCCGACGCGCATCGTGATCGGCATGTCGCACTTCCTCAAGTCGTACTGGTACATGGTCGCCGGCGCGCTCTTCGGCGCGTTCGTGATGATCAAGCGCTACTACGCCACGGCGAATGGCAAGCTGTCGATCGACCGGATGCTGCTCAAAGCTCCCGTGCTCGGCGACGTGCTGCGGAAGTCGGCGGTGTCGCGGTTCACCCGCACGCTCGGCACGCTCATCTCGTCGGGCGTCTCGATCCTGGACGGACTGGAGATCACGGCCAAGACGGCGGGCAACCGCGTGATCCAGGACGCGATCATGGAATCGCGCGCCTCGATCGCCGGCGGTGAAACGATCGCCGCGCCGCTCAAGAAATCGGCCGTCTTTCCGCCAATGGTGATCTCGATGATCGCGGTCGGCGAGCAGACGGGCGGTCTGGACGAGATGCTGACGAAGATCGCGGACTTCTATGATGAAGAGGTCGACGCGGCGGTGTCGGGGCTGCTCGCGCTCATGGAGCCGGTGATGATCGTGTTCCTCGGCGTCGTCGTCGGCGGCATGGTGGTGGCGATGTATCTGCCGATCTTCGACATGGTGAACGCCGCGGGGTAGTGTCGCGGCCTAGCGGCTACGCATCGGACAACGGCTGGATTCGATCACTCTCGCAAACGAAAGGAAGAATTCGGATAGCGCGCGCGACCCAACGCACTGTCACCGGCCCCCGGCGGGCAGGTTTGTCATCAGGAAGCGCGTGAGCGTCGAGTAGACATGGAGCGTAGTCCCGGCGCCTTCGCAGATGCAGTGCGTTCGGTTGGGATACACCACCTCGTTGAACTGCTTGTCGAGCGCGACGAGCCGGTTCACCAGACGCTCCGTTCCTTGATAATGCACGTTGTCGTCGCCCGACCCGTGCATCACGAGCAGCTTGCCCTCGAGCCCCTCCGCGAAGTTGATCGGCGAGCTGCGCCGGTATCCGTCCGTGTTGTCCTGCGGCAGCCCCATGTAGCGCTCCTGATAGATCGTGTCGTACAGCCGCTGGTCCGCGACGGGCGCCACGGCCATGCCGACCTGGTAGACGCCGGGATAGCGGAACATCGCGTTGAGGGTGCTCGAGCCGCCGCCGCTCCAGCCCCAGATGGCGACTCGCGCGGCGTCGATGAAGGAATGCTCATGGGCGACGACGCGCACCGCGTCGGCCTGCTCGCGGCTCGACAGCGGACCGACGGCGCCGTAGATGACCTTGCGCCAAGCACGGCCCTTGGGTGCCGGAGTGCCGCGGTTGTCCACGCTCATGACGACATAACCTTCGTTGGCTAGCCAGCGATACCAGAGCATCTGGTTTCCACCCCACGCGTCGAGCACCGTCTGCGCTGCCGGCTCGCCGTAGACGTAGACGAGCAGCGGGTATTTCTTCGTCGAATCGAAGTTGGCGGGCTTGATCATCCACCCGTCGAGCGAGGCGCTGTCGGGGAGCGTGACCTTGAAGAACTCCATCGGCGCGCCGAGGAGCGGCCGCACGTTGGCGATCGTGCGCGCGTTGGTCGCAAGCGTGTCCACGACGGCGTGCGACGGGAGCGCGACGATGCGCGTGACCGGCGGCACGTCGTGGCTCGAATACGTTTCGAACGCCCAGTGTGCGTTGGACGAGATGTCGTAGCGGTGCGTCCCCGGCTCTCCCATCGGCGAGAGACGCTCCGGCGGACGGGCGCCGCTGAGCGGCACGCGCTCGAGGTAGCGCTGCGTTGCGTTGCTCGGTGACGCGATGATGTAGAGCCATCCGTCCGCGTCATCCACGGCGGCGACGTCGATGACGTCGTACGGCCCGGGCGTGAGCAGCCGCGTCTGCGAGCCGTCGCGCGAGACCTGGTAGACGTGGCGCCAGCCGTCACGCTCGCTGATCCAGAGAAAATCCCGCCGGCCGTTGACCCAGCGAATCGTGTCGACGACGTCCACCCACGCGGCGTCGCGCTCCGTCATCACCGTTTTCGCGACGCCGGTTTTGGCGTCGGCCATCAGTACGTCGTCCTGGTTCTGTAGCCGGTTCATGCGTTGGATGATGAGCCGGTCCGGCCCCACCCACTCCATGCGCGGGATGTAGTGTTCGCGCGGGTCGCCCGTCACCGTCACCCACGTCGATGCACCGCCGGTGACCGGCACGACGCCGACGCGCACGGCCGAATTCGTCGTCCCCGCCTTGGGGTACTGCACCGGGACGGAGAACGGATACAGCGAGTCCGTGTCGTTGATGAGCAGAAAGTCGCGCACGCCCGTCATGTCGAACTGCCAGTACGCGATCGCGTGTCCGTCAGGCGCCCAGCGAAATCCATCGCGCAGGTCGAACTCTTCCTCGTACACCCAGTCCGTCATGCCGTTGACGAGCGTGCGCGTCGCGGTGTTCGTGAGGCGCGTGATGCGTCCGTCCTTCACGCCTTCGACCCAGAGGTCGCCGCCGCGGACGTAGGCGACCTTGTCGCCGAGCGGGGAGAACTTGGCGTACATCAGCGAGGACTCGGGCGCCTCCGGGCCGCCGAGCTTGTGCAGCTTGTTCGTGGCGAGGTCGAGCACCCAGAAGTCGCCGCGCGTGTTCTGCCGCCACACACGCTTCGAGTTGGTGAAGATCAGCACCCGCGCTCCGTCGGGCGAGAACTGATAGTTCTCGACGTCGAGCGGCGCCGGTCGGCTCGTGCCCGGCTTCGCCGCCGGGGTGAGTTGTGCCGCGCTGACCACGATGTGTCCTTTGCGGCTGGTCGTCGAGTACTCGACGATGTCGACCGCGTCGGAATCGTCGGGTGAGGGCTGGACGGTGGTGTACGTGTCCCCCGTACGCCAGTGCGCCGGCCCGAAGCGGGAACTGGCGTACAACTGCGACGCGAAGAGGCGATGGAGCGCGGTATCGATGGGGGCAGGGAGCGTCGCCGCACCCCTGTTCACCTGCGCTGCGGCCGTGGAGGTGGCAACGACCGACAGCGCAAGCACGCGAAGGGCAGGGCGCGAAAGGCGGAACTGGAGCACGATGACTACCGAGTCTGAGTCGATTTCAAAGTTAGATACCCCTCAACAAGCTTGTGGTCGCACGGAGAGCCGGCGCGTTCGCGAACCAATGATGATAAACTGTGAATGCTCAACCTGTGGCTGTAGGGTCGTGAGGGCCACCGTTCCTCTCGACACTGGAGATTCGATTGTTTGGGCACGTCGAGTGATCCATGTCGTTATGCCAGTGCAGTAGCGGGCCCGAGGTTTGCGGCTGCACCAGGGCAGCCAGCGTGGCCATGCCGCGGCTCCATCGAGCTCTGCAATGCACCGAGCCGCAGCGCTAGAGACGGGAGCGGACTTTGCATTCGTGCGTCACCGACGGAGGACGGGAAGCCATCCCGTTGCCCTTGTACCGGAGGAGATCATGGATGCGCGCGCAAAGCTAGCCGGACACTCGATTCATCAAATGCTGATCGTCTTCCCGCTCGGCCTGCTGGCGACGGCCGTGATCTTCGATCTGATCTATCTCCTCGGCGGCGTCTCGAGCTGGGTGACGGCATCGTGGTACATGATCGCGGCCGGAATCGTCGGCGGGCTGCTCGCCGCGATCTTCGGACTCGTCGACTGGCTCGGTATTCCGAGCGGCAGCCGCGCGAAGCGAATCGGCGCCCTGCACGGGATCGGCAACGTCGTCGTCGTCGGCCTGTTCCTGGTGAGCTGGCTGCTTCGCCTCGGCGCCTACGATCACCCGTCGGCGGTGGCGTTCATCTTCTCCTACGTCGGTGCGGGCCTGGCATTGTTCACCGGCTGGCTCGGCGGCGAGCTCGTCGAGCGGCTCGGCGTCGGCGTTGACGAGGGGGCGAACGTCGACGCGCCCAGCTCATTGTCCGGTCGCCCGGCGGCCGAGCGGGGGCGGTCGGCGGCTTGAGCGCAAATCAAAAAGAGAATCTACTCATCGACTCGCCTTCACCACGCGGCCGTTGAGGGCCTGCAGGGGCCTCACGTCGTGCGGGTACAGCATGCCGAAGGCCTTGATCTGCGCTGGCGAGACTTCCACGGGAGTCTTCAACACGAACCACGTGACACCTTCCGTGCACGGTGGAGCAGTTTGTGATCCGGCATAAGTGTAGTAGTCGAGCTCGCGAGGCAGCAGGCCTGTGGGGTCGATACCGACACCTGCGATCTCGTGTTCGGTTCCCGGCCTGGGCGGCATATGGTCCCACAGGCGCTGCACCGTCGCGTTCGCATTCCCGGCGCTCAGCAGGACCGCGACCGCCGCCACCTTCCCGTCTGTCGAGACGTGCATCAGATGGACCGCCATCGCGGACGGCTTGCCATGCACGTACTCCTCGCTCGGATGATGAAAGTGGAACTGCGTGAGCTCGTAGCGCGTGTCACCCACGATGAGGTAGTTGCCGTTTCCCGGCGGGTAGTTGACGCGCACTGCCGTATAGCCGTTGTTGATGATCCTGAGCGGTCCGTTCTTGTACGCGAATCGAATGGCGGGGAGGTCGGCCTTCGTCGTGCTGGCGATGTCGATCGGGGACTGCTCTCGCCCCGCGCTGCACGCCGCATACGCCGGATCCAGGCTGCCCCAGCGGTCTGCCCCCTTTGCCCCATCGTAGCTCCACGGCGTTCGCCACCCTCCAGAGCCGGGTGTCACCCGCTGCGCGTGTGCATTGCCCGGACGAAGGGCCATTGCGAGAATCATCACACGTATCATCCAGCTGTCGCGCATTGTCCACCCCCGGCGAGTCGCGCTCGTTCGCATTCGCGATGGAAGGTCATTGGTACCTCGCCCACGAATATGCCGCGCATTCCTCAGCGACACTTCGATGCGCGTCCAAGCACGATTGCAATGCATGAGGGACGCGGGAAGGCCGACCCCGCGCGCTCGCTCTCCCGCTGGCTCACGCACGAACGCCGAATCGGGCCGACAGCTCGCGCCTCCCGGTACCGGTGACGCTCAACGCCCGGCTGTCACGGTCGCGAACTACCCACCGGCGTTTCAGGGCG
>Ga0157370_10009352_pt1 | contig 10485 bp, 4 predicted proteins | sample C35metaG_FD_113463 | JGI IMG/M metagenome (GOLD analysis project Ga0157370, IMG submission 113463) | Corn rhizosphere microbial communities from Kellogg Biological Station, Michigan, USA - C3-5 metaG | ecosystem: Host-associated > Plants > Roots > Rhizosphere > Soil | place: USA: Michigan... | reverse complement strand
GAGAAGCTGCACTTTACTTCGGGCAGCGCAGGATCGCAGCGGGAGATCGATATTCTGCTGGGAAGCAATGTGCAGGCGGGCAGGCTGGTGGTGGGGATCACACGCTCGCTGCCGGGGAACTGGACGAGCTGGCCTCCGCATGAGCATGCTGCGATGCTCGAAGAGATCTACGTCTTCTTCGATATGCCGGAGCCGGGCTTCGGCCTGCAGCTGGTGTATACGGAGGGGATTTCGGCGGCGGAGGTCGAGGTGGTTCGGGATGGGGATGCGGTGCTGTTGCCGGCGGGGTACCATCCTAATGTGGCGATTCCGGGAGCGACGCTGAATTTCGTGTGGATTATGGCGGCGCATCGCGAGGTGGTCGATCGCAAATGGGGCGTAGTGCAGGTCGATCCCCGCTATGCCTAGATAGACGTTCGTTTACCGTGCCGTAACCTGAAGTTCATGCCAGCCTTATAGCTGCGTGACAGACTGAGAGTACACAGGCTGACTCATTTACCTATTGGTATATGAGGGACCGTGCAGATAGAGTTTGCGCTAAACAATTCTAAATTTCATCGCAACACGCTGATAAATATGAATTTACGGATAAATATGTTATTTTTACGTTATCGGTTTCGTAATCGATTTTTGTTGACAGTGGCTGATGGGCCTCGGTAGTGTTTTGGCCATCACCCACTTTTCAAAAGGTCTACGCGGCCGAAGAGCCGTTTCACAAATAGATGAGGCAGTGATGAAGCAGAAAACTCGATTCAAGGATGGCAGGATACAAACAATGAAGAACCTAGATACTCTACCGGGAAATGTGATGCAGAGGACGGCGTGGTCAAGCGCCGTGACGCGATGGTTCAGCCTCGCGGTGGCGCTGTTGCTGTTGCTGCCTGCGGTTGGCGCGTTTGCGCAGTTTGAATCGGCGTCGGTGCTTGGCTACGCACGAGATTCTTCGGGTGCGGCTGTTCCCAATACAACGGTAACACTGACCAATACCGCGACTGGCATCGTTCAGACGGCAAAGACGGACGGCGAAGGAAAGTACGAGTTTTCCAGCGTAGCGATCGGCCAGTACGTGGTTTCGACCGAAGCCGCGGGCTTTGAGCGAGTGAAGACGCCACCCTTTACCGTGACGACCAATGCTCGTCAGCGCGTGGATGTGAGCATGAAGGCAGGATCGGTCACGGAGACAGTCACGGTCACTTCGGCGCCGACGGCGCTGGAGACGGAGACGAGTTCGCGCGGGCAGGTCATCGGGACGCGCGAGGTGGAGAACCTTCCGCTGAACGGGCGTTCGTATGCCGACCTTGTTCTGCTGGCTCCGGGCGTGCGCAAGTCGACCATTCAGAACCAGACTGCATCGAGCCGCGAGGCCTCGTTCAATGTGAACGGTCAGCGTTCGGCTTTCAATAACTTTCTTCTCGATGGTCTGGACAACAACAACTACGGCACGTCGAACCAGGGTTTTGCGAACGAGAACATTCCGCCTTCTCCTGATGCGGTGAGCGAGTTCCGGGTGGAGACGAATAACTATTCCGCCGAGTACGGACGCGCTTCCGGTGCTGTCATCAACGTGTCCACGCGGCGCGGAACGAACCAGTTTCACGGTAAGGTGTACGACTATCTCCGCAATACGAGCCTGAACGCAATTGGACCGTTCCAGCCGGCGGGTGGTGTGAAGCAGGTATTTATCCGGAACCAGTTTGGCGGCACGTTCGGGGGGCCAATCTATAAGGACCGCACGTTCTTCTTCATGGACTATGAGGGCCTGCGTCAGATCTTCCGCAACCAGGTATCGACGGTGACGCTGCCGAATGCGGAACAGCGGCAGGGGCTCTTCCTGCTGCATAAGGTGGACGGCACCACCGCGCCGATTACGCTGAAGAACCCGATCACGGGGACGGTATTTGCGACCGGCAATATCAACGCGGAGGCGACGCCGTTCGCCAAGGCTGTGTTGGCGGCGTTGCCGACGAACACGCTGAGCAATGGAGCAGTGGCGTACAACACGATCGCCAACAACTACACGGCATCGCCGCGTGGAACCATCCAGGACGATAAGGCAGACGCTCGGATCGACCATACGTTCAATCAGAAGTGGAGCCTGTTTAGCCGCTACAGCGAGCATCGTGGAACGATCTTCGATCCTCCGACGGTGCTGGGCCGCGCAGGCGGCAATGGCAACTCGAACGTCAACCTGCTCAATCGTCAGATTGCAGGCGGCGTGACGTGGATTGCTTCACCCAACAAGCTGGTCGATGTTCGCTTTGCGTATACGAAGAACCAGGGCGGCAAGTCGCCGTACGGCCAGGGACATCCTTCGCTGCTTACGGAGAACGGGATTACGAATGGCGTTCCGACGGACAAGAACATCGTTCGCGACCTGAACGCGCAGTCGGTATCCGGCTTTACGCAGTTCGGCGCACAGCCCTCGAGCCCGCAGTTCCAGAACCCGACGATCTATGATCCGAAGGCGAACTTTACCTGGGTGCGCAGCAAGCACTCGATGAAGCTCGGTTATGAGTATCAGGCGGTGAATACCCAGGTGAACGACTTCAACCCGAGCTATGGACAGGACAACTACGGCAGCGGTTATGCGGCGGCGGCGGTTGCGAGTCCGGATACGGCAGCAGGGAATACGAACAACACGCAACTCTCGCAGGCGTCAAATCTGGCGGACTTCCTGTTCGGCAACCAGTCTTCTTACTCGTTGACGAACTATGCGGTGGTGAACCTGCGGCAGCGCTTCAACTTCATGTACTTCCAGGACGACTACAAGTTCTCGCCCACGCTGACGATCAATGCCGGCATGCGGTACGAGATTGTGACGCCGCAATGGGAGCGCGACAACAAGCTGGCCAACTTCGATCCGGCGACGAAGACGCTGCTTCAGGCGTCCAACGGAAGCGTGTACAACCGCGCTCTGGTGCACGTGCCGACGAAGAACTTCGGTCCGCGCTTCGGCTTCGCCTGGAGCGCAACGCCCCAGACGGTTGTGCGCGGAGGCTATGGCATCAGCTACACGCAGTACAACCGAGCGGGCGGCGAGAACAACCTGACCTACAACGGGCCGAACGTTGTGAACGCCTCGATCAACAACCCGAACCCGACCACGACCAACCGCTGCACCACGGACACGCAAGACCAGACCACTTGCTTCCGCCAGATGCAGCAGGGCTACGCGGTTGGCCTGACGAGTCCCGCCAACTTCGATCCGAAGAAGGTGACCTCGCGCTATATTCCGAAGAACTTTGCCACGGGCTACGTGCAGAGCTACTTCTTCGGCTTCCAGCGCGAGCTTCCGTGGGGAGTGCTGGCGGATGTCGCGTACGTAGGCAATAAGGGCACGCATCTTCAGGTGCTCGCCGACTACAACCAGGCGGTCCCGTGCCTCAATCCCGGCGGGACGGGGTGCACGGCCTATCAGACGCGCCGTCCGGTGCCGACGTTTGGCGACATTGAAATCGCCTGGGGCGGCAACTCCTCCAGCTACAACTCGCTGCAGGCGAAGGTCGAGAAGCGCGTTGGAGCGTTGTATCTGCTGGATTCGTTTACGTGGGGCCGTACGTTCGATCTCGCCTCGGGACACCTCGAGACATCGAACGGCGATAACTCGCGCGTGAACTTTGCCAACCCCAGCAACGACTATGGTCCGTCGGGCTACGACCAGCCGATCAACAACACCACGTCGATTGTGTACGACCTGCCCTATGGCCATGGCCGTAAGTTCGGGGCGCAGTCGAATGGCTTTGTCAACGCGATCCTGGGCGGATGGCAGATGACCGTCATCAACACGATGACGAGCGGTTTGCCGTTCAACCTGACCTATAGCTCGTCGGCCTCCAACCAGCTGTATACGACCGACCTCGTGACGTTCCGGCCGCAGCTGACTGTGGCCAATGGGCAGATCAAGGCTCCGGCCTCCAACCGCGTGAAGTTGGCGACCTCCTTGAGCGGTTATCTGGTGAAGACCAATCTGGCGACGCCTTCGGTTGCGCTGGGCAACACGACACCGTATGGCAATGTCTCGCGTAACAAGCTGCGGTCCTATGCCTACTACAACACGGACTTCGGAATTCATAAGGCCTTCAACCTGTGGAGCGAGGCTTCCAAGCTGGACTTCCGCGCCGAGGCCTTCAACGTCCTGAACCAGGTGAACTACCAGGCTCCCGATGGAAACATCTCCAACGGCAGCTTCGGAACGATCACTAACGCCTATCCTGCGCGGCAACTGCAACTCGCCGCGAAGATCATCTTCTAACCGCACCACCAACAGAAGTCGATCGTTCCATCATGCGGCACCGTGGGTTTCCTACACGGTGCCGCATCTGTCTGCAACGCATCTTGTCGTGAGGGCCATGGACCTCCTGCATGCAACAACGCCGGCCTCCGCGCTCTTTGATGGATCAACCATTCCAACCAGTAATCGAGATGATGATGACCTTACGTTGTGCAATATGTGTTTCCGCGGGCGCTCTATTGGTAGCAACAGGCGGCTCGATGATGGCGCAGCAGAACAATTCTGCTGCGCAGGACAAGCTGGTTCGGTTGAACCAGATTCAGGTGATCGGTTCGCATAACAGCTATCACTCTGGATTTGCGCCGAGCGAACGGAAGTATCTGGAGATGAAGAACCCGAAGGCCCTGCATGGGCTCGACTACTCGCATGCTCCACTGGGAGAACAGCTCTCGGGCGGTGTGCGACAGATCGAGATCGACATCTTTTCCGACGCGAAGGGAGGCAGGTTTGCGCATCCGTTGATCGATCGACGGGTCGCCGCGGCAGGCCTTCCGGCCGATCCCGACTTCGACCCGAAACACGAGATGGAGAAGCCCGGCTTCAAAGTCATGCACATGCAGGACTTCGATCAACGCAGCACGTGCCACACTTTTGTTGCGTGCCTCACCGACGTTCGGACATGGTCGCAAGCGCATCCGCACCACCTGCCGATCTTCATCCTCGTGGAGACAAAGGAGGGCGACATGCGCGAGCTTCCCGAGGCAGTGAAGACGGAGCCGTTCACGCCTGCTGTCTTCGACGCGATGGACAAGGAGATCCTCTCCGTCTTCCAGCGCAGCGAGATCATCACGCCGGACGATGTTCGCGGCCGCTACGCGACGCTGAACGCGGCGGTTCTTGCAGGTAGGTGGCCGACGCTGGACAAGGCCAGAGGCAAGGTGATCTTTCTGATGGATCAGCGGAAGGTCGAATCCATCTACACGCAAGGGCACGCCTCGCTGCGCGGACGCCTGCTCTTCACCAACGCAGTGCCGGGAGCGCCCGACGCCGCCTTCACCGAGCAGAACAACGGAACAGTCGCCGAGATCAACGCTCTTGTGAAGCAGGGCTACCTGGTCCGCACCCGATCCGACGAGAGCACGGACGCCGCGAGGACGAACGACACGCGACGACGCGACGAGGTCCTGGCGAGTGGTGCACAGATGATCAGCACCGACTATCCACCGTCGGAGCCATCACACTGGACCAGCTATGTCGTCAAATTTCCAGATGGACTCATAGCTCGCTGCAATCCTGTTACAAAGCCGGCAGGATGCGTGGACCGCCTGCTGGAGGAATCTCCGATGGCGCACTAAATCAGCAACAGTAAATCGCGCCGATGCAGAAATGATACGAACAGGAAGACAAATGAATCCGCAAGGTTAAAGAGGCCGGCCACTCCATGCAGGAGTGGCCGGTGTTGTATGGTCCCGACGGGCGGGAGGTTGGTTAGAAGGAGAACTTGACGGATGCCTGGAGAGAACGCCCGCCGCCGATGCCGTTCACGCTGCCCTGTCCGCTGCCCAGAGTGCTCGTGACCTGACCGAAGTTTCCTGCCGTAATACTGCCGCTGTTGGGGTTGTTGAACTGCGGTGTGTTGCTGAGCTGGAAGGCTTCGATGCGGGTTTCCAGCGCAGACTCGCGGTAGATGTTGAAGCTCTTGAAGAGCGAGAGGTTGTCCTGAATGTAGCCAGGGCCACGGAATTGATTTCTGCCGGTGTTGCCGAGACCTACGTTCTGCGGTGTGCAGTTCGGATAGGGCACGGTGCAGCCTGCGGGTTGTGTGAAGGCGGTTGGATCAAACCAGTGAGTTTTGGTTCCGATTCCATGAGTGACCTTGAACGGTGCGGACAGGTTTGCAGTTTGCATGGTTCCAGGTGTGTTGAGAGAGGTGCCACTGGCCTGCACAGTGAAGGGGAGACCAGAGACGACGGAGATGATGCCGGAGACCTTCCAACCGCCGAGCGCAACGGCAGCAATACCTGTGTTGAGATGACTGTGGCCTTTGCCAAACGGAAGCTCATAGGTAAAGCTCTGCTCGTAGTTGAGAGTGCGGTCGAAGTCCATTGGAGCATAGTTTCTACGCTGGTTGATGAAGAAGTTCACGCCGCCGTCGTCACCATTGATATAGCCGAGACCTTTGCCCCAAGTGAAGGCAGTGGTAAAGGCAAGCCCTTTGGTGAGTCTGCGATTGAGTTGTGCCTGCAGCGACTGGTAGTTGGAGGAGTACGGGAGGAAGATGACGTTGATCGCTGCTGTCCGGTGCAGATTGGATGGGCAACCTGCGCAGTTGTAGAACGGCTTGGATGCCGCACCGCCGCCGTAGGTGCTGGGGTTGTTGATGTCCTGATTAGCTCCCATATCGACGCCATGATTTGCAACGTACGCAAGTTGAAGCGAGAGGTTGCCAGGAAGCGCCTGCTGGACAGCCACATTCCACGATTCGACGTAGGGATTCTTGTAGTCGAGTGGCACTGTGAAGTAGTTCTGGCTGATCAGTGCGGAGGTGTTCGTCGGAATAATGCCGTTCGTGGGAATCACTACAGGAACGGGTGCTGGGAAGCCAGCCTGGAAGGTAGCGGTTGTGACTCCATCACCCAACACTGCCGGGGTAAAGGAAGACCCGCCGGCCGGGTTATAGGCGTTGTTGGCGCGGACAGGATAGTTGTAGGCGTAGTTGTTGTCGGGGAATGGCGTGTAGCTGATGCCGAAGCCGCCTCGGATGACCGTGTTGTCGGTGGCCCGGTAGGAGAAGCCGGTGCGAGGAGCGAAGTAACGATAGTACGTCTTCATCCCCATGTTGCGTGGGTTGCCACCGATACCAGCGAGAACGAGCTGGTTGTTGACATAATCATAGTTTGAGAAGCCTCCGTTAATCTTCGGAGTGGCGGGCGGGTAGAGCTCCCAGCGAACACCGAGGTCGAGGGTGAGCTTGGAGGTTGCCTGCCACTTGTCGCTCACGAATCCAAAGATCCACCATTGACGGTATGCAGGGAAGAAGGTATTGAGGTCGCGACCAGACTGGCTGGGCACGTCAAGAAGGAAGCTTGCCATGTCATTCGCAACGTTGGTTTTCCCGCCATTCGACGAAGTTTGGGGTTCAGAGAACGTGATTTGACCACGAGGGCTGAAGGTTTGATCCTGCAGAAGATCGTCGCGAACGCGGCGAACGTCTGCACCAAGCTTGATCGTATGGTTGCGTATGACCTTGGTCCAGTTGTTCACGAGGTCGATGTTGGCTTCGGCACGGATCCAAGGAACGGAGGCGGAGTAGCCGAAGATGGGATTGGAGAAGCCACCATTGAGGGTGATACCAACCTGACCGCTGGTGAAGGGCTGTCCGGGGATGTTGACTCCGGGGATGCCGATGGTGGTGGCATCGTTGGAGCCGTAGTTGCTGGGTTGGGCGCTGTTTCGGAGGTGGGCTACACCGATTCGGAATTCGGTGAAGAGGGTTGGAGAGAAGACGTGGCTGTAGTTTCCGCCGACGCTGTAGGACTTCTGATTGCCGGTGCCCTGGAAGCCGCCGCCCGCCGGACCCCCGAGGAAGGAGCCAAAGGCTGGCGCCTGGAAGGTGATGACACGCTGGAAGCTGAAACGACCGCTGAGGTGGTTGCGCTCATTGATAGCCAGATCGAGCTTGGTGTCAAAGCTGTCCGTGGTCTTCGTGAAGGGTAGGTTGACCGCGTAGTTGTTGGTCGGCGAAGCCAGATTGCTCTGGTTCTGATTGGGTTGCGCGACTTGTCCCAGTTTTTGAAGGAAGGCAAGAGAGACTGCGTTGACGCGGTTAATGGGAATCTGGTTGTTGACAAACGGAGTCCGAGGATGAGCAGCCGTACCATCACCGGTGGCTGGATCGTAGATCTGACCTGTACCATCCGCTTTGAGCGGCGCGCTGAGGTCGATAAAGCCCGATCCATTATCGGTGTAGAAACGCGGAGGCGGAATGGTGAAGGTGTTGGCGATCTTCTCGTGATCGGAGGTGCGAAGGTAGTCGCCAAAGAAGAAGAGCTTGTCCTTCCAGATGGGACCGCCGATACTGCCGCCAAAGTAGTTATAGGACAGATGACCGAGGGGGGCGCCGAAGTACGAGCGCGCGTTGACCGCGTTGTTCTGGATGAATTCAAAGAGGGAGCCGTGGAAGGAGTTGGAGCCGGACTTAAGAATGACGTTGGTGACGGCGCCGGTGGCGCGACCGAGTTCGGCTTCGAAGTTGTTCGTGGAGATGTCGACTGACTGGATGGCTTCTGCCGGAGGGATGATGATCTGCAGAAGGCCGGTGCGCTCGTCGTCGTCGATACCTTCAATCTGATAAAGATTGCCGTGACGCGGCAGGCCGTTGACCTGAGTTTGCAGAGAGCTCTGCGCGTTGAAGAACTGAGAGTGCTGGAAGGTGGCAGGCGCGGTTCCGGGGACGAGGTTAAGCAGCGACTGGAAGTTGCGGTTGGTGCCAAGAGGAAGGTCGGCCACCTGGCGCGCTTCGATCTTGGTGCTGATGTCGGCGCGGTCCGTCTGGAGGAGCGGAGGGGCTGTCGTTACAAGAACGGTCTCAGTGACGCTGCCGGTCTCCAACGAGACGTCAACGCGCGTGGAAGAGTTGATGAGGACGTCGATGTTCTGCTGCGTCGCTTTCTTGAAGCCCGTGGCCTCAACCGTAAGGGTGTAGGTACCAGGTTTGAGATCGGGAAAGGTATAGTTGCCGCTCACGTTCGTGACCGACGGATGGATGCCTCCCGTGGCCACTTCTGTGGCGATGACCTTTGCGCCAGAGACAGTTGCGCCGCTGGGATCGGTGACGGTACCCAGCAGGGTCGCGCTAACCGCTTGGCCCAGCAGGGAATACGGCAGACATAGGAAGAAAAGAGCAGCGAAGGGCACTAACAGCTTGCGTGAGATCACTTGATACCTCCAGGGTGAAGCAATGTTTCAGGGCCGAACATTTTATTGTTTGGAGAACGAACGAACGTTACTAGCGCGCTCAACATTAAGTCAACAAAATAAGCAGAGGGTTAGGTGGTCAGACCTTAAATGCCGCGAAATATTGAAAAAATGCTTCTCTTGATGAGAATAGACCTCACATAGATTTAGTTCGGGGATTGACGTGGGATCTTATGGTAGGACCGTCTGACGCGCGTTCATGCGTTGACAGCTCCACCTCGCAGAACCGCTTCATCACCGAACTTACATACGAGAAAGCGGCTTGCTATTCCACATCTGCAGAGAGCTCGAAGTCGGCGAGATCAACGATGTGAAGAATAGGTTGGACGTCCCAATTAGCCGAGAGAACGGATACGTAGGCCCCACACCCAGCCAGGAGCGCATCATCAACCGGAATACAAACACTACTCTGCCAAAAAAGCAGGTGCCTTCGTATGGGATTGAAGAAATAAATGGTAGGCACGAGGAGACTCGAACTCCTGACCTCTACCGTGTCAAGGTAGCGCTCTAACCAACTGAGCTACGCGCCTGAATGCGTTCTCTGCCAGTCTAAATGGAAGGAGGGGGTGAAGCAACATGCACCTGCACTTGGGTTAGGATTGATTGACCGGAACGTGCCACTCCTGACTCAATTTCGCGCCGCGCCGAATCTTCTCACGCTCCTGCGGCTCTTTATTATTCCCTTTCTCGTCATCGAGATACTCGACGGGCACTATGGGGTCGCGTTTGGCTTGTTTGTCCTCGCCGGCATCAGTGACGCCCTCGACGGCCTGCTCGCGCGATGGCTCAGCCAGCGAACGACCCTGGGGCAGTATCTCGATCCCATTGCCGACAAGCTGCTCCTGAGCACCTTATTTGTCGTCCTGACCCATGTGGGCCTGATGCCGCGCTACGTCACCGTGCTGGTCTTCAGCCGCGACCTCGGCATCCTGCTCATTGCGACGCTGCTCTTTGCGACGGGGACGCTCCGCGACTTCCGGCCCAGCATCTTCGGCAAACTCAACACCCTGGCCCAGATCGTCGCGCTCATCGCGGTCCTGTGCGAAAAGATCTTCGTGTCGGCGCATCTGACCGTGCTCCGCGACGGGCTGGTACGAACCATCGCCGTCCTCGCGCCGCTCTCCGCGGCCCAGTATGCATGGATCGTCATTCAACGCGTGAATGCGCCGCCGCAGCAGCCGGCGGTCTAGTCGTCGCCAGGGGGCTCGGCGAGTGCCTGTTCCTCTTCGATGGCGATATCGCTATACTCCGCCGAATCAAAGACTTCTCCGCACGAT
>Ga0157370_10009351_pt1 | contig 10485 bp, 21 predicted proteins | sample C35metaG_FD_113463 | JGI IMG/M metagenome (GOLD analysis project Ga0157370, IMG submission 113463) | Corn rhizosphere microbial communities from Kellogg Biological Station, Michigan, USA - C3-5 metaG | ecosystem: Host-associated > Plants > Roots > Rhizosphere > Soil | place: USA: Michigan... | reverse complement strand
GGCGCGGCGCAGGGCGCGGCTTCCGGGTGCGCGCCGGCGCGGTGCGTGGCGCGCGGTCCGGCGCGCTCGACGGCGCGGTGGCGCGGCGCGCCTGGAGTGGCTTCGACCTCTGGAGTGGCGATCCCCCGTCGCTCATGGGGGCCTTGCGTTGGAGAGGCTTCGAGCCTCGACTGATGCCGGTGCGTTTCATTCCCGCCACCCGAACCACCAGTGGTCCTCGTCGACCTTGCGCCACTCGCAGAGCTCACGGTCGGGCTCGTGCTCCTCGACGTACTCCTTGACCTTGCGGAGCGGTCCGGCGTTGAGCATGTGGGCAATGTCGCCGAACCCGACTGGGACCGGCACCCACACCCTCCGGTCGATGTTGGATCGCGCGACGCTCCACCCGTCGTCGGTCTCCATATCCAGCTCAGGCACGGTGGGTCTCCTTCTCGGTGACGGAGCGGAGCGCCTGCATGACGCTCTGCGTGATGTGCCCGGCTCGCCCGTACGAGACGCCCACGGCACGGTTGCGGAGCGACCCGGAGACGACGGCGCCACGGAGGACGACCTGCATCCCCTGCTCGTCGAGGCGCACCGTCGTCGCCGTGCCGTCGTCGTGGACGCGGTGCACGTACAGGCCGGGCTCGAGGTCACCCAAGGGTCAGCGTCCGCGGCATGACGTGACGGCGGCCCTGGTTGATCGCGTCGACGCCGACGGTGAGGCCGCCCCTGCCGTCGCCGTAGAGCAGCTCGGGCAGCGCCTCGTCGACGACGGCGCGCGCGAGGTCGCGGCGGATGACGTCGAGCACGGCGCTCTCTCCAATGTCGGGGTCGAGGATCGTGACGTCCGGGACGGGATCGGCCGCCGGCGGTGGCAGGAGCGGCTTGCCGGTGTCGCCGTAGGTCCAGAAGTCGTCGAGCTGCATCACTGCGTCCTCTCCTGCCCCGTCCAGGGCAATGCCAGTCCGTCGCCCTCTCTCCGAGGGACGATGTGAAGGTGCAGGTGCGGCACGGTTTGTGTCGCCTCCGGGCCCTTCGAGGTGATGAGGTTGCAGGGCCCGCCGAGGTCGGCTGCGTATGCCGACGCCACGCGCATCGTGGCGGCCGCGACGTGCCCGTCGCCGTCGGTGAAGTCGTCGATGTGGACGTGCGGGATGACGAGCACGTGCCCGGGCGTGACGGGGTTCAGCGGCTCGATGATGAGGGCTTGGGCGCCGCCGTCGAGGACCTTCGCGGGCGAGTCGCCGCGGCTGATCGCGCAGAACACACACCCCTGCTTCTGGCTGTATTCGGCGACGTGGCGGGGCGCATACAGCCACGGCTTGCGCACGGAAATCAGGGTCATCGTGAGCCCTCCGGTCCATAGTCGGTGTGGTCGAGGTCCCACCACTCGTCGGTGTCGTGGTCCCACACGACGTCGTGGCGGCAGTCCTGGCAGCGGTACGCGTGCAGCCGGAACAAGGCGAGGGACGGGACCTTGTGCCGCTGCCCGAGAGGCAGCCGGTCGCGCTGCTCTTCGTTGCGGCGCAGCATCGCCGGGGTGGTCAGCGGAGACGTCGCGACGTAGCCGCGGTTGATGGCCGGCTCGTGCGGCGACGCGCACGCCGAGCAGCAATCACGCTGCTTCCGGGCGCCGGGGCCGCAGACGAACGCCGGGATCTGCGGCTCCCAGCCGTTCCACGACACGAGCAGACCGTTCCACTTCGGGGGAAGGTCGAACTCGCGCGCGAGGGTCAGCAGGTCAGCCACGGGTCGCTCCACACTCGTGGACCACGCCAGGGCCAGCGAGGGGCGTCCCCGCCATGCAGGTGCAGCGGGGCGCGACCGCGTCGCAGCCGGTGTATTCGTCACCGCTCCATCGAGCTCCGTGGGTGGAGCAGCGTCCCTTGACGTGCTCGGCGCAGCCCGGCGACCGGGCCTCCATCGCCTCACGCGCGGCCCACTGTGCCCGGAGCGCGCCGTTGGTGCGCGACAGTTCCTCGACCTGCCGCTCGGCGGCACGGAGCCGGTCGTGGTGTTCGCCGGTGACCCCTTGGCGGCGCAGGTGCTCGGCGACGTCACGGGCGACGTCGGCCCAGTCGAACGCGGACCGGACGCGGACGAGCGCGACCCACACGGCATACGCGTCGGGCTCGTCGCGGTAGCTCGGCGGGTCGCCGGGGCCGATGGGGTGGCCGTCAGGCACCGGGCCACCTCCGCAACTCGGTCACGATGTCGTGGTCGCAGTCGAGGACGACGACACGCACCGGGCGAGCCTGCTCCTCGTAGCCGACCTGATCGTCGAACTCGTCACGGACGGGCACGGACACCTCGCAGGTGTCGCAGTAGACGCTCCGCGGGGGCGCGACGGCGCGGGTCTGGCTCACCCGAGGTCCTCGTGGCGGTCGGCGGCCCACGCGCCGTGGACGACGTGGCAGCCGGGGTTGGCGGGGTGCTCGTCACGGACGCACCCGGTGTGCGGGCACGGCACCGACCCGGGGCGCGGCGAGTAGGGCCGCTCCCCCTGGCCGGAGACGACGAGGCTCAGGTCGCCGCCGAGCAGGAGACGCACGATCATCGCGAGCTGGTTCTCGGCGGTGCGGAGACCGGCGAGGACGAGGGCGTCGTGGACGGACAGGTCGGGGCGCTGCTGGATCGCGTCGAGCGCGGCCTGCTCCGGGTCGGTGCGCTGCGTGCGCACCCAGTCGGTGACGAGGGTCTGAGGTCCGGGGTGAACGGTCATGGTCATGCCTCCGGCAGTTCGTCGCGCTCGTCACGGTGGTCGCCGGGCTGCTCGTAGATCGCCTTGCACTTCGAGCAGAGCGGCAGGGACAGGGGGTTCTGCGCCGGGATCCACCGGTGGCCGCACAGGGCCTCGATTTCGGTGCCCATGACGCGGGCCTCCAGCACGTACGCCTGCGGGGTCGTCTTGCCGCGCAGGTGCGGCGGGATGAGGACGATGTGCGCGGACTTGCCCGCCTCGTTACTCGTCTGCTCGTAGACGGTGGTCTCGTCGCCGAGGCCGACGGACGGCTTCTCGAGGATGGTGGCGGTCACAGGTCTGCTCCCCTTGCGGTGTCGTAGTCGGTGTGGGCGATGTAGTGCTCGTCGTGGGCGCGCTCGGCGGCGCGGGCGGCCGCGATCACGGCGGTGAGGTCGACGAGTTTGGGGCGCTTCCCTCCGGTTCGCCGCGCTGCCGCCTTCGCCTCGGTGGCGAGGACGTGCAGCGCGGTCTCCAGGTGGGTGTGCGTTTCGTGGACGCGCTCCAGCTGCGGGCGGGTCTCGGCGTCGAGGTCGGCGCTCACGCGGCGGCCGCCGTCTGCGGCTGCTCGGCGAGCAGGACGTACCGGACGACGGGCGTGGAGCCCATGCGGGCGTTGAAGCGCGCACCGGACGGCAGGAGCCGCGTGAACATCGGCATCGCGACCCGGGGGCCGGGGTTCGTGCAGTAGCCCCACACGTGGGTCAGGCCACCCTTCTCCGCGACAGCGGTGACGGGGATCGCGCAGTCGCAGGCGCGGACGGCCTCGATGGTCCGGCCGTCCTTGACGGTGACGTCGATGCGGGTGTGCGGGAAGGTGACTCGGTCACCCACGCGCGGGATGCCGGGGACGGTGTTCTGGCTCATCGGACACCTGCCAGGGCGTCGACGTGGGCGCCGCGGGCGGCCTCGACCTCGGCGGCGGTGGGCCGGCGCAGCCGCTCGGTGGCGCGGTCGGTCTCGGCGGTGTCGAAGTCGACGAGGATCGACAGGGACAGCTCGCGGAGGGTGTCGAAGCCGGGCGGCGGGCCGTGGCGGCGGTTCGTCTCGGCGAGGGAGGCGAGGGTCGTCTGGAGCGCCTTCGAGGTGCGGGCGCTGTAGGGCGAGACGTCGGGGTCGGACACGGCGCGGGTGGCGCGGTCCACGAGGTCAGCGGTGGTGAGTCGCGAGAACGACATGGTTCTGTCCTTCGGTGGTGGTGTCCCGGGCGCTAGACCGGGGGTGCAAAAGCCACGTTAACAGATAGACACTTCCGGGGGGAAGGGTCGCGTCAGAAGTCCGGTTCGTCGTCGACCCGCACCGACGGCGTCGACCATCCGATGACCGCCTTGTGCGCGGCGTCCTTCGACGGGAACCACCCGTCCTGCGTGTGGATTTCGCGCAGGCCCGTCTCCTCGTCGACCTCGAACCGGGTCGACGCCATGACGGCATACCAGGGGAACGCGGGCACGGGCGGCTCGGCAGCGCGGGTGATGTGCACGGAGGCGTACGACCCGAGGCCGCACTCGTGCTCGGGCTCGTTGAGGACGTCGGTGACGGCGTCCCCGAACATCTGCTCGACGTCGGCGGGTGAGGACCAGTCGGCGCGCTCCCGCCAGTAGCAGGCGGTCACCCACCCGGCCATGGCGGCGAAGGCGGTGAGGAGCGTGGAGAGCTTCTTCATGCCGACTGTGTACGCCGCGGCGGCGCTACCGTCGCCCGCTGGGCATGGGTGAGGCCGCGCACCCGGGTCGATTCAAGGTGCGCGGCCTCATGGTCCGGCCGGCCGAGGAAGGGACAGGGGGAAGCCTCCCCCGGGCGACCGGTGAGCCGACCTAGCGGCTCTGTTCGACGGTCACAGGGATGCCGTCGAACGTCACGCCCTCATACCCGCGGTCGAGGAACTCAGACGGGGTGAGGGCGAGTGCGGGGGCGATCGCGGCGATGGTGTCGATCGACACGCCGCGGAGGGTGATGCCGTTGTCGGTGACGAGCACCTGCTCGGCGGTGATGTTGAAGCGGGACACGAGCTCGGCCGCGGACATGAGCCGCGTCTCGGTGGTGTGCGCTGGAATGGCGATGGTCATGGGCTCTCCGGTGTGGTTGGCCGGGCGCTTCCCGGCGGGGTTGTTTCTCGACCGTATGCCGACGGCCGGCGGGGTGGCAAGGGTCAGGCGACGTCGCGTGTCGGGTGCTCGGCGAGGATCCCCTCACCGGTCGGGGTGCGGGCGTAGAGCAGCTGCCCGTCCGCGTGTCGGCGGATCGTTATGGCGCTGGCCGACCGGAGCGCGCGGAGCCCGGTGATGCGGCCGTCGACGACCTCGACCCCCTCGTGCATGGCGAGGGCGGCCGCGCTGACCCACCCGTCCGAGGGGATGAGCCGGAGCAGGTCCAGGGCGTGCGCTGGGACGCGCCGCTGCTGGGTCACGCGGCCACGTCCTGCTGCTGCTGCGCGGCCTCGCGGCGGAGTTGGGCGGCCTCGCGCTTGCGGCGGTTCTTCGCCTCGCGCTGCGCGGGCGTGAGCGGGGTGTCCCTACGGGTCGCGTTCCGGGAGAGGCGGCGACGTTCGGCGCTCTGCTCCTTGGCCTTCGCGCGGGCCTCGGCGACGGCCGGGTGGTCCGAGGGGATCTTCGTCGACTTCGCGGACACGATGCCGAACTCGATGCAGAACGACACGGGGTCGCCCTCGCCGCGGCGCATGAACCGCCACAGCGCCTCGTGCAGCTCGGCGCGCTTCTCCGCGCCGCCGTCGATCGCGCGGATGCCGAGGCCTTCGAGGAGGCGGCGGTAGGCCATTTCGACGCGGACGAGCTCGGTGTGCTCGGCGCTGCCCTCGGGGACCGAGTCGGTGGTGTAGTCGAGGGTGAGGCTGGCGAGGCCGGTGGCGCCGAGCTCGGGGTTCCTGATCGCGACCTCGAGCCGTTCGATCTGCTCGTGGCACGCCTCGTTGATGACGGTCCAGGGGTGGTCGGGGATCGAGCGCCAGTCGAGGGTGCCGTCCTCGTCGTATGCCGCCGGCGGGTAGAAGCCGTTGCGTCGGGCGACGCTCTTGGCGCGGGCGATGTCGCGCGGCTCGATGCCGTCGCGGATCGGGTCGGCCACGCGCTCGGCGACGCGCTCGGCGAGTCCGGCGATCGCGGCCGCAGTGTCGGGCGTGACCCACTCCTGCTGGCCGCGCCGGACTTTCCCGAGGATCGCGATGAGGGTCTTGCCGCCGAGGCCGCACTGGTCGCCCTGCCACGACATCGGGTAGCCGAGGGCCTGCATCTGCCCGGAGAGCAGCGCCGTGGGGGCGGCCGGGGTGTGGTCGCCTCGCTGCACGTCGTACGGCTTCACGGACATGATCGCCTCGTAGATGGGCTGGCTCATGGCCTTGCCGCGCAGCGTCTTGAGGATCGTCGCCGAGCCGATCCCGAGCCGGTCGGCGATCGCGCGGGCGCTGGCGTTGTGGTTCTCGATGAGGTCGTCGATGTGGCGCTTCGCGGCCTCGGCCATGTGCGCGGGGACGGTGCGGGGCGCGGCGGGGATGCCGCGGAGCCGTTCGAGCTCGCGCTCCTTGTCGCGGCGACGCTCGGCCGCCATGCAGCACTCACGGGTGCAGCCGCGGGAGTAGCCGGTGGTGGAGCGGTGGGGGAACGCCGGGTCGTTGAGGTCGTAGGTGACGCGGGCGTTCGGTGGGGCGGTGACGATCATGGTGGAGGGCATCCCTTCGGTGGTGGACCCCAGGCGCTTCCCGGGGAGGTCTCGCGGCTACGGAAGCCGCAGGCAAAACCTATAACCGTAGGCCTGCTAACGCAACAGTTTCGTGTCGCTTGACCCGAGTTCAACCCATGTAGCATGGGCCTTGCTCGGGAGGCTCTGGTGTCAAGCAATGCGCACGTTGTCGCCCTCGAGTGCGCGGCCCACCACCCGCCTTCCGTCCCAGGAGTACGAGCAGCACATGACGCTTGCACGCGCCACGCAGGACCCTGCTTCGGATTTCGAAGCCGTTGCCGTCGCCGCTGCTGCTGGTGACCGTGATGCGCTGGCAGGCCTCTACGAGAGGTACGCCGACGACATCTACCGCTGGGTCTACGTCAGGGTGGGCACGCACCACGCCGCCGAGGACGTCACCGGTGAGGTGTGGGCGAAGGTCGCGAGGTCGATCCACACCTACCAATCGACCGGCCACGGCTTCATCAAGTGGCTCGTCACCATCGCCGCCAACACCATCCGGTCGGTGTACCGGGCGCCCATCCGCGAGATCCCCACCGAGTCGATGCTCGCTCTCGACGCCCCAACGGGTATGGCGGGGCCGGAGGATGACGCCCTGGCCGAGGAAACCCGGCGTGTCGTCGCCGCCGCGCTGGGCAAGCTGTCAAAACGAGACGCTGAAGTCGTAACCCTTCGGTTCTTCCATCGGTTCTCTGTTCTAGAGACTGCCACCGCCACGGGGCTGTCTGAATCCAACGTCAAGGTCATCCAGCACCGCGCCATGCGGACTCTGGAGAAGGCGATCCCCGCCTCTCACGCCCGCGTGAGCATGGTCGGCGTCACTGAGAAAGGTGCTTCGAATGTTCGGACGACGTCCTCGTCTCACGAACGAGCAAGCCGCTGAGGTCCTAGACAACCTGAATGGACCGGCCACCCGCTCCGGTCACCGGCTGCGCACTGCGGCCCTTGCTCTCACCCCGGACGCTTCGACCACGCAGAGCGAGCCGCACCGTCGCCGCGTCAAGGACGTGATGATGCGCGAGTTCGCTCGCGGCACAGACCTCGCCGTCCGCAACAACGACGCCGAGGGCGAGGCTGAGCTGCCAGAGCACGCGCCCTTGGTGATGGTCCTCAACGACGTGCCGGTGCAGATGGCCGACCTTGACGCGATCGACCCGGAGCGGGCTGCTCGCGTCGCGACCCGGTACGCGAACCTTGCCGCCGCGCACGCTGCCGAGCGAAAGCAGTGACGGCGCCCTCCGCTGCCCCAGGGAGGAAGTCCGTCCTCGACGAGTTCGAGGTCATCGTCGACCACCCGTTCGGTTGCGCCTGCTTCACGTGCGGCGCGCACGACCCTGACTCGCCCCTGCGCACCCCGCACCCCGAGTTCGACGCGATCGTCGCCCCCGAGGAGACGGTCGACGTCGCCCGCGTCGGGCGCCTCATCATCCTGCGCGCCGGCCAGTCGCACGAGAACGCGGTCGAGCAACTGTCCAAGCTGTTCCCGTCGGAGCACCCCGACGACATCATCCGCATCGTGCGCGCCGCGATGCCGAACGCGCCGTCGCTGGAGAACCTGTCTCGAGAGCTCCACGGCGCCTCCCCCGACTGGGTGCGTGGCACGGTCGAGACCGACGCTGCCCCCATGAGCAAGCAGCGTGTCCGCATCCTCGCGGGCGCGGTCGCGGCCGGGGTCACGGCGCTGTCGCTGGGCGTGTACGCGTTACTGTCGGCGCTGAACTCGTCGCCGTTCGACAGCCCCGAGTTCACCGAGCTCGCGAAGGCCGCGCACTTCCAGTGCCGGGCCCTGTCCGACTCGCAGGCCGAGTGCCGCAACGTGGCCGAGGACACCATCTGGAAGGTGACGGCGTTCCAGGGCGTCGACGCCGACCCGACGTCGTTCCGGTTCTCGCACGGTGACGAGCTGGCCGTGGTGTGGATCTTCGACACGCCCGAGCAGCGGCAGGCCTTCCCCCAGCTGGCGGGCTACCAGCGTCTCTACCCGGTGATGTCGTCGCGTGACCGGGTGATCGTGGCCGCGACGGACGCGGACGTCATGGCCGACCTGGCTGGCGCGCTCGATGACTCGGTGCTCGATGGTGTCGGCGGCGGTGCGCCGACGGCTCACCCGACGACGGTCGGCCGCCCGGTCATGGACTGGCCGACGAGGGTGCCGACGACGCTCACGCCGTGGCCGTCGACCGCGACGCCCACGCGCACCGTGGAGCCCTCGCGGCCGGGTCCGGGCGCGTCGGTGCCCGAGCAGCCGTCTCAGGCCGCCACGGAGGCGCCTGCGGCCCCAAGCGAACCCGCGCGGCCCGCGCCCTCCACCGACCCTGACCCGTCGCCCTCGCAGACGCAGCCGCCCGCGGCCGACACGGGCACCCCGTCCCCCGCCCCCGGGCCGGACCCGACTCCGTCCGACGAGCCCACGCAGTCGGGGAGCAAGATGTCGGTGACGATCAGCCTGCCGGGCATCTTCATCGGTCTCTGACGGCATACGGAAAGGCCCCCACCCTCTTGCTCGAGGATGGGGGCCTTCGCTGTTCGCCCTCCCACTGGCCCCGCCCCTCTTGTCGCGGGTAGCCGGTATGTCGTGCGAGGTGGCCCTTCACGGGCCGTTCTGCCGTGGTCTGAGCGGGCGAACGTCTGTCAGAAGGGAGGCTCGTCGTAGGTCGGCTGCGCGCCGCCCCATCCGCCGCCCTGCTGGCCGCCCTGCGGCTGGCTCTGCGCCTGTCCGCCCCAGCCGCCGCCGTTGCCCTGCGGCTGGCTCTGAGCGCCGCCACCGGAGGACCACGGGTCGTTTCCGTCGCCGCCGGCGCCGCCGCCGAAGCCGGACTGGCCGTTGCCCTGGCGCTGCGCCTTGGTGACCTTGGCCGTCGCGTTCTTGAGGGACGGGCCGACCTCGTCGACGTCCATCTCGACGACGGTGCGCTTCTCGCCCTCCTTGGTCTCGTACGAGCGGGACTTGAGGCGGCCGGAGACGATGACGCGCATGCCGCGCTGGAGGGACTCGGCGCAGTGCTCGGCGGCGTCGCGCCACACGGAGCAGCGCATGAAGAGGGACTCGCCGTCCTTCCACTCCTTCGTCTGCTGGTCGAACATGCGGGGCGTCGACGCGACGGTGAAGTTCGCGACGGCAGCGCCGGACGGGGTGAAGCGGAGTTCCGGGTCGGCAGTGAGGTTGCCGATGATCGTGATGACGGTGTCGCCAGCCATGGTGGTGTGGTCTCTTTCGTTCGGGGTGTGATGTGTCCGGCGCGCTTTGACCGGCAGGTGAAGCGTATACGTCCTAACCGACAGTGGCTAGGGTTTCGGGTCGCCCCCGCGCGTCTGTCCCAAGAGCGCGACCCGGACGGCCCACGCGTACCCGGTGAACAGGGTGAAGGTGACGAACATGTACAGGGCCGCGTCGTCCGACTGGGGCTGCGTGAGGGACACGATCCACCACGAGAGGAAGCCAACGGCGCCCACGAGCGTGAGCCACGGCGCGATGTGCGCGAGGACGATCACGAGCAGGGCATGCCGTTCTTCACGGTTCAGGCTTCTCATCCCCCTGGGGTTGGGTGCTGGGGCGCGCTCATGCCCCGAATTGCTGTCCGATCTCTGAGGGGTCATGTTAGTCCAACGACCCCGACCGGGTGGGCGTCACGGCCGCATGGCCGGGCTCACTCCACCACTTCGGCGTCGACGGGCTCCCCACCGTCGGACGGCCCGACCTCGATCGCCAGCTGCTCCTGCCTGCGGGCGATGTTCGTGCTGATGCGGGCCGCGAGCTCGTCGGCCTTGACGCCGACCGTGACCTGACCGGAGACGTTCTGGTTGACGGTGGTCTCCTTGCCGAAGTCGCCGCGGTTCTGCCGCTCGAGCCACCACGCGGCCGCCTTCCAGTCGCCGCTCGTGCGCTTCTCGGTGGTCTCCTCGACGATGTCGCCGGCGGCGTCACGGTAGCGGCGGGTCGTGGTCTCAGTGACCTGCCCGCCGACGGCGGCCTTGCGGATCAGGCCGACCGACGCCACCGACGCGTGCGCGCGGGCCTCGACGATCTTCTTGTAGAGCGCGAGGTACTTCGCCTCGACCGGGTCCGGCTC
>Ga0157370_10009349_pt1 | contig 10487 bp, 11 predicted proteins | sample C35metaG_FD_113463 | JGI IMG/M metagenome (GOLD analysis project Ga0157370, IMG submission 113463) | Corn rhizosphere microbial communities from Kellogg Biological Station, Michigan, USA - C3-5 metaG | ecosystem: Host-associated > Plants > Roots > Rhizosphere > Soil | place: USA: Michigan... | reverse complement strand
GCCGGAACGCAATCTCGTCCGAGAGTTTGCCGCCACCAGGTACAACGGACGTCACGTCCAGAAACGCGCTCATGCCGCGCCCGCTTCCGGCTTGTCCGCCTGCTGGCGGCGGGCAAAATCCTCGGGCCGCGGCTCGATCCAGCGCGTGCCCGAAGGGCCCGTTTCCTTCTTCCACAAGGGCGCGTCGGTCTTCAGATAGTCCATCAGCACTTTCACCGCCTCGAATGCATTGGCGCGATGGGTTCCGAGCGCCGCCACCAGGACAATCGCCTCGCCCGGCCGGATCACGCCAACACGGTGGATCACCAGGAGATCGGGGCAGGAAAAACGCATCGCCACATCCTGGGTGATACGGGCGATCTCTTTTTCCGTGAAGCCTTCATACTGGTCGAGGCGCAATTCCTCGACCGCCTCGCCCTTGTTCGCGGACCGGCAATAGCCGCAGAACGTCACCAGCGCGCCGGCATCGTCCCGGCCCGCACAAAAGGCGGCGGCCTCGGCCTGCGGATCGAAAGCTTCCGTCACGATGCGGACCTGTAGGCCGGTTGCGGGCATCTCAGCCCCCGCTCATCGGCGGCAGGAAGGCGACTTCATCGCCGCTAACGAGGACGCGCGAAAGGTCGTGCACCACTTCTTGATTCAGCACCAGGCGCGTGCGCGTGGCGGCCATCGCCCGGGTCAGCAGGGGCGCTTTCTCGCCCAGCCAGACCTGCAGGTCCGACAAGGTCCGCACCTCGCCGGGCAAGGCCACTTCCGCCAGATCCGCGGGCGCCATCTCGCCGAACTTGCCCAGAAATACCAACCTTACCATGTTCTGGCCATTGGCAGCCGCCGGTCATGGACATGTGACGCGCCACGGCCGGCTGGGCCCCGCGTACCGGGAGCAGGAAATCATGCGCCTTGGGCTTGGCCGCCATCGCGCGATCGATGGCGGCGTTGAGCAAATCGTCTTCCGGTGAGGCGCGCAAGGGCTCCCGCAGGTCCACGGCCGAATCCTGACCCAGACACATGAATAGCGTTCCGGTACAGGTCAGGCGTACACGATTGCAGGTGTCGCAGAAATTATGGGTGAGCGGGGTGATGAACCCCAGCCGGCCGCCGGTTTCGGCAACGCGCACATAACGCGCCGGGCCGCCGCTGCGTTCGGGACTGTCATTCAGGGTCCAGAAGGATTCCAGCTCCTGCCGCACCGCCTGCAGGGACAGGAACTGATCGGTGCGGTCTTCGTCCACCGCGCCCAGGGGCATGGTCTCGATCAGGGTGATGTCCATGTCTCTGGCATGGGCCCACTCGATCAGCTTCGGGATCTCGGCGGCGTTGTCGCGCTTCAGCGCCACGGTGTTGACCTTGACCTTCAGCCCCGCATCCGTGGCCGCGGCGATGCCGTCCAGCACCTGGGGCAGGCAATCGGAACGGGCGATGCGCGCAAAGGTGAGGCGATCCAGGCTGTCCAGCGAGACGTTGATCCGCTTCACGCCGGCCTCTGCCAGTCCTTTGGAGAACTCGCGCAGGCGCACACCATTGGTGGTGAGGGTCAGCTCGTCCAGGGTGCCGTCATCCAGATGCCGCGACAGGGCGCGCACCAGGTCCATGATCCCCTTGCGCACGAGCGGCTCGCCGCCGGTCAGGCGCAGCTTGCGCACCCCACGGCGGACGAAGGCGGCGCAGAGGCGCTCCAACTCTTCCAGAGTCAGCACCTGCGCCTTGGGCAGAAACTGCATGTCCTCGCTCATGCAGTAGGTGCAGCGCAGATTGCAGCGGTCGGTGACAGAGACGCGCACGTAAGAGATGGTGCGCCCAAAAGCGTCGTTCAGCCCGGATTGTGCGGAGCCCTGCATGGCCGCAGTATATCGCAGAATATTGCCGAGAAAATAGCTTATATTTCAGTTATTTAGCATCCATCCACCCTTGATATGCCCTCCCGCCAAAAGACGCTAAGGTTCGGCAACCGTCTCGCCGCAGGAACGCCATGTCCTTTCCCGCCACTGAATCCGATGTGCTGGCCATTGCGGCCGCGTGGCTCGAACAGGGCCACGGCGTGGCGCTCGCCACTGTGGTGCGCACCTCGGGCTCGGCGCCGCGCCAGGACGGCAGCCATATCGTCGTGCGCGATGACGGCGCGTTTGCGGGTTCGGTCTCCGCCGGCTGTGTCGAGGGCGCGGTGATCGAAGCCGCGCGCGGTGCGCTGGCCGACGGCAAGCATCGCAGCCTGGCGTTTGGTGTCAGTGACGGCAATGTGTTCGAGGTTGGCCTGCTTTGCGGCGGGCAGATCGAAATCCTGGTCGAGCCGATCCTCTGACATGCGACGCAAGACGTTAGAACAGTTGATGGCAGCGCGCCGGGATGGCCGGTTGCTGGTGCGCGCGCTGGACGTGGAGAGCGGCGAGGAACTGCTGATCGATCCGGCTGCGGATTCCTCGCCCCTGGGCCTTGCCGCCGCCGCGGCGGCGCGCGCCGATACCGGCCGGCGCATTACTATCGCGGGCCGCACCTGGTTTCTGTCGGCCTATCACACGCCCTGGGAAATCGTGGTGATCGGGGCCGTGCATATTGCGCAGGCCCTGGCGGCGCTGGCGCCCATTGCCGGATACCGCGTGCGGGTGATTGATCCACGCGGCCCATATGCCACGGTGGAGCGTTTTCCCGGCGTCGCACTGCAACGGGAATGGCCGGATGAAGCTTTGGCCAAGCAGCCGCTCACGGCGCGCAGTGCGCTGATCGCGCTGGCCCATGATCCCAAGCTGGACGATGCCGGTCTCGCCGCGGCGCTGCGCTCGCCCGCTTTTTATATCGGCGCCCTGGGATCGGTGCGCACCCATGCGCGGCGTCTGGCGCGCTTGCAAGAGCAAGGCTTCACATCCGCTGAACTGCGAAAAATCCATGGGCCGGTCGGCCTTGCGGTCGGCGCCCGTTCGCCCGCCGAGATTGCCGTCGCCATTCTCGCCGACCTGGTGCAACAGCGGCGGAGGCGCGCAGGTGCGCCGCGCATCGCCGGCATCGTGCTGGCGGCCGGCACTGCCAGCCGCATGGGCAGGAACAAGCTCGTCCTGCCGGTTCATGGCAAGCCGATGGTGGCGCATGCCGTGGAGGCGGCCGCAGCAGCCGGTCTTGATCCGGTGATCGTGGTGACCGGCCATGAAGCCGCCGCGGTGCGCCGGGCGGCCGGCAACACGCCGGTCACCTTTGTGCAGAATAACGATTTTGCGCGCGGCCTCAGCACCTCCCTGCGCGCCGGGATCGGCGCGGTGCCGCCGGAATGCGAAGGCGCGGTCGTGCTGCTGGGCGACATGCCCGGCATAACCGCGCCGCTGATCGAAAAAATTGTGAAAGCCTTCGACCCGGCGGAAGACCGCGCCATCTGCGTGGCGACGGCGCAGGGCCAGCGTGGCCATCCCGTCCTGTGGGGGCGGCAGTTCTTTCCCGAATTGGAGGCGCTGGAAGGCGATGCCGGCGCGCGTGTCGTGATGGACCGCTATCCGGGCCTTTTGTATGAAGTGGAAGCCGGCAGCGGCGCGCCACTTGCAGACATCGACACGCCGGAGGCATTGGAAGCCATCAGCCGCCAGTTCCCCGTCAGCGTCCTGGATTAAGCCTCGCTATCTACCGAGGCGCGCCAGCGCATCCTTGGGCACTTTGGCGACCACATCATATTCGGAATCCACGACCTCGGCGATTTCGTAATGCATCTCGGTTCCCAGCACCGCCGCGATGTCCTGCGGGGTCAGGCCATGGGTGGAGGCCAGCCAGCGGCTCATGCCGGTGGTCGCGCTTTTCATGGCTTCGTCCACGCTGCCGCCCGTGCCCATCACCATCACAAAGTCGGTATTTTCGACGCGGGTCTGGCCCAGGCTCTGGCCCTGCACGACATCCACGGTGAACTGCACATCCATGGAGGTTTCAAGGCCCTGGCCCGGCAATTCGCCATCGCCCTGCTGGGCATGGCCGTCGCCCATATAGAGCAGCGCGCCGGGCCGGAAGACGGGAATGTAAAGGCTGGCGCCTTCTTTGATCTCCGGCGAATCCATGTTGCCGCCGAAGGGCCCCAGATGGCCGCTGCTCAGGGTTTCCTCGCCGCGGGGGGCCACGCCGATGCAGCCGAGCATGGGCGAAAGCTTGACGCTGTAAGGTTTCAGCTTGTCGCTGGGATTGATCACCGTGGCGATGCCGGCCGCGGCATCGATCTTCCAGTCGTGAAAACCGCTTTCATACTTGGCGATACTCTTCAGATAACCCGCCTCCAGCGCGGTGTTGGCGATCAGGTTGGTCTGGTAGGCACTGTCGCGGTTGGTGCGCACGCGGGTAAGATGCACCACCAAGGTGTCGCCCGGCATGGCGCCCTCCACATAGAAGGGTCCGATCAGCGGATTGCCGCGCGGCGCCCTGGGCTTGCCATCGCGGTCATGGCCGCGGCTGTCGAGCGTGCGGGTGTTGACCGTGTCGCCGGGGAAAAGCTGCATCACCGGCTTGAGCGTGGGTGAATAGAAATTGGTGAATTGCTGCGGGTCATAGTCATGGCTGGCTGCCGACGCGGGCTTTGCAGCCGGGCGCTTTCCTTCCAAGGTCACCGGAATGGTGATGATGGGAGAACTGGCGATCAGATCGCCTTTGCCGGTCAGCTGACTGCCCGAAAGCTGCAGCACCAGCTGGCCGCAGTCGCGCCCCTGCTCGTTGCAGGAAAGATGCAGCCCGTCTTTCTGTAGGCTGCCGCTGAAGGTGATCTGGTTGAATCGGCCTTTATATGAGTCACCGCTGGCCTCCAGCACCAGGCGACCATCCTGCATGGGCAGGTAGTAATTGGTGCCACCGAACTCGCGCACACCGATTTCCCAGGTGCCGGAATAATCCGGCGCCGCGACAGCCACGCCAGCGCTCGACGCCAGAAACAGAAAGATGAGCCATCCCAGCCGTGTCATTTTCCGATCCCCCTTGATTATTGTTATGAACTAGCCCGGCGCCGCGCCCTGGATATTGACTTTCAGGGCATAGAGCGATTGCGACGCGGTGATGAACAGCTGATCGCGCTTGGGCCCGCCGAAACAGACATTGGCGGCCCCTTCCGGCAGACGCAGGCGGCCCAGCAGCTTTCCTTGCGGATTCCACACCGTGACGCCGGAATAACCCAGCACCGTGTTGGAACTGGCCCAGATATTGCCGGCGCGGTCGGCGCGCATGCCGTCGGGGTGACAATAAATCCCGTCCACCATGCAGTCGGTGAAGTCGCGCAGATTTTCGGCCTTGCCGTTCACCACATCGCCGACATGGATGCCGCCGCTAATGATGTAGACGCGTTTGTAGTCGGGCGAGAAGCAGATGCCATTGGGGCCGCGCAGCTTCTCGCCCGACAGCGCCACTTCCAGTTTGCCGCTCGGATCCCAACGGTAGGTATGGGTGGGCAGCTCACGCCGGACCGCGCTGCCAATGCCCGTACCCATGTCGCCAAGCCGGGGATCGTACAGCCCGTCGGGATTCTGCGGTCCGCCCGCGACATCGGGATGGCCTTCGCTGAGCGAGGCGCCGGCGCCCGGATCGGTGAACCAGATGCTGCCATCGGGATGGGCGGCGATGTCGTTGGGCGCATTCAGGCTCTTGCCCTCGAATGTGTCTGCGATCACCGTCATGGAACCATCCAGCTCCCAGCGCACCACGCGGCGGAAATAATGCTGGCAGGAGAGCTGGCGGCCCTGGAAATCGAAACAGTTGCCGTTGCTGTAGAAGGAGGGCTTGCGGAACGGCACGATATCGCCGGTCTCCCAGATCAGGCGATATTGGGTGTTGCCCTGCACATCGCTGAACAGCAGATACTGGCCTTCGCCCGACCAGGCCGGGCCTTCGGCCCACTGATAGCCGGTGCCCAGCCGCCGGATCGGGGCATAACGTACAATCAGCCGGCCGAAAGCTGGATCGACCGTGATCACATCAGGATCGGGAAAGACATCCGGCGGCGCATCCCTGCCCCACATCCGCGGCGGATTGGTGATGACGCTGGGGGCCACGCCGAGCAGCGGCTTGTCGGCCGCGAGGGTGCTATTGCCAAGAAGCGGCAGGACAGCAACCCCGCCCATAACCGCGCGCCGGTCGATCGGCTTTTTCAAATGCTCCTCCCCGCTTCGCGCGGTACGCGAAAGCCCTGTATCCATAACAGCCTAGTCCTGGCCGGGACGTTCGCCAAGCAAGCGGCTCATGGCGCTCTGAGATAGGGCCGCAACGTGGCATATCGCATCTCGATCTCCGCCACCGCATCCGGCGCCAGGGGGCCTGCCAGGCCGCCCACCGCACCGGGCCGGGTCGCAGCCGACTTGAACACGCCGCGCTTGACGAAAATGGTGCGCTGGGTGCCGGGAATCTTCTGCTCGCAGTTTTTCATCAGCAGCCATTTGGCGAAGGCATCGGCGGCTTCGGCCTGACGGCCGCGGCGGTAGAGATCGAACACCGCCACCATCACATCGCCATAGGCGCCCTGCCCGGTCATTTCGCCATCCAGCCCCAGCCGCATTTCGTAAAGCAGACCATCGCCGCCGGAGGCGCCGAATATGCCCTTGAGCAGATCATGGTGGCGCACCTCCTCCTTCATGCGCGCGACCAGCGGTTGGGACTCTTCCTTGACATAGACAAGATTGGGAAATTCGCGCGCCAGCCGCAGGATCAGGTCGACGGGCGGGACCAGCGCCCCGCGCGCACCGGCGAGGTCGGTCTGCAGCACCACCGGACGATGCACTGCCCGCGCCAGGGCAGCGAAATATTGATAGAAGCCCTCGACCGTCTGGGCTTCCGGCGCGCTCGGCGGCATGGCGATGACAGCGTCGGCATTCAGCATCTCGGCATGGGCCGCATAGTCCAGCATCTCGGCGGTGTTGGCGCCCTGCACGCCCAGGATGCTGGCGACCTTCAGGGGCCGGCAGGTCTCCGCGATCACGGTCATGCCGTGCAGCCGCTCCTCGCGCGACAGGATGTTCACGTCGCTGGAGCCCTGCGGCCAGACCGCGCCCGTGCAGCCGATACGGTCGAAGAAGCGCATCTCGGCCGCCAGGTCGTCGAAATCCACCGCGCCCGAAGGCGTATAGGGCGTGGTGACGATGGGCATGATGCCGGCAAGCGGCTTGGCCGGGCGAGATTGGGCCGAGGCCGACGCAGTGAACGGCGCCAGAGCGAGAAGCCCCAGGGATTTACGGCGACTGAATTGCGCGGCAGGCAGAAGCAATCCCGGCGAAACCGAGGTTTTCATTGGCGCCCCCCCAGAGATCTTCGTCGAACGGTAGTCGGTCCAGGATGGGCTGTTCAAGCCGGATTGCGGTGCGCGATCAGCTTTTGGCTTTGGCGGTGTTGAGCGCTACCGCAGCGCGAATAAGCGTTTTCAGGGCCTTATCGTTGATCTTGTCGCCCTCGTGAAAGTCAATGGCGCGCCGGACATTGCCCTCCAGGCTGGAATTGAACAGGCCGGCAGGATCCTTCAGCGCCGCGCCCTTGGCGAAGGTCAGTTTCACGACGCTCTTGTAGGTTTCGCCGGTGCAGATGATGCCGTCATGCTCCCATACCGGTACGCCGCGCCATTTCCAGGTCTCTTCGACATCGGGATCGGCCTGTTTGATCAGGGCTCGCAGCCTGCCCAGCATCTCGCCGCGCCAGTCGCCCAGTTCCTTGATGCGCCCGTCTATCAGCCGGGAGGGAGATGCTTCCTTGGCGCTCGTACTCTTTTTCATGGGGTTCTCTAGGTGACCTCCTTCATGGCCATCACTCCGACCGCGCCAGCAGCTGTTCCAGCCGGCCGAAGAAATGTCCCCAACCGTACTTGGCGCCCTGATAATTCTGTTTCTGCTCCGGCCGGAACCCGGTCTGTTCCATGCGCAAATGGGTGCCATCGCCCGCCGGGGTGAGCGAAAAGGTCACGACACTCTGGATGGCAAGCTCCCCTTCACCGGCGACCCAGCTGTAGGACAGGGTCTTGTTCGGTTCGATCGCAAGAACCTCGCAGTCAATGATGCCGTTCCAGCCGGGTTGCGGATCGTTGCGAAGACGGAAATGATGGCCCACGACAGGCTGAAAGTCGTTCTTCATCAGCCACTCCGCGATCAGATGCGGCTGGGTCAGCGCCCGCCACAACTTTTCCGGAGGATGCGGCAGCTGCCGTTCGATGACGACGGAACGCGTTTCGGTCGCGGGCTGGTTCATTGGTCCATTCTCCTGAGCAGATCTTCGAGCTGGTCGAACCGGCTTTGCCAGAAGCCGGTAATCTGGCTGGTCCAGTCGATAAGCGGGGCCAGCGCGCCGAGTTGTGCGCTGTAGTGGGTCTGGCGGCCTTCATGGCGGTCGCGCACCAGGCCCGCCTCCTTCAGAAGCCCCAGATGCTTTGAAACCGCCGGTTGCGAGACCTTGGCCTGGACCGTGAGGGCTCCCACCGTTTGTTCCCCTTCCCGGCAAAGGCGTTCGAAAATGGCCCGCCGCGTTGGATCGGCGAGGGTTCGAAAGAGGACATCGTGCGTATTCGGCATCGGATGAATAACTCTTTGGTTATGGATTTACATATAACTGACAGGTTATGTATCAGTCAAGCGGTAGTGAGGAGCTGCTGCTGGCATCCGCCATCCGGGATTTGTGCCGGGCAGATGGAGGCCATATCGTGCCGCCCCAGGCCGGGCGGAAAAACGCATGTCGAAGAAAAACAAGAATATTTTATGGCTGCTGGCCCCGCTGCTCATGCCCGCCGCCGCGGCCGCGCAAAGCTCCGGCACGAATGAATGGCTGAGCTTCGGCTATGACGCGCAGCGCAGCGGTTGGAACAGCGCCGAAACCACCCTCAGCCCGGCCAATGTCAAACGCCTGAAGCTGCTCTGGACCAGCCAGCTTCCCACCACGCCGCAGGACACCGCGCTTTCCACCCTCACCTCGCCGCTGGTGGCGCAGGTGGACGGCAAGACCCGGTTGTTCACGGTCGGCATCGACGACACGCTGTATGCGCTGGATGCCGACAGCGGCAAGATTGTCTGGCAGAAAGGGTTTCCCAACACGGGAAAACCGGTCAGGGCGCCCAACACCAACTGCGCCGGTACCGAGCAGGCTACACCCGTGATCGATCAAAAGAAGGGTGTGATCTACTTCACCACCAGTGACGGCAAGCTGCGGGGGCTGAGTCTCGCCAATGGCGCGGAGAAACTGACGCCTCAGCCTTTCGTGGCGCCCAACAGCCGCAACTGGAGCCTCAATCTCATCAACGACGTGGTCTATACTGCCGCCGGCCGCGGCTGCGGCGGCGATGCGGCACAGCCAATCGAGCCAGGCTCGGTATCGGCCATGGATGTCAACGATCCGGCCCATCCGCAACTGTCGCGCTTCCTCACTGGCCGCGGCCGGCCCGCCGGTCCCTGGGGCCGGGGCGGCCCCGTCGCCGGACCATCGGGCGTCTATGTCCAGACCGCTGACGGCAATCGCGATCCGGCCGGCGGCATCTTCGGCAATGCGGTGCTGGCGGTACAGCCCAAGGCTTACGGCCTGGCCGATTCCTTCACTCCGCCGAGCTGGAAGAACCTCAACGCCAAGGACCTGGATCTCGGCTCAGGCAGCCCGGTGATCTTCCCGTTCAAGAACCGTACTTTACTCGCGACCTCTTCCAAGGAGGGGGTGATCTATGTGCTGGACGCCAAGAATCTGGGCGGCGGTCTCGCGGGTGACCATGCCAAGGCGCTCTATACCTCGCCGCGCCTGGGCAATGACGAAGAGAAATATTACGGCCACGGTGTGTGAGGCAGCTCCTCGACCTATGAAGATGCCCAAGGCGCGCGCTGGCTCTATGTGCCCATGTGGGGCCCGCCGGCCAAGGACGGCTTCCAGTTTCCCAAGAGCTACGGCCCCGCGCCGCACGGGAGCGTCATGGCGCTGCAGGTGGTGGAGAAAGACGGCGGCGTGACGCTCACGCCGCAATGGATATCGCGCGACCTGGCGCTGCCGGACAATGTCGCGGTGGCCAATGACGTGGTCTATGCGGTGCAGACCGGCGAACAGCCCTTGCAGCACTTCCTCGATCCGGAAGCACATGGCCGGGCCGCCGCAGGCCAGCAGCCCGAGACGCCAGCCAGCCTGGGCAAGTTCCGCTCCACGCCCATCGCGCCGATGGTGCTTTATGCGCTCGATGCCCAGAGCGGCAAGGAGCTTTATTCCAGCGGCAAGATCCTGGCCAACTGGGTGCACTTCAACCAGCCGACGGTGGCGCAAGGAAAAGTGTTCCTTGTCTCGCATGACGCGCATGTCTATGCCTTTGGCCTTCCCCACTGAAGCTGGCTCGATATCTTGATCAATAGCAGCCAGGTACGAACGGGCCTGGCCAGATTCAGGAAGCACCAGCCGTCACGGAGCGTGGGCTGCGTTCGCCACAGGCAGCGGGGGGCTCATCAGATGCCAGTCGGTGCTGTTCTCGTAGGCCCAGCCGATCCGCAGGGCCAGGGCCTCTGCCCCGGTCCGGCACACCACCTGCAAAGAGCTGGGCAGGCCCTGGGTGG
>Ga0157370_10009348_pt1 | contig 10487 bp, 8 predicted proteins | sample C35metaG_FD_113463 | JGI IMG/M metagenome (GOLD analysis project Ga0157370, IMG submission 113463) | Corn rhizosphere microbial communities from Kellogg Biological Station, Michigan, USA - C3-5 metaG | ecosystem: Host-associated > Plants > Roots > Rhizosphere > Soil | place: USA: Michigan... | reverse complement strand
GCTGGCCATGTCGAGAGCGGCAGCCATCCGGGCGAAGGCGACCTCATGCGTTTCCATGATGTTTACGGCCGCGCCTGAGGCACCCGCCGCTCCTGGAAGGGGTTATCGCGAAGAACAGTCGCGTGGTTATTGATAAAAGATAGTCCAAAGCCTGCGTGGCACTTTCAAGGTGTTACACATCAGCCGGCCGGACTCTTTGCCGCAAAATTAGCTCAAACGAGGCCAGAAAGCGCCTCTGACATCGCCGAGCGCAAGAATAGTTCGCTCAACAGTTTTTTTCTTGATGGATGCTCCTCACCCCACGGCCCGTGCTTAACTAATCGGCCCGGAGGAGGTATGCGCCATGTCAGCCATCCTGCCACTTCTCCTAGCAGACCAGACCCTTTACAGCTGGTGCGGTCGAGTGCACCAGTTGAACTGCAGCACTTCTGCATGCCAGACCAGCTACCGGCTCTTCGGCACACCATACGCTGCCCTATGCCATGACTTCCCAGCGCATCTTTGGACGTTGACGCAAAGGACTCGTGGCCAGTTGGGCCATCCACGTGAACTGGCGCTCCGTCATACGCTCTTGGGGTACTTCTTGCCCACTCTTGATGGTAAGGAAGCCGAAGAAACCATCCGCCTCATTACTGAAGGAGCTATCCCAAGTTTGAAAATGCGGCTCGGGATCACCGCGAGCCGAGTGGGTGGATACCATCCGCTCAAGCTATGTCCTGACTGCACTAGCGAAGAGCAAGAGCGACTTGGATATTCGTACTGGCACATTGAGCACCAGTTCCCTTCATCCTTTGTTTGCCTGAGGCACGCTCGACCACTGGTATTTCTCCGGGACACTGTTACACCCGTCCATCGACGCTACTGGGTAGCTCCGACCGACCCCAAGGATTGCAAACTAACCGAGGCACGAGTTCCCAGCGATACTGCGATGGAGACTCTTTCTCGCCTTGCACGTGATTCCCTGAAACTGACGACGCTTGCCCCTGGTTACCTCTCACCTGCGCGTGCCGCTGACGGGTATCAGCGCCTGCTTCGCGAGCGAGGATTGGCAACCCGTCATGGAAACTTACGCATTGCGCAGCTTGTCTCGTTAGTACGTGAGCGCTATAGGGGCCTGAATTCGCTGCCGGGCATGGCATCGCTGGATTCCATCGGAGACGACTGGCCAGGTCTGGCGGCCTCACTGTCCAGAAGAAAGCCACAACCTGGGCACCCTCTAAAGCACCTCCTCCTTGTTGGAGCGATCAGCGATAGCTGGGAGGAGTTTGTGCAGGCCTGTGAAGCAGGCTGCGAAAGTTCACCCATCAGTCAACAGGGGTACTCGCGACTCGCGAAGGATCAGAATGTCACTCAGTTCAAACAACTCGTGATCAAGGAAAAGATGTCGATCTCCGGAGCATCGAGGGTTGTCGGCGTCACGTCAACGACGGGTGTGCAGTGGGCAAAACGACTCGGTATTCCATACGTCAGCCGGACAAAGTCAGTGACTCTTGCACTGGTTGGAGAAGTCCGGAGACAGCTTGCGAGAGGAGAACAAGTCGACACAATTGCTACGTCCACCGGCGCATCACCCGCAGTCGTGAATCGCATATTGGGGGCAGACGATCGGCTGAAAGCATCCCGAAGCAGGTCCACGTTCTCCCACAGAAGGCATGTTGCGCGCACCAGTTTCTCACGCCTTTGCAACAACCATGAAGACCTTCCGCTATCCGAACTTCGGAAGCTACCAGGCAACGGCTACGCATGGCTCTACAGGAATGATCGGCCATGGCTTTCAGAGGCCATACGCCGCCTCGGGCGGTTACCCAGCCGGCTTTCGTAAGGACGGCGACTCCAGTGTCCACAGCGACATTGGGCTATGCCCCCTATCTTCGCCCTGGGGCTTTACTGTTCACGCTGATCGCGTTTCGGTACCTTCAAACCGGACGTAGTAACAAGAATAAGATCCTCGTCGACCTCTACGGCACGAACGGTGGCAGGAAGCGAAACCTGTTTGGCGAGAATGTCGCCACTGTTGCCAAGCGTGCTTTTGGGAGTTCGGTTTCGCCGAAGGATGTCTTACTCAAGCACACACTCTTTGGCGTTTACTCGAGAGCACTGTCTCCGCCAGTCGCAGCCGCCTGGAGTGATGCCCTCGTCATTGGAAGCCGATCACACCATGTACGAAAGATTCTGCGCGACTACAACTCTCGTACTCAGTTCCATCTAGCCACCCAAAACCTCCGGTCATGTTCCCAGTGCGTAGAGGAAGACATCGACCTGTTCGGATATGGGCAATGGCGTATCCTCCACCAGATACCCTCGCTTCTTTTCTGTCCTGAACACGGCCTTTCGTTGAGCGAGGAAGTATGCGGAGACAGCACCGGAAACCTTTGGCAATACGTTCTGCCGCAGGGCAAGCATCCCCATGGCACCCACAGGCTATCATGGGCCGCATCAGACGGACATTCAACGTATCTGGGACTCTGGACGCAGTTGTTCGACGGCAGGCTCCCTGTCCTTACCAGTCACGCATGGGCCACATACATGGACTTTGTTGTGGCTCAGATCGGGGATCTTGCTTCCGCCCAAGCCGAGATCAAGAACGCTATCCGCCGAACATGGTCGACAGACAGCGCGAGTATCGAATCCACACTCGGGTCCCAAATAAAGAAAGGCTTCATCCATGCCGAGCTTTCGCACCATTCGGCACCAGCCAGATTGGCTCAGAAGCTAATTGTTCTCGGCGCGACGTCTGCACTGGGAATCACCCTGCTCAAAAGCGATGAGGCCTCCCAGCTGCGACTCGATCTAAGCTCTGAATTTAGGAACGCCTCTACTCTTACATTGCGAGCACAATTGCGCAGCTTCCTTCTGGACGCTGGGCTTCCCGGATGGCTGGCTCCGTTTCTATTGACTGATCAAAACATAACCGAGGTCGCGAGAGCCGCAAGCGTTCATCGTTCGTGTATCTGGAGAGCGACGGTGGGAATCCCTGATCTGCTTCTTGAGGAAATCGCCTCTGCGCGGGAGTGGTCAAGGCAGTCATGGGTCGCTAATGAACGCCAAAGGCGGCGGGACAAGTTACCACCCAGGTTCAGCTAACGAGCCTTAAACGTCGAGTTCACCTTGATCAGTTTGCTCTCCGGCTAGGATTGCAAGCGCGTCCGCCCCTCGACGAAGGTCGTCCTCAGTCAACTTCTCCCGAGCAGCCTGGTCGCGCTCCTTCTTACTCTTTTGCCGGGATCCTTGCTGCTGCAGTAGGCAGGAAATCCGACGCAGTGCATCGCCAGCTCCCTGCAAATCCACACTCATCGGATTCCCAGTGTCCGCTTGGTTCGGCGCCTTGAGTTGCTGCGGCAGATCCCCGAACCGAGCGTTCACATTTCCGGTGGATACGGCCCGAGTAATGTCCAAGAGTTTCGTGACGTTCGGGCTCGAAGCGGCGACCTTGAGATCCTTTGCAGTGAGACGAGCTGTCTTCCCACCCCGACGTAGCGCAATCTTTTGCCCCTCTTTCCAGATGGCTAAGAAGATGCCCGGGATGCCCCCGTCAATCTCTGTTGTCACATCTCGTATTTCGTCCACCGAAGGAACTTCCTCGCAAAGCGAGAATCTGGTCGCACCAGAAAGAAACTGTCTATTCCACCAAGAGCTGTCATCGCTCTTCGTCGCCGGCTTGAACTCGTGCCATCCATGCGTCACAAAGCGACGGAGCAACTGCGCACTCGCTTCCAGTTCACTGAATGCCAATGGGTTCCCCACTAGTAGGACCGGAATACCCAAGTTCATCAGGCCAAGGAAGTACTGGACGAACTCATCTCCCCACACGTTCTCGGCCAGCGTGCTCGCCTGATTCTCATCGATGGCCAACAGGCCAACCCGATGAAATGAGAGAACCTTCGCCACAAAGACCATGGCTTCATCAAGATTCTTTTGCCGCTTCAGGTCGGCTGCGTAAGTTGTACTAAGCAGCGCATCCAGCGCTCCGATAATCGCTGCGAACAGCCCCCTCCTCGTCGCATTGCTTGGCGCATTGACGATGAGGTAGGCCACCTGCGTGAGCACCGACCAGCCGCAATCCTTGTTTGCGCTATGAACAATGACCTGTTGTGGTGCCAATACCGACAATACCCGTTCCACAAGCGTGGATTTCCCCAGTCCCGTAATCGCGGTCAAGATGGCCCCCCCAGCCCTTTGCCTGAGTGACTGCAGGTGAACCTTTTCCACGTTGTTAGCTAGCGCCAGCATGTTGATGCGGCGTTGCTCTTCGAGGGACATTGGATTCCGTAGCACCAATCCCGACCGCAGCATGAGCTGGATCTCAGCAGCGACATGTACATGAGGTGCGATTGGCCAGTAATGCTCTTCGGAAAGTATCAGAAGTGATTCCCGCTGCTCAGGCGGCAAGCTACGCCACTCGACATTGGCGAGCGGCTCCCTACGAAGTGCCGCCGGGAGGCCCTTCATCGCAACAAACGGCGCGAGAACCTCAAGCAGAGGATTCGGCCCAGCGATCAACTCTGGATGGTCATCGCGTCCGCCTCTCATGCAGCATAATCCTGCATGAAGGCATCCATGGCATCAGACGCTGCCTCATCGTGTCTGTCAGTCTCCACCACGGCGTCCGTTTGCGGCGTTTCTTCTGTGGTGACTGCGTTTGGTTCGCCGCCTGACTTAAGCGCCTGCATTTCCTCGTCGCGGTTTTTACGCAAGTCGCTTACCGTGCTTTTTTTGGATGGCTTCTGGCGTTGTGACACAAGTATCTCTTTCAACTCGGCCTTTCCGCGGTTCGTGATTGCCCCACGACGCTGGAGCTTCTCAAGGCCCTGCTGATCTTCGCCTCCCCGTTGCATGGCTTTGGCCAGAGCGCGCTCGTCGGCCCATTGCAGAAGGTCAACAACAGTTCCCATGTCTTTCAGATCTTCGTCCGAACTGACGTTGGGTATGCTGGTCAACCCGCGGTCTGGCAGGGCAAACCAGACGCGGCTCATATCGGTTTCGGACTGACGAATCGTGATGTTCACGCCCCTATTTTTGGCGACCGCCTCCTTGAATTGCGACGAATCCTGCAGTTCCGGCGCGTAGAACCGAATGTCTGGCATATGGCTCCGCCCATCAGGCATCAACAACCGAATTCCGCGCTTGGTCATGACGGCATTCGTTGGCGGCATGGTGAAGGCCCGCAGCCGCGTTACGTCGTACGGAAGGTCTGCCCGCATGTTCCTTTCCCGCATCCATTTCAGGATGTTGATACGCGTCGGCCGAACGCTCTCCATCAACATCGCCGTAGGTGCCAGATGCTCCACCTCCTCGTTGTTGTATTCGATGAGCGCGAGCAGGAATTCGTGCATGTACTCGGCGTAGTTCCACAGCGCCTCTAACGCAGGGTGCTTTTCGCCGCGCTCCCGCTGTTTACCGTGCGTCGTCCCCGGTATCTTGTGGTCGAGCTTTTTGTGCATCGTGTGGTGCTGAGTTTCGACCGTCGATTTGCTCTGACCACTCCACGACCTGGTGTATTCCACCGCAAACTTGAATTCCTCTTCCGCAGCGGTCGTGGCCTGAGACTTCAGCTCACCGTTGTCGGCGAGGATCAGCTTGCACAGGAGAGATGGCCAATCCTCATCGGTGATCGTGATGCCAAATCGTGCACAGATCTCGACCTTGCTCTCTGCCCCACACAGGATCGCCTGATGCGCCGTCCAAGTGCTGGGTGACTCCCACCCTACATGGAACCCGATCACGACTGTCGATCGAACATCTATCAGCAGCGTGTAGTGCATTGGCGGCAGCTTCTTCAACCGCGACGACATGGAAGTCAGGTAGACATCGTTGCTCGTCGAATCAAGCATCGCCATTTGGCCAACAGCGCAAACTTGGTCTTGCGTGCTTCCGGGTGTTGCTCGTGTATCCAAGTGATCCAAGCCTACACGCCGCCGGCGATGGTCCGACTGGTTCAGCTTCCGGCCCCAGTACCGGAACTGCGTCCGTGTCGGCCGCTGCTGGAGTGGGAAGAGTTCTGCTGCGCCATCTTCTTTGAGCGTTGCCCAGTAAACGCCACATGTCAGGCGATAGGCGTCCGCCTCATTAGTTTTTTTGCCAATCAGGCAATAGCCGATCGCGAGCTTCTCCGTATCACCTTCCTGAAGGACATAACTGCTTCCCTCCGTCTTGCCAGACTTCTCGAGGCGAGACTTCCTGCCGAGCTTCCGCGTCTGGATTTTCGAGACGCCTGGCCCTCCGCGCAAGTGCGTCTCCGGAATCAAACTGTTCTTGACGCCGCCACTGGCTAAGTAAAGGTTCACCAGGCGATACAGCGTCGTCGGATTGCGTTTGCACTCTTTGGCTCGTTTGACCAACGATGAACGCAGGGTCATGGGATTTCGCGCGATGTCGCGCGCCGGCATCCCCTTGAGCATCGGCGCAATCAGACTCCAGTTAGTGTCTCGCTGCGCAATGCGCCACCTCCTCTTTTTTTGTTCGCGTTCGCCAGCGGCCGACTCCACGTATTCTTGGTCGAGCATGGACCAGTGATCGGGAACTTGGTACACTGCTTCGGCGACGCGCTTTTCGTTGAGTGCAACTTCTAGTTCAGCAAGATCGACCAACTTTGGTCCCCGCGCATACTTGGATCGCTTGTCCTCATCATTTTTGAGTCGGGCGATTTCGATGATCGACGCAACTCCAGCCCCTCGGTCAACCAGCAACACACGATGCGGGCGCTTGATCGGAGAGTGGCCGATGCCTGGTTTGATGATGCTATTTTCGCGTAGCGTCATGCGCCTTCTCCAAACCACTGCCGGCGCCCCCGCGCGCGCAAGGCGATTCCGCCGGCGACCAGAGGCCTAGTGGTGATCAAGCCTCGTGAGACATCGTGGTCTACGTGCTGGTGCCAAATCGCTATATGGAATGCGCGCTGCTCCGCTGGAGTCGACCATCCGACCCGTTTGCCCGCTTCCTTTGAGGCCTCCCACGCACATCGGTCGTACGCCGTGCGCTGAAGAATTTCGATGTACTTGAGGTAGGGTGCCGAGCCCACAAACTGTCTCAGCGCAGCACGCGGCTCGATGGGCGATACTGCATCGAGCGCAACGAGAAGCTTTTTTGGTAAGAGTTCCGGATGCGCCAGGCGGAACGGGATGTCCCCAGCAATGCAGTACCGCCGGTCCAACTCGATCCGCTCCACGTCCCGGTCGGTGGGCAAACCAGCGACCACTATCGATCTCGGTTTGCAGCAAATCCCGATGAGGCGTGCCGGATTCACCGACGCCGACACTGTCACCATCATGTCGAGAGTCAAAATGTCCGCAGTGGTGGTGCCCCGATAATCCCGCAGAGCGATGTCTGCCTCCGCTGCAATGGCCTGCATGCCAGGATGAAGTCTCGCGTCAGTTCGCAGTGCGATCTGCACTTCGGGGTGCGCGTGTGGCCACGGCCAGAGGGGATATTGTTCCCGAATGTCTTCCGCACCCAACCACCAAAGGTAGAGCGCGAATTCGCGCTCCCCACGCGACAAGAAGTGTGTGAGCCTCTTTAAATAGGGGACGGGGCCGACATTGAGGTTCGAGTAGGGCGAATATGTGCGCCGGGTGACCTGTATCCACGGCGAGTATTTGTCACCCGTTCCAATGCCACGCCCTGCATTGATTGCAGCAGCCAAGGCTGTGAGGTTCTTGCTCTCTGTCACGCGACACCCCCAGCACCGAAGCTATGCCGGTAGTGTCCGAACGGTGCGGAAACATAGGTGCGTTCGACACCAACGGGAGTGACGCCATACGCTCGCCGCAGCGCTGGTAACCAGGGAACGCGCATGCCGTGGGCCGTCCCCGCGCGGGGACGCACGGCCGCTGCCGGGGTGAAGTGCAGATTCTTGAATCCGCGAGGATTAATGCATGTTGAGTGTTGCACCGTGTATGGGTGCAGACGAGGACTACCGCCTATTGACAGGCAATGCGATCCCATCTAGCGTTAGCACCGTCTCGCCGCCAAGCAGACGATTGCTAACACCAGTAGCCTAGGTCCATGACCTGGGCTTCTGTCGTTTTAGGGTGGTCTCGTCGCGTCCCCCCCTCCTTTAAGTTCAGGCCTCTTGCGACGGCTTATGAGCGGCGAGCATCACACGCTCGCCGCCCTCATCAAGCTGTTTTGCACGCGTTGCACGACCGATCAAATCGAGCCATTCCGCGACGTCAGACGTCCGAGCGAACTGCCCCCGCCTGCCTGTTATCGGGAACACGTGGAACCCAACGCGTCCGCGGCGAACTGCAAGTTTGAACGCATTCGTCGTCCGGAACCCTGCGGCCCGCACTAGCTCTTCTCCTCCGATCAGAGGGCCGTAGAGCTCGAGTAATTCGCTTCGGAGATAGGAAGTTAGAGGTCCGGACATGACCGTTGCATCTTCTGACCTGGCACGACCCTACCGATTGCCAACCATCCTGTCTCTATGAATTTGCACGAAGCAAAATTCATAGAGCGCATCGACACCGAATTTGTTGTATCAAGTGGCGGTGTGCAATGCGGGATCATGCCTTGTACCGGACGACTGAAGCTGACTTCTGCGCCCTTGTACCGCTGGACCCGCTCAGACCCCTGTTGATTCCCATGGATTGTCTTCTGTGATTACGTCCCAGGACCCATTCGATGACCTGTATTGGGGGTTCAAGCCCCCGACCTCCGTCCCCGATTTGCTGACTGCCATGCAGTCGGCAGCCGCCTACGCGGAGCTGGCCGTTCTCGCGGGCAGTTGGGAACCCAACGATATCGAGCGTCGCCTCTATGGCCGCGAATGGAATAAGACGGGGAACGACAAATTGCGCGGAACCTTCCGTAGTCCGCGAGATGGGGGCAAGATTCATGCATCCCACGTGGACAAGATCCGGTCCTTGTTTCCTGATTCGCACCTATCCTGGTGGCAACGTCATCCCATCGCGCAGATCCTCTGTGATGCAAGTCTTGGACAGGACGCAGTCCTGGATGCCCTGAACACATTGCCCAAAGGGCCAGAACGGCAATGCGTTTGGAACGATTATGTTGGAGCGTTCACATGGACGCCCTTTGTCCGCGAACTCCCTGACACGGCCGATGTCATCCAGCGACTCGCGGGCATGCAAACTCCATTTGCGCTGCTCGCGCTTATCGGCCGCATGCGGCTAGCTCAGCTGCGTGGGGCGGATGGGTGTATCGACGTCAAGTACGAGAAAGCATTGCTGCACATGCTGCCAGATTGCATCGCGTATTCACCCCAACTGTTTCTGGGCCAGGAAGCCCTGCAGGAGGCGGTATGGCGATTTCTTTGGTGGTCGCCACATGCCGAAGCCAGATTCCTCATGCAGTTGCACGAAACGAAACCCACTTTGGGCGACGTCGAGAGCCGGCTGTCGGCAGCAGTTCCCCTGATTAGCTGGCCCGGCCTCCCACTGCCTCCTGCGGATCAATTGCAATCACGCAGGAACAACGTTGCCAAGATCGCGCAGAGCCTCGGATAGGTCTGGCGCTTCACCTGTTGCGACGGAGAATTTTGGTCGATGTGTGCGGGGGAAACAACGCAGGTGCCTGGCAAGTCGACAAGGCACGTCGATAGCGTGGGATCTTCTGAGATCTTTTCATCGATTCAAATAGGAGAGCCATCGTGCTTTTATATGGCACATTCCAAGAGAACGGCTACACGTTCGAAGCGTACATTCCGAATTCCGATGCAGAGCCGATTGCGTTTGAGCTTCGGGTCCTCATTGGCGCAGAGTCTAAATACGTACTGCTTGTCCCTATGTTGTACACACCGACTTTCGGTGTGGACGCAGGAGATATGCAGAAGCTTGAGGCCATCCTTGAACAGATCCTTGGGTCCCTTCCCGAAGCGCACGATTTCAGCGACAAGGATGTTCAAGCGTTGGATAAGCTAGAGGCAGATATTGGAGGCAAGGAGATACGCGACCAACATCAGCAACGGCAAAATGCCTCTCCCAAAGGGGGGCAATTTGAATACACGGCCGAACTGTTTGCCGATAAGTTTGCGGATCTCTTAGGGGGGCAGGAGGCCATGGGCCAGTGGATGAAGACGACTGTGCCGCAACTAGGTGATCGAACCCCAGAAGATGCATTACGCCTCGGAATGGCTCAAGAAGTGGTGGCATACCTGCTCCAACTCGCCAGCCGACCGCCTTAACGGATACCTTGGCGAACAATTGCGAATCTCAACAGGACTTCCTCAGAGCGTGGACAACCGTATTAGATTGCTTCGCGAAGCGCGGGGCTTATCGCTTGAAGAGCTGGCCGCCGAAGCGGGCACCACCAACCAGCAAATTAGCCTCCTTGAGAATGGGAAGCGTCGTCTCACCGTCGAGTGGCTGCTTCGCCTCTCAAAAGCACTGACTTGTCACCCATGGGAGTTGGTTGCTGTAACCCCCCCTCAACCCATGCGACCGACTGATATCCGCCTGTTGGATCGGTTCCACAGGCTGGCAGAGCCACAGCAAGATGCGCTCCTGCAGTTTTTGGAGACGCTGCCGGTG